>LAZR01000761.1_pt1 | contig 22506 bp, 3 predicted proteins | sample 329461 | NCBI WGS metagenome assembly LAZR01 (sample SAMN03002196, study PRJNA259156) | marine sediment metagenome | biome: sea floor; feature: Hydrothermal impacted sediments; material: marine sediment; isolation source: Loki non-amplified sample from Loki's castle hydrothermal vent sediment ...
GATTCCGAATTCATATACGTCTTCCTTAGAAATTTCACAGGCGGGAACTTATTATGTTGCAGTGACGCAAACCGGTGGTACTTGCTCATCTACCACTATTAATTCAGAACGTACCGAAGTGGTGAGTCCTAATTCGTTTCGTTTCGAAATTGATTACGCTACCGCTTATGAATCTTGTTCAAGTTCCAGTATTGTATTGGAAGTAAACCAAATATACGCAGAATTAACCGATGGTAGTGAAATAGATGTTACATCAGATTCGGCTACAAACTTTACCTATCAGTGGAAGAAAGGGGCTGCCAGTATTGCTAGTGAGAATTCCCAAAGCATTAGTCTGACTTCTAATACCGAAAATGGAAACTATTCCGTAGAAGGCGTATCAGGTAGTTTTAACGCCACCTCTAACTCGCTACCTGTTCAATTAGGAACTAACGAAACTCTGACCATTACAAGTACAAGCACAGTGTATTGCAGTGCTTCAGATAGTATCGTTTTGAGTTCAACGACAAATTTGACAGGAGAGGATTTTGTATGGGAAAGAAATGGTACTACCGTTAACAATACGGAAATTGAATTAATAGCAACTCAACCGGGCACATACCGATTGGTAGTTGAAAAAGGAATTTGTCCGCTAACCTCTAATGAAATCACCATTGCCCCATTAGATCCAAACCTAATTACGTTAGACATTGACGGAGACGTAATCTTCCCTGAAGGAAGTTCCAAAACAGTTAATGCCAACGGCGGTACTGCATACCGATGGTTAAATGCCAACAGCGTCGAAATCGCAACTGGCCCGTCCGTGACCTTTACAGAGGAAGGTAATTATGTGCTAATTGCCAATATCGATAACTGTGAAATAAGCAAATCGATTGAAGTTACCTATCTCGACCTATTCAACATTCCAAACGTAATAACTCCGAATGGCGATGGATCGAACGATCAATGGGTAATTCCAAATTCCTATTCGAACAAATCAGATGTTAGGGTAACTATTTATAATGCCAAAGGTGTAGAGGTATTAAATAACACAAATTACCAGAACAATTGGCCGGAGTCTTCAACCGCTTTCAATGCACAAAACCAAGTATTCTATTACGTTATCAAGAATGCTACGGAAACCCTAAAGCAAGGTACCATAACCGTCATTAGATAACCCAAAATGAAATTTGTGAAACATATCGCATTAGCGCTTATTGCTGTTTTGGCATTTACCAATGTTCGGGCACAAGAAGACGACCCTATTTTACTATATAGTCCGCAATCTCAAAACCTACTGAAATTTAATCGGTTTTTGATAAATCCGACGTTCTCTACAGTTCAGGAAGACAAGTCGTATGTTAACTTACTGCACCGAAACCAATCGGTACAGTTTCAGGACAACGATCAAACCTATTTCCTAAGTTACAGCGGTAGAGTGGGTGATAGAAGCGGATTGGGGTTAAGTGCGTATACTCAAAAACTAGGACCGGTTTCTAATATCGGTGTATTGGCAAATTATGCCTATGGCGTAAAACTAAGCGACAAAAGTAATTTCACATTTGGCGGTAACCTGGCTTACTACAGCACCGGACTAGACCGTAATAGCGTCGACGTAATTGATAACAACGATTTCCGTTTAAATGGTTTAGAAGACAGTAATGTTCTTTCATTTCAGCCTGGTTTCAACATTTCCTTTGGAAAATTCGATTTCGGTGTTTTTGCCGAAAACCTCTTCGATTATAATTTAAAGACGAGTACATCTTTGACCGCATTCGGAAATAAGACCTATTCAAGCCATTTACAATATACCTATCCCTTTCAGAACGGAGACGGTATACTAGAAGGAAGCCGCCTAATGCCTTTGGCCAGAGTTCGAATGAACGGCCAAAATCGAAGTGTTTCGGATGCCGAAGTATCACAAGAAATTTCCTATGGTGGCGGTATGATTCTCGACCTTCCTAAATTAGGTTGGCTACAGGGAGGTTATGATAGTTTCTATGGCGCATCTGCTGGAGCAGGCTTCAATATCAACAGGAGATTATCCTTAGGATATACTATGGAAAAGGGATTTTCCAACGATTTCAACAATTTGGGCGTGACCCATGAAATATCCTTTGCCTTCTCCTTTACACCGAACCTTACCGAAGACCGGGTCATGTTAGAGGATGATTATGACGATAGTTTAGTAGAAAATGACGAAGAAACTAAAACTGGTGATTTAGCTGCAAACGAAGAAATTGCGGAACTGAAAAGGAAGCTTGCGGAGAACGATGCCATCATCCAAGAATTGATGTTTCGTCAAGATTCCCTCGAAAACGGACGCCAAAAAGATTTGGAACGTCGTTTCGATATGGTCATGAGCATGGTACGCAACCAGACCAACGGCGAACGTCCCGACCTAGAAAAACGTGCTGAAAATCTCTTTTTAGGAAAAGAGGATGGCTCATCTGTAGCATACAATTCTAACGGAAAAGACCAGAATATAACGACCGGTACGGGTGCTCCAAACGGCAATAATATCGCTATTGCCCAAAATAGGAACGAGCGACCAGGCAGCAACCGGAAAGACCTTGCCGAAAACGGTCTTAACGATATTTCCAGAACCAATGAAATCGCAGAGCAAAACAAAGATGCAGTTACCATAAATACTCTAACAACTGAACGACGCAACCCTAACGCAACAGGAAATTACGCTAGTAAAACACGCCCTACATCCGCAAAAGACAACACCCAGAACATCGTAGAAAAAGATGACTTCGCAGCGACCGCAAAACGTAGCAGCGTAAAAGGGAGAAAATTCAGAAACCTTGAAGGCACCAAAGATGGATACTATGTCGTAGCCAACGTTTACAAGGGTGGCAAGTACATGGAAAAGTTCATCAACGAAATGGCCAACCAAGGCTTTAATCCCGACTACATCGACAACCCCGAAAACGGACTAAAATACGTCTATCTAGAACGCTATGATACGTGGCAAGAAGCACTCGATGCCCACAAATCCGGAATGAACGGGGCCTACAACAATAATCTATGGATTATGAACGTCGACAATCGATATAGCAACGAGGCCTACGCAAGCAATGTCGATAAGCTCAAGACAAAATCAGCAAAATACAGCAACGATGCCCTTCAGCAGAATGTCATCGTGAAAGACCAAGTGGCGGACAAAGAGCTTTCAGCCAAAACCTTTCAAATCGAGGGTATCGGATCGGGCTATTATATCATTGCCAATGTATTCGCGAACCCAAAAAATGCCAACCGTTTTGTAAAGCAATTGAATTCGTATGGCCTGAGCGCTGGATACTTTATAAATCCCGAAAACAACTGGAGGTATGTATACTTGAAAAAACACGCCTCTTGGAACAGTGCCTTGCTGTCTTACTATACCAACCTAAACGACTCGTATTCCGAAAAAATGTGGATTATGCGGGTTAGACCAAACCAGCTTGCTTAAATGAAACAAAATTTCATTAAAAAAATATTCTTGGGAAGCCTATTTATCCTAGCTTTTCAAGGATTTTCACAAGAATATAACGACTTCGATGTTCGATACCAAAACAACATCAAGGGTGACCTGACTTTTATTTCGAACAACATTTTGAATAGGGACGGAGGTACAGCAACCACTGGGCCTAATGCTGCCTACGATAATATTAGCACTTCCAATAACAACAACACAGAGACCGGTGGCAATAACAATTATAATGATTTTAAAAGCATGCAGTACATCGATGTGGACGGAGATACCTCCACATTCAGTTCCAGTACCGCAACCTTTAGCTACCCAGAACCAGACTGTAATTTAATACGATACGCCGGTTTATATTGGTCGGCAACCTATCCGAGCGCAAGAGCTGGACAAAACTTGGGAACGGGTAGACAAAACGACTTTAATCAGGTAAAATTAAAGGTTCCCGGCGGTTCTTATATCGACGTTACCGCCGACGAAATTCTTTACGACGGTTTCACGAGTACCGAAACAGCAATGCTACAGAATAGTCCCTACGCCTGTTATGCAGATATCACCAATTTAATCACCCCATTAGCGAATCCTGAGGGGAACTATACTATTGCCAATGTGCGTTCGGTCACCGGACCACTTTCCCCAGGAGGTGGTGCGGCGGCAGGTTGGACTTTAGTCATTGTCTACGAAAACCCCACCCTAAGCGGTAAATTGATTACTACTTTCGATGGTTTTGCCCGGGTTAGGGATTCAGGTTCAGATCGTCGACTTGATGTAGACTACACCGGCTTTAACACTGTTCCTTCCGGTCCGGTACGTGCCAATATCGGAGCGGCAGCCCTAGAAGGAGATTTTAGGATAAGTGGAGACCGCATGCTTATAAGTGCTGCAAGTAATGGCGGCTTTACAACTATGAGCAACGCTACCAATCCAGCGGACAATTTTTTTAATAGCAATATTACTCTTAATGGGGCACTTACTACAAATAGAACACCCAACAGTAGAAATACCCTAGGCTATGACACCGATATCTTTCGACTAAACAACCCAACGAATTCTGTTATACCCAATGCCGAAACTGCGGCAACATTTCGATTCGAATCGCGGGGAGATCAATATTATCCTTTTTTTAATTCTTTCAACGTAGAAATCATTGAACCGAATATTGTCCTTGAAAAGAGGGTAGAAGACATTGCCGGCAATGATATCACAGGACAAGGGGTAAACCTTGGGCAAACCTTGGACTACGTGCTTACTTTCAGGAATACTGGTAATGACGATGGTGACAGCTATATAATAAGGGATGTATTACCTGTCAATGTTTTTTTAGACGAAACCAATCTCACATTGCCGGCAGGAGTGACTTATGTTTATGATGAAGCCGCAGGGTTAGTGGTTTTTTCCATACCGAACTCTTTGGTTAGAATGGGAAGGCCAGCTTCTACTATCAGGATGAGGGTCATGTGGCTAGCAACTGCTTTGATTTCGTAAACGCTTGTAGCGACCTTATTGAAAACATAGCCTATTCTACATATCAAGGGGTAATCAACGATAATGAGATCACAGATGATCCAAGTGTATCCGATTTTGATAATTGTGGTTTTGTAACGCCTGGTGCCACAAACTTTTTGTTGGACGATCTTTCAGATTGTACGTTCGACAGAACCGTTCAACTTTGTGGAGATGACGTTGTTTTGAACGCGGGGGATAACTTTGACTCGTATATATGGGTTTTGGATGCAAATTCAAATGGCGAGATTGATGCCTCTGATCCGGTTCAGAATGATGGTGATCCCGATGGAGACCCATCTACATTAATGGTAACTGACATTGGCACTTATATTGTTGATAAAATTGTAGCCGACCCTTGTAAAGGCTTTAAGGAAATCATCACGGTCGAACGCTTTGGGGCTACACAGACCAACCCATTGGTTGACTATTTTAATATGTTAAATGGCGATGCCGACCCCATTAACGATATTCAAGGCGAAATCGTAACCTGTAGTGTCGATGGAGACCTTTTGCCAAAGATTTTTCTTTGCGGTGCCACTGATACACAACCGCTTCAAATAAATATAACAGATGCCCAAAGCCTTACTTGGGAAAAGCTGGATGAAAGTAGCTGTACGGGCTCCTCGGATGATTGTGGCAACAAAAATTTGAGTTGTTCGTGGAATTCAGTAGCAACAGGAAATAATTACACCGCCAATACGGCCGGAAAATTTCGTTTGGTGATTAACTATACAAATGGTTGTTTCAGCCGCTTTTATTTTGATGTTTTTCAAAATAATCTTGAAATTCTGTATAACAATAGAGATATAATTTGTTCTAGTGATGGACAAATTCGCATTACAAATCTAGGCAGTGGATATGGGTATCAGCTGATTGATCATGCAAACAACAGTATTCTAATACCCTTTACCGCTGGAAACGGGCCCATTTTTGATTTCTCCTCAGGCCAAAATGGATCTTACCGGGTCGAGGTGGTTCAATTAGACGGTGCTGGCAATGCTATTCCTGGCGCCTGTATCTTTAGCACTGATCCCATTGGTATTCGCGATCGGGATTTTCAGGTTGACATTACTACCACTCCTGCTAATTGTAATGCGCAAGGTATATTACAAATAGATGTTTTAAACGTTAGGCCAAACTATACCTATATTCTAAAAAGGCCCGATGGCACATTGATTGACGAAGAAACAGCCCAACCAGACAACACCTATTCTTTCAATGTAAACCCCGGGAATTATATTGTCGAAGTTTCTACGGATGATGGATGTTCTTACGACGAAAACGTAACCGTAACAAGAATTTTAGACCCCACTATTTCAGCACTGACCACAAAGGATATTGGCTGTACGGCCGGCACCATTGAACTTACTGGAAGCAACGGTTTTCCGAATCCTGATTACTCGTTTGCTATTTGGAGCAAAAACGGAACAAATTTATACCCTGATGTTGCCTCCATACCCGGTGACGCATATGATACGAACCCTGTTTTTTCCTTTGGGTGGAGAGATACCGACAGTGACGGAATCGACGAATATATAGTAGGGGAAGATGGCACTTATTCTTTTGTAATCGTTGATTCGAACAACTGCTTCGCTTTTTCAAATGAAGTTACCATTATGGACAACGGGCCAATGACCATTACACCTTCAAATACGCCCATCGTATGTAGCGGTTCAAATTCATCGACCCTTAATATAGGGACCTCCGGAGGAATCGGGCCTTTCGTATACAGTATTGATGATGGTGCCACTACCCAATCGACCAATACGTTTCCAAACCTAATGGCAGGCACTTATAACCTTCGGGTAACGGATGCTTCGGGATGCGAGCTTACACAATCATATACCATTACCCAACCTTTCCCGTTATCCGCCTCTGCCGGTGTTTCGAGGGATGCAACCTGTGACCCCAATGGTGCCGAGGTACGCATTACAAATATTGTGGGCGGTACCTCACCATATGAGTACAGCTTCGACGGCGGAGCAAATTACGGAACGAGTACAGTGGCTATTTTGCCACCGGGCGACTATATCGTTATCGTGCGTGATGATGTAGGTTGTTCTTTTCCTATGGATATTACCGTGGTCAATGAACCCGTGCCTCCAACCGTAGTGCTTACCCCTGAAGTAAGTTATTTATGTGATGGGAACGCTGTAGTCACCGCCACCCCGGACATCACCACTTACGATTATACGTTTGCTTTGGACGGAATAACAAATTCGCCAGACCCAACTAGCAATATTTTCTCAGATGTTGAACCTGGCACCTATACGGTAAGTACAAATTATATTTCGCAAACCCCTCCAACGCCTAGTATACTTTTGTTGGAAGATTTTGGCACCGGTGTAACCATTTCCAACCCGAACACATCTGGCTATTTTTATGAAGACCAGACTTCTAATACGATACCGGGCGGAAGACCGAACGACACCGACAATCAAATCAACGATTACGAATATGCGGTGACACCAAGAATAGTAAACCCATTTGGCGCTTGGCGGAACCCCAACGACCATACGAACCCATCCGGTACCGATGGCCGTTTTTTGGTCATTAATGTCGGTACGCCCAGCCCAGGCCAGATTATTTATCGAAAGGCCATCAACGATATTATTCCAAACCGGCCGATTAGTATAGAATTATGGTTGTTCAATCTTCTTCGTAGTGGCAACCAACTTGACCCTGACCTAACTATAGAAATCAGAAATCCCGGCACGGATGCCATCGTACAATCAATACGAACAGGCGACATTCCTAAAAACCAAAACGCCAATGACTGGCACCAATTTACCGCCAACTTAAATCCCGGAAGCAACACCACCTTAGACTTCGTGGTCAGAACCGAAAAGGTGGGCAACAGCGGTAACGATGTCGCCATCGACGACATACAAATTTTTCAGACTCCTGAAGTCTGTGTTAAAACTGTATCAACTCCAGTAACTGTTGTAGCGGGAAACCGATTTGAGGCAAACATAACAAGTACTACAAATGCAAGTTGTAACGGCGAAAACGATGCCAGCGTAACCTTTACAGCGACTAATTTTAATACTTCCTCCGGTTTTGAATACTCTACCGATGGTGGTACTACTTTTACAACTTCAACCGTATCACCCGTTACTACGGCTACACCATTAAGTCCGGGAGCTTATACGTTTATCCTAAGAAAAGTAGACGAACCGTCATGTAGTGTGAGTATCGATAGAACCATCACCGAGCCTGCGGCTGTAGTTGCTTCGGCAGCGATTACCACAGCTTGGACCTGTAATAATACCGGTGCTACAATAACGGCCAGCGCGAATGATGGAATAGCTCCCTATCAGTATAGATTGGAAGATACATCCGGCGGTGTCATAAGAACCTATCAGCCTGAAACGACGTTTACTAATGTCACCGATGGCAGTTACATTGTAAGAGTGCTTGATAATAACGGCTGCGACGATGAAATCGACACCCCTATAAATATCACGGCTCCAGCAACTTTCACATACACCACTGTAGCTACACAGTGTTATTCAGGCGCCAACGATGCAACTATTACAGTAACAGTGTCTGGCGGCAACGGCGGACTTTTATTCAGTATTAACGGCAATCCCTTTGAATCTCCTGATTCGGCTACGCCGAACTCGTATGTTTTCGACAATTTAGGTTCAGGTTCTTACACTATTAATGTACAAGATCAATTTGGCTGTACCGCTGGAACGCAGACTAGCGTAATTTCACCCGCTGTAACCGTTTCAGCATCGGCACCCCCAATTCCGGAATGTAGCAACACTACCGAGGCAACTTTAATTGCTGCGGGTGGGGACAATAGCTTTGTATATGCTATAGTTGCTGATGGAGCAACCCCCAGTCCAAGTGACTTTAGTGCTGCCACTACCCGAACGATATCAGCTATCGGCGATTATGACGTCTATGCAAGGGACAAAAACGGAGGGACCAATTTCTGTGAGGCAGTTTACGACCTCAATATCAGCAAAGATGATCCATTGGCGGTTACGGTAACCAGCACTCCGGTTCTATGTAGCGGCACTTCACAATCTACCATAACCATTGATGCTACCGGGGGGAGCACTGCGTATCGTTATAGTATTAACGATGGTTTTACCTATCAAACAACCAACACCTTTCCGAATCTTCCGGCAGGTAGCTATAATATACGGGTACAGGACAGCAGCTCCTGTGAAATTTCGCAGGTTCATACTATTTCCGAACCGTTTACCTTATCGGCATCGGCATTGGTCGCCGAACTTATCGAATGTAATCCTTCGATGGGGGCAGAGGTCCGTATTGTAAATGCCCGGGGAGGTTCTGCGCCATATGCATATAGTTTTGATGGAGGAGCTACCTACCAAGCCAGTAATATTTCAAATCTATTCCCAGGAGATTACACCGTATTCGTAAGAGATGCAAACAATTGTTCGCTTCCTATGGATCTTACCGTGCTACCAGCTCAGACCCCGCCGGGCGTAACGACCAGCCTCGATTATTTCTGTGACGGTGATGCAACCATCACGGTCAATCCTGACGATCCGTTATACGACTATACCTATGAAATTGATAATGTACTAAACACACCTGCGGATTCCAACGTTTTCACGGATGTTTCAGCCGGTACCCATATTGTTACCGTGAACTACGTAATTACTACTGTAATTCCGCCTAGCACGTTATTAACGGAAGACTTCGGTTTTGGTAACAATACGCCGATCACGGAAATTGACCCGGTATATTGCTATGAGCCCCAAGACGGAACAGAATCATGCCCTGCCTTTGGAACAAATCCCAATCTACAGGATGGTGAATATGTGGTTACGAATAGACTGACCAATATATATGGTACCTGGATAAGCCCTAATGACCATACCGGAAACACAGATGGCCGCTATCTGGCTATAAATGTAGGTGGCGTCGCTGGCGTCGGTGGAATCGTTTATGCCAAAAGGAACATTGAAGTATTGCAGAATCAAGATATTTCCATTTCCTTATGGGCAATGAACCTTTTGCGCCAGGGCACATCTGGTGGAGATCCCTCTTTTGAAATTCAACTGGTAGATCCCAGTGGAACTATTATTGCAAGTACAACTACTGGCTTTGTTCCTAAAAACTCCGGCCCTAATGACTGGAGAAACTACTCTGTAGACCTCAATCCCGGTAGTAATCCAAACCTTGATATAGTTATCAGAACCAATTCTGCCGTAATCAACGGTAACGACCTTGCTATTGATGATCTATTGGCTACACAGCCACCTGCAAAATGCCCTGCCGAAGTATCGGTTGATGTGCTAGTAGAAGCCGGAAGGGCATTGGAAGCCAATATTACCGCTACTACGAACATAAGCTGTAATGGCGCATCCGACGGCTCTGTTACCTTTGATGTAGAAAACTTCAACACGACGACCGGATACGAATATACTACGGACGGCGCCACTTTTATCGGACCTGAAACTACATCTCCCTTAACATTAACGGGTCTAAGTGCCGGTACAACCAATATCACGATACGTGATGTGGCCGATTCCACCTGTAGCGTGACCATATCGCCAAACCTTTCAGAACCGAACACTCTAACGGCGACAGCTACCATCATCTCACCAAGTACTTGTTTGGATGATGCTACAATCAAAGCAACACCGACCGGAGGAACGCCCGCATACTCCTATCAATTGGAAGATACCTCCGCAACTCCTATAGTACTACAAGCGTTTCAGACTTCAGACACCTTTACCGGCCTTACCCCGGGTGACTATATAATTCGGGTGCGGGATATCAATTCCTGTGAAACGACCGTTCCGATTACGGTGGGCGCCCCAGATACCGTTGCATTTACGACTATTGAAACTGATTGTTATTCCGGAAATGCCGATGCTGAGATTACTATCAATGTCACTGATGGAAACGGTTCGTATCAGTTCAACATCAACGGTGGGCCATGGATTGCGCCATCGCCAAGCTCCGCGACCACCTATACCTTTACTGCTCTTGGGTCAGGAACATACAATGTAAACGTAAAAGATGCGTATGGATGTGAAGGAACACCTATTCAACACATTATCGAGCCCGAAATCACAGTTTCCGCAACCGCCGCCAACATTACGGCCTGCGCAACAACTACAGATATTATTATTGCGGCCACTGGCGGTGATGGTAATTACGTTTATGCCGTTGTTGCAGATGGGGCCACGCCAACAGCAACCGATTTCTCGAACAGCAACCCCGTAGCACAAACAGCGGGAGATTACGATGTGTATGTTCGGGACAACTCTGGAACGGTACCGTTTTGCGAAGAAGTAACCGATATTACCATAATTCAAAGTCCTCAGATTGTCATTATGCCAACGGTTACCGATGTAACCTGTAACGGAGCATCTACAGGGGCCATCGATGTAGCAATAACTGGTGGCAACGCACCGTATCAATACCAATTGGAGAACACATCATCAACTATATTGGTTGCCTACCAGATAAATACATCCTTCCAAAACCTGCTGGCAGGCGCTGATTATGTGGTACGTGTACGGGATGCAAGTGGTTGTGATTCGACATTGCCAATAACGATTACGGAACCGGATTCCATCGTAGCGGAGGCGGAAATTACTAAGGACTATACCTGTCTCGAGCTTGGTGAGATTACTGTGGGCAGCGTAATCGCCACAACAGGTGGTTCTGGCAATTATCAGTATCGCATAAATGGAGGCGCTTGGTCAGTTTCGACCACGGGCGGCATTGCCTTTACTGATCTAGATGATGATTCGTACATAATAGAAGTTCGCGATGCGAATGCCATCAATTGTGTGTATACCATACCAACAACGGTGATTATCGACACCCTGCCCACAGAACCAACGTTGATCACCTCAACGGACTTCAATTGCGACGGGACAGGAAATATCACCGTATCACCAAACGATTCGACGTATACCTACAGTATCGATGGCGGAACTGTACAGGCATCCAATGTTTTTAATAATGTTGCCGTAGGCACCCACACCATAACAGTAGATTATGGCAAAAGCTGTACTGTTGATACAGATGTGATTGTCGAGCCTGGCCATACTTTCACGGCAACACTCACAGGTTCAACGAATGTAAGCTGTAACGGACTTTCAGATGGTACAGCTACTTTTATGGTTACAAATTTCGATCCTGTAAATGGGTTTGAATATTCCATTGATAACGGTACTAGCTTCACTGGTCCAGAAACTTCCGCTACTGTGACCGTTTCAGGTCTTTCGGCAGGAACAGTGAATCTTGTGGTTCGAGATGTATTAAGTACCTCATGCTCGATTCCTTTTGATGCAGTCATCTCGCAACCTGCCGCACTGGTAACGACAGCCAATATCACTACAGCATATACGTGTGACAATGGCGGTGCAACACTCACTGCTTCCATTAGTGGGGGTACACCTACTTATCAATACCGACTCGAGGACAATGTAGGTGCGGTCATACGACCCTACCAAAACAATAACACCTTCACCATTGTTACTGATGGCACCTATTTCGTTCGTGGACTTGATGCCAATGGCTGCGATGACCTTATCGATGCGGCCATCGTAGTTGCGGCACCGGCAAACCCAACATTCGATGTTACTCCGACCGCTTGTTATTCCGGAAATAATGATGCGGCGATTCAGCTTATTGTTACCTCTGGTAACGGAGGCTATCAATTTAGCTTGAACGGTGGTCCTTGGTTAACGCCTAGCCCTTCAACAGCTACTTCATATAATTTTCAGAATCTATCGAACGGTTCCTATACCGTAAACGTAAAAGACGGATTTGGTTGTATCGGAACGGCAATACCCGTAACTATAGCACCGCAACTGACCGCAAATGCGGTTCTTGACCCTGACTTGACCTGTATAGCCCCCGGTGAGGTCACTGTGAATGCCAACGGCGGTTCAGGAACCTATAGCTACGAATGGTCAGACGACAATGGATCTACGTACGCTACAACGAATTTTACGGGTAACGTTTTCAGTACGACCACGGATGGCACATATATTTTCCGGGTTACCGATACTAGTGCCCCTACCGTTTGTACAGTTATAACATCGCCCGTTATGGTAACTCCAGCGGAACTTCCTATAATTACCTCCATTTCTGCTACAAATATCTTTTGTAACGGTGATATGACAGGCTCTTTGAATGTCGTTATCGATACAGGAATCGGAAACCCAAGATATACGATCGAGATTATCGAGACCAATACCTCTACAAACTATGGTACGCAAACCTCAGGCCTTCCTGCAGGGGACTATGAAGTGCGGGTTACCGATGACAAGGGATGTACTTCAGTACCTTACCCAATATCCATTACCGAACCGAACGCTATCACTTATAATGTGGATTTAGTGCCGATCACATGTAATGCATCCTCTGGAACGGATCCAGGATCCATTACTGTTGAAAATTTAGGCGGAGGAACTGCGGAATATACCTATCACCTTACCGGTAACAACGGTTATTCAGATACTTACGTTACTACGGCAGGAGGAGAGGATCATACCTTCGCTATTTTAGAATTCGGTATTTATGAGGTTGATGTTGTGGATGCCAACGGTTGTTCGGCACGTACTACCAACATCATCGCGTCACCGCCAGATGATCTTGATATCGATGTCAGTGCATTGACCATGGACTGTACGACAGGCGGTATGGCGACAGTAACCGTATCATCGACAGTCGGTAGTGGCAATTATGAATTTGCAACTTTGGAAACCTATTCAAGTCCATATTCATCTACGTACCAACCAGCATCTACTCCTGGTGGCGATACAACAATTTTTACAGGTCTTACCCCTGGTATCACTTATACTTTTGTAGTACATGACATTACCACTAACTGTTATTATTTTGAAACAGCTGCGACGCCTATAAATTCGCCGTCAAAGATGACTGCAAGTTTAGATGTTGTATCCAATGTAACCTGTAAGGGAGCCGCAGACGGTAACGTAAGTTTTACATTCGAAAATTATGATGTGTTAGCTACCAGTGTTGAATATGAAATTTTCAATGCCCAATCGAACGTCCCGGTCGGTTTTAATGGTAGCGCTACCGTTAACCCTCCTACTGGAGCGATTTCCATCACCAACTTTGGGACGTTGACGCAAGGGGTATATTACATCCTATTCAAAGAAATTGGTGGAACCAATAATGGCTGTTCTATTAGTAGTCCCGATTTTACGATTATCGAATCTTCCAACGTATTGGCCATTACCGCATCATCCCCTAAAAATGATAACTGTAATGTGGATGCCGGAGCAATTGACGCACGTGCACAATTCGGTACCGCGCCATATGAGTTCCAATATTTGTTGGACACGGAACCTGCGCCGACCGCTTCCTCTGTAGGGTGGGTAGTAACTTCTTTCGCAAATGTAGAATCTGGTGATTATATCGTCTACGTTAAGGATGCCAACGATTGTATCCAATCAGATACGGTAACTGTAGCCCTCGACCCAACGCCGGATATTTCACTATCCATTGTTGACGAATGTGTCAACGAAGGTAATTTTGAAGTGTTGGTTTCTTTGGATGCCGTTGGAATATCGCCTTATCAAATCAGTTTGAACGGAGGAGCGTTCCAAAATATCACCTTTAATGGAAGTAATGAGTATACAGTAAGTGGACTAAGCTCCGGATTGGGGCAGACCATAGAAATACGTGATCTGAACGGATGTTCCGACATGGAGACTTTCGATATTCAACCGCCATTACAGTTTACGATACGACAAACTGCTTTGTTGGATTGTGAAATAGGCTCGGCGGGTTATGCAGAAATTACTATCGAAGTAACTTCGGGATCGGGAAATTACGAGTATGAAATCGACGGCCCGGGATCCGTGGACGAACCCAGAGCCGCATTGCCCTCTAACCCTCATGCTTGGCCAAACGCAAGTGCTGCCGGAGCATATAATGTAAATATTTATGATATCAGCACGAGTCCTCCGAACTGTGTAAAATCGATTATAATCGATGTGCCTGATGCGGTTCTTCCGGAATTTAGCGAAGTCCATACTGATGTGACCTGTAACGGTGGTGCCGATGGTAGTATAACCGTATCGGAAACGAATAACGGCATTAATCCATTAACCTATACTTTAACTCCTATGCCCGCGAGCGCCGTCTTGAATGGAACCGTTTTCGAAAACCTTCCTGCTGGCACTTATGACCTAAGGGGGACAGGAAACAATGATTGTTTCACCGATATTTTCGGAATCGTAATTTCTGAGCCTACGATTATTACCGTACCGGCTCCAACGGTCGTAGAATTTAACTGTACCACAGGGAACAGTCCTAGAAATGCCACTATCACCATTTCCGGCGCAAGCGGAGGCTCTGGTACTTTCGTACGCTATGAGTTCATCAATGACGATGACCCAACTAGCCCTGCAATAGGCGATGCCATTGTCGTACAAAACGGTACGAATGACTCCTATACAGAAACCAACATCATTGGTGGCAACTATACCATAAACGTATATGATGATAAAGGCTGTATTGGTACAACTACAGCGACTATAGCTACTTATACAGAAATAAGCAATCCGACATCTACTATTACTCGTGATGTCACCTGCGCACCTGGAGACGACGCCGAAGTCACTCTTGCGGTTACCGTTTCCCCATCGAGCGCTACCCCTGACCTTTCCTATTCCGTTCAGGGCACAAATAATGCGTACAACGCACCGAATCAGGCATCTGATCTATTCATGGGCTTAGGAGTCGGAAATTATATAGGAAGAATAACGAACCATGATACCGGATGTATCGTCGAGACCGTTTTTGAAATCAAAGATCCGAATACTTTTGAAATTACGAGCACCACTACAGATGTTGTTTGTTTTGGAGACAATGGAACGGTAGTTTTTGAAATAAATAACCCTGTAAAACCCTATAGCGGAGGTTTTACGTGGCAGGTATATAATTCTCAAGGTACACTAGCTTTAGGCGATGACACAATAATTACCACAACACCACTTGTTTCGTCCAACGTTGGACCAACTGTACCGTTTGCACTTCCTGCCGGCAGCTATCGTGTAGATATCACGCAAAGTTCGGATCCGAGTTGTACGGCCATGGATTTCTTTACTATCGCCGGCCCGAGCAATGCCATAAATGCAACTGTGGACAAAACCGATGTCACTTGCGCCCTAAATGATGGTACCATCACAATAAGTAACGTTTCAGGTGGTTGGGCTGATTACACATACTATGTTGCAGATGCTACTGCACCAGCTCCAACGGACAATTCGGGTTTTGTAACAACAACATCTTTCAGTAACCTTTCAGGCGGTGTTACCGGCACCGACTACCAAGTTTGGGTTTCGGATGCCAAGGGTTGTTTGGCGCAATTTGCGAACGTCAACCTTATCGATCCTACAGCAATTTCTGCAGACTTAAGAGTCAACGTGGCGAATTGTGACAATATCGAGGGCGTACTTGAAGTCTTCAATGTTGCGGGCGGACAAGGAAGTAACTATACCTATCAATTACAGCAATTCAATGGTACCACGTTTGTAAACACGAGAAGTGCACAAAATACTACAATCTTCAACGGTCTTGGTGAAGGTAGATATCAAGTAGTGATCAACGACCAGTGGACCTGTACTTTTACGACCGCTGAGCAAGTATTGTACGATGAAATTAAACCATTGGCAACCGTGGTAAAAGCTATCGATTGTGATGTCGTAAGCCCCGGTGGGGAAATTACAGTTACGCAATCCGGTGGCTCCGGCAATTTTGTGTACACCGTTGCTTTCCCTGATGGTACAACGCCGCAGCCTTCGAATACAACAGGTGTTTTTGCCTCTTTGACCGAAGTTGGTGTGTATACGTTTACTATTACTGACCAGGCCGCTGGCCATGAATGTGCAAAGACCATAACACAAGAATTATTCCCAAGGGTAGAACCTGTTTTACAGATAGATACTTTTACTAATGTTACTTGTATCGGGGATAATGACGGTACGATTACGGTAAGTACAACGGATAATGGTATTTCACCTTATACTTTCGAAATTACGGCAGCCACAGGAGGTTCATTGACCTTACCTTATGCACCTAGTATTGCGACCAATTTGAGCGCCACATTTACAGGTCTTGAAGGAAGCGCTACAGGAATCACCTATACGATTACTGGCAGAGGCGATAATAACTGTACAACGGAAATTACGCAAACCATTACACAACCCGACGCTATTATTGCGGATGCGCCAATAGTGGTGCAGTTTGGGTGTACTTCTGGGAACAATCCGAACAATGCCAGTATTGAAATAACAGGGGCCAACGGTGGTTCGAACAATTTTGTTACATATGAGTTCATCAACAACGATGACCCGACAACCACGACCGGCCCGGCCGATCCGATACAAGTATATAAAGGATCGAACAGCAAGTATATCGAGACCAATGCTATGGGTGGAACCTATACCATCAATGTCTATGACGATAAAGGATGTGTAGGTACCCAGACAGCGACTATAAACACATACGATGAATTGTTATCGGCTTCTGCTGCAATTACTAATTTCATTAGCTGTAGCCCTGGGAATGATGGAGAAATTACCGTTAGCGTTATTTCAACGAACAGCGATGCATCGAAATTTGAGTACAGTATAGATAACGGTGCCACTTACCAGACATCTAATGTATTCCCAAATCTAGGCATAGGAACCCACAATTTCTTGGTCAGACATCTAGATACGGGGTGTATCACCACCACATCCGAAAGACTTTTAGATCCAAATACCTTTACTATCGATATTACCAAAATTAGCGATGTGGTCTGTTTCGGTACGGCAACTGGGGAAATTACTTTAGAACTTGTCGATGCAACTTATCCAGGAGGTTTCGATTGGGAAATTTTCAATACCAACGGAACTCCTGCAAATACCGGTGATGACACATCCGTTTCAATAGGGACCGAGGCATCCAATGGTCCGACCGCAGGAATTACTCTGCCTGCAGGAGCCTTTTATGTCATAATAAGCCAAAATAACGCGCCGACTTGTGAAAACATGGAAAACTTTACAATATCAGGACCCACAGCAGCTATTACTGGAGACACCTATAAAACCGATGTTACCTGTGCGCTGAATGACGGTAGCATTGAAGTAATTGATGTGCTCGGAGGATGGGGCGGATATTCATATTTCGTTGATATTGCAACTAATCCCGCTCCAGCCGATGCCAGCGTTTTCCAAAATAGTCCACTGTTCGAAAATCTTTCCGGTAGTGCGACAGGAACCGATTACCAAATATGGGTTACCGATAGCAATGGCTGTTTACAACAATTGCCGAACGTGAATTTGATCGATCCGACTCCAATATCCGCAGACCTTCAAGTGAATGTGGAGAACTGTACAAATTTTGAAGGAGAGATTCAGGTAGTCAATGTGTTGGGCGGGCAAGGCAGCAACTATAGCTATCAACTGCAGCGGTTCAACACTGGCACATCGGCCTTTGAAAATCTGCGAGCCTTACAGGTCAGCACTATTTTCGGCGGTCTTGGAGCTGGTCAATATCAAGTGCTTGTAAGCGACCAATGGAACTGTACCAATACAACCTCTTTTTCAGTTAATCTATATGAAGAAATTATGCCTTTGGCAACTGTTGTTAAACCTATCGATTGTACAACAGACCCTGGTGGGCAGATTACTATTACGCAAACCGGTGGGTCTTCAGGAAACTTTACCTACACGGTCGTCTTCCCAGATAGTTCAACGCCACAACCATCGAATACTACTGGTATTTTCAATAATCTGACCCAAGAAGGGGAATATACTTTTACAATAACCGACGACCAATCTTGTTCAAAAACGATTCGAAAATCGTTACAGCCGCAAGTAGATCCCATATTAAGTGTGGATAGCTTCACTGACGTAGTTTGTTTCGGCGATGCTAACGGCACCATTTCAGTAAGTGTGCTCGATAATGGAGTAGGACCTTACACGTTCCAAATTACCGATCGGGATGGTGGTGTGGTTACTATAAATCCGACAAGTTCTACAAATACATCGGCCGAATTTACAGGGCTGGCCCAAACGACAACATCAGCTGGATATACCATAACGGCAACCGGGTCCAATGATTGTCAGGCAATGACAACCCAAACCATAGACCAACCGGCGTCGGCTGTTAGCGTTCCTGCACCCGCACCTGTAACCTTCAGCTGTACTACAGGCAATAAAACCGACTATCCGATTATTGATATTATTGGAGTAACAGGAGGTTCAGGGATATATGTACGTTACGAGTTCATCAACAACGATAATCCGGCAACGGTTGCAGTAGGTGATGCGATAACCGTTCAGAACGGTTCAAACTCATCGTATACCGAAACAAATCTTGCGGGTGGCAATTATACCATAAACATCTATGATAGCAAGGGCTGTATGAGCTCTACCACTACAAGTATTGCGCCATTTGTAAGTATCAGCGATGCAGTTGTAAATGTTGATCAACCTGTAAGTTGTGCTACGTTCGATGAAAATATAACAGTATCCGTAACCGTTGTTCCAGCGTTTGCTACGCCGAACTTGGAGTATGTTATTTCCGGAATCAATGTAACTTACAACCAGACCAATAACACCGGTGTATTTACTGGTCTTGGCGTTGGGAATTATGCGATAGCAATCACGAATTTGGATACCGGTTGTCGAATTGATACAGTGCATTCGGTTGCAGACCCCAAAATTATGCTCGTCAGCGCTACCAAACTTGCCGATGAGGAATGTTTGAACGATGCGACCTCTGGTGGACGTTTTGAGGTTACAATCGATAGATATACGGGCAGCTATGATTATCAAGTGTTCGATAGTAATGACACTCCTGTTTCAGCTTTGATAACCGGAAATACGGCAGCATCCTTTACTGTGAACGACCTTGTAGGTGGTAGTTACTATGTAAATATTATACAAACTGATGCGCCTCGATGTGAAAAGAAATCAAACACTATTACGATTTCTGCCCCGACAACTCCAATAACTATTGTTCAAAACGAACTGAAAAACCCAAGTTGTACCAATGACCAAGGCGTCATTTTTATTGACCCATCAGGCGGATACGGGCCATATACCATCGAATTGAACAATACCACTACAACACAAGTGTATACCGAGACTAATGTCGAGGGATTCGTGTTCCAAAACTTGGCCGCTGGTGACTATACCGTTGTGGTAACAGATACCAAAAATTGTGTAGAAACAAGTTCGATTACCTTGATACGGCCAGAAGATATCGCGGCTACCATTTCAGCAACACCACTTAGCTGTTTTAATGGAAATACGGCCAGTGTAACGGCAACGGTCAATACCGTACGAAACGTTTCGCCAACCTATCGATATCGTCTAAATGTTTATAATGATGCATCCGGAACAACACTGATAAGAACTTCGGTCATTCAAACCGGGGCTACGTTCAATAATCTTAATACTGGTTTCTATAGCATTACCATTAGCGATGACTTTGGCTGTAGCTTTGAAACACCGATTGAAAACATTACAAACCCGACAGAAGTGGTAGCGGATTTGATCCGTACAAGTCCGTTGACTTGTACTACCGGGGTTGAGCTTGAACTTTCCGCCTCTGGAGGTATAAGCGGTTCTTACGAATACCGACGTGTAGGCACTTCAACTTGGATAGCCATGACCGGAAACAGTGTCATTCTTCCAACTACCGGAGTTTTTAATGCTGATAGTTATCGCTATGAAGTTAGGGATGCCGTTAATTCTTGCCCCGCAGTAGCTTCGAACACCATTGTGGAAAGTAGTATCATACCATTGACATTGACCTTAGACACATCTGCGGCAGTTATCAACTGTAATGGGGACAATACGGCCCTAATTTTTGCCAGGGCCGCAGGAGGATTAGGGAATTATAGGTTCGAACTTTACGACAACTACCGAGGTTCAAACCAAAACAGTCTTGATTATACGCAATTAAACGCAGCAGACCGTATTGCAGGCCCTGTTTCTGATGGAACGTTTGATAATCTATCGGCAGGAACATATTACGTTAATGTATTGAGTGATGATTGTACTACCCAGCCACAAAGAGTGGTCATAAATGAGCCGGACGCGTTATCCTTGCTTGACCCCAATAATTTCACCGATGTCAGCTGTAATGGTTCCAGTGACGGCACAATCACTGTGGAACTAGAAGGAGGTGTTGGACCTTATCAATATGCTATTTCGCCCAACCTGAACCAATTCAGCGATGAAAACGTATTCACAGATCTCGCTGGTTCGCCCACTGGCATAACATATACCATAATCGCTCAAGACCGGAACGGTTGTTTTATAACGATGCAATATACCATTACCGAGCCAGAAGTATTGGCAGTAACCGCTACAGCACTTCCCGAACTGTGCGCAGGTGAGGAAAATGGCTCCATCGACCTTACGATTTCCGGAGGTACTGCACCGTATAGTACCCGTTTCAGTTTCGAAAGTAATTTTGTTCAAGATAGAACAGTGCTATCCGATTTGGCGGCAGGTGATTATATTCTATTTATAAGGGATGCCATGGGGTGTGACGAGAATATAGTTGTCACTATCGAAGCAGGGGTCAATCTCAATGCTACGGTAGAGACGATATATGGTTGTGAGAATAATAGTCCGACCAATTACATCAACATTGTGCTAGACGACAACAGTATAGCCAATGATGTGCTTTATGCTCTAGATTCTACTGATCCAGCCGATATGCAGCTTAATCCGTTCTTCCGTGATACCCTGCCCGGATCACATTATATCGCCATATCACATGCCAACGGATGCATTGTAACCCATAGTTTTGAAACCGAAGATTATGAGCCTTTGACCATAAGCGTTGCACAGAGCAACGTTAACGAACTAACGGCGTCACTAAACGGGGGGCGGGATGACTACAAAATCCGACGCGATCGAACTACACAAACTTGCGGAGCAAAACGCCAAACGCCGTCAAGAGATCGTTGATCGATTTAACGATCGGTATAGAGCGCATCGTAAACTCGGCCGTCGCGTTAATGGTGGCGAACGCGACGGCGGGCGCATTTACCACGTCGTAGACGTAGACGACGGCCGCGGGGCACTTTGCGGAACACGACCGGGTCGGGCGTCCGGTTGGGATCTAAACAGCTTTCACCGATCGAAAGCAACCTGTGGGCGTTGCATCCGCCGTATAGGTCAGCGGGGACTAAAAGCATGAGCAATAGCGATTGGATAACTCAAGCCCCTTGGACGGTAAAAGGGCAGCTTGTGCTTGACCCCGGCGGGCATGTCGTAGCGCATTGCAACATTCGGGATCCCGAGGAATACCGGCGTAACAACGAAGCTAACGCTCAGTTGATCGCTGAAGCGCCGACTCTGTACGGTTTGATCGAGGCGGTACTAGAACTCGATTCAGCGCTCGGGCCAGAGCTGCGTCACCAAATGCAAGAGGTTGTCAGGCGGATCGATCGATGAGCGGCAAACCTATGAACACCAAGGTTAACAGACGACTTACACACAGCAAAATGTATCCGGCGGATACCATTTTTGCAGACCCACAACCAGGTCAAACGG
>LAZR01000762.1_pt1 | contig 22441 bp, 23 predicted proteins | sample 329461 | NCBI WGS metagenome assembly LAZR01 (sample SAMN03002196, study PRJNA259156) | marine sediment metagenome | biome: sea floor; feature: Hydrothermal impacted sediments; material: marine sediment; isolation source: Loki non-amplified sample from Loki's castle hydrothermal vent sediment ...
GGGTTACGGTCGATAATAACACTACCGGCAACGTCACACTTGAAGTTTTCCTTTTCCCCGCCGCTGGCAATACATTAGGGACCATTTCCGCCACCGCAACCGGATCAATCATCGCTTGGGGGGCGCAATTAGAAAACGCCGCTTTCCCGCTCAGTTACATCTCCACCACCACTGCCGCCGTCACCCGTTCCTTGGACGTAGCGGGGACAACTGACGTGACATGGTTTAACCAGAGCGAAGGGACGATCTTAGTAGAAGTAACCCACTTAGCCTTGGTCGGAACAGCCGACTACCTAATCCAAATTGATGACGGAGGCAGTTCTGATCGAATATTTTTGATTACGGACACAAACGATAAAACAACACTTAACACGACCAATTCAAGCGGGGATAATGGTAGTTCCGTAGTTGATGTTGTCGTTGTTGCTGGAACATCGTTTAAGGCGATTGGAGCATTTGCACAAGATGACGTGGTTGCGGGAAAAGATGGGGTCTTGGACGCCACTCCCGACACCACTGCCGATTTCCCAACTGCGGATGCGTTAACGACTGTCCGGATTGGCGATAGTCACGCGGGCGACCGAACCGTGAACGGCACCATCGCCAAAATCAGATATTGGCATGTCCACAAGGAAGATAATTTCTTGATTAATAGGACTAATTGACATAGAGGAAATTTGAGTGTATTATCGGGGGAAATGCGAATATATAAGGAAGCATCATGGCGACCATAGGTAAAATAACGACTCCCCAGCCTGGAAGATCATTTCATACTATTTGGGAGACGATGACAGAGACGGATAACGTAGGTGAAGCTCTCACTAATCCTGGGGCCTCGGATCGCAGTGTTCATTTGCTGGGAACTGTAGGAGGTGCTACTATCCTAATTGAGGGGAGTAATGTTCTTGTGCCTTCGAGTGATACAGATTGGTTCACTCTCCATGACGAAAACGGCGATGTGTTGAGTTTCACTGCTGTCGATGACGGCCACGCTATTTCAGAGAACGTCTTACATTACAGGCCTCGGCTCACTAGTGGTTCTGGTGTTGATATCGATATTATCATCTTCTCAAGGAGCACCATGTAATGAGTGATCTAAGCCAAGCTGTAGCGCTGGTTAAAGGGCTAGGCAAGCAGTATCGTGCTGTCCTGGCTGTCTCTAAAGCCTTGGAGGGGATCAACAACCTTGACTTGGCCCGAGAGAAGGCTGAGCGGACAACCAAGGACGCTATACAGGCCGCTGCGGCTGCTGAAGCTGAGCGAATTGAAGTTGAGAAGGAGCTTGATGAAGCTAACGAGGCCTTGGGTTTCGCCCGTTCTGAGGCCAAGAAGGTTTTGGCTGATGGTGATGCTAAGGCGCGGAAAGCCTTTCAGGACGCTGTAGCCAAGGGCGATAAAGTCATTCAAGAAGCAAAAGATAAGCAGGAAGCTATCGCTGATAAGGTATCACGTGATACCAAAGAGCATGATTTGAAGATGAAAAGGTTTAAAGCTTTTGAAGATGTAGCTCAGGCTAAACTTGATGCGATTCAAGAAGAGATTGATGCGTTGAAAAAGAGGTTAGGATGATGAGAGAATTAGATACCAAGACCCTTGGGGAATTTGCTTGCGCTTGTGCAACAAATTTTACTCAACCCTCTCGCTATTCTACAACCCACCCGAAGGTTGCGATCTACGGACGTGAATGGGTTTTGCAGTGCTTGGTCAATCTGCATTTCAAGGATGAGTTTGAGTATGTTGTAGCTGCGATCAAGCCGAAACTTGGTCCTGAAATTCTAGTCGAATTCGAGAAGGAGACGGCTGAGCGATTCACGCCACGCTTTGATACAGTGTTGGCGGAACAATTGGCTTTGCGCCTCGCCATCACGCCGGAAGGCGATCATATCCCAGGTAAGATCGGCAATGTCCTGGTGGGCAGCCGCACGGTGGCCAACCGCATCACCTCATTCGAGAAAAAAGGCTCCATGCGCCGACGCCTCAATGCCTATGAGGCCGGTGAAACCCCGCCTGCACCCGAAGTGATCAGCATCACGCGTCCCGCCAACTGGCCGGTCTATGCCGGTGAGGACGAGGAACGTGCCCTGGAAGGCGGGGGTGCAGCCGATCCACTCCCCAATCCCAACACCATGTTCGTCGGTGATCAGCATATGCAACCAGTGAAGGAGGGCTGATTATGGCACTCAATCCACGTATCGCCAACGTGATCGCCATTCTTGGCCTGGACGCGCTGCTTGACGGTCTTGATGCCGGAGCAGGTGCAGCCACCATAGACGGACGGTCTGGTGCGCAACCCGCCGATCCCGATACTACCATCACGGGCACACGGCTGTTCGCCAATGTGATGACGGACCCGGCGTTTGCGGGTGCGACCGACGGCGCTGGTAAGGCGACTGCGGCGGCATCAGCTATCAGCGATGACACCAGTGCCGACGCCACCGGCACCCTGGGCTATAACCGCATTGGCTCCACCACCACGCCGCCAACGCTGATCGATGACCTGATCGACGGCGAGTGCGGCACCTCGGGCGCGGACTACAATTACAACACCCTCGCCATCGTTTCCGGCGCGACGGTCTCCATGTCGGCCCTGACGATTGATCTAAGCGAGACTTGATAGGAAAGAATTATGGCCACAAATGATGTTCTCCTAAAAACAGGAACACAGATTTCATTCGCGGATCATGCGACAGATTTTTCTGGCGGGGCTGCCAAGACTTCTGTTGAGCAAGCCGGGGCGACTGATGTTCAGGTTGATCTCACAGGCCTTGTGGCCGGGGCGGGTCGGGAAAGTGCGAAGTTCGATTTCGGGGCCACACGGGCGCGCAACTATTCAATCATGGCGTCCCTTGAATTCGCCACGGCTCCCGTCACCGGGGAGGTGGTTAGCTTCTATCTGGTCCCCTCCAATGACGCCACGGCTGCCAACGGTAATCCACAAAGCATTGACGGTGTGGATGCCGCCGCCCCGTCCGGTCACAGCACTTTGGCGGAACTCATAGCGGCCAGTATGTGGATCGGGAGTTTCGTGTGTTCTGCCGATGCCACAACGACGGTGCAAACGGCTTGGTGCGGGTCTTTCAGACCGCCAACCCGGCACGGCATTTTACTTGTTGTCAATGATACCTCCGACGCGATCCACTCCGACGCCGTAGAGTGCAACATCGTCTTTGATCCTAACGTTGATGAAATCCAAGCAGCGGTATAAGGCTCGTGTCCAATAATTCTCGAAAGCCCGCCCGTTGGGGCTTTGACAAAGGACTGGCCGATCCCAAGTGGGATTGGTTTTGGCGTTCCAACCCTACTGTTTTCCCGTTTTGGGAGGGCGCTGGTTCATCCAAAGCTGTAGTTGAGCCACGGTTAGCCACCCCCAGCGCTTCCCCATGGATAGCGTCTGCCGCTGGTCTTGCCATCGACATGAACGACGATGGCGACAAGATAGTCCTGGACCCGGTATTCGATTTCTCCGCATGGGATAAGTTTTCTTGTTTCATTGCGATTGATGTTGACAGTTATGAGGGGGGAAACCCAGCTTTTTGGCGCACGGCCGCCGGGGCGACTGGAAATACATTCTTTATCACCAACGGTGGTGGTGGACTTTGGGTTAGGTGGGGTGGGACCGACACCGCCAAGACCACGACAACACTAGGCACGGGACAAAAGTTCTTTGGCTTCTCCACAAAATCAGGTGACACAAGTGCATTTCTTGACGGGAAAAATATAGGCAGTTCCGCAAACGCTTATACTTGGCCGGGTGGTAGTAGCGCAACTATAAGTTTTTTGGGCTGGCAAACCTCGGGCGCGGAACGAGTAGACGGCAAATATCAATTGATTGTTTTTGCCGAGGATCACTGGACAGATACTCAACACGCTCTACTAGCCGCCGACCCCTTCGGCCCGTTCCGCATGATAGACGAGGTTGGCGTGGTTGCCGGGGTGGCTGGCGCTCCAAGCGGCTCCGGCACTCTCACCTTCGGCCCCATCGCCATATCGGGCACCGGGGACATGCAGGCGGACGGGACGGGGGGGTTAGTGCTTTCAAGGCCGTCAATCGCTGGCACGGGAGTTGCGGGGGCCGATGGTACAGGTGCTCTGGCTCTGGGGCCACCACTGATTGCTGGAACGGCGGTGGAAGAGTTCATAGGCTCGGGTGTACTTGCCCTTGCGGTTCCGGCTATAGCGGGCACGGGCAGTCATAGCACCGATGCCCCAGCCGGCACGGGGGCGCTGCTGTTAGGCGTGCCAAGTATTGTCGGCACCGGCATAGAAGAATTGATTGGGTCAGGGGCGCTCACCTTGGCCCGTCCGAATATCGCCGGCACGGGAGTTGCGGGGGCTGATGGCGTGGGTATCCTGACTATCGCCGTGATCGTCATCACCGGCACCGGGCTTGGAGGCGTAGTTGCTGCTCTTGCAGGCTTATTTCCTAGAATACGTAGGCGAAGGCGTAGATAAAATGGTTTCTATTGTAGCAGGAGCTAGCGGCGGCGATCCTAACTTCGTAGGCGAGGATGCTACCGCTTCGCCTACAGCTTCGGGCATAGATAGCATTGCAGTAGGGCCAAACACTACAGCAGCGGGCACTGACGGCATTGCTGCCGGTAACGATGCAACTGCTAATGAATCTAGAAATATCGCTATTGGTGCGCTAGCTGGAGCTGGCCAGAATAGTGGGGGGACCATAGAGAATGACGCAATAGCCATTGGAACAGCAACTTCATCATTTGAAACCGACTGTATCGCCATTGGAAATAGTGCCCAAGCGGGACAGAGTGGCGCGTCTGTTGATCCAGCAGGAATAGCTATTGGTCGTCAATCTTTAGCGAACCAAAGTCAAGCTATTGCTATCGGATCACGATCTGATGCTACTGGAACAAATGCTGTAGCCCTTGGAGGGGACGGAACCCTTGGAGCCCAAGCAACTGCTGCTGACGCAATCGCAGTTGGTACGGCTATAGCCAGCGCTGCCAATGCTGTGGCTATTGGCAATGGGTCGTCTGAAGCTCAGGCATCGTGTGTTGCCCTGGATGGTTTAACCGGAGCTTTAACGCCTCCAGTCGGCACCACAGGTCAAGTTCCAGGAACGCCACGCAATGGGATGCTTAGGTATGATACCACGACAAATAAACTTGTAGTTCGTATTAACGGCGCTTGGCATAGCGTAGATACGACAGCGGTGTAAAAAATGGCATACCTCGGTGATTATCCCGTAGATGCTACGGCCTACATATACTTCGATAGCTTCGATGCTAACGGTGCATCCGCTAGCATCACGGGGCTGGCTGTGACTGACATTGAGATTTACAAAAATGGTTCTATTACACAGCGGGCTAGTGATGCGGGCTACACCTTGCTCGATACAGACGGTATTGACTTTGATGCTCTTGTGGGCATCAATGGCTTTTCGATTGATCTTTCAAACGATACAGATGCAGGATTTTATGCCGCTGGCGGGGAATACGTCATTGTGGTGTCATCCGTTACGTTGGAAAGCCAAACGGTCAGTTTCATAGCGGGGACATTTTCCATAGAGCGAACTGGCGGAGCGTTGGCCTTGCTCAAGGGCACCAATAGCTTGGCCAATATTAAAGCCGAGACTGCTTTGATTGTGGCTGATACAAATGAGCTTCAGACTGATGATGTACCGGGGCTTATTGCAGCTTTGAATAATATTACAGCAGCAAGCATATGGGCCGTTGATGCAACGGGGGAGCAGACACAAGGAACTTTTGGTCAAGCTATAGGTGATCCCGGGGTGGATGCTGATACTATATATGGAGCCGTTGTAACGGGTGCTGCGGGAGCAAATATTTCGGTTGATTTAATTAGCGTGAAATCAACAGTTGATAATATCGAAAACGGTGTTAGTATTATTATACAAGACACCAATGAACTTCAGACTGATGATGTACCGGGGCTTATTGCAGCCCTTAACGACATAGCCGCGACGGATATTGTTTCAGCCGGGGCCATCACTACCCTTTCGGGCGCTGTTGTAAACGTAGATTTAGTAGACGTGCTAACAACTTACACGGGCAATACGTTGCAGACGGGAGATACATATTCTTTAGCTAACGGCGCTACTGGTTTTGTAGCGATAGATACGGTTGTTGATGCCATCTTAGTAGACACTGGGACCACACTCCAAGCTGAGCTAGATGCTATCCAGGCCGCTGTTATCACCAACGCTGCTGGTGTTGATGTAGCTGCCGATATTATAGCTCTGAAGGCTGAAACTGCCCTGATTGTGGCAGATACAAATGAGCTTCAGACTGATGATGTACCGACACTTATCTCTACCTTGGATGGTGTTGTAGATACGGTTAAGGCTGAAACTGCTTTAATTGTCGCTGACACCAATGAACTTCAGACTGATTGGGCTGACGGTGGCAGACTTGATGTTATCTTAGATGCCGTCAGTGCTCCTACAGCAGCAGCGGTTGCCGACGCTGTATGGGATGAGGCACAGTCTGCTCATGTGATATCAGGAAGTTTTGGTATTATTGCTTCAGAAATTGCGGATATTCTTATTGATACGGGTACAACTATCCCAGCCACTCTAACTGTTATCAGTGCCGATATAGCCACGACCACTAGTATAGCGGCTTCGGCAGCGGATACTCACCCACGAGTTCGCACTAGTAGAAGGCGTAGAGATGACAGACGTATCACGTGATACTCCCCTATCGGATGACGAACAGCTAGCTGAAGACCTAGCCGGGTTTTATGCTGATCCACTAGGCTATGTCATGTATATGTGGCCTTGGGACACGGAAGCTTCAATCCAGTTGGTGGAATTGACTCCTGAGTATTATGAACGGTTCCCTGGAGCAAAATGTGTCAATCCCGACTGTCCTTCTAAAGACCATGATCATGCCCATGGGCCGGATAAGTGGGCTTGCGAATTCCTTGATCAGTTAGGGGAAGATATCAAGGAACGGAATTTTGATGGTACTCACGCTGTTCGACCTATCCAAAATTCAACATCTTCTGGGCACGGTATTGGGAAAACCGTGCTTGTTGGGATGCTAATTAAATTTATTTCAGATACTCGTCCATTCTCCCGAGGGATTGTAACAGCGAATACTGCTGATCAGTTACGAACTAAAACCTGGGCTGAATTAGGTAAATGGCATCGCCTATCTTTGACTAGCCATTGGTTCACTTACACCTCTGGCCGTAATGCTATGTCACTTTATCATAACGATTTCAAGGAAGAATGGCGTTGTGATGCTCAGACTTGCCGGGAGGAAAACTCTGAAGCATTCGCTGGGCTACATGCTGCTAATTCGACTGCTTATTATATCTTTGATGAAGCTAGTGCGGTGCCAAATAGTATCTTTGAAGTGCGAGAGGGGGGTACTACTGATGGAGAGCCAATGACCTTTGACTTTGGCAACCCAACCCGTAATAGTGGCCGGTTCTTTGATAACTGTAAGGGGCGTTTTAAAGCTGACTATCGGGTACGTTGTATCGATAGTCGAGATGTTCAGATCACTAACAAAGAACGCATCGACAGATGGATTGCTTCCTACGGGGAAGATAGTGACTTTGTAAAAGTTCGTGTCAAAGGAGAATTTCCTTCAGTCGGTAGTATGCAGTTTATTGGTACTGACGATGTAGACAGAGCTATGGAACGCGAACCAACTGTAGATCGTTATGCACCTCTTATTATTGGTGTAGATGTGGCCCGGTTTGGGGATGACGACACTGTAATTTACCCTCGCATCGGTAACGACGCCCGTTCTTTTCCTATCGAACGCTATAAAGGTTTGGATACGATTCAAGTATCAGGAAAAGTTATAGAGTGTATTCGTCGGTTTCGCGCCATTGGAATGGACCCTTCGGCGGTGTTTGTAGATGGAGGTGGTATTGGCGCTGGAGTTGTAGATTATCTTCGCCATCTTGGTTATGATATCATCGAAGTTCAATTTGGCGGTGGTGCTACTGATAAAGATGTCTATCGTTTCAAATCAGATGAAATGTGGGGAACAATGCGTGAGGCTATCGTTACCAAGTTAGTTCTCCCGAAGCTCACAAGCCAAGGTGGGGTAGAATTAAAGGATCAGTTGACACAACGGGAGTTTGGGTATACAATCCAGGGGAATAAGGTTCATCTTGAATCTAAAAAAGATATGAAAGAACGGCTTGGGGGTGAAGCAGCTTCTCCTGATATCGCAGATGCGTTGGCTTTGACTTACGCACAAGAAGTAGCACCTTTGCGGATAGTTGCAGGCGAAAGAACTGCCGGGAAATTGATAACCTCTGAATTTGATCCTCTTGACGGAAAATATTAGGGAGTAGAAATATGTGTATTGGTGGTCTTTTCGGCAGTTCTAAACCTTCTACTCCTGCTCCCCCTCCTTTGCCACCTCCTTTGCCTCCTATCACGGAACCTTCAGATGAGGATGTTGTTGGTACCCGTCAGAGAGCTAGACGCAGGGCAGCGACGGCTGGTGGCCGAGAATCTACTATTCTTACTGGCCCGCAAGGCTTAGGTCCAGTTGCTAGTACAACCCAGAATACTATCTTGGGAACGGCTTAGTTTATGGCTGAGAAAGTAGATAAAAACTCTCGAAAATATTTTGATGGACGGCGAGGCGCTATGAAGACAGAGCGCCAGTCTTTTATCGCGCACTATAAAGATTTATCGAATTTTGTACAGCCTCGCCGTGGCCGTTTTCTTGTTACAGACAGAAATAAGGGAAAAACTAAGCACCAGAGCATTATCAATAGTCGTGCAACTTGGGCTTTGAGGGTAGCTCGTGCAGGTATGTTTGCAGGTGTTATGTCCCCTGCTCGACCTTGGTTTCGTTTAACTACTCATAATCCTGCTCTTATGGAATCCCATGCCGTTAAGTTATGGCTTGCTGAAGTTGAGAAGTTGATGCGTTCTATCTTTAACCAAGGCAATCTTTACAATATGGCTCCAGTAATGCTTGGGGAACTACTGCTGTTTGGTACTGGGTGTATGCTCCATGTTGATGATTTTACTGATGTGGCCCGGTTCTATACACAAACAGTCGGTTCTTATATGATCGCACAAAATGAGCGTTTTGTAGTTGATACGCTTGTGCGTGAGTTTCAGATGACGACTACTCAGTTGGTATCAAATTTTGGATTAAATAATGTCAGTACCCAAGTGAAACAAGCTTTTGATCTTGGAAATTACGAAAATTGGTATGATGTTGTTCATTTTATTGAGCCTAACCCAGAGCATGACATTAAAAAGTTAAATAATAAATTCAAGCGTTTTCGTTCAGTTCATTTTGAGCCCAGCGATAAAACACCTGATAAGAATAAGTTTTTGAAAGTGGCGGGTTTTACTCGCTTTCCAGCCTATTGTCCTCGTTGGGATGTGGCGGGAGAAGATATCTATGGCACGGATTGCCCAGGTATGACTTCGCTTGGGGATATTAAGCAACTTCAGATGGCTGAGAAACGTAAGGCTCAGGCCATAGCAAAAATGTCCAACCCGCCATTGCAAGGTCCGCCTTCTATTCGTAATGTTGAAAGTGTCCCTGGTGGATTTACACATAATATGGGGGCAACTGGGGGAAAGATTGAACCTATCTATGCGGTTAATCCGCAAGTGAATGAGTTGAATGCTGATATCAAGGGGGTAGAACAACGCATAGAAGATAACTTTTTTGTGGATTTATTTTTAGCGGTTACCAATATGGAAGGTATTCAGCCCAAGAATCAGTTGGAGCTAAGTGAACGTACTGGAGAAAAGCTTCTTCAAGTTGGGCCTGTTTTGGAGCGTGTCCATGGAGAGTTTCTTGAGGGGTTGATTGATAACATTTTTGATCAAATTATTGAGGGGGATATTTTACCTCTACCACCTGAAGAAATTCAGGGAGAAGCCTTGAAGGTGGAGTTTGTATCCTCTTTAGCTCAGGCTCAGAAATCTATTGCTGTAGGGGGAATCGATCAGTTGGCCGCATTTGTAACAGGATTAGCGGGAGCTGGGTATGAACAAGCTTTAGATAAGTTTAGTGCAGATGAAGCTGTAGATTTATATAGTGATCTAATCGGGGGCTCACCTAAGCTTATTGTGCCTGATGAAGAAGTTGCTGAGCTACGGGAAGCTCGTGCTCAGGCTGAGCAGCAAGCGCAACAGCAAGCTATGCTTCTTGAGACGCTTAAGAGTGGTGGCGGTGCTATCAAGGATTTGGCTAGCGCTGACTTGGAAGGAGATAATGTAGCTTCTCGGACAGCAAGGATATTACAGGAAGCTGCGGGAAATGCCTAAAAAACAAACTGATATGGGTGACGAGGGCCAAGTTCAAGGGCGCAGGGATAAAACTCGAATAGCTAAAGAGCAGGAACAGGAAGAATTAAGGCAAGTATTGCAAACACAAGTAGGTCGTGCTATCATATATCGGTTGATGCGTGAATGTGGAACATATCATAGTGTTTTTGATACAAATGCTTTGGTTATGGCTTTTAATGAAGGTAGACGGCATGTGGGGTTAACTCTTTTAGAAGAAGTCTTGACAGACCACAATAACGCATATATAATGATGCAACATGAAGCTAATGAAAAGGATAAGTAGTAATGGCTGAAGAAGAAGAAACGTCTTTAATCGGGGACGAAAGCGGGAAAGAGAATGATGTTAAGGCTACAGAAGCTGAGACTAAGGATGCTAAGGTAGATGATGCCAAAGCTGTAGACGCTAAGGCAGATGATGCCGAAGCAAAAGCCGACGAGGAAACCAAAGAATCTGAGGATGACAAAGATCAAGATGGTGCTCCAGACGAGTATGCTGACTTTTCTATGCCAGAAGGTATGGATATCGACAAAGCTGCTCTTGCAGAATTCGCTCCTGTTGCAAAAGAGTTGAATCTGACACAAGATCAAGCTCAAAAACTTGTTGATATCCAGGCCAAGGCAGTACAAGATTCAGTGAAAGCTCAATCGGATGCGTGGGCAGAGACAAAGAAAACTTGGGAAGCTGAGGTTAAATCTGATAAAGAGATAGGTGGTGATAACTTCGATGAGAAGGTAGCATCAGCTAAGCTTGCGTTGGATAAGATCGGTACTCCTGAGTTACGTGATCTACTGAATGCTACGGGTATTGGCAGTAATGTTGAGCTTATTCGAGCATTCTCTAAAGTAGGTGACATGATCAAAGATGATACGATGCACTTTGGCAGCGCTAGTAATTCAAGCGAAAAGAAAAGTCCTGCACAAATTCTCTTTCCCGATTCAAATTAAGGAGCACTAAGTTATGGCTACTCTTTCAGTTAGAAATCCTACTCTTCTGGATATGGCTAAAGCTCAAGACCCAGACGGTAAAATTGCAGTTGTTGTAGAAATTTTGAATGAAGTCAATGAAATCCTGGATGATATGGTCTGGGTTGAAGGTAATCTTACGACTGGTCATATGACTACGCAACGGACAGGTCTTCCTGCGCCAACGTGGCGTAAGATGTATGGTGGCGTTCAGCCTACCAAGGGCACGACTGCTCAGGTGACTGATAACACTGGTATGTTGGTGGCGTTCTCAGAAATTGATATGGCACTGGCTAAGCTGAATAACAACACTGCTGCCTATCGATTGCTTCAGGATCGTGCTCATATTGAAGGCATGGCTCAGGAGTTGTCGGATACTTTATTCTTCGGTAACGAAGATACTGAGCCCGAGGCGTTTACTGGGTTTGCCCCGCGTTACAATACTACTAGTGCTGAATCAGGTGATAACATCATCTTAGGTGGTTCAGCTTCTGGTCAAACTGACAATCGTAGTATTTGGTTGGTGACTTGGGGTGACGATCTTATCCACGGTATCATTCCTAAGGGCTCAACTGCTGGTCTTCAGGTTGAAGATTTAGGAATGCAGTTGCTTCAAGATGCTTCTGATGGCAGCAATACAGGTCGAATGAAGGCTCTCGTAAGTCACTATGAGTGGCACGCTGGTTTAACTGTTGCTGATTGGCGTTATGCTGCTCGTATTCCAAACATCGATAACTCTTTGCTTACTCCTGATGCGAGTTCAGGCGCTGATCTTGCTGACCTGATGTTCCAGGCCATGAACTTGATTCCGAACCTTTCTCGTGGCCGTCCAGCATTTTACATGAGCCGGGATATGTTGACCTTCCTTCGGCGTCAACTTTCTGCTGCTACTTCGATGAGTACGCTTCAGATTGAAAATGTTGGCGGTAAGATGGTCACAAGTTTCCAGGGTATTCCTATTCGCCGCTGCGATACACTCGCTGCTGATGAAACTCGGATCACCTAAATTAAATTGAAGGAATAAGAATATGGCTATTTTGGATGAAAGATCAGAGTTTTGTGATGCAGTTGCTGTTCCTACGGGCGGTGCTGCCACTACTCTAGTTGGCGATGTTATGGACCTGGGTTCAGTCGCTCGTGATATTGGCCAAGGTAAACCGATCTATCTAAATATTAGCGTAGATACGGCTATTGCTGGCGGTACTGCTGTTCAGTTTGTTTTGGCAAGCGACAGCACTGCTGCTATTTCAACAGACGGCTCAGAAACTCGACATTTCTTGTCTGATGTTTTCGCTGTTGCTGATTTGATTGCTGGCTTTAGCTTTAGTATTGCATTGCCTATGGGCGATGTTGCAGCTTCAGTTACTCCCTATGAGCGTTACCTTGGCATCCTGGTGGTCGGTACGGGTACTCAGTCAGCTGGCGCTATTAATGCGTTTCTGTCTGTTGATCCGCACGGCTGGCGTAGTTATCCTGACGCTAATAACTAGGCGATATAATTCTCCGGGGGCAGTTGCTCCCGGAGTATCACGTGATACCTAAGGAACCATTATGAAAGTTATCCTGAAACGAACTTTTTTTACTCCTAAAGGGCGTTTTCGTGCGAGCCTTACAAAGAAAGGTCCGCCTGTTGAAATTCCTGATGAGTATCGAGAGATATTACCCTCTGATGCCAAGATTGTGGACGATGATTATGTTGCACCTAAAGTAGAAGAAGGGCCGCAAACTTTAAGTGAAGCTGCAAGATCAGCCGGTCTTGATGTCGATAGAGTGTCCGCTGAAGATGCGGCCCGAGTGTTTGCAAAAGCTGAAGAAAATGAACTTGAAGATAAGGCTAAGAAATTTCAGGATGACCTTGCGGCAGAAAAAGCTGCCGGTAAACCAAAGAAATAAGGAAACTATTCCTATGTTTAATTACCTAAAAACTTTAGCAGCAGGCGCTTTTCTATTTTTGATTGCTGCTTTCCCTGTTCAAGCTTCTCATACAGCTATCGTAGGCAGTACCTTTACGGCTGTTGATCAAGTTAGCACGGCTTTACGTGTAGCTACTTTAGGTGATACTGTTTCTATCCATATCAACGGTGTTTACGATATGGTTGTAGAACTTCAGAAAGAAGTTGGTTCTCCAGGTTCTGGTGCTTGGGCTACTATCCCCGGCTTCAAAGATATTGCCCCCGCTGCTAACACTCAGTATCGAATTGGTTATACGACTGAGACTGCTAATGAGTCGATTCGTTTGCGTGTTACGACTGACACTAGCGGTACTCTTGTTTACTCAATGTTCGATGGCCGTCTTACGCCCCGCACTTTTTCTCGTACTACCCATGTAAATGGTTTTGATGACTTTTATGCAAATGACATTGGCACCACAGGTGATGCTACGTTCTCCCCGTCTATGGATTGGACATATTTTATTCACACTGACGGCACTCCTTTTGATGTTCTAGTCAGCATACAAGAAGGCGCTGGAGATATGACATCTGGTACTGGCGGGACTATCGCGGCTGATGTTACTGCTGTTAGCGGTGACATAGTGGCTAACAGTGCTGCTTTAATTAGTGATGGTATAACTGCCGTAGAGTGGCGTGTTAAATCAGATAATGTCGGGGGCCAGTCTTTTGGTTTCGGCTTATCTGGTGTTGTTGCTATCGCTGATGCAATCGCTTTATTTACGATTGATAGTAACCTTGTGACTGATACTGCCGCGACCAATGATATTGCTATCATGTTCTCAACTGATGCTGACGGTCTTACAGTTTGGCAATCAGTGTCTACTAACGCAGGCAATGTCGGCAATAATGACGATGAGTGGGCCTGCGCTAACACTGTAGCAGCTAATACCTATTACAGGCTACGGATTGAAATTGAAGCAACAGGTGATGCTTTTTTCTTTGTTGATGGTAACTTGTGTGGTGTTGAAGCTCTAGCTATCGCTACTACGGCTCGATTGATTCCATATGCTTGGGCTACTTCAGCTACTGACACTACGACTGGTGGTGCTGTTATTATCGTGGACTATGTTGATTTTTATATGGCTCGGCCATCTGATTAGGGAGACAAAAATGGTTGGTTTAACACGAAGAGAAGTTGTTCAGTCTCTTGATCGTTCAAGCCGGACTGTAACTGAAACAGCAGCTTTTACGTTTGATCCACGAGTTCACGGTGGCCGGATTACGTTGCTTAGTCTGCTTGCGGGCTATACGGCTACACTGCCTGCGGCTATTGGTTCTGGCGTAATCTATCGCATCCATGTCGGTATCGTAAGAACTTCTAATAGTTACATTATTCAAGTGATTAACTCTAGCGATAATATGGAAGGGTCTGTAACGATTGTCGATTCAGACACTAATGATAATTGTGAAGGATTTGTTACAACTTCCAACACTTCTGACACTATCACTATGAATGCCACTACTACTGGTGGTCTTACCATCGGTGATTGGATTGAACTTGTCGATATCGCTGCAAATGTGTGGCATGTACGTGGCCAATTGTCAGGCTCTGGTGATTTAGCTACTCCGTTTAGTGCTGCTGTTTAACCATAGGGAGCTTTTGTAATGGCGACGGTTTCCACGAATTTTACGGAAGCAGGGGTTAGTGCTACCTTAAGTTTGCAAGTTATCGGAGAGGATATAACTATTGCTCTCTCCGGTACCTATTCAGCGACAGTACAGCTAGAGCGGGCGCTTACTCCTGATGAGCAGTCTTGGGAGGCGGTGTACCCACCTAACCGTGGCTCTCCTTGGAATACGGATGATGCAACCGTATCGGATGTATATCAAACTCTAAGCAAAAACGAGAAACTGCGTCTTCGCTGTACCGCCTTCACGAGCGGTACGGTTGTTACAACTATCTCTGACGGTGATCTTATCCTTTATGAGCGTAAAGATACTGTTGGAACTGTTGTAGATCGTATCACTCAGAGCGGTAGGCAGCATACAGGCACAGATAGTCATACTGGGATTGAAACTCACACCGGAGCAGAAACTCATACTGGTGCTGAAGAACATACCGGAGTTGAAACTCACACTGGAGCAGAGACTCACACTGGTGCTGAAGAACATACCGGAGTTGAAACTCACACTGGAGCAGAAACCCATTCTGGTGTGGAAACGTTTGTTCGCGTCACGGGCGCTCAAGCCCCTACCATGTTTAACCAACCTGCCGTTCAAACGGCTACCAATACAGCTACCCTAACTGATGCCCAGATGATTGGTGGCATCTTGGTAGGTACGCCTACGTCTGCGGCTGCTTACACTATGAGGACGGGCGCGGAACTTGAGGCTGCTTTACCTGCAACAGTCGCTGATGGTGATGCTTTTGACCTGACGATCATCAATCTCGGTAGCACTACCGATGTGATTACGCTTACGAATCCCGGCAGCGGCATCACTGTTGTTGGTGAGACCACCATTAGCCCTCTAGCTGATGTGGCCACTTTGGGTGCCGCCTCTGGTACGTTCCGTTTCCGTAGGACAGCCTCAGATACGTTTATTGCCTATAGGCTGTAGCCATGGCCAAGTCAATTTCTGGCCCTACACATATCGCTAATATGGCTTTGTCCCATGTAGGGGCAAGCGATATCGAAAGTCTTGAAGAAGATAGTTCAGAAGCAAATCAATCCCGTATTTTCTATGATATCTGTCGCCGTCAAACCTTAGAAGCTTTTGACTGGACGTTTGCTCGTAGGCGTCAAGAAGTGGCTCTCCATGGCGATATAATCTCAGAAACAGCAGACGATCCTTTGGCGGGAGTCTGGGGTTTCCGGCATCAGTATCCTGCTGATGCACTTGTTATACGAAAAATCCAAAATCCTAATGCCCCTCCGGGCGACGACTTTCCTTTTGAGATTGAACTAAGTTTAGATGGTGAAACGAAGAGTATCTTATCAAATATTGAAAATCCTGTAATAGTTTACACCCGAGATATAGAAGATACTGGATTATTCTCAGCGTTGTTTTCGCTAGCGCTTTCTTATTTACTTGCTTCTCTCATTGCTTATCCTCTCGGGAAGAAGGAGAAGGTTGTAGCCCGAGTGATCAGATCGTATGATGTTTCTGTTACTAACGCAGCCGCTAATGACGCTAACGAAAGGATGCCTACTCCAGAACGCGATGCGGATACGATAAGGGCTCGTATTTAGATGGTTGCCTTTATTCTTCCTTCTTTTGCCAAAGGAGAGATTTCCCCTTCGTTGTATGGGCGAGTTGATGTAGCAATGTACAAACATGCGCTACGGAGAGCGCGTAATACTATCATTCACCCTGATGGTGGTATCTCCAATCGTCCTGGTTCTTTGATCATTGGCCCAATTAAAGATCATACCGTTTCTACTACTCGTTTATTTGATTTTCAGTTCCGAACTTCTGATCAGTATGTTCTAGAATTTGGTACTGAATATATACGTGTTATCAGAAACGATGCTCAGGTCTTAAATGCTTCAACAACTGTTACTGGAGCTACACAAGCAAATCCTGTAGTTATTACAGCTATTGTTCATGGCCTTTCAAATGATGCTGAAGTTTTTATAACGGCTGTTCTGGGGATGACTGAGCTGAACGGTAATCGTTATATTATTAAGAACGTAACAGCAGATACTTTTGAGCTAACTCACCAAATAACACGACTTGATATTGATGGAACTGCTTTTACAGCTTATTCTTCTGCCGGTACTGTTGCTGATATTTTTGAACTTACTACCCCCTATGCGGCTGGAGATTTATCTACACTAAAGATGGTTCAGTCTGGGGATATTCTTACTGTCACACACCCTACTTATGCCCCCCGAGACTTGGCCAGAACAGGCCACAATGCCTGGACGTTGACTGTCAATACATATGCGCCAATTCAAGCTCGTCCTACTAGCGTAGCTGTCGCTCAACAGGGTGCGTCCGGTTCTACGACTCACCGATACAAGGTTACGGCTATCCGGCAAGAAGAAGATATATTTGAAGAAAGTCTGTCGGGGCTTAGTAGTACATCTCAAGTTATTTCAGGCGCGACAAAAACTAATCCTGTTGTTGTAACTGCTACTTCACATCCATATGCTAATGGAGATGAAGTTGAGATACTTAGTATTGGGGGTATGACAGAATTAAATGGCAGGCGTTTCTTTGTAGCTAACCAGGATACTAATGATTTTGAACTTGAGGGTGAAGATGGTAGTTCCTTCACCGCCTTTTCATCAAATGGTACTGCCAATGCTACTTTTGTAGAATTAACAAATTCTATTACAGTTGCTTTAACTGTGATTGCTAACTTTAATCGTGTTTCCTGGGCAGCAACTACAAATGCTAATAGGTATGCGATCTATCGAAGGCAGAGTGGCCGTTACAGATGGATCGCTGAAGTAGATGCTCCCCTTCTTTCTTTTGACGATGTAACAGACCGTACTACGGCTGCCGGTGCCATACATCAGACAGATAATGAAGTTGGCCCTCCACGAGCACGAAATCCATTTCTATTTACAGACAATTTTCCCGGTGCTTCAAGCTACTATCAGCAACGGCAAATCTATGGTGGGTCTAATAATAAACCTGATACTTCTTTTTATTCTCAGACTGGCAATCGCTTGAATATGAGTGTATCTGAACCCACGCAAGCAGATGATGCTATGACTGCTTCGCTTAACTCAAGGCAAGTGCACGAGATACGGCATTTTGTACCTGGAAATGACTTGATGATCCTGACAAGTGGGGGGGAATGGCGCGTTAACTCTGGGGAAAATTCTGGCTTTTCAATCGATACTCTTAAACAGAAGCCACAATCTGATTGGGGATCAGCTCATCATAAGCCAATTGTAGCGGGTAATGTGATATTGTTTGTTGAAGATGGTAATGCTCGGGTACGAAGTTTAGGGTATTCTTTTCAACTTGATGGTTACACCGGTACTGATTTAAATATTCTCGCAAATCATCTTCTGACAGAAGAAGGGCCAGCTAAATTTATTATCACTGACTGGGCTTACCAAAGTGTTCCTGAAGGTAGGTTATATATTGTCCGTAGTGATGGTCAAATTCTTACTATGACTTTTAACCAAACACAGGAAATTATTGCTTGGACAACCTGGGATACTAATGGCCGGTATGAAGCAATTACTTCTCTGCGGCGATCTCTTTCTTCAGTAGAAGATGGAATATATTTTATCGTTCAACGTAAAGTTAATGGGAATACAGTTCGTTTTATCGAGAGACTATCTACTCGAAAATTCGCTCAACCTGAAGACGCTTATTTTTTGGATGGGGGTTTTATTTTAAATGACCCTAAAGCAATCTCTAACATTACTTCTTCTGGAACTGTAACAACATCTGAAAACCATAACTTGTCAAGCGGGGATACAGTAGACATAGAAGGAACTAAGTTTGCTACAGAATTTGATGATGATGGTAATGAAATCGATCCAGATGCGTTTGATTCTGCAAATGGCCGATTTCAGGTTCTTGTAGAAGATGAGCGTACTTTTGATTTATACGCCAAAAGTAATCGTACAATTGCTGTTCCTGTTATTGAAGGTCATACGCAGGATAATATTGGTTTCACAGAGCGAGAGCCATTAGTTTTAACAAAGCCTTCTGGGGTGGAAGTTGGTGATCTACTCTTAGTTTTTATATCTCAAGCTTTAACTGCTTCTGTCGGGCCGAATTTAACTAGTGGATTATCAGAAGATTTTGTTCCGGGCTGGAGACGTTTTACAGAGTTTAGTCAAAAAGAGGCAGGCAGTATTACTCCACTTAATCTGGCAATTGCCGGGTACTGGAGAATTGCAGACGGTACTGAAGAAGACACTTTAACTACTAAATATGTTGAATATGAGGTTAATCACTATTGGGCGTCGGATAATATACGAAGAAGTCCCGGTGATCCTTGGGATTTGATATTTGAGAGCGAAGTATACGGGTTACATTTAATAGGTTACTATATTAGAGTGTCTGGTGTAAATGCTGACAATCCTATTCATAGCATAGGACAAGTTGTTGTTTCTGACGATGCAACTTCTTTTTCTGTTCCTAGTCTTGAAACTGCGGTAAACGGAAGCTTAATATTTTCTTTAGGTAGTGCCCAACTTTTATTAAGCACAGCGCAACCGGAATGGGCGATACCTAATGATCCTGGCGGAGATGATGATCGGCAAGTAGTAAGTGAATTCTCAAGTTTAGCTTGGGGGACTAAAGAGCAACTTGAAGCTGGAGCGTCAGGTTCTTTCGATCTTACTACACTTTTTGCATCTACTGATATGCACCGGCAATTTTCCTTAAATCCTTCTGATTCGCTCGCAGCAAATTTAAACCTCGGCTCCTTTGATGACCAAGAGGATGATTTGGGTAACGTAAGAAAAGCTGTTACAGAAATTTCAGGATTGGAAGATTTAGAAGGTGAATGTATTAGCCTTGGTGGCCTAGGAGTGGTAGCTGATGGTGCTCGGCAGGGGTCTTTATGCGGTACCACCCCCGGTGAAGAAGATTGCGTAGTTGATGCAAAAATAACTTTATGTAATTTAGCCAGTCGAGTACATATTGGCTGGAGATATATTTCAGATATTGAAACTTTGGATGTTGAAGCATCCAAAGGTACTTTACAAGGTAAAACGCAACGAGTACCACGGGTGACAATTCGATACAAGAAATCTCGTCTGCCTTTGATAGGGCCAAATCGATTTAAGCTTCTTAGACAAAAACCCCGTGAAGACGAAGATATGGGTGACCCAACCGCTTTGTTAACCGGGGACCGCCCTCTTATAATCAAGCCTGAGTGGAACTCTAATGGCCGTATATTCATACGAATGCTAGAGCCTGAACCTCTCACAATTACAGCTATTATTCCTGAGCTTGAGATAGAAGATGAAACCAAAGACTAAGTATGCTATAGTACCCCCTACTAAGGAGCATATAGAAGCTTTAGCTTTAAATATGAACAAGGCAGATGTTGATGAGGTATGGGCGGCGGGCAGGAAAACTCCTTTAGAAGCTCTAGAGCAGTCGGTATATGCCTCTCCTGAGCCATATGTGGGGCTGCATGAGGGGCGAGCTTTGTGCATGTTTGGGGTGGCAGAGTTAACAATTCTCGATAACAAGGGTATCCCTTGGATGTTATCTTCAGACGAACTAAAATATCATGCCCGGCCTTTCCTCCGGGGAAGTAGGATGTATATAGATTTGATGAAAGAGAAATATCCGTTTATGGTCAACTTTGTAGATGCTCGTAATCGCGCAGCTATTCGTTGGCTGAGATGGTTACATTTTAGGCTACTGCCTGCTGAAGCTCATGGGCCTGATCAAATGTTATTCCATCGTTTTGAGATGGGAGTAGAGAATGTGTGATCTTGCTACAGCCATTACAGTTATTGGTGGAATTGTTTCTATAGCTGGGCAAATTTCCGAAGGTAAAGCTCGTGATAGAGAGGCGGCGTTTAATGCCCAAGTAGCTCGTAACAATCAGATCATTGCTGATCGTGCTGCGGTTGATGCAAGGCTTCGTGGTGAAGCTGCTGCTGCTAGGCAAGGGGAGAAGACCAGGCAATTCAAAGCCCGGCAACGAACTGCCTTAGCTGCGGGTGGGGTTGTAGTAGATGAATTTAGTGCTCTTGATTTGATCACAGATACTTCGGCCATTGGCCGGGAAGAAGAATCTATTATTCGCCGTAATGCTGAAAGAGAAGCACTTGGTTTTACTACTCGGGGTTTGAATTTTGCATCTAGCACTGAGCTAGCTGATCTCCGGGGACAAGCGGCACGGCGAGAAGCAGGCTTTGGTGCTTTTGGTACGTTGCTTACAACTGCGGGTACTGTTTCTCGTAGATTTAGGGTGTAGATATGGCTGTAGTTCCAAAAGTAATTCCTGAAGTTCGTCCCCAGGCTGGGCCAACTGTATTTCAGAATGTTCCAACTACTGGCGCAGAATTTGGTGTACGCGGTGCTCAGCAAACACAAGCATTTGGTAAAACATTGCAAGCTGAAGGGGAGAAGTTTTTTAAGCAAGAAGAAGCTAAGCGAAAGGTTGCAAAAAAACTTCAGAACAGGAAAGAAGCTGTTAGCCGTGCTGACATTCTTACGCAATATAATACTGATGCAGAAAAACTTTTTAGAACAACTGATTCTCAAGAAGATTTTTCTAGGGAGGATACAAAAGTTGGGTTTGGAGTACAGCTAGCGGAACTTCGGAAAAATTCTATGGCTTCTTTTCAAGGGTCGCCAGAAGGACGCTTTATTCTTGATGAAAGATTAGCTAAAGCTGAGGGACAATTTGTTGGGCGTTCTGTAGAAAAGTCAACTTCAATTGAACAAGCTAAGGTTGAGCGAGTTATTGGTGGGCATATTAGTGATGGGGTAAGAGTAGTTTCTGGAAATCCCAGCTTACTGGATGCTCAAATTACTGAAACTTTAAAGTTAGCACAACAAGATTTTGGTGCTTTCGACCCAAAACAAGAACTTGCTTTTAATAGGGTAATTCCTGCAACTTTAGCGAATGCTGCTATATCAGCGTACACGATCAAAGGCCAATTTGATAAAGCTAAAGAAGTGCTTACACGGCCTGATATATCTGTTGCTTTAGGTCCAAAAAGGCAGCAACAACTTTTTGATAAAATTGGAACTGCTGAGGCTGCGATAGTAAAAGCTACTGCTGAAGCTCGTAACAAAGATGTCAAAGGTATTCCTCGGGATATTTTTAATAAACTACCTGAAGCTGATCAAAGAGAAATTATGGAATTAGACGAAGACGAAGGAAGAATGTTAACTCCTGAAGAAACTGAAGCGGCTGGGTTTGATGAAGGAACTTTAGTTTTTCAAAAAGAAGGAAGCGCACCTAAAGTAGTACAAAAGCCAGGGGTTGATCTAGCTGAAGAAGAAGCTAGATCTCGGGTTAAAGAACGTGGAAAACTTCAAGCTAGGCGAAGTAATGTCGAAAGTATTTTACGAGCTGCGGGAGTAGCTTCCTTAGCTGAGGGTGGAGCACCTATTTTTGCGGGAGAAGAAGGCAAAGGTAGCGCGAGTGAAGATACTCGTTCTGTAGCAAGGCTAATGCAAGCTTCAAGGCGACTTCTAGCAGCAGGTCAAACAGCTCTAGCTAATAGTTTACTATCCCAAGCTCGGTTTGTGGTAGAAAACAGTCCCGACATTCAATTGCAAAAAGATTTAAATAAGCCTGTTTCCAGACAATTGGCTGCTGAAATGGGGGTGCCTGCGGGAACTACTCTTGGGGAAGTAGCTA
>LAZR01000763.1_pt1 | contig 22419 bp, 54 predicted proteins | sample 329461 | NCBI WGS metagenome assembly LAZR01 (sample SAMN03002196, study PRJNA259156) | marine sediment metagenome | biome: sea floor; feature: Hydrothermal impacted sediments; material: marine sediment; isolation source: Loki non-amplified sample from Loki's castle hydrothermal vent sediment ...
CTGCCTCCACCTCCAGCCTCCCCTTTTTCACCAGCTTCAACAGCTCTCCCTTTTCCCGCCGCATACCCCCCTCCTCCGATGAGCCATCCCGTGGGGCCGTTCTGGTCATCCTCTCTGAGAGTAATTGGGTAGATTCTCTTATATCCGCCTGTGTCGCCAAAGCGGGTTCTAGGGTCCCAGGGGGGGTATGCCCCTGCGCACCGATCAAGCTCTCAGGCCCGTGTGTACTCGCGGGCGGCTGAGGGGATTCGCCTACAACCTTGCGCCAATACCGGTAAGGCTTGCCTGCTCTGCTTACTGTCTCTATCCACATGTGGGAAACGGGGATGGGAAAATACACCAGCAGACAGAGCCGCGTAAGTGCAATCGGTTGAGGACCGCTACGCTCTTACGCACACTCCTGCTCCACTGCATTGAGGTGAGGATTAATATGCAGTTTGGCGCGGGGGCGGGTAGGAAGTTCTGGCGTCTGGCTGTGTGTGGGATGAGCGCCGGAGTAGAGCGCCAGGCCACGATCAGTCAGCTTCCTGGCTCATACCGTAGAGCTTCAGGAGCCAGGACGCTGTAAAATCTTGCTCGTGTGTTTGTGTGCGGGGCGGAGCGCCAAAGCGTACCGCATTACGTATCGTGGTGATTGCGCGCCCGATCTCGGCTTGACGCTGTTCGACATCCGCGAGCATCTTGATGAGTATCGGCGCTGTGTGGTCCATCGCAAGCTCCATACCTGAACTCTACCATAGGTTGTGCGTCAACACCCCTGAACACACAAGTTTGACACCTGCACTCTCCGTTGTGCTTTGGTGGCGGGAAACTACCAGCGGTAGCGTGTCAGAACTCGTCTGCATTTCTAAAGGGTTTTTGAATCTAACACTCTGAACTGACACCCCTTCCACTAGCTGTTGTGGTCGCGGGGCGGTGAACCACTACGGGTAGACTGGCACGCTCGTTGCACTATGGTGAGGGTATGAACACACAAAAAATCACACAGCGGCCCAACGCTGATGACATAGTGCTTTCCGCCTCTGGCAATCGGTGGCTGGCTATTGGCATCGGGGCTGAACGGTTCTTTAACGACTACGAGCTAGCGTGGCTGTGGGTGAAGGTTGCCCGTGACGAAGGACGCATGCGCCGCGTATGGATTGACAACGCTTATGGGTTGCGCCCATTGGTGGAACTCGGGGAGGAGATGTAACCGTGGATAACGAGCTTGACGCATGCGTTACCTGCAACCGAGCATTGCGCTTTTGCATTTGTGCGCCTAGCAACGTATGTGGGTCAAACATGACACGCATCAAGGGCGAACATAAGCGCCGCGTTATCGCGGCCATCACGGAAGCGCGCAAACAGCGAGACTTGTGCAACGGCAGCGTGTGGGACAACTTGCTGCGTATCCTTGGCCGACGTGACGCGGATATAGCCATGATGAATCTCATGTGGGCTGATCGTAGTTTCATGCCCACCAAACAGGGAAGAAGCTGAATCATGGGCACAATAGATCAGCACTACACCAACGGGCCGAAGCCTGGCGAGATCATCTGCTACGGCCAGTTCAATCGCGGGAACGGGTGTCAGGAGCACTACGAATCTGAATCACGTCACGCCGGACGCCGTGCAAGGGACCTACGCAAGAGGGGATATCGCGTGATTGTTTCCCCGTTGGGTGCGCAGGTTACTCGCGTGGGCCTAGTGAACATGACGCTGGTGACGATTGAACCCGGCACACGGGCAGACACAGTGTACCTACCGCCCGTGCGCGTGGAACGTGCAGCAGCTATCAAGGACGCCATCGCCAAGGCCACCAACACGGGAGGTAAGTAACAAAATGACATGCGATAACTGTAAGGTCTGGCGTGCGGCGCTTCACACATGCGCGGTTTGCGGAAGGCAACTGTGTGGGCGCTGTTCGTTTGGCTCCAAGCATGGGTTCCGTGTTTGCCCCGGCGAGTGCCATAAGAGAGCGCTTGCCATTGTTAAAAAAGCTGCCAAGGCCACCAACCAGGGAGGGAAGTGACACCATGCCACGCAAAAAGAAAGCACCAGAAGTAGATATCCGCGAGAAAGCCAGGGCACTGGGCGCTTTGTGTCAGTCTCAGTTTCCGGGAGGCAACGAAGTGATGGAGATGGACTGTGCCCTGTCGCTATTCTTTCCTAAGCTGTCGCCACTCGATAAACGCCGCTTGCTCACCAGGACTGAATACAACAGCAGAAGGAGATAACAATGCCAAGCAAAAGCACGGGCTGGCCTAGGCTTACGCCAAAACAGTTGGGATGCACCCACCGTTCCGCTACCGAGGCCATGCATTTATTCGACTGGGACGCCGTGAACGATTCCACACCACCACCTACTGATGCGCGCAACGTGTACAACGCCTATCACCCTGCATGTTCGCGTTGTGGTGTGACTATCGGACAGATTGTGGAGAATCACGAGCGGCTAGTAGCCAAGGCCACCAACCAGGAGAAGGAGTAACACATATCATTATGAACACCACACCATCCACCCATCAGGATCACATGCCCAGTGTTGGCGTGCCCTGCGGTTGGCTGTGGTGTTCGGCTTCATTCGAGGCAAGGGGTGGTCGCCATGTACTGAAACGCACGACAGCCGCCGGAGCTGGGAATCCGGCATGGCATTATCAAATCTCAATAGGGAGGATGACCATGACGCGCAATGAACAGATACGTGAGTTCAGAGAGCACCTTGGCGTAGCGCTGAAAGCCGCCAGCTATGACGGGGAGATTATCAACCTCTCCGTGCTTATTGGTGGCGCAGAACAGATACACATTGACGATCACCATGGCAAGGTTGCGCGCAAGAGTGCAGTGCTTCCAGCCGAGCGCTTCTCGGTCGATCTGTAATGAAACTCCACACCACGCAGACAGTGTACCGGCTGAACGCCTTTGGATTACGTATCATCGGTGGCTTGGCTGTGAGAACTGCGTTGGTGTGGCTGGACTACATATCCGGGGTAAAGGGTGCGCCTAGCGTTGTCACTTTCGCTACGATGGCGCAAGTTCTGGCTGGATGCTCTTGTGACTTTAAGCTACCCAAGCCCCCCGGCGGCATTATCACCGTAACGCAACAGGAGGGTAACGGGATATGAAGTGGCGAGTTGATCGAAAGACTCTCAAGTATGGCTCCCGTTTGAAAGAGGGTTGGACGTGCTGGCGCAAGATGAAGTCGTGGGAAGAGATGGTGAACACTTGTGTCGGGGGCGCTGAAGAATGGGAGAAGGGAATGCGCTGGGTTAGAAAGTCGTTAGTCGGTGCGTTTCGTGAAGTTCAGTTCTCCCGCAGCCGCCCCAACACCGGAAGCAAGTAACCCCATGACCGTAACGACGAGAGAGGAGGACACGAGGATGGAGAACGATATGCAGTTTGTCTGGCGCGGGAAACACCTGGAGAAGATGGGCCAGATCATGGACGCGGCGGTCGCCATCACCACGCGAGAGGAAGCACAGGAGTTTCTAACTGCGTACCAGGCCACTTGCACTAAGCCAGGTGTAGCGGCGGCGAACATAGGCTATGCCGCTGGATACTACAGCCAGGACACGGCACAACGCCTGTACGAGCTGTTCTCGGTCGAACACCCTATCTTTGGGCGGAACCGTCCCACATCAGACGAGGCGTTCCAGGCTGGACTGAAGCTCGGCACCAACACAGGAGGACAGACAGATGACGCATAGCCCCCGCACTCCGCCGGTAACTAAGGCAGAAATATATCGGATTGCGAAAGACTACGCCTGCCGTGACTGCAAAATGCGTAGGTCGTGTGACGCCGCCAACAACCACACAGAATGCGAGGAGGCCGGCGAGTTCTACCGAAAGCTGAAAGAGTAGCCCAGTCAACCGCTCACAACCCCAGCGCCTATGGCTGGGGTTTGTGCTGGCATCTGCTCCCATCTCTGCCCCTCAATCTCTCGGTGGTGGTTCCCTCGACCCCAGCCCTTGAAGAAGAACGGCACGCCAGCGCTAACGCATTGATCTCGAATGTCGATCACCCACTCTTGCTCCATCGGTCGCGCACATGGACCGTTCTCCCCGCCGACGATAACCCATTGAATCCCACCTTTGACAAGGTGCAGGTCTAGCGGCCCCAGCAACGGCTCACATGACAAAAAGCGAATCGCACCGGGTGCCCATGGAATGCTTCTCAAATGAGCAATGCGCCACCGCTCTGCTTGGTTTTCAACCGTTACGCCATACCAGACATTCGACAATGGGAAGGGATATGTCCAGATGTCGCACATCCTCTCTGGACGCTTGGTTAATATCTGGTAGGTGTGACGCGGTGTTGCGCTTATGGTTTTGTATACGTCCACAATAAACGACAGAGGCACTTTCTCATGGAATAGGTCGCTCATGCTGCACACGAACACCTTACGCGGACGCTTCCACCTGATTGGTTCGGCTAGTCGAGATGGGTGAAGCTCAATTTTCTGTGATCGCTTCCACCGATGCAATATCGCCTGAGCGTAGCAATGCAGGCATCCCGCGCTGATTGGAGTGCAGCCCGTTACAGGATTCCAGCTTGCCTCGGTCCATGGAATCTTACTCTTTGGTCCCATCTGTCACCCCCTTCACCGATTTGGCGGGTATCCACTGCTCTACTGTCACGCGCCAGTTTTCACTTGCACCGTCGTACTCGGTCTCGCCCATCAAAGCTTCGAGTACGGCACGCCACGCCCTATTGAGAGCATGTTCCCAATTCCCGTCTTTCACTCTGCATCTCCGCATCCATCTCCCCCGGTTACTTGGCATTTCGCTTCCCCTTCGCCGATTTGGCGGGTATCCACTGGTACACTTCGAGCTTGTATATAAATCCCTTCCGCCATACAGTTTTCTTCCCTCCGGGTTTCCAGGAATGCGTCCGCACAAGCCGCATTAAGCGACTGACGCATCTCATCACAGCTTCCAAACTGGACTTGGGCTGCCACGCCATGTCAACCCGGACCACCCATCTCCCCTTGTTACTTGCCACGTGGTTTCTCCTTGGCGGGCCGTTCAATCGTAACCGTACACCACTCGTGCCGACGCCTCACCAGCCCGCCGCCGAAGACTTGTTTGGCGATGAACTCTCCGTACTTCATGGCGGCATGACTCTTGACGAACAGCGCCAGCGGTTCCCCCGTCTCCAACTCCACGAGAAACATCTTGCGCTTCTCCTTACTTGCCACGGGGCCTCCCCTTCACCGGACGCCATTCACCGCACCAAAAAGTCTGATTCGTCTCTTGCTGGTCATCCGTCGGAGGATACCGACAACAATCGCCACGCGTAACAGATTTGACGCCGTAGTGATCCCTCTCAATTCCCACCCAGAACTTACAGCCCTCGCACGCTTCCACCTTCCCCTTCCGTGTTTTCATCGGTGGGCGTCCAAGTAATCAACCCAACTGTTCCACCGCTTGTGCGGCTCCGGCATCGTCTTGATCTGGTGCATTGCAACGAGACACATCTTCGCCATCGCACGGGTGCCGACGGTCGTTCCGCGCTCGTATCCGTTGACATGACCGCGCCAGTAGCCCAGGCCCATCGCACAGATCATCGTTACGATCCAGCTTGCACTTCTCATGCTTGTCCTCCTTTTACGTGTTCTCATCGGTTGCTCCTTTTCTTCCACGCCTCGGCGGCCAGATCCCTCCACTGAGCTTGTGGTTGCTGCCGTACACTCAGCCACACTTCAACCTCAGCTACTCCAAACCCGTGCCTTTCGGCCAATCCCTCTAGCGACTGCGATGTTCCGTACAGATACGAATAGACCTCATACACCTGCTCGGCCACGCTCCACGGTATCCACGGCCCGTCCTGAATGGGAAACATTCGCTCGCTCATGCCAATGCGTCGAGTGAATTCCTTGTCGATCTTCTTTAGCTTCTCGTTGGCGTGTTCGCGTAGGGCGGTGGCTCTGGTTTCCACAAGCTCCGCCACTTGATCCTTGAGGGACGCGATCTCCTGTACCATGCCAGCCGGATCGCTGATCGTGGCCAGGTCGTGAATGTGCCGCCGGATGCGCTCAGGTAGGGCGTTGATTTCCTCGGGTGTTATCGGCCCCTCAAGCGCCCGCGCCAAGTCTTCCCATCCCGCCTTCCGCGCCACATCGCTCGGTCTTTCGCCGGGTGACGGACGGACCAGCCGCGCACCGCTCAAGAAAGCGTCCGGTGCCGGAATGTTATGCGGCAACGTGCAGTGGTCGGTCCAGCCAACGGTCACTTCCTTCCCGGCCCACTTTGCCCATTCCGCCATCTTCCAGTCTCCCTTCACCCGTACCAGCTTCCCATCGGTCTGTATGCCTATCCACATATGTCGCGCTTCCTCCGCTGTCATCTGTTGTCCCTCCCTCGCTCATCAGTCATTGATCCATCTCCTACGGGCTCCCATTCAGCCAACATCTTTACGGTTCCCAATAGTTCGGGCGGACACGCGGTGACAAACGTTTTCATGAAACACCCATCCAGATATGTGAGCCTCATATTTGCCGGGCCGTCAAGACACGACGTGATCTCCATGCCCTGGACGCATCGCGTCTTAGCTTCTTTGCGTGGAGATAAATACAACGCCTCGACGTAGCGGTAGCGCGGCACGCTGCTGTCTCTCATGTCTCTCCTCCGCCATCGACAGGCTTGAGGGCGGCGTCCACCTTAGCTGCGTAGTCATACGCTTTCGAGAACACCGCCATCGCAGCCAGATCATGATTGCCCCTTGCAACATGGTTGGCACACGCATCTTGCGCATGGCCAAGAAACTTGCGGACTTCTACCAGCGCCTCCCGCATCTTCTCCACAGTCTCGCGTAGCCCGTCCCGCTCGGCGATCAACTGCTTGTCTCGCTTGATGCTCTTGTCTGTGCAGTCCATGCACTTGTGGATGTAGTCTCCGAAGGCGTCATCTGCCGTCTTCGCCTCGGCATCAAGCTGCTCTACGGCGTCGCGCAATTCTCCCAGCCACCTGCCAAAGTGGTGCGCCATATCGCGGCTGCACGATACGGTATATACGTCGTACTTCTGTAGCAGCGCCTCCTTCACTTCCTTCACCAGCTTGGCTCTCTCAGCGTTCATGGCTGCTCTCCCCCTGTGTTTGCGGCGGCTGTTCTTTGGGGAGCGTGATCTCCACCGCGATTTGCGCTTCAAACATCTCGGCCATGCTCTTGTTGTCAAGTTTCGAGAGTAGGTCGTGCACCGCCGCCTTAACCGCCGCATGGCACCCCTCTCCCAAAGCTTCAATTACCCTCCCCATCTCGTAGCGCATTTTGATCTCCTTTGCCATCACTCCTCCTCAACCACTCTCTACGGTTTGCGGTGGCGGCGGTTCTTCCCACTCTTCCCCGCGCTTGCCTTTTTCATATGCCATCCGTTGAACGGCTCGTATCAGCGGCGTGGCGTCATGCTTTGCGGCTACCCATCCCTCTTCATGTCCCGCCTTCCACGCGGCGGCGCGCTCGTCGGCAAGGCCCTGCGCCACAGCAAAGACGGGACAACCGATCACCGCTGAATAGCTCAGGCAGCTTTCTACGTGCTTGCACAGCCCGCACGGTACCAACTTCCTCGCCTTCTCCCAATCCGTTGTTTCCGTTAGCCGCCTCAGCGGATCACCCTCGCTCTCACTCAGGATCATATATCCACATCGCACGCACTCCACTGGCTCCACACCGCCGGGCGGTAGCTCGTCGGTCCATCTATCTCCTCCCTTCAGCTTCATTCGCTTCTTGCTCGGTGCGCTCGCCAACAACGTAATACTTCCCACGCCACTGCTTTACCCGTATCGTTCCCCACCACTCTCCTGGCACAGCCCACAGCCATAGCCACAGATACCAGCGAGCAACCGGTGCATGGTTCCAGTCCCTTACCTCAGTCTCCACCGCCACACACTGGACACAGAGTAATTGGTTGTTGCATTCGATTTCCCCTTCTCGTTGTCCGCAGCGGTCGCAGTCTCGGTGTCCCTCTGGCGGGTTGATGGGCGGTTCAGGATCGCCGTAGCTCATGCCTCACCTCTCTTCAAGTCTGCTTTGTATCGTAGCCAGACGCCGCGCAGCCACCGTGTAACCAATCCCGTTCCACGGCACCAGTCGCAGTGTTCCCACGGACCATCCAAATACCCAGGCATGAGTTCGACTACACGATTCGTTTCTCCCCCCTCACCGCCGCACGCCTGGCACATGAGCGAATCATCAGTCTGTTCTACGCGGTGGCGGAATCTCTGCACATGCTTTTGGGCGTAGTAGCGTATCCGCGTGTAATTGGGCGGTTCAGGATCAATCACTTTGCTCCCCCTGTTTTGCGCGGCGGCGGTTTCATTCCTTTCACGAAGTTCTCCAGCTTCGTCCGACACGCGGGACAAACATCGTAAATCTCAAGTCCCCCCAACCAGTCTGCGGTGACACGTTCAAAGTGCAAGTCTGCTTCGGCGGGGTGGAACTGTAAGAGGCAGAAGTCGCACTGGGGAACCTTCATTTCGTCTCCCCCTTCATCCGCCGCTCACGCTCGGCTAGCATGGCTTCGGCCTGGTCATAGAAACACCCGGCACGCTGATCATCGCGGCAAGTCTTTGGCTTATTGCAATACTGGCAAGGGTCGCGCTTCTCCTCACAGCCCGCGAAGTAGTCGAGTAGGGACATACCTGTAGGCTCAACGATGTCGGTATGCTCATTGCCCTCCTCGTCCCAGTGTACTTTCCACATTGGCGGTACGGGGCAGGGAAACGCTGGTCCACCGTCGTTCTTCATGTCGTCTTCTCCTTCCGCTGTGCCCAGTCATAGGACTTGCACTTGGGACAACGCTTTGGGCTTTCTGTGCGCGGCAACCAAGTGAAACCACAGCGTAAACACTTGAGCAGCTTGCCTAAGTTCGTTATCAGTTTCTTCATGCTTCTACTCTTATCATGATAGTCCCCCGTTGTCAAGTCGTGCGGCCAAGCAACGCCCGCGTCTCCCGTAGTTTCTGGGCACACTCCCTCTCGCGGCGTTCATCCTCCCGCTCCTCAGCTTCTTCTAGGCGGCGTCTCAACGTAACGGAGCGGACCCACTCTCTCAACTCTGTTTCTGTGGGCGGGCGCTCGTAGTAGGCTGACTTGCCAATCTCTGGAATTGCTATCGTCATCCCCCCTGGCGGCGAGGGTTTATCCAAGCCCGCGCTCAACCACTTCTGCGCGTGCATCATTCGGTGCCAGCTACCCACCAAAAGCATACGCAGCAACGGGTCACTTAACTGCTTGTCGATCTCCTGCTCTGTCACTACTGGCTCGCTCACTTGTACCCCCTCACGCCACTACTGGCGATGTGTTGTTGCCATCTCTCTGCCTGTATCTGGTCTGGGTGTTTGCGCACAGCGCTCCCTTCTTCACTGTTAAGACTGTTCGGATTTAAGACTGTAACTCCCATAAGTGACGTATCCTCAGCGGCAAGAGGCGGGGATGGTTGCACCTTATCTGGGGTATCCATTGCACCTTTCTCAAGGGTTAGTTGCACCTTCTTTGGACGGTGGCCCAGCTTGTCCGGTACTGGCGTCGGCCAGTTTGCCACCTGCTTTTGGCTGCTTTCAAACTGCCTCAGAGCGGACAGGTGATAGAAGATTTGACGGCGTGACAAACGGGTAAGCCACATCAGCCGTTTTATTCCTGGCCGGACGAACGGAGCATGCCAATCAAGGATGGCGTATATGAGCTTTGCCATTGGCGGGAGATCTGCCTCTAGGATTGTCGTGGGCAGTCGCCCGTACCGCCCTATCCGCCCCTCACTCTGCATGGTGCCGCGCCACTTCGACGAGGAGATGGGCCACCGCTTTTTCGCATGCGTAGCAGCCCCCGAACCTTACGCCCCACTCTGATAGGTTTTTCGGATTGCACCCCAGGTATATCGCCGCGTCGATCAGCCGCTTTTCTAGCGGTTCCGCTGGGGAGACATCACAGAAGTGTTTATCTTTGCTCTGCTCTGGGTAGCCGCACTCTAGTATGGTATTTCTCTCGTCTTTGAGTTTTCTTCTGTGGGCGGCTTCATACCTGAGCATCTCAAGCTTCTCGCCCGTCTGAATAATCGTCATCTTGGGCACTGTTGATTCTAGCCTGAGCCTAGCGCACCAAGCCCCTGTCGTTTTGACGCGGCTCCGTTCGTGCTTCTTTAATCGTCCGGTCGGATTATTCGTTGCGCCAACATACCTAATTTCGTCGTTACGAGGATCGGACAGTTCATAGACGTACCACATATCAGCCTCCACATTAGGCTTCAGGTGGAACGAGTGAATGTGGCACTCGCCCCGACCTGAACTAGTATTCAGATCAACGACAGGCCCAAGCACCTACCGTCACCCGTGACTATGGCATACCCGACAGCGGTGCGTCAAGTGTGTCGTGGTGGGGGGGTTTGGGGGAAGGGCTTGACAAGAGATAGCGGAGTATGCTTTGCTGAAGCATGGCGAAAGCAATGACATACCTAGACATCAAGTCTCTGGCATCACAGGTTGGCGTCTCCGTGGCGCTGCTTAGAAAGTGGATATGGAAGCTGGACATTGTTCCGGTGAAACGGGTTGAGCGCACCTTCACCACCGCGAAAGGAAAGCGTATCGGACTCGTGGCGCTATACGACGGACGCCTCGTCAAGACGTTGAAGGGAGCGTTGAAGTGACGAGCCTGGTGATTACGCGGGGGAAGGCAGAGTTGCACATACCCGTTTTGATAGTTCGTCGCCGGGGGCTGCGCCTCTCTGGTAGTCGAGGTGCATAGCTCAAAGGTAGCCGGGGCAGGACCGGCCACGCACACGGCATGATGCAGAAGTTGAACGTCAGATAAACCCATAGGGAGGAAAACGACAAGTGAAGAAGCGCAAGAAGAAACTCGTCAGGAAGCTGCCCAAGGAGACATGGTTCATTCAACGCCTCCGTAGAGAAGCGATGGCGCTGTTCAGCAGTCGTATTATCGCACTGGACGCGCGCACGGTAGAAACGGTAAAGAGAACCGACGGACTGGTGCTGCACTTGGCGCAGATGGAAGCTGCGCACGGTAGATTAGCGGAGAACCTTGTAGGTCTACAGGCAATCGTCATGGCTTTGAAAGAACGTTACGACAAGGAACATCAGACACAACCCTGAACGTAAAGGAGAAAACCGATGCAAAGCTACTTGAACTTCCACTATCAGTTGGCACCCTTTGACCGTGTTGCGGTGGCCGCAAGGGAAAATACGTGGGACAGAAAACCCGTCATCGAACTACGCGCTGACCAGCCAATCGGGGAAGGGCCAGCAGGGGCGTTTGACTACGTGCGTGTGGTGTCGCTGCAATTCACCCGCGAACAACTGGTAGAACTCGCCCACCAAAGCCAAGACGCCATAGCTCAGTACGATGCCTTGGTGCCCATCATCGCCGCCAAACGGGAAGTAGAAGCTGGTGGTGAGAAGGTGCTGAAGACATGAAGAAGCGCAAGTGCACACGCGGCAAGTGGATCACCGAGGTCCACGTTACGGGTACATCCGAGGTAGTCCATGCTTCAGCGCTTGAAATGCTGGACGATCACCTGCGGCACGACGTAATAGCGACATGGGACGAGAGCAGAGCGCACGACAAGAAAGTGTGGCGCTTGAAGCTGGAGCGCCTAGAGGTGAAGGCATGAGTACGCCGGAAGGGAGCGATCTTCACCAGTTCTTTACCGAGACACTGAGCAAATATCTGTCAGTCGTTCAGGCACCGCGCCCGAACAAAGACGAGTGGTGGGCTTCCGAGTCCGACTACTGCTTCCGTAAGCGTGTCTTGCGCCGCGCTGGCACACCACAACTGCCCGTACCGCTCAACTCCATGATGACGCGGGAGCATGGCAAGATGATCGAGAAGATCGTTGGCAAAGCGTTCCAGGCGCACGATGTCGTCAGGCAAGGGGAAATCTACCTGCCAGAGTTCAAGCTACGTGGGCATTTCGACTTTCTCATCTTCCGCGACGACGAAACGGTGATATGCGTAGATGCGAAGTCAGCGAACGGTCAGTCGTTCGGCTTCCTCACCCGCAGGGGAAGCGAGGGCTACCGTATGCAGAACGCTCTGTACGCACACGGCATCGAAACGAACGGCTACACACTCACCGCACCGGGTTCAGTGGGCGACGACAAAACAGACGAGTGTGTTACCCAGCGCGAACCGGTGAAGGTGGACAAGGTAGCGATATTCGTCATCGACAAAGAATATGGCAACCCACACACCGACGAGTACGACAAAGAACTGTACATCAAGAAAGCGATCACCGATCTGCGTGAAGCTGACAAGCATTGGGCGCAATACCAGGACAACGGCACACTACCACCGGAAACACCGATGATCGCAGCGCGCAGTGACAACAAGCACGTCAAGGCAAGGCGTTGCGCCGCAGGAGAGATGGCACCGGCTGGACTTTGTAGCCCAGCCTACTGTGGAGTGATTCACGCGTGTCCTCGTATCGCTGCGTGGTGGAAGACTCACGGGAAGTTCAATCTCACATTGCCGAAAGCGGCAGCAAAGGAGACACAAAATGGCTGAGAGCCAGAAAGAAACGTTTGACGTTCAGGGAACCGTAGAGAAAGTCGTACCGGAGTGGGAAGAGAACAAGTTTGCCGACGCCACCTCGCCGTGGAAACTGAAACGCAAGGTATATCTGTCCAGTTGTGAGAAAGAAGCCGACTTTGGCAAGCTGTTCACCTGTTTTGGGCGCATGAGTACAGTGAAACTCGGTGCAGGAGCGACGTATGCGTTCCAAGTCACCGTTTCACCGGGGCGGGAGGCGGGAAAGAAGTTCACCAACATCGTAAATGCCATCAAGATTGCTGGTGATCCGGTATTCCCCGAGATTCCGCCGCAACCCACGGAACAACCAGCAGCAACGAAGTCCGGCAACGGTTCAGCACCCATCAGCGGCGACAGAAACCGTAACATCGCAATGGGCTTGGCAGTGAAGTGCTGGATTGAACTCGTCTGCAACCAGAAAGTTGGCGCTGCACGTATGGGGTTGGGTATGCCCGCCACCGGACCCGACAGAGAAGTGATACTCGCACTGGCAGACATCGCAGAGCGTGAGAAGTTCCCTGAGAAGGCGTCATGAAAGCGTGGCACTTCTGCAAAGGCTGGAAACTTCGAGACTGCCGAGACCTCGTAGTCGGAAAGACATACGAGCATACCGGAGAACTGAAGATATGTGCGTCTGGACTCCACGCAAGCAAAGAGCTTCTAGATGCCCTAGAGTACGCGCCTGGAAGTGTGCTTTGCCGCGTTGAGATATCAGGCGATCTGCAACACCAGGACGACAAGATGATTGGACGTAAGCGTAAAGTGCTGTGGGCTGTAGACATCGAGAAGCAACTGCATACGTTTGCTTGTGATTGCGCCGAGCGAGCGCTGAAACGCGAGCGCAAGGCGGGCCGCGAACCCGATGCACGTTGCTGGAAAGCTATCGAAGTGAAACGGAAATGGATAAACGGAAAGGCGACGGACGAGGAATTGGCTGCGGCGTGGGATGCGGCGAGGGATGCGGCGAGGGCTGCGGCGAGGGCTGCGGCGAGGGATGCGGCGAGGGATGCGGCGTGGGCTGCGGCGAGGGCTGCGGCGTGGGATGCGGAAAGAAAGTGGCAGCAGAAGCACCTGTTGCGTCTGGTAAGCCGCGCTAGGAAAACGCAGCGTGGATAGGCTGGATGCTTGGGACTACGCCCACACCAAAGCCGAGCAGCTTGAAACCAAGATCGTGGACATCCACGCCAAAGCTCAAGCGCACTACGACTATGTGTGGGGGTGCGAGTACGACCGCTTGGTGGAACGATGGCCCACCGCTACACCCACGCTATTGAAATGCCGGATGTGGAAGCTGCGTGGCGAACTTGATACGGGCCTGTCTCAAGCGCACCTGTCTCTACAGCGGGCTGCACGTCTACTGAGAAAGGCACACGACCGCACGGAACGTAGAAACGACATACGCTGGGCGAACAAGCCCAACAGGAGGATGTGATGCAGTTCAACGGTCCGAATCCCAAACCCCCGCCCCGCACAAAACGTCGTAGCTGGTTGAGAAAGGTGGGCAACAAGGGTTTCGACTGGGAAGCTTTTAAGCTCCAACTGGTCTACCCGTGGCTGTGGATAAAGACGGTGATGTATCTTGAGCAAACCAACATGGCCGTGAAGATTCAGTGTGCATGCCCGCACTGTGTCGCCCTACAAGCAGTGGGACAGGAGCCACATTCGGGCTGGCTTCGACTCCGCGACAAACCCGACGCAGACGGACACATGTGGGAAGTGGAAAACCTCCACATCCACCACGACACGAAACGGAGTAGTGAGCCTAGTGAAATCTTCGTCCTCGCCAACTGCAAACCGTACGCAACCGAGTGCCATGAGAGGATACACAGACGATGAATAGCGCCATTGAATGGTGGAACCGTCCCGACGTGAAAGCACTTGCGGTACGAGTCTTGGCGCAACTCAGAAAGTGGGACGAAAGCGACGCGCCAGTGAAGGGACGATATATGCTGGCCAGCTTTGAAGAGGCGGGCGACATCTTTGGGCCACCGCCAGATCACTGCTTGCCGTCGCCTATCGACTCACCGTTTGGTATTATGGCGGGCGAGATTTACGGTGTCCACATCATCGTCCGATACACAACCCTTCTGGGGCGCGTATGAACGCCGCATGGGATTGGCTACCCTGGCAGAAACGACTGAACGAGAGGACTGAGCGAGTCGTGTGCGTGGCGGCTGGGCGGCGCATAGGTAAGAAGTCATGGCTCTGGCGTTGGCTCGAAAACCAAGCTTTTAACTGTGACGGTTTGGGCCGCGCATACCTCGCACCTACCCAGTTCCAGAGCAAGATCGCCACCGACGCATACCGCACTAATTTGGGCACGGGGATAAAGACAGCAGACTGGCGGCATGTGGGGGCGTTGTACGCCCTGGCAATCTACGAACCCGCCTACTGCGATCCCGTGCTTATGCGCATCCTGATGAAACGTGCCCGCTTTGTGAGGATGGCCGGAACACCTCGCGGACGGGATCACTTCTGGAGCCGCTGGACGCACGGCCACATGAGCGGCAACTGGTATTCGGAACGGGTAAGCACTTGGAATGCGGGCTTGGTGTCGAGAGAGGAGATACTTGGATTGTGTGAAACGCTACCTCCCGACCTGCGAAAACAGGAATTCGAGGCGGTCGTATGACCACCGCGTACCGTTCGGTTTTGCACATGCGCAAGCAGGGTTGGTGGGCCAACACCGTAGAAGGTAAGCGCGGCGGTCAGTGGCGGTACGACCACTTCGGCGTTGCCGATCTCGAAGCCTTTCGCCCCGGACACGGCATACTGTGGATACAGTCCTACGACTACTACGCCCGCAAGGTACACGATCACCTAAACGCTGAGCATCCCATCATCAAAGACTGGCTAGCATCAGGTGGGCAGTTCTGTCACCACGTATGGCACCGCCCGCGAAAGAAAATACCTAAGTGGACGTTAGAGACGCGTTGGATCGGTGCCCCGCAGAAACCAGAGGAAGTTCACTGACATGGCAGGCGGGCTGGTTCTCGTGGCGTGCTGGGCCATGTTAATAGCTACCGTGTGTCTCGTCATCGTTATCGTCCTCTTGAGCATTACGCTATGGTGGCAGTCTCTCTTTGGACAAGACTACTGACAGATCAGTTGAGCGTCAGTCAGTCCGATTGAGCCAGCCCAGTTGAAAGGCTCGCAGTGAAGGCTTTCGCAGACATAGGTCTGTATACCGATGAACCTGAAGCCCGTTAACGTTCTTGAGAATGGCTTCCTCGTAGCACGATGCTGCGAGGAGCACCTTCAAAGCAGCCAACGTCATCGGTCCCATACCTCCATCGATGTGAAGATCGGGATAGAGGCGGTCGTCTTTGTTGAGCACCGTCAGGGTTACCTGGAGAAAACGTACTGCCGTTCCCATCCCGCAATTGACGCCGACGTCGAAAAGTTTCTCGGCAATCCGCTGACTTGGAATCCTATCGCCCCACATCTTGTCCCAATACTGCTTGCGGTAGATGTCAAGCACGGTGGTGTACGGTATCTCAGGCAGAGGTCCGTCATACCCGTTCTCGATGGCTACCGCTTTCGTAATGCCGTAATTCGTTTCGTCACCAGGATCGGCAGGATGGTTCACGTATCCCGTCTTGCCAGGAATCGGCTGGTCTTGTTCGTCAAATCGAACACCTTCATTCGCAAGCGTTCGGCGGAGCGCGGGGCTTAAATCAGCCATGGGTTACTGCTTCGGTACGCCCCTAACCAAAGCGGTGAGTTCGGGCAGGAGCTTCGCCGCAACCAGCCCCACGGTCGTGGCTGCGCAGAACATGAATACCTGCACATGCAGCACGTTCGGCTCGGGCATGTTGATGATCTTAACCCCCATGTAGGACGAGAGCCACGCGAATATCCAGCCGATCCACTCCTTCTGCGTATCGAACATTGCCAACAGCTTTTCCCCTAGTTTCCACATCAGCTTGCGGCCTCACTGGCCTCGTAGATGGTTTTGATCCACTGGAGAACAGTCGCTGCATGTTCCGGCCAGAACGCCGCGAGAATCGAAAGAACTGCCGCAGTAACGGCACTCACCACACCCGCCGTAGTCTTCTTTGGGTTGCGGTTCAGCGTATTCTCTATCGCCGTAGCCGCCTTCTTGGCCGTAGGCGACTTCTTCCAGATCAACCGTATTGCGCCGCCAATGAGCGGAGCTGCGCCCTTACCTATTGCCAGCACCGACCTAAACGTTATTGCCATCCTCGCTCTCCTTTGTTGGACGTCCGTCCAGTTTCTTCTCAATCCGCACCAGCCTATCCTTGATGTCGTCGAGCTTTGTCTTGTTGGTGAACGTTCTCACCGATGCCAGAGATACCCAGCCTATCCAGCCCAGCATTGCAGCCGCGAGGGTGTGCTCGGTGTCTCCGTTCATCGCTGCACCACGCACGTCAGAGCACCGGGGGCTGTTAACCCCCGGCACACCTGACTGTCAGTTACGGTTTTATCCACGCGATGTCGAATCTAAACACCAGCGCATTGGTAGTAAGAGAGGCATCACCCTTGCGCAGCACTACCTGAAAGTAGAGGTTCTTGCTATCCGGCGGCATGTTGATTCGCAAATCCTCCGAAATGAGATGTGCAGCCTGGGAGGCACTCCCGAGTGCTACCCAGTCGGACCCCTCGACCGTGATTTTACCCGCGTAACTGTTGTTAACGTCCCCGGCAACCGGCGACCATGCAGCATTCAACGCAGTCCCTGCAAAGGACCGGGTGAACAGCATGATGTCGAACCCTATGGTCCCACCAATCGTGGCCGTAGCCAGCATGTGTTCGATGATAATCGACTCTCCGGCCCTACGGGCAGCACCCGTCAACGTAACCGTCTGAGTCAGCGCATCGGCCACACTGAACACCGTTGCATCCGCCCCCACTGGAGTAACCGTAAGTACGACCCTCTCGATAACCGTTATTGGAAAGCTAACCGCTCCCCTGGCAACGGACGCAGCCAGGAATAGAACGGGAAGCATCAGAAACAACTTTTTCATTTTGCGTCCTCCTATCTGGTTTTCTTGACCAAATGTAAGATCAAGACATTCATGCAGTCAGTAGCACCTTGAGCCGTTGGGCATGGCCGATGAGCAGGTTCTTTTCGCCTGGCGTCATCTTCTCAATCGCGCGCAGACGGGCAATCTCCACTGCAAGCTCTTTTCCCTCGTCGCGGTCAAGTCCCGCAATGATCGCGTCAAGCTCGGCTATCGCCGCCGTCTTGTCTGCCGCTTTCGCCCCCGCCAAACCGCCGCTGGTAATTTTCTCTAGTGACATTGTTCCTCCTAGTCCTGTTCGATGACCAGAACGACAGTTAGATCATCCGTAGCATTATAAGTAGGCGCTTCCGTGGTGTAGAGCTGCGCGAATAGGCTGGTTCCATTGAGAACGAAGCCGTGCTCGGGATTGGTTTTCTGTAGCGTAATGGGCTGGGCGAAGTTAAGAGAAGCCCCCCCCGTCGCAAAACTGAAAAAGCCAAGGCTATTTTCGCCGTCAGCTTCACTAATGGCTAGCGGGGCGTTGTCAGCCGTGGGAGTGAACGTGCGGTCGAAGAGGACCATGACTATCGTTTTTGTTTGTCCAGAATCATCTACGATATAAGCATTGGTAATCGTCCCGCCCTTTCCCGACTCGGCTACAGCGTTTGCGAACTCCAGCAGTCCACCCACTGCATCGTTTGCGCCGTATGCTCCCGCTGTGATCGTAGGCTTCACCGCAATCCGCACACGCCTCTTGCCAGTGCGACCGATGTAGTTAGTCCCAGCAGGCGTGGCGGGCAACGTAGCCACATCAACGTCACCTATGTTGTTGGTGCCAGCAGGAAGTGCAGAAGCGATATCTACGTTTGGATGTATCCACAGTCTGCCCACGGCGTCCGTGGTGAGCGGCCCATACAATTGATTGACCAAAGCCGTTGGAGCGGCGGTATCCTTGCGCACCGCGAGCGCCGGGATTGCCGTGTCGCCCGCGTTCGGAAGGGAATTCCCCGCCTTTCCGAGATTGGTCACTCCCGTTCCAGGAATTACACTCAGCACGTCCATATCGCCTATGTTATTTGTACCTGCGGGTAGCGCAGAAGTTATAGCAACATCTTTGCTGATGTCCGTCCCGCCGCCGACAGTGGCTGTTCCCATGTGACTTACCTCCTAACTCGTAAGCAGTCGCGCTGTCACAGTCGGATTGGTTCCGCCGGTCAGCGTGATGAGTTGAATGCGCGTGAAAGAGAGCGGTATGGCAGTGGTGGAGTAGACGAGCATGCCCGACGTGTCGGTCTGCGCCGTGCCGACAACTTCCCAGTTGGTTCCGTCCAGCGATCCCTCAAGGCGAATGTTAACGCCTGTGGGACTGCCGGTCGTCTTGTACTGCCAGGTCAGGTAAATCCTGCCATCCGGGTTGACTGCCCGACTGGCAACTGCGGCAGTAACCGCGTCCAGTAGTACGACGTTCTGTGGTGCCTGCGATTGTGGCATTTCAATTCCTCCCTTGTGATTGTATCATTACTGTTCAACCCCCTGTTCAAGCTCCCGTATTACCAAGCGTTCAGGCGCTTTTTTGGCCGCTTCTTCTATCTCCAGTTTCCTGCGCCGTGTCTCAAACGCTGCACGCTGGGCAGCACGGGGAACATCAAGCCGCACCAATCTTGGCCCAAACGCTCTGCTCAGTTCTTCCTCTGCGCTCAACGCTGGACCAGATATCGGAGACGGCGCAATCTCAAACGTCCTGAACGTCTTCGTCAGTATCTCCGCCGCACGGTTCGCCGGTCTGCCATTCTCCCACTTTGCAGACTTGAGTAAACCAGCCTTGAATATCTGCCGCACCGTTCGCGGTGGGATGTTGGCACGCCGCGCGATCTCAATGGCGAGCTGATCCTTCCCAATCGTACCGCCCACCTTCTCCTGTATGATCTCCCGCCCGGTGACGGCAGAGAACAGCGTGGAAAGAACTGGACCAAGCGCAAGCTGCCCACCGGTCAACGCGCTGCCGTATGGGTTGAAACTCGTCAGGTCAATACCAAGCTGTTGCCCGTGCGCATCTCGCATCGGCAGCAGCATCATCGGATGGTTCAGCGTGAACTGCCGCTCTGCTCCTGGCGTCTGCGCCAGCGCACGGAACTCGTTGTACCTATCCACCACTGACGGGTCTTCACCCATAGCCAAGGCAGTAACCTTGTTCCACGAGTTCAGTCCATGCTTCCACCGCACCGCTGCCATAGGATTCTTGATGAACGACTGCGCCAACTGCGGCAGAATAGCGTACTGCCAGGACACGAACGGCATGATGAGAAAGGGGCTGGACGATACACTGCGCACCACTCGCGGCGTACGGTTCAAATCCCCGAACATCGTGCGCGCCTGAACAGCAGCCTGTGGATCGGGTATGCCTCGCTTTGTCAGCTCACGGAAGCCAAGGAAGCGGAAAAAATCGTCTTGTGACTGATAGAACCTGCGCAGTAGTTGTTGTGGCGCGAAAGGACGCAGCTTGCGGTAGGACGCGCCCAGGTTGAACAGCAAGCCTAGATCGCTGCCTTTCGCTTCTGCCGCCGCTGTCTTCATGATGTCGCGCACCAGTTCACCTTCCACCGTTCTCGCCGTCTGCCCGGAAGCGAACACGCCCGCAACTGTGGCCCGGTCAAAGTCTGGCGATCCCTTAACGAACTGCCGCGCAGTCTCTGCAAAGAACGCTGGACGCGTCAGGGGAGAACCAACGCGGTTGACACTGGCGATCATGGTGTTGCCCAGGATGTTGCCCATCCACGTCAACGGATTATCAACCGTCAGCGTTTCCTTGTAGAGCGAGATCACCTTTTTTATCGCGCCAGGGCTCGACATGAAATTAACGTCGCGCTGAAACGATAGCAGTTCGTCAGCTACCCGCTCAGGAACGAACTTGCCCCTGAGGCGAGAAACAACAGCGGCTTCAGGAGAGATGCGTCTCAATCCAGGCCCTGCAACGTTTGATACGAGTCCCGGCTGGGCAAGGATACCGTTCTGCAACTCAGCGAAGCCTTTCAGGTTGTTCTCCTGGATGATCGTGCGCACTTGACGCGGAACGACATCAGTGCCTTTCGGCACTGCGTTCTTGCGCCGCAGGAAACGCTGTGCAGCTTGCGGACGCGTGACGAACGGACGGGAACGCTTGAGGCTTTGCACGCCCTCCTGAAGCATTTCGTCCACGCCCAGCGTAAGCTCACGCAAGTTTGCCGTAGGCACCGAATCCGCCAGGTAAGGGGCTCCCACATACCGCCCACGGAAACGCTCGAATATCTGCCGTGGGAAACCCTTGCGCATCAGCTCTGACGCGAGTTTGTTGTTAGTCTTTGCGATCTCGACTGCCAGTTTCGCTCCCTCGTCGCCACCGGCAACCAGCCTGCTAATGACTGGCTGCTGCTTTACTATGCCATTGTCAATCAACTCGCCAGCGCTCACCCGCTCGAATATGTTGACTTGCCGCGCCTCGACGTCCTTGACGAACTGCGCCGCTTGACGCACGCCGCCTTCTGCGATTTCCCTGCCCCGGAACCCGGCAGCAATCACTTCTTCTGGTAGCTCAGCGCCGCGAGGTACTAGCCCGCGTTCTACGGCGGCAACTGTCCGCGCGGCTGGAACGCCCGTCGCAACCTCTCTGGCAGCGGCTACGCCTCTGGTAACACCCACAGCAACAGCGCGCGCACCCGCACGCACGGCAGGAAGCACCGCCACTTCAGCCACGGTGGGCAACGCACGTACCGCTCGAAACGGCTGTATGCCTGTCGCTACTTCTCCCACGCCAGCAGCAAGCTGCCCCAACGCCTTTACGCCTTGCGCTACGCCTACCCGCAACGCACGGGTCGCTGACTTTCGCTTGCCGACTTTTACGAGTTTGGCTGCCTTTGCAAACGCTGCGATAGCAGGTTTCGCCGCGCCCGGAACCGCCATCGACATGAGGCCCGCGATGGATGTTATGGTTTCGATGTTCAGTGCCAAGTATTCTTTCGGAACTTCTTTTGCCATGAAACTCAGCATATTCTTAAAGACTGACCTGGACTTCGGATCGCCAGGGAATATCGTATCGAACGCCTGGCGGACTGCATCGGCTCGCCGTTTTAGTGCGGCGGTTGCCGCTAGCGGTTTCGCAAGAAACTCTAGGAAGCCACCGACGATTGGAGCCGGAATGGTGACGATACGCTGGAACTGCTCAAGCTGCCTCTTGGCTTCCTGGCGTTCGATGGGAAGTGGTCCACGCCGCTCCTCCAGCTTGATTGCCTGCAAGCGTTCGGCAGTGCGTGCAGCGGCAGGTGCAATCAGTTCACGCGCGGGGCGAACACGCTCCTCAATGCGGTTGATCTCTCGCAGCGCCTTGATCTGCTTGTCGAGGGGAAGTCGTGCGAAGTCGGGGTTGTCGCGGCGAAGAAACGTAACCTGTTCAGGAAACGGTGACTTCACGAACTCCTGTCGCTTTGACTCGTCGGTGAGAATCTCGCCAAGTTTACCCACGGCACCCTACAACCCGCGCAGGAACTCTTCCTCGGCAGCTCTTACGTCGGTAGGCGCAGGCGGTTCACCCCCCGCAGGCCGAGCAGCTTGCGCCGTGTCACGCCGGGCAGGCTGTTGCACCTGCGTACTTCTCGCCGCAGGCGGTGCTGCACGCTGTCCACCGATGCCAAACAGCCCGTTGATGAGGCGGTCGAACGAATCAAGGCTCGTCTTCAGTTCTGCGCGCTCCTGAATGAGCCGTTGTCTGCGCGCCTCTCCTTCTGCCGTGAAAGCTGCTCCAGCGATGTCTTCAGCGGCTTTGATGTCGTCGTCGAGGCGACTGAGCTGCTGGGCAAGTTGTCCGCGCAGCGTGAGCGAACGCGTCAGCGCTTGGTCCGCGCCCTGTGGCGAGCGGCGAATAAGTTGGCTCAGTGCGGTCGTGACAGTGGCAACCTCTCCGCGCGTC
>LAZR01000764.1_pt1 | contig 22363 bp, 21 predicted proteins | sample 329461 | NCBI WGS metagenome assembly LAZR01 (sample SAMN03002196, study PRJNA259156) | marine sediment metagenome | biome: sea floor; feature: Hydrothermal impacted sediments; material: marine sediment; isolation source: Loki non-amplified sample from Loki's castle hydrothermal vent sediment ...
GGCTCAAACAGAAACTCTGGCTGCCCCGCGAAATGGATCGGGGACTCGACAAAAAATACAAAGGCCGCTACGTCTTCACCGAGCACCACGAATCTCATGCCGCAAGCGCGTTTTTTCCCTCACCGTTTGACGAGGCGGCGATCATGACGCTCGACGGGGTCGGCGAATGGGCGACGACCTCGCTCGGCACCGGTCGGGGCCGGGAGCTGACCCTGCACCAGGAAATCCGCTTCCCCCATTCGCTCGGCCTGCTCTATTCCGCCTTCACCTATTATCTCGGCTTCAAGGTCAACAGCGGCGAGTACAAGGTCATGGGCCTGGCGCCCTATGGCGAACCGCGTTTCGCCGACCTCATCCTGGAAAAGCTGGTCGACGTGAAGCCGGACGGCTCGTTCCGTCTCGACCAGAGCTATTTCACCTACGCGACCGGCCTGACCATGACCGGCCCGGCCCGGCCTTCGCGGCATTGTTCGGTCAGCCGAGGCGCAATCCCGAAACCGATCGTCTCACGCAATTTCATATGGACATCGCGGCATCGCTCCAGGCGGTGACCGAAGAGATCGTCCTGCGCATGACCCGCTCCCTGGCGGAGGAATTCAACATCCGCAATCTCTGCCTGGCCGGCGGGGTCGCGTTGAACTGCGTCGCGAATGGCAAGATCCTGCGCGACGGCCGGTTCGACGACATCTGGATTCAGCCGGCGGCCGGCGACGCCGGTGGCTCCGTCGGGGCCGCCCTCGCCGCCTGGCACTGCGAACTGGGCCAGCCGCGGCAGCCGGAGACGCCGGACGCCATGCGCGGCGCTTATGTCGGCCCGGAGTTTTCGCAAGAAGCGATCGAAGCCGCTCTCGACGCATGCGGCGCCGTCTATGCGGTCACGGAATCGGATGCCTTGGCGACCTCCGTGGCAACCGAACTCGCCAGCGGCAAGGCGGTCGGCTGGTTCCAGGGGCGGATGGAATTCGGCCCGCGGGCCCTTGGCGGACGCTCGATCCTGGCCGACCCCCGCTCGGAGCAGATGCAGAAGACGCTCAATCTGAAGGTCAAGTTTCGCGAGAGCTTCCGGCCGTTCGCGCCGGCTGTCCTGCGCGAACATGTCGGCGAATGGTTCGAGATCGAAAGCGACAGCCCCTACATGCTGTTGGTGGCCGATGTCCGCACATCGCGGCGGCGGGCGATGTCGGAAAGCGAAAACAGCCTGTTCGGGATCGACAAGCTGAATGTCGCCCGCTCGGAGATTCCGGCCGTCACCCATGTCGACTATTCGGCCCGCATCCAGACCGTCAGCGCCGACACGAATCCGCGCTTTCACGCCTTGCTGAGCGCGTTCAACGCACAGACTGGCTGCCCGGTCCTGGTCAACACCTCGTTCAATGTCCGCGGCGAGCCGATCGTCAATACCCCGCAGGATGCCTTCCGGTGTTTCATGGGAACCGGTCTGGATGTCCTGGCGATCGGCAATTGCCTGTTGTTCAAGGAAGAGCAGACCGTGGCCGGGAACGCTTCCTATCGGGAGGCCTATGAGCTCGACTAAGCGCTGGGCCGCCATCCTGTTCGTCAATAGCGTGCTGCTCGCCGGCAGCCTATTTCTTGCCAATCTCTATCTCGACTTCGACAATTTCCGCCGGGCGCAACCGGAACAGGAACGTCGGCGCCTGGAGGCGAAGGCACGCGCGGTCGACTCCGCCTATTTCCGCCAATGCCTGTCGCAGGATCATGTGCAGGTCTTTTATCCCGACCTTCTGCAGCAGGAGCGATACCGGTCGGTCTCGGAGAGCACCGGCTTTTTGCCGCTCGGCCCGATTCCGCGCACGGCCACGGCCTATTGCAACGAGGGCTATGGCTTCGTGCAATACACCAGCGACCGCTTCGGCTTTCGCAATGACGATGAAAACTGGGACCGGCCCGTCGACGTCCTGTTCGTCGGCGATTCCTTCGTCCAGGGGGCCTGCGTCAGCGAACCCTATGTCCTGTCGAACCGGGTCGCCGAGAGACTCGGCGAAAACGTCCTGAATGTCGGCACGGCCAGCAACGGTCCCAATCACTACCGGGCGCTGCTCGAGACCTTCGTCCCGCTGGTCGAGCCGTCCTACGTGGTGCTCGTGTTCTTTCCCAATGACAACGTCCGCATTCCCGCCAACGACCCTTACAGCCAGCGTGATCGTGCGCCGGCAGTCCATTACAGCCGTTCGGGAATCGACCAGCAGGGGCGCGACTTCTATCGCGCGATCCGACCGCTGATGGAGCCGACATCGGGCCTCAACCCGAAGCTCGACTGCGACCGCGTCGACCTGACCTTTCCGGACATCCAGGAGCAGGTGAAGGCGGATTTCTCGGCCCAGGAAAACGCGACACTCGGAAGCGCCTTCAGCCAGTACGTCCAGCAGATCGACAGTCGCGAGAAAATCGCCGGCCTCGTCAAGCTGAGGGCGCTCCGCGGCATGCGTGCGACAATCGGGCAGTCCGAGACAGAAGAGCCGCTCACCACGCCCGACGCCACCCGCGCGGCCATCGACGCCCTGTTCGAGCAGTGCGACGGCACCTGCGTCCCGGTGATCGCACTGCTGCCGGGTTCGGAATACTGGCGCTCGGATTGGCGCACGGACACCTATCTCGACTTCGTCACCGCCTACGCGAAAGAGCGGTCCGGAACCCGCGACTACAAGCTGCTCGACGCACGCCCACTCATCGACAGGAATGGCCTGGACGACTTCCCGCCGGTCGGCGCCCATTACAGCGAAGAAGCATATGGCAGGGTCGGCGACGCGATAGCCGAAACCATTGGCATAGAATGATGGCCAAGCCGCGTTGATCTGGTGCCTTTGAGCGGCATGATCCCGCTCGCCGATCCCCCGGCCGGCCGTGGAGCCCTCATTCTCTCTCGCGGGCCTTTTTGCGGCGCGGAAGAAATTCGGCCGTTGCGGTTCATGTTGCGGGCCGCTGCCTATATGATCTCGGATCAGGAGATTTTGCCAAAGGCCGTTTTCGGGCTCGCGGCGCAGGGCATGACGGTTCGGAGGCAAAATGTGCGGCATCTGCGGTGAAATCCGGTTCGACGGGCAAAAGGCCTCGGCCGAGCGGCTTCAGCGCATGGGCGACTGCCTGGCTCCGCGCGGGCCGGACGGGTCGGGTCAGGTGATGCGGGGCCGGGTCGGCCTCGGCCACCGGCGGCTGAAGATCATCGACCTTTCCGAAAAGGCCGAGCAGCCGATGGTCGACCCCGAACTCGGGCTCACCATCGCCTTCAACGGCTGCATCTATAACTATCCGGAGCTGCGCAAGGAGCTCGAAGGCAAGGGCTATCGCTTCTTCTCGCATGGCGACACGGAGGTCATCCTCAAGGCCTATCACGCCTGGGGACGCGATTGCGTCAAGCGCTTCCACGGCATGTTCGCCTTCGCCATCCACGAGCGCGACTCTGGCCGGGTGCTGCTTGCTCGCGACCGTTTCGGCATCAAGCCGCTCTACCTGTCGCAGAACGCCGGGCGCCTCTATTTCGCCTCGTCGTTGCCGGCGATCCTGAAGACCGGCGACGTCGATACCGCGATCGACCGCGAGGCGCTGCATCACTACATGACGTTCCACGCCGTGGTGCCGCCGCCGCTGACTATTCTCAAGGGCGTTCGCAAGCTCCCCCCGGCGACGACCCGGCTGATCGAGGCGGACGGCAGCTTCGACGACGATATGTACTGGGCGCCCGAATTCGGACCGCGCCCCGGCGACGACAAGTTGTCCTCCGACGACTGGCGCGACATGGTGCTGGAATCGCTCAAGACCGCTGTCGCCCGCCGCATGGTCGCCGACGTTCCGGTCGGGGTGCTTTTATCGGGCGGCGTCGATTCCTCGCTGATCGTCGGGCTTCTGGCAGAGGCCGGGCAGAACGATCTCAACACCTTCTCGATCGGTTTCGAGGACGCCAATGGCGAGGTCGGCAACGAGTTCGAATTCTCCGACCTGATCGCCAATCACTACGGCACCGAGCACCACAAGATCTTCGTGCCCGGCTCGGAACTGATGGAGCATCTGCCCGGCACCATCGCGGCGATGTCGGAACCGATGGTCTCCTACGACAATGTCGGCTTCTACCTCTTGTCGCGCGAGGTCTCCAAGCACATCAAGGTGGTCCAGTCCGGCCAGGGTGCCGACGAAATCTTCGGCGGCTATCACTGGTATCCGCCGATGGTCGGCGCCAATGATTCGCTCGCCGCCTACAGCCATGCCTTCTTCGACCGCTCGCATGAGCGGCTGCTGAGCCACATTTCGCCGGAATGGCACACCGAAACTGACGTCAGCCGCGAATTCGTCGAACGGCATTTCGCCATGCCGGGCGCGGAAAACCCCGTCGACAAGGCGCTGAGGATCGACGCCCACGTCATGCTGGTCGACGATCCGGTCAAGCGGGTCGACAACATGACCATGGCCTGGGGATTGGAAGCGCGGGTGCCCTTCCTCGACCACGAACTGGTGGAACTCGCGGCGCGCGTGCCGGCGGCCGAAAAGCTGAAGCAGGACGGCAAGGGTGTCCTCAAGGAAGTCGCGCGTCAGATCGTCCCGTCGGCGGTGATCGACCGCAAGAAGGGTTATTTCCCGGTTCCGCAGCTCAAATACATCTCCGGCCCCTATCTCGACATGGTGCGTGATACGCTGACCTCCGAAAGCGCCAAATCGCGTGGCTTGTTCCGCGGCGACTATCTCGAAACGCTGTTCGCCGATCCGGCCGCCCACATTACGCCGCTGCGCGGCTCGGAACTCTGGCAGGTCGCGCTTCTCGAATTGTGGCTCCAGCAGCAAGGGATCTAGCGCCGCTATGGCAGATCACCGGCCCAGGACCCAGCCCAATATCGACCACCGGCTGAAGCGGATGCGCACCGACGGCATCAAGGCGCCGATCGGCCGGCACGATCCGAATGTGCCCGCGGCCGAGAAAAACGCCTATCTCGATTGCGGATGGGGGCGGCTGGTCTTCGCCCAGACCTTCGAGGACCCGACGGAACTCGTGCGCAGCCTGCGCGAGGAAGGCCCAGATCGCCGCGATATCGCGTTCTACGCGCGCGACCCGCATGTGCTTTTGAGCCACGCGCCGCAGGAGCTGTTCCTCGACCCCTCGCACACCTACCGCCTCGATCTTTCGACCTATCGCAGCGATCCACGCCGGCCGCGCGGCTACTTCATCCGCCGCCTGTCCTCCGAGCAGGACGCGACCGAGGTCAACCGCATCTACCAGAGCCGCGGCATGGTGCAGGTGCATCCGTCCTTCTTCTGGTCCAACCGCGACAACCGGGCGTTGACCTATTTCGTCGCCGAGGACGAAACCACCGGCGCAATTCTTGGCACGGTCACCGGCGTCCACAATCGCCGCGCCTTTGCCGATCCGGAGAACGGTTCCTCGCTCTGGTGCCTTGCGGTCGACCCCCAGGCCACGCATCCGGGCATCGGCGAGGCTCTTGTGCGCCGGCTGGCCGAGCATTTCCAGGCGCGTGGCTGCGCCTTCATGGATCTGTCGGTCATGCACGACAACGAACTGGCGATCGGGCTCTATGACAAGCTCGGCTTCTACCGGGTCCCGTATTTCGCCGTGAAGCGCAAGAACGAGATCAACGAGAAGCTGTTTACCGGCTCGGGCGCCGATTACGACAGCCTCAACCCTTACGCGCGTATCATCGTCGACGAGGCGCGGCGGCGGGGCATCCATACCGAGGTGACCGATGCGGCCGGTGGCTTCTTTCGTCTGACTCAGGGCGGCCGCACGATCCATTGCCGCGAAAGCCTGTCGGAACTGACCTCAGCCGTAGCGATGTCGATCTGCGACGAGAAGTCGGTGACCCGCCGCATGGTCGAGGCCGCCGGCGTCGCGGTCCCCGATCAGATCGATGCCGATATCGACGACGAGGCCCTTGCCGCGTTCATCGCCGAGCATGGCCAGATCGTCGTCAAGCCGGCGCGGGGCGAACAGGGACGTGGCATCGCCGTCGGCATCGAAACCGTCGAGGACGCCAAGCGCGCGATTGCCGCGGCGCGCGAGCAATCGGACCGGGTGCTGCTGGAATACTGCTTCGAGGGCCATGATCTCAGGCTGATCGTCATCGACTATCGCCTGGTCGCCGCCGCCCTGCGCAAGCCGCCGCAGATCACCGGCGACGGTCGCTCCAGCGTCCGCGAACTGATCGAACATCTGTCCCGACGCAGGGCGGCGGCCACCGCCGGCGAAAGCCGAGTGCCGCTCGACGCGGAGACCGAGCGCTGCGTCAGGAATGCCGGCCACGGCATGGACGACATTCCGGTGAAGGGCGAGCGGATCACCGTTCGCAAGACCGCGAATCTTCACACCGGGGGCACGATTCACGACGTGACTGGCGAGGTGCATCCGGTTCTCGTCGATGCGGCCGTCGCCGCTGCCCGGGCGATCGAAATCCCGGTGACGGGGATCGACCTGATGGTCAAGGCGCCGCACTTGCCGGACTACGTCTTCATCGAGGCGAACGAACGGCCGGGGCTGGCCAATCACGAGCCGCAACCGACGGCGGAGCGCTTCATCGACCTCTTGTTTCCCCTGTCGATTCCGTTTTCAGTGCGCGCCGCCAGGTCTCACAAACGTAAATCCAGGAAGGACGACTAGGTGCCAAGGCTTGCCATCGATGCGCAGTATCTGACGGACCAGCTGAAGGCGCTTCTGGATATCCCCAGCCCCACCGGCTACACGGATACCGTCGTTCGCCATGTCGCCAAGGAACTGGAGCGACTCGGGCTGACCGTCGAACTGACCCGGCGCGGCGCGATTTCGGCGCTCCGGCAAGGCTCACGCCGGGCCTCGGCGCGGGCGATCGTCAGTCATCTCGATACGCTGGGTGCCCAGGTCAAACGCCTGAAGGAGAACGGCCGCCTCGAACTCGTGCCGATCGGCCACTGGTCGGCACGTTTCGCCGAGGGCGCGCGCGCGACGCTGTTCACCGATTCCGGCACCTATCGCGGCACGATCCTGCCGCTGAAAGCCTCCGGCCATACCTATAACGACGAAATCGACACCATGCCGGTCGGTTGGGATTTCGTGGAGTTGCGGGTCGACGCGCTCGGCCGTGACGCGCGCGAGCTGCAGGCGCTCGGTATCGAGATCGGCGATACCGTTGCGATCGACCCGCAGCCGGAGTTTCTCGACAACGGCTTCATCGTCTCGCGCCATCTCGACAACAAGGCCGGCGTCGCCGTCATGCTTGCCGCGATCGAGGCGATGGAGCGCACCGAGGCTGTGACACCCGTCGACATGCACTGGCTGTTCACCATCGCCGAGGAGGTCGCCGTCGGCGCCGCCTCGATCCTGACACCCGACGTCGCCTCAATGATCGCGGTCGACAACGGCACGTCGGCGCCAGGCCAGAATTCCGCCGAATTCGGCGTCACCATCGCCATGGCCGACCAGACGGGCCCGTTCGACTATCACCTGACCAAGAAACTCGTCCGGCTCTGCCAGGAAGAGGATATCCGCTACCAGAAGGATATCTTCCGCTTCTATCGTTCCGATTCCGCCTCCGCGATCGAGGCAGGGCACGACGTGCGCACGGCGCTGATCACCTTCGGCGTCGACGCCTCGCATGGCTATGAACGCATCCACATGCATGCGCTGCGCTCGCTCGCCGAACTCGTCACGGCCTACGCCACCTCGCCGGTCGAGATCGAGCGGGATCGCAACCAGCATGCGGGTATTCAAGGATTCACCCGGCAGCCGGCGGTCGAGGCGGAGCAGGAGCTCGCCGAGGATTCCGACCTCGCCGAGTAACGCCCTGCCGTCCCCGTCGATCAGTCGAAGCTCCGGCGGTTCATAAGATCGCCCGGCCGCGATAATATCGAATACCGGGGTCCGGTGTGGCACCGCGCCGTCGACAACAGGGGAGGACAGGCATGACGTCCGAGAAAATCCTGACGCTGGCCGAGGCGTGGTGGCGCGATATTGAGGCGACCGCCGCGGCCTATCCCTCCATCGCGATCATGGGTCTGATCCTCGCCCTCCTGTCGCTGCTCCTGTCGCGAAGCCTGTTTGTTTTCATCGCCGCGGCGTTCCTCGCCGTTGCCGCCATCCTTGTTACGGAGCCGGTCGCGGACCCGCTCAAGCGCGAGGTCCTGATCGGCGGATTCTTCCTGGCGATCGTCCTCGTCTCTGTCGTGGTGATGATGCTGCGGCTGCGCCTGCGTCAGGCACGCATCGATCTGCGCCGCACGGCAGCGGAAGCGAACGAATGGCAAGCCCTCTATCAGGACGAGGTGCGCTGGCGGCAGGCCGGCGGCGATGTACGGGACCGACTGCCGCCGGGCGGCTGAGGCCGACCAAGCCGCCGATACCTGCTGCCGCCGTCGGGTCAGGTTCCGACAGCGACCTCGGGGCGATCGATCGCATCCGCTGCATCGCGCGTCGCCGCGTCGGACGCGACCAGCGTCGTCACTACATTCGAGGACGCCTTGAGCGTGCGGTGAACCGGGCATTTGTCGGCGATTTCGAGGAGCTTGGCTTCCCATTCCTCCGGCACACCGCCCTCGATGTGGATGCGGCGGGTGAACTGGTCGATCTTGCCATCGCGCCCGCGCTCCGTCTCCGTGCAGGCCTCACAGTCCTTGAAGTGTGTCTTCTCATGCGCGACATCGACCGTGATCCGGCCGAGGTCGAGCTTCTTGCGATCGGCGTACATGCGCAGCGTCATCGAGGTGCAACTCGCGAGCGCTGCCGACAGGAAATCATAGGGCGAGGGGCCGCTGTCGAGGCCGCCGACGCTTTCCGGCTCGTCGGCCATAAGCCGGTGACGCCCCGCATGCACCGCGTTCTGGAACTTGCCGCCGAGGGTCTCGCGCACGCCGACGTGCTCGATCGCCGTCTCGCCCTGGGGCTTTTCCGGCCCGATGTAACGGGACGCCCAGCCGGCGACGACCTCGGCCGCGAACTCGGCGTCGGCGCGCTTGGTCAACAGATGATCGGCGCCGTCCAGCGACACGAAGCTCTTGGGGTGGCGCGCCGCGGTGAAAATCGCGCTGGCATTGTCGATGCCGACGAACTCGTCGACCGGCGAATGCATCACCATCAGCGCCTTGCGCATCGCCGCGATGCGATCCGTCAGGCGAGTGCCGCGAATGTCGTCGAGAAACTGCCGGCGGATGGTAAAAGGACGGCCAGCCAGTTTCACGGCAACCGCCCCATCCGCCTCGATGGCGTCGACATGGGCCGCGAACTGTTTTTCGACGTGGCTGGCTTCGGCGGGCGCCGCGATCGTGACCACCGCCTTTACTTCGGGAATGTCGCCGGCAACGGCAAGGACGGCGGCGCCGCCGAGCGAATGGCCGATCAAGATCGCCGGCGCGGCGAAATTGGTTCGCAGGTAATCGGCGGCGCTCTTCAGATCGGCAATGTTAGAGGAAAAGTTGGTCGAGGCGAATTCGCCCTCGCTGGAGCCAAGGCCGGTGAAATCGAAGCGCAGCACGGCGATGCCCTGCCCGGCGAGGCAGTTGGCGATGGTCCGCACCGCCTGAAGGTCCTTGGAACAGGTGAAGCAATGCGCGAACAACGCATAGGCCCGCACCGGGCCGAGCGGCAGGTCGAGCCGCGCCGACAGGGCGTCGCCGGAATGGCCTTTGAAATCAATACGCAGGATCGAATCGCTCATGCCGCTGAGACTCCGATGTTTGTTACGATGGGCTGGACGATAGCCACTTTCGGCGCGCGCCGGCAGGTCCCGACGGTCACATGATCCGGAGGCAGAATTTTCTTTTGCCGATCGCGCGCGGCGATCGCGATCAGATACGCGGGTTCGCCGATCATCCCGCGTCCTCTATCAACCGCTGGCCGATCCACCTACATGGCTTCGGTCCGCACAAACATCTCCGATTGGAAGCCACAATGGTCCAGCCTGACGATCTCTCCCAGCTCGGCCGCGACGCCCGCCCGGCGGCATCGCCCGACGAAGCGGTTCTCGAAACCGTGCCCTATCGGCGCGGCGAGGGCGCACCGGCCATCGTCCGCTTCACCTGCCCGGAATTCACCTCGCTCTGCCCGGTGACCGGACAGCCAGACTTCGCCCATCTGGTGATCGACTACGCGCCGGATGAACGGCTGGTGGAATCGAAATCGCTGAAGCTGTTCCTCACCAGCTTCCGCAACCACGGCGCCTTTCACGAAGACTGCACCGTCGCCGTCGGTCGGCGCATCGTCGAAGCGACGAAGCCGCTCTGGCTCAGGATCGGCGGCTACTGGTATCCGCGTGGCGGCATCCCGATCGATGTCTTCTGGCAGACCGGCCCAGCCCCGGAAGGCGTCTACCTGCCGGATCAGGGCGTCCCGCCCTATCGCGGCCGTGGCTGACGGCGGATGCTTTGCCATTGAACTGATCATAGGTGCCTTTCGAGACAAGGCGTATCATGCAGTGATACCAATGATTGACCTCTCCGCGCATTCGTGTCACGTTGAGAGACGTTCGGAGCGGCCATGATCCTTTCATTCAAGGGCAAGCATGCCAAAGCGATAGGCGATGGGAAGGTCGCCAAAGGGTTTCCCGCCGACTTGGTGCCAGCAACCGAACGCAAGCTACAAATGGTCGAGGACGCTGCAGTTCTGGACGATCTTCGCTCCCCGCCGGGAAATCGGCTAGAGGCGCTCAAGGGAAACCGCAAAGGCCAACACTCGGTTCGTATCAACAATCAGTGGCGAATCTGCTTTCGCTGGACTGCGGCTGGTCCAGAGGATGTCGAAATCACCGATTACCATGCTTGACGATCGAGCTTATCCGATCGCCGCCATGCCAAGGAGGGCAAGATGGCACTCAATCTGTCCCGTCCGATCCATCCCGGCGAAATCCTTCGCGAGGAATATCTCCTGCCGCTGGGGCTTACTCCCTACGCCTTAGCGAAAGCGATCAACCTATCTCGCCCACGAATCGAACGCCTCTCCCGCGAAACCACGCCGGTCACGCCCGATACCGCCTTGCGCCTTGGTCGCTATTTCGGAACCACTCCGGACTTCTGGCTGAATCTCCAGAAGTCCTATGATCTGAAAATCGCATCAGAAGCGAAAAAGGCTGAGATCGCGGCGATCATTCCTCGCGCGATAAAAGCAGCGTAACCCTACTGCTTCAGGTTCGTCGGCCGCCTCCACTTCGACCACCACAGGTCGGGCGGGATGCCCCCGCCCGACGGCGTCTTTTTGCCCGATCAGGGTGTCCCGCCCTATCGCGGCCGCGGCTGACGCTGCGTCCGTCGCCATTGAACGGCGCGCCGCTTCGGCTTAGGACGCTGTAGGGATTTAGCGGGGACAAGCATGGAACTGGACAGCATCGAGGACGCCATCGCCGCGATCGCGGCGGGCGAACCGGTCGTCGTCGTCGACGACACCGATCGGGAGAACGAAGGCGATTTAATCATGGCGGCGTCGAAGGCCACGCCCGAGCGAATGGCCTTCATGATACGCCACACCAGCGGCATCATCTGCGTGCCGATGACCGCGGAACGGGCCGACAAGCTGAACCTGCCACCGATGGTCGCCAACAATCTCGACCCGATGCGCACCGCCTTCACCGTTTCGGTCGACTACAAGGTCGGCATGACGACGGGCATCTCGGCCGAGGAGCGGACCAACACCGTCCGCGCGCTGGCCAACGACAATTGCGCTGGAACCGACTTTCTGAGGCCCGGCCACATCTTCCCGCTGATCGCGCGGGACGGCGGCGTCTTGACCCGCTCCGGCCATACCGAAGCCGGTACCGATCTCGCCAAGCTTGCCGGGCTGGAGCCAGCCGGCGTGCTCGCCGAGGTCGTCAATGACGACGGCACCGTCAAGCGCCTGCCCGAACTCATCCCCTTCGCGCGCGAGCACGGCCTGAAGATCATCTCGATCGAGGATCTCATCTCCTATCGCATCCGCCGGGAATCCTTCGTCACCTGCGTCAAGGAGGAGGCGATGACCGTCGGCGGCATGGCCGCCCAGGTGCGTATCTATGAAACCCCGTTCGACCAGATGCAGCATGTCGTCGCCGTCTTCGGCGACGTGCGCGACGGCGAAAAGGTGCCGACCCGCATCCATCGCGAACAGCCGGTGCTCGACCTGTTCGGCCGCACCCGCGAGGCGAAGACCTGGGTGGAGGTTGCCGTCGACCAGCTGAAGAGCCAGGGGCGCGGGGTCCTGATGCTGCTCCGGACGCCGAATGTCGACGATTTCGAAGCCGGCGACGCTGTAGCGGATCACGCCGACGGCGAACGCCACGGCAGCGCGTTGAAACGCCAGCAGCGCTGGCGCGAGATCGGCGTCGGCGCCCAGATCCTGCGCGACCTCCATATCCGGTCGATTTCGGTTCTGGCGACGCATGAGCGGGCCTATGTCGGCCTCACCGGCTTCGGCATCGAGGTCGCCGGCACCATCCTGGTCGAGGACTGAACGGCGCCATCCGAGGGGCGGCGAGCCGCACCCTCGGATAGCGCCGGGCGGACCGTCGCGTTCGGCAAGGGTCTCGAAGACCGCGGGTTGCGAGACATGCGGCGCCAGTGTCACATAGTCGTTCCAGGTTTGACGAGGGCGGCATGGGCGGGCAGCGGGACGATGGCAAAGGCGGGACCGACAGTGAAGACCTCGGCCTGACCACCCAAGGCCCGACGCTGCTGGTCACCGACATGGCGGTCTGGCGCCCCCATCCCGGCGCGACGCGCGTGGCGATCGCCGCCAGCTGCGACTGGGACGTGCGCTACGCTGACGATTGCAGCGAGACGCCACCGCCAACGCCGGCCAAGTTGGCAACCCTTCGAGACATCCGGAGGCGGACCGCCGACGCCCCCCGGCGGAGTGCCGCGTGAGACGGATGGAGCGCACCCGCGTCGCCATTATTGGCGGCGGACCGGCCGGGCTTCTGCTGGCGCTCATCCTTCACCGCGCCGGGATCGACAGCGTCGTCATCGAGCGCAGAAGCCGCGATTACGTCTTGTCGCGCATCCGCGCCGGCGTTCTGGAGAAGGGCACGACAGATATTCTGAGGACCGCCGGCGTCGGCGCGCGCCTCGACCGGGAGGGTCTCGTGCATGACGGGCTCGACATCGCCTGGCGCGGCGAAGTCCTGCATATCGGCCTGCGCGAACTGACCGGCAAGACCGTCACCGTCTACGGCCAGACCGAGGTCACCCACGACCTTTACGACGCGCTCGACGAAGCGGGCGTGCCGGTTATTCACGGGGCCGAGGACGTCCATCTGTGGGACATCACGACCGACGCGCCGTTCGTGACCTTCCATACCCAGGACGGCGAGCACAGCCTCGAATGCGATTACGTCGCCGGTTGCGACGGCTTCCACGGCGTCTGTCGCCAGACCATTCCGGCTGATCTGCTGCGGACCTTCGAACGGGTCTATCCGTTCGGCTGGCTCGGCATCCTCACCCGGACGCCGCCGATACAGGACGAGCTGATCTACGCCCATCACGCGCGCGGCTTCGCGCTCTGCTCGCTCAGAAGTCCGCAATTGTCGCGCTACTACCTCCAGTGCGACGCCGCCGACGACGTCGCCAACTGGCCGGACGAGCGTTTCTTCGACGAGATCGAGGCGCGACTGCCGCCTCGGGTCGCCGCCCATCTCAAGCGCGGTCCCTCGATTGAGAAATCGATCGCGCCGCTCAGATCGTTCGTCGCCGAGCCGATGTGCCACGGCCGGCTGTTCCTGGCCGGGGACGCGGCGCATATCGTGCCGCCGACCGGGGCCAAGGGGCTGAACCTCGCCGTCTCCGACGTCCATTACCTGTCGCGGGCGCTGATCGCCCATTACCGCGACAAGGACGACCACCTACTGGAAACCTATTCCGAGACGGCGCTCGCCCGGGTCTGGAAGGCCGAACGCTTTTCCTGGTGGTTCACCTCGATGATCCACATGTTCGAGGCGGATGGCGCCTTCTCCCAGCGCATCCAGGAAGCCGAATTCGACTATCTCGCCGGCTCGCAAGCCGCACAGACGGCACTGGCGGAGAATTATGTCGGGCTGGCGTATTGAGGGCCGCTGCGCCCCGCTTCCGTACTCATTTTGTGAAGGAAAACGCGGCCATATCCATCCGACGTTTCACCCTGTCCGGCTGCTCGCTCCAGTCTGCCTACCCACCGAGGACTTGCGACTCGCCAAGGCCCCTCGTTGCCGTTCTCGCCGGGGGCGGCCCGGCAACGAGAAGAAGGATATCCGTGAGAGGCAACGTGCGCGGCCGCTTTGCTCTTACATGTCTCCGTACCAAGCCTTGTGCCAGTTGATCATGTTGCCGATCTCTTCGGCCTGAGCCTGAATGATCTGGCGCCCCATCATTCGGATGGCGTCGATCTTGGTTTCCATCGCGGCTACCGATGCCATCTCGATGGCGGAGGCGTGGTGGGGAATCTGATTACGGATGAAAGCTTTGTCGAAAGGGTCTGCCTTCTTCAACTCGGCGTTGCTGACCATGCCGTGCATGCCCCGCTCATGATCATGCGGCGAGTTCGCGATTTCGTCCGTTCCGAAGTTGTCCTTCTTGATCTTCGACAACTTCTCGCGTTCTTTCATCTGATCGTCAATAATGCTTTGGGCGAGGTTTCGGATCTCCGGGTGTTCACCTCTCTCCTTCGCGATTTCCCCCATGCCGATTGCCATCGCGTGATGGGCCGCCATCATATCGATCCACCGTTCGTCGGAGTATTCGCCGTTTTTTATGAGAGCGGCCGGCGCTTTGCGGGTCTTATCGGTCATGCGTTGTTCCTCTAAAAGTAATTTTTGCGATGCACCGTCTTCCTCCACGGTGACGTAATGACAAGAACGCGAGCTTCTGAGGAATGTTCCAGACTGACCGCCGCAAGTGGTTCAGAAGTAAACTTGAGGGGACGTCTGCTTTCCAAGAAAGAGGACAGAACCCGGATTCCAAGGCATTGGAGGAACGCGCGTTGCATCCTCATGCTTGAACCGTGCCGTCCGAGCGAACACGAACCTCTTTTCGCCGCCGAATGCGCAAAATTTCGCCTCGCCTTGTCGCGGGTCCAAGGCTTATGCAGTGTGACTGCAAGCTTGACCTCAACAAGGACGACGACATGGCCGAGCGCCCGTTCATCCGCGACGACGACCGTTCCGACGATGGGTTCGGCGCGCGCGAACCTTTGCGTCCGGCGCGCATGGGGGAACTCGCCAGCCTGCCGGTGTTCTTCGACCTCGGGGCCAAGCGGGTGGTCATGGCCGGCGGCGGGCCGGGCGCGGCCTGGAAGGCGGAACTGCTGGCCTCGGCCGGGGCGCATGTCGACCTCTATGCGCCGGCCGACGACCTCGACGAGGAAATGGCCGGCCTTCTGGCCATGCCGCCGGTTTCGGGCCGCATCCATCATCACGACCGGCCGTGGTCGGCCGACATCTTCGCCGGCGCGGCGATCGCCGTCGGCGATGTGGAGAGCGAAGCCGAGGCGCAGGCCTTTTATTGCGCGGCCAAGGCCGCGGGCATTCCGGTCAATGTCGTCGACAAGCCGGCCTTCTGCGACTTCCGCTTCGGCTCGATCGTCAACCGCTCGCCGGTGGTCATCGGCATTTCCACCGACGGCGCCGCGCCGATTCTCGGCCAGGCGATCCGCCGACGCATCGAGACGCTGCTGCCGCCGGCCCTCGCCGGCTGGGCGGCGCTCGCGGCGAAAGTCCGCGCCGAGGTGGTCGACCGCCTCGCGCCGGGTCCGCTGCGCCGCGCCTTCTGGGAGCGCTTTTCCGACAAGGCCTTCACCACCAAGGCGCCCGACGCAAACGCCGAGAGCGACGCGCAACGATTCGTCGCCGACCTCGCCCGTTCGCCGCAGGCCGGGGGCCGGGTCACCCTGGTCGGCGCCGGGCCGGGCGAGGCCGAACTCCTGACGCTGAAGGCCGTGCGCGCCCTGCAGGCGGCCGACGTCATCCTGTTCGACGATCTGGTGTCCGACGAGATTCTGGAACTGGCCCGCCGCGAGGCCAAACGGATGCTGGTCGGCAAGCGCGCCGCCCGCGACAGCTGCCGCCAGGAGGACATCAACCGCATGATGGTGCAGTTCGCCAAGGCGGGCAAACACGTCGTGCGGCTGAAATCCGGCGATGTCTCGGTGTTCGGCCGGGCCGGGGAGGAGCTCGACGAGCTGCATCGCGAGAACATCCCGGTGGCGATCGTGCCGGGCATCACTGCCGCCTCGGCGCTGGCGGCAAGCTTCGGGGTCTCGCTGACCCACCGCGACCGCGCCCAACAGTTGCGCTTCGTCACCGGGCACTCCAAGCAAGGCGACCTGCCGGAGGATCTCGACTGGCGGGCGCTGGCCGACGATCACGCCACGACGATCTTCTATATGGGTGGCCGGATGGCGCCGAAGATCGCCGCGCGGCTGATCGCCAACGGTCTGCCGGAAACAACGCCGGTGGCGGTCGCGGCGAATCTGTCCCGCGACGATGAAACCAAGGCCGCCGGCACGCTCGCCAGCCTCGGCGCGATCGTCGCCCGGATCGGCGTCGACCGCCCGATCCTCATCGGCGTCGGACGGGTGTTCGCCGAGCACGCGCGCGCCGCCGCGACAGACCAGGACGAGGACACGGCCGAAGCAGTTACCGGCTGACCTGTCTCGTCATTCCCGACTCACACCCCCGGATCGATCTGCACCGTCGAGCGATCGAGGACTTCGCGCAACGCGAAGGACGAGTTGATCCGCACGACATACGGAAACGCCGACAGATAGGTCTTGTGGATACGCTCGTAATCCTCGAGATCGCGGGCCGCGATCCGCAGGAGATAGTCGTACTCGCCCGACATCAAAAAGCAGACGATCACGTTTGGACAGCGCTTCGCCGCCGCCTCGAACTCGGCGAGTTGACGTTCGCTCTGGCCGGATAGCCCGATATGCACGAGGACGGTGATCGGATGGCCGAGCGCGCGATTGGACAGCCGGGCATGATAGCTAAGAATTGCGCCGGTCGCCTCCAGCCGGTCGAGCCGGCGGGAACAGGCCGACGGCGACAAGCCGACCCGTTCGGCGAGGGTGTTGTTGGTCAGTCGCCCTTCGCGCTCCAAAGCACGCATAATGGCAAGGTCAAATCGGTCCAAGGCGTCCATGCATGGGATTTTTGCGCCTAACACCAATGTGACGCAAGTTCGTTGTGCAACCTCCCGTCAAACGCGTCAATTTCGAAAGGACATTGCGACCGCTTCCGGCGAAATCTGCGAGATCGCCCAGAGGAGGACCATCATGCGCGTCGGCTGCCCGAAAGAGATCAAGAACCACGAATACCGAGTCGGCCTGACGCCGTCGGCGGCCCGCGAATATGTCGCCCAGGGCCATGAGGTGCTCATCGAGACCGGCGCCGGAGCGGGCATCGACGCCAGCGACGCCGATTACCAGGCTGCGGGCGCGACGATTGCCGCCGATGCCGCCGAAGTCTTCAAGGCCGCCGACATGGTGGTGAAGGTCAAGGAGCCGCAGCCGAACGAGTGGGCGCAGCTGCGCGAGGGCCAGATCCTCTACACCTATCTCCACCTCGCGCCGGACCCGAAACAGACCGAGGGATTGCTCGCTTCGGGCGTCACCGCGATCGCCTACGAGACCGTCACCGACGGGCGCGGCGGCCTGCCGCTGCTGGCTCCGATGTCGGAGGTCGCGGGCCGGCTGTCGATCCAGGCCGCGGCCCGGGCTCTCGAAAAGGCCCATGGCGGGCGCGGCGTGTTGCTCGGCGGCGTCCCCGGCGTCGCCCCCGGCAAGATCGTCATCATCGGTGGCGGCGTCGTCGGCAAGGAAGCGGCCAAGATGGCGATCGGCCTCGGCGCCGACGTCACCATCCTCGACCGTTCGATCCAGCGTCTGCGCGACCTCGACGACCTCTTCGCCGGCCGCGTCCATACGCGCTATTCGACCAAGACGGCGATCGAGGAAGAAGTGTTCGCCGCCGACGCCGTGATCGGCGCGGTGCTCATCCCCGGTGCCTCGGCGCCAAAGCTCGTCACCCGCGAGATGCTCTCCGGCATGAAAAAGGGCGCGGTGCTGGTCGATGTTGCCATCGACCAGGGCGGCTGCTTCGAGACTTCGCACGCGACGACTCACGCCGAACCGACCTTCGAGATCGACGGCGTCGTGCATTACTGTGTCGCCAACATGCCGGGCGCCGTGCCGATCACCTCGGCGCACGCGCTCAACAACGCGACGCTGCCCTTCGGCCTGGCGCTGGCCAACCGCAGGCTCGAGGCGTTGTCGGCCGACCCACACCTGATGCACGGGCTCAATGTCCATCGTGGTCAGATCACCAACCGGGCCGTCGCCGAATCGCTCGGCCGGGCGATGATCGACGCCAACCAGGCGCTGGCCGCCTGAGGCAGCGCTGAGCGGTCAGTCGGCGGTTTCGCTCGCCGTCATCTGCCGCTGGCGCTCGCGCAGCGCCGCGGCTTTCTCCCCGGTGAGCCGGTCGATACAATGCGGGCAGGAGACGCCGTCCTCGTAGGCCGACGATGCCTGATCATCGGGCGAGAGCGGCGCCCCGCAGCCGAAACACGCGACCCAGTCGGTCGCCTCCAGCCCGTGGCCGACGGCGACCCGCCCGTCGAAGACGTAGCAGTCGCCCCGCCAGCGGCTGTCGTCTTTCGGCACCTCCTCGAGATATTTCAAAATGCCGCCCTTGAGGTGGAAAACGCTCTCGAACCCCTTTGACAGCATGTAGGCCGACGCCTTTTCGCAGCGAATGCCGCCCGTGCAGAACATCGCAACCTTGCGATGGGCCTTCGGGTCGAGGCTGGCCGCGACGAAATCCTTAAAGTCGGTGAAATTGTCGATGCCGGGATCGATCGCCCCCTCGAAGCCGCCGACCCTGGTCTCGTACCGGTTGCGCGTGTCGACGACGACCACCTCCGGATCGGCAATCAGCGCGTTCCAGTCCAACGCCTCGACATAGGTGCCGACTTGCGTCGACGGATCGGCCTCGGGCGCGCGCATGGTGATGATCTCGGGCCGGATACGGATCTTCAGCCGCGCGAAGGGCCAGGCATCGGCTTCGGAGAATTTGACCTCGCCGCACCGGATGCCGCAGCGGCGGTCGAGCTCGTCGATGATCGCGGCGATCGCCGGCTTCGTTCCGGCGATGGTGCCGTTGACACCCTCGGGCGCGATCAGGATCGTACCGCGTGCCTCGCGCTCGGCGCAGAAGGCGGCGAGCGCCGCCTTAAACGACGGCAGATCATCGAGCGGGACGAACCGGTAGAAGGCAGCGACGGTGAACGGCATGCCGCCTCATAGCGCCACGGGTCGCGCCTGACAAATGCGCGGTCGCACCAGCGTTCCTCCAGCGGTGTCGGCCTGTGTCCGGGCGATCGGCGAATTTTCTCCCACGTTACGGTGACGGTTGACGGGAAGATGATAAGAGAGGGAAACGAATCCCGCCACCTGCTTGCAACCCTTCGGAGTTCCATCGCCCGTGCTCGACCGTGTCATCGGCGTCGTGCTGATCGTCACCGCCTTTGCCGTTCTCCTGCGGGAATGGACCGGCGACGCGACGGCGTCGATGGTCGGCTCGGCAGGGATCGTGGCATTTCTCGCGCTTGCCGCGCCCCGCGCGCGTCCGTCGCGGCAGGCTTTCGTCGCGGCCGGCCTCGGCCTTGTCGCGGCCGCCGTCATTTTCCGGCCCGACTGGCAAGACATCGCGCTTCGCGGACTCGCCCAGGGTTCGTTCATCGCGGCATTCTTCATCGCCCTCGCCTCGCTGCGCAATCCTGCCTCGACCTCGCCGGCGATCGCGCGCTGCGGGCAGTATCTGGCGACGCAGCCGCCGGGCAAGCGCTATCTGGCCCTGACGATCGGCGGCCACCTGTTCGCGCTCATCCTCAATTACGGCGCGATCTCGCTGCTCGGCGGCCTGACGGAAAGCATCGCGAATCGGGAGACCAACGCGGAGATTCGCGATATCCGCAACCGGCGCATGCTTCTGGCCATCCAGCGCGGCTTCGTCGCCACCCTGGCGTGGTCGCCGCTCGCCTTCGCCATGGCGATCACTACCTCGATCATCCCGGGTTCCTCCTGGAGCGGCGCGGCGGGCTTCGCCATTCTCAACGCGGTCCTGGTGACCTTCGTGGGCTGGGCGCTGGATTCGCTCTACAAGCCGAAACTCTCGCAGCCGCGCCCGGCACGCGCGAAGCCGATAGGCAGCTGGCGCGACCTGAAGCCGCTGCTGGCGCTGCTGCTGCTGCTGTTTTCCGGCGTTGCGGCGCTCGAGCTTTTGACCGGCCTGCGGATGATCGCGGTGGTCATGCTGCTGGTCCCGACGCTGGCCGTCGGCTGGCTGTTCGTCCAGACGCGTGGGCCGGAGGGTACCGCGCGGCGCTGGCTCACCCATCTGCAGACCTTCACGATCGCTGAGGTACCATCCTACCATTCGGAGCTCGTCCTCCTGGTCATGGCAGGGTTCATCGGCACGGTCGGCAGCGCGCTGCTGCAGCCATTGATGGAAAGCCAGCCCGCCGGCCTTGCCGCGCTTCCCGGCCCGCTCGTCCTGGTCGCATTGGTCTGGATCATCCCGCTGCTCGGCCAGATCGGCATGAACCCGCTCCTGTCGGTTTCTCTGCTCGCCCCGCTGCTTCCGTCCGCCGAAACCCTGGGGGTCTCGCCGAACGCCATCATCGTTGCGCTGACCGCCGGCTGGGCGTTGACCGGCGCGTCGTCGCCCTTCACGGCGACGACCATGCTGGTCGGCCGGCTTGGCCATGCCAGCGCGCTCCATGTGGGCCTGGTGTGGAACCGCGGCTTCAACCTCGTCGCCGGACTGGCGCTCTCGCTGTCGGTGCTCGTTGCGGCGATGCTGTGACCATTCCACTTTGGCCCGGATAGACGGCAAGCGCTTTCCCGCACGCGGCGATTGCACTACTTCAAGCGGCGTCCCTCACGCCGACGCCCAAACCCTCCGGTCGAGACGAACGGCTCCATTTTTTCCCGAAAGCTTTCTTGGCGATGGAATTTCTGACGGCAGAATCCCTGACGGCGCTGGCGCAGGTCATCATGATCGATCTGGTGCTCGCCGGAGACAATGCCGTGGTGATCGGTCTCGCCGCGGCCGGGCTGCCGGCCGCGCAACGCGGCAAGGCGATCCTCGTCGGCATCATCGCCGCCACGGTGCTGCGCATCGGCTTCGCCACGGTCACGACGCAGCTGCTCGAGATCGTCGGCCTGCTTTTGGCTGGCGGGCTGCTGCTGCTCTGGGTGAGTTGGAAGATGTGGCAGGAGCTGCGGGTGCCGGACCTCGCCGCCGAAGCCGCGCTCTATGGCGACAGCGCAAGCCTGGCACCGCGCAAGTCGCTCAGCCAAGCCATCTGGCAAATCGTCCTCGCCGACGTCTCGATGTCGCTCGACAACGTGCTCGCCGTCGCCGGCGCGGCCCGCGAGCACCTCTGGGTGCTGGTGCTCGGCCTGATCCTGTCGATCGCGCTGATGGGCCTCGCCGCGACGCTGATCGCGCGGCTGCTCGGCCGCTATCGCTGGATCGGCTATATCGGGTTGGTGATCATCCTCTATGTCGCGCTGAAGATGATCTACGAAGGCTGGCAGGAGACTGCGCCGTACCTGCTGGGCTGAACCGGCGACAGGCGAAAGCGAGGCGACGGTCGGGCGCCCGTGGTGGCGTTAGCGGGTCCTGCGAGGTGAGCCGCCGAGGCCGGAAAACATGGCTAATCCTGAATTAATTTGCCTTTAACGAATCATCCGGTTGAACGGCGCGACTCGATTCGGCGCGGTTTTGTTCGAATGATGTTCTTGTTTCATTCTCAAAACCATGCTTACCTTGAGGCATTCTTGGTCAAGGCGGCCGTCTCACCGCTGTGGGTACAGGCCGCCGGTTCGAGGGGTGACCCCATGGTGTCGCGCGTCAAGACCGTCGCGTTTCAGGGAATCGAGGCCGTCCCGGTCGACGTCCAGGTCATGGTCGCCCCCGGCAAGGTCGGCATCCAGATCGTCGGCCTGCCCGACAAGGCCGTCGCCGAAAGCCGGGAGCGAGTCCAGGCGGCGCTGCACGCCTCGGGCCTGTCGATGCCGCCCAAGAAGGTTACCGTCAACCTCGCGCCGGCCGACCTGCCCAAGGAGGGCAGCCACTACGACCTGCCGATCGCGCTCGGACTGATGGCGGCGCTCGGCGCGATCCCCTCCGACGCGCTCGCCGGCTACGTTGTCCTGGGAGAACTCTCGCTCGACGGCATGCTGACGGCGGTGGCCGGGACGCTGCCGGCGGCGATCGGGGCCAACGCCATCGGTCTCGGGCTGATCTGCCCGGCTGATTGTGGCGCGGAAGCCGCCTGGGCAAGCGGCGACATGGACATCATTGCCGCCCGCAGCCTGATCCAGATCGCCAATCATTTTCGCGGCACCCAGATCGTCGCGCGGCCGGAACCGGCGGTT
>LAZR01000765.1_pt1 | contig 22348 bp, 18 predicted proteins | sample 329461 | NCBI WGS metagenome assembly LAZR01 (sample SAMN03002196, study PRJNA259156) | marine sediment metagenome | biome: sea floor; feature: Hydrothermal impacted sediments; material: marine sediment; isolation source: Loki non-amplified sample from Loki's castle hydrothermal vent sediment ...
TTTGCTTTTGCGCTTCTATGTATTGTGCTTGTGTTGTTTCGGGCAATAAACGCAGCGGATCGCTAGCAAACGCCGTAAATAACTCTATTAGTAAATTTTGACCTTTAAATTCTATTTGCTGCATTTCGGGGTCACGTATTAAACGTTGAAACACAAAATGCTTAAGTATTTGCAATACACTGTCGTATTGGGTATCTAATTTAGCGGTGTACTTTAAAATAGGGCATTCAAAGTCATCGTTTTGAATATCTAAATGTATATGAATAATAAAGGTATTAACCAGCTCACCTATGGCATCTTTTCGCTCATAATCATTTTTTGAAAACAAACGCTGGGTCAGCGATTCAAGCATGGTGTTTAACCAGTCAAAATTTAGTGCTTTTAAATGAGGTAGAGCATGAGTTTGCCAATCGTCTAATGTGAGTACGTGGGTTGCAATGGCATCTTCTAAGTCGTGTACCGCGTACGCTATATCGTCGGCGTGTTCCATTATGGCGCTATCGAGCGATTTATACGTTGTTTTAGCGCGGTACTTATCAATAGCGGCATGGCTACCTAGCAATGTTTTATCGTTTTCACTTAGTGGTTCTACTATCCAATTAAATATGGCTGCATCGTCGTTGTATAACCCTTTGGCAGGTCGCCAATCATCCGCTTTTATAAATGCACGACCGGTTGTATCGTCAGGAATGGTATGCCAAAGCGTATTAATAAACGCGGGGTATTTTATAAAGCCTAATAAAGTACGACGAGTGAGGTTCATGCCGTGGCCATTACTGTAGGGCTCAAGTTTTGCAACTATGCGCAGTGTTTGTGCGTTACCTTCAAAACCACCGTGATCGCGCATCATGTAATTGAGTGCTATTTCACCACCATGCCCAAAAGGCGGATGGCCAATATCGTGCGCTAAACACAGTGTTTCTAGCAGTCCGGTTGATGGAAAGTGCGTAAAGTCACTATGTTGCGCTTTTAAATGGCGCAATATGCCAGTACCAATTTGCGATACTTCTAAAGAGTGGGTAAGGCGAGTGCGGTAAAAGTCGTTTAGGCCAATACCCATAATTTGGGTTTTAGCTTGCAAACGTCTAAATGCAGCGGCATGAATAATACGCGAACGATCGACCTGCCACGGCGAGCGGTTATCGTTAGGGCGATGTTTATATTGCTCTATTATTCGGCTTTGCCATTGTTTATCCATACTGCTTACTCACACATAGTTAATATTATTAAACTTTGCCCAGTATACCCATGGACTTATAAATTGCGAATGAACAAATGCACTACTTTTCGTTATTCGCGTTTATAAAGTGGCTTAGGTATAATGCGCCTTCGTATGCTTGTGTATTAACCATGCATAATTAGTTGTTTGAAAGAGAGAATACATGCTAAGAATTATTTTTCAGTTTTTGTTAACCGTATTTTTTGTATGGGCGCTTGCATATCCGTTTATACAAAGTGACGACGTTGATCAGGATGAACAAACGTCAGAACAACCCAAAAAAGTGAAGAAAAAAGAAAAACCATTACATAACGTAAAATTACCTAAGTTTTCTGAATTTAGTGATGTAAAAGAAAAAAAACATGCATTTTTTAGCTTTATCCGCCCGCATGTAGAAGCCGAAAACAAAAAAATACTACAGCAACGCGCTAAGCTTCAAATTGCACGATTAATGCTTGAGGATAACGAGCCACTGCAATCTAAGCAAAGCAAAGATATTATTAAAATTTTAAAGTCATACGGCTTACCAACCACAGTTGATACGCTCATACTTAAGCAAGCATTACGCCGTGTTGATATAATTCCTAAGGAATTAGCGCTTATGCAAGCTGCAAACGAATCAGCATGGGGTACATCACGTTTTGCACGTATTGGCCTTAACTTTTTTGGTCAGTGGTGTTACACAAAAGGTTGTGGCATGGTGCCAAAACGCCGTAATACAGGGGCTGCGCACGAAGTTGCTGCGTTCAAATCGGTAAGAGCTGCTATAAACTCTTACTTTAAAAACATAAATACGCATCCTGCTTATAAAGATTTGCGCGCAATACGTGAAAACTTACGTCTTGAGCAAAAACCAATTTTAGCGACTGAACTTACACATGGTTTAATGTCTTACTCTGAGCGCGGTGAAGCGTATATAGAAGAGTTAAACACCATGATTAGCCAAAATAGAGCCTACTTTGATGAATAAATACATTTTTAATTGTACCAACGCTATTGCGTTAGTACTGCTGAGCATTAGTGCATTTAATGTTAATGCGAGAGAGTTTGTGATGTCGTATGACGGTTTTTACGACCGCTTGAAAATTGTTAACAAAGGCGATTTTCAATATGCGCGAGTTAACTTTTACATTAGTGATATTGGTACTAATGAAACATGTGCGATTAAAAGCGGTACTATTTTAACCGAAAGAAACGAGTATCCACTTAACTTTACCGATAAAGCACAATTACTATTGCCGTTCGATAAGCAGCTTGATACTGATAAAGCGGTCATTGTAGTAGAGCCGCAAAACCCTGTACACGATTGCCAATTAAAGTTACAAATAGAAGCAAACGAACTTGAAGTTTTAGCGTTTTCAAAGCAGTCGTTATATACCATTAACGAAGAACTTGATGAGTTGTTAACTGATTTGTCAGGCTTTTTTGTAAGCAAGTTAATGTGGTTTTTATTACCAGAGCAAAAGGGCGTAGCAGTTACATTTAAAAGCCCAATGCAATTTGATGATAAAAGCATAACGTGTGAAAAGTCAGTGTGTTATTTTGCAGTTGAAGATAGCTGGGAAGATGATAGCGCAGTGCTTGGCGATATATCGAACGTTATTAAAGTAACGCCTTGGATTGTTAAGTAAGTTATAAGCAATCAAGTAGAGTATTTATAACAGCTTATATAAAAAGCGGCATTTAGCCGCTTTTTTTGTACCAAATTCTGTACTCGTTTTTAGCCTTTAGTTTTTATTTAATAAGTGGTGCTGAAGAGTCTCGCTGCATTAAAGTGGGTTCAAAAAACCGATTTATGACGAGGTTTTTATTTTGATATACGTCTTTAAGTACTAGTTTTGCTGCCATTTCACCCATTTTCCCGACCGGATTATCTATGGTCGTGAGTGTAGGGTACAGGTAGTTTGCAAAAATAACGTTATCAAATCCAACAATCGATAAGTCGTTTGGTAAATTATAACCGTGCTCTCGTGCATATTTCATAGCACCGGAGGCCATTTCGTCATTGGCACATACCAGTGCGGTAAAGCTAAGTTTTTCATCAATAAAATGTTTTAAGGCTTTACTACCGCCAGTTTCGTTAAAGTCGCCAATATAATAAAGGGCAGGATCAAACTTAACGCCAGCTTCTGTAAGGGCTTGTTTATGACCCTCTAAGCGATTAAATGCATCGGCTTTAAACTGCGGACCTGCAATATACGCTATTTGTGTATGCCCTTGATTTAATATCGATTTAGTGGCCAGGTAGCCACCTAATTGGTTATCTAGGCTGATACAGTTGTCTTTTAGTTGCTCTACGTAACGGCTCATTAAATAAACAGGTGTAGAGCCTTCGCTTAATTTTATTAGGTAGTCATTTGAGACTGCTTCTACGTGTAAAATAATGGCATCGCAGCGTCTGCTAATTAAAAAATCAATGCCTTCTTGCTCTTTGTCTTCTTCACTGTGTCCGGTGGTAATAATAACGTGCTTACCCGCAGCACGAAGCTCTGATTCAATACCTGCCATCATTTGGGCAAAGAAAGGACCATGTAACTCAGACACTAAAATACCGACACTGTTAGTGCAGTTAGAGGCTAAAGATTGCGCTATTGAATTAGGCTTGTAGCCAAGCTGCTCCATGGCATCAAGCACTTTTTGTTTAGTTTTATCGCTTACGCGGGTGTTTTTGTTCATCACGCGAGAAACGGTGGCTAACGATACGCCCGCAAGCTCTGAGACTTGATAAATTGTTGCCATGTTATTTGTTCACTCGCTTATCCTTAACTATTTCGGCTAAATAATACCTTAGAGTATATATCTTAACTAGCTGTTAGTTTAGATTGAATATTTTCAACAACTTGATTAGTTAGTGTATATTTTTTCATTATGTAGGCAACAAATAATGAGCCAAAAGCAGGTAGTACAGTAAATGAAAGTAAAATACCGTGTTGGGTGTCGAGGGTTTGTACTGCATCGGCCTGATAGCTGTAAAAAGATAATAACCAGCCTGCAATTGCACCGCCTACAGCCACACCCATTTTAATAAAAAATATGACGCCAGAATAAACCAAACCCGTAATGCGTACACCTGTTTTTTCATGCCCGTAATCTATGGTGTCGGCCATTTTTGCCCACAACAACGGGGTTGCCATATCTAAAAAGAATTTCCATAAAATAAAGGCCGCAAATGCCAATACTAAAGAGTCTTTACTAATAAAGTAACTAAAACCACAAATAGCGGCGGCAATAACTTGTAAGCTTATATAGGCCTTTATCTTACAAAAGCGCTTTGCAAGTGGTTGAGCTAAAGCACAACCTACCATGCTGGCTGCAACACCTAGCGTCATAAATAAGGTGATTAAATCGTCTCGACCTAAATAGTATTTTACGTAGTAAACAGCAAGCGTAAGCCTTAATACTTGCCCGGTAAGTAAAAAAAATGCAGCTAAGCAAAGTGTTCGCCATTGATCGTTTTTAATTAAGGCTTTAACACTTTTGGTAAAAGGAATGTTTTGCTCTTTTGGCTGTTGTATACGCTCTTTTGTGCCTAAAAAACAAAGTAAAAACAGTACAAAACCTAAAATGCTCATTGCAGTCATTGTGTATTGATAGCCTTTGGCAGCATCGCCTTGGCCAAAATACTCAACCATTGGCATAGTACAACCCGCTACTATTACGCCGCCTAGCATACCAAATACAAACCGGTAAGACTGAATAGTAACGCGTTCTTTTGCGTCTGCAGTAAGTACGCCGCCCAATGCACAATAAGGGATATTTATAGCGGTGTAGACAACCATAAGAAGTGTGTAAGTAGTAAAGGCATAAATTATTTTATCGGTGCCTTCTAAATCGGGTGTAGTGAACGCTAAAATACTTATAATAGCAAAAGGAAGTGCAAGCCAAAGTAAGTAGGGGCGAAAGTGCCCCCAGCGCGTATGTGTTTTATCAGCAAGGTTACCCATTAATGGATCGGTTACGGCATCAAAAATACGCACTGCTAAAAACATAGTACCAACAACGGCAGGCGATAAACCTACTACATCTGTGTAGTACAGCATTAAAAACATCATAACTGTTTGAAAAATAATATTACTGGCGGTGTCGCCTAAGCCATACGCTATTTTTTCTTTTACACTGACCATGATTGTTTATCCCGCTTTGTGCTTATTATTATCTATTTGAGATAAGTGCTTTATAGGCTAAGCCACTATTTTTAATAGTACGTTGCTGCGTTTTATAATCAACATAAACAATACCAAAGCGCTTTAAGTAGCCTTCTGCCCACTCAAAGTTGTCCATTAAGCTCCAAGCAAAGTAGCCACGTATAACAACACCCTGTTCAACTGCATTGTGAACTGCGTTTAAATGAGTATTATAATAACTTAAACGGTCTAAGTCGTTAACTTCGCCATTATTATATGTATCGGGCATTGCTGCGCCATTTTCGGTTATATAAATAGGCGGTAGGGTGTATGTCTTATTAAGCGATACAAGCAAATCGGTAAACGATTGCGGGTAAACCTCCCATCCCATATCTGTCAAAGGACCCGTAGGTGTAATGGGTTCATAAATATCAGTAGGGTGCGCTTTATAAACTTGGCGGGTATAAAAGTTAATGCCTAAGTAATCAATTGGCTGAGAAATTAATTCCATATCACCTGGGTGTATGTCTGGTAAATGATCCTCAGGTAGTTGGTTAATTATATCAGGGTATTTACCGTCCATTATTGGTTTCATGTACCACTGATTTAAATAGTCATCAGCGTATTTGGCACTGTCTATGTCTTGTTGAGTATCTGTAAGTGGGTAGGCGGGTGTAAAGTTAAGCACAATGCCGTTTTGAGTATCAGGCGATGTTTTATTTAGCACGTTCATAGCCAGGCCATGAGCGAGTAATAAGTGATGAGCTGCTTTTTTACCATATTGCTTGCCTACTAGACCTGGGGCATGTATGCCAATCTCGTAACCTAAAAACGCGCTGCAAAAGGGTTCGTTTAATGTAGCGTAAGAATACACTCGTGTTCCAAATGCGTTAGTAATTAGTTCTACGTACTGCTCAAATGCATAAGCTGTTTTTCTGTTAAGCCAGCCGCCTTCATCTTCAAGATGTTGCGGTAAATCCCAGTGATACAAAGTAACAAAGGCTTTTATATTTTTTCGTTTTAGCTCATCTAAAATATCAGTATAAAACTTAACGCCTACAGGATTTAACTTTCCGTCTTGAGTCATAACGCGAGGCCATGAAATAGAAAGCCTGTAAGCATCAACACCTAGAGACTCTATTAAATCTATGTCTTGTTGCCAATTGTTGTAATGATCGCAGGCAATATGACCATGTGAATTGTCAGCAATTTTACCTGCAGTACTACAAAAGGTATCCCAAATACACGGTAAGCGATGCTCATACCCGCCCTCTATCTGAAATGATGCTGTTGCTACACCATAAACAAAGTCTTTTGTTAATAGAGGTGAATTAAATGGTAATGATATTTTTGTCATTGGTTACAAACCTTTTTGAGAACTTAATTGCACGCTTAGCGCCTATTTTTACTGACTTTCAGCGGTTACAAAACATTATTAAAAATAAAAGTTGTTGAAATATGTAACATGTTCGTATTTAATTAGCCGTGAAAGCGCTTACATTTTTAGATTAATGTTAATTAATCTTCAGGTCAACTCTTTAATACTGCGCCTTAGCGGGGTTTGTATTAATTACTTACTGAAGATCAATTTATAATAATAAATTGCGGAGAGCACATGGCTAGTTCAGCACCACTGACATCACACACACAGTCGCAAAACCACCAAGATAAAAACTATGGTTTTGCACTTACATCTTTAACTTCACTATTTTTTATGTGGGGTTTTATTACCTGCTTAAATGATATTTTGATTCCGCATTTAAAAGCGGTTTTCGATTTAACTTATGTTCAAGCAATGCTTGTGCAGTTTTGCTTTTTTGGCGCTTACTTTTTAATGTCACTCCCTAGTGGATACATTGTTAAAAAGCTTGGTTATAAAAAAGGAATCGTGGTTGGGCTTTTAATTGCGGCAGTAGGGTGTATCTTATTTTACCCAGCAGCGTCTTTACATAGTTATCCTGTATTTTTATTTGCTTTATTTGTACTTGCCAGTGGCATAACGTTATTACAAGTATCTGCAAATCCTTATGTAAGTTTGTTGGGATCAGCAAAAACTGCGTCGTCTCGTTTAACACTAACCCAAGCTTTTAACGCGTTGGGTACTACGGTTGCGCCATCATTTGGTGCTCTGTTAATTCTGGACTCAGCGTCAGAAGCCTTTTTAACACCTGCACAAAATGCAGAATCAGTACAACTTCCTTACCTCCTTTTAGCTGCAATGCTTATTTTACTAGCCGGTATTTTTGCATGGCTTAAATTACCAGACATTATGAGCGAGCAAAAAGCAGAAGCCGAAAAATCAGAGGCAATTGAAGGCAGTGCTTGGCAGTATCGCCATCTTGTATTAGGTGCTGTGGGTATATTTATGTATGTAGGCGCCGAAGTGGCAATTGGTAGCTTTTTAGTAAGCTTTTTAGCACAAGAAAATATAGCAGGGCTAAAAGAGCATGCTGCAGCTCATTACATCACTTATTATTTTGGTGGTGCTATGGTTGGGCGTTTTATTGGTGCTGCTGTAATGCAAAAATTACCTGCTGGTAAAGTACTTGGCTTTAACGCAACCATGGCTATTATTTTAGTCGTTATTGCCATGAGCACGTCGGGTCAATTAGCAATGTGGTCAATACTATTGGTTGGTTTATTCAATTCTATTATGTTCCCCACTATTTTTAGTTTAGCGTTAAATGGACTTGGCAAACATACAGCTCAAGGCTCTGGTATTTTGTGTTTGGCGATTGTGGGTGGTGCAATAGTGCCACTTTTACAAGGTGCACTTGCTGATAGTGTGGGTGTTCAACTTTCGTATGTTTTACCTATTTTATGTTACATATTTATCGTGTTCTATGGTTTAAGCGGTAGCAAACCAGTTCATGCGCAGGAGACTCTATAATGAAAACCCCTTTTACACTTAATAAAATAGCCTTAGCAACATTAATTGCATCAGTAGGTACTTTATCGGCTTGTTCAAACGACGCAGTGACATCGGTTGAAACTAATGAAACGTTATCTGAAACAGCGCAAATTTGGCCAAAACTTAATATTGCCGTTAAAAAAGATGCCGATATTGAAGCTAAAATAGTTAACTATTTAAAAGCCATGACACTTGAGCAAAAGGTTGCTCAAATGATTCAGCCAGAAATTCGTGATATTACCGTTGAAGACATGCGTAAATATGGCTTCGGTTCATACCTTAATGGCGGTGGCGCATTCCCTAATGGCGACAAACATGCAACACCTATGGACTGGGTAGCCTTAGCAGAGAGCTTTTATCAAGCTTCTGTCGACGACTCAGTTGATGGCAGTAGTATCCCAACTATGTGGGGCACCGATGCAGTACATGGCCATAATAATGTAATTGGTGCCACGTTATTTCCGCACAACATTGGTTTAGGCGCGGCGAATAATCCTGATTTAATCGAGCAAATAGCATCGATTACTGCAGTAGAGGTAATGGCTACGGGTATTGATTGGGTATTTGCACCCACAGTTGCCGTAGTGCGCGACGATCGCTGGGGAAGAACCTACGAAGGTTACTCAGAAGATCCAAAAATTGTACATGATTACTCAGCAGCCATAGTAAATGGCTTACAAGGTAAAGCCGATGGCGACTTTTTAAGTGACAAGCGTGTAATTAGTACCGTTAAGCACTTTATTGGCGACGGTGGCACGGTTGATGGTGATGATCAGGGTAATAATATCGACAGTGAACAATCATTATTTGATATTCACGCACAAGGCTATGTAGGCGGTTTATCAGCAGGTAGCCAATCGGTTATGGCTTCTTTTAATAGCTGGAATGGCGTTAAAAATCACGGCAATAAATATCTACTTACTGATGTATTAAAAACACGAATGGGTTTTGATGGATTTGTAGTAGGCGACTGGAACGGTCACGGTCAAATTGAAGGCTGTACTAACGAAAGTTGTGCGCAAGCCGTTAATGCTGGCCTTGATATTTTCATGGTGCCAACAGGTGCCTGGAAGCCTCTTTATAACAATACAATTGCGGAAGTTAAGTCAGGCGAAATTAGTATGTCGCGTATTGATGACGCAGTGAGCAGAATATTACGCGTAAAACTTCGCGCTGGTTTATTTGATAAACCAAGCCCGGCTAAGCGTCTTTATTCTGGAAAAACAGAGCTAATTGGTGCCCAAGAGCACCGCGAAGTAGCACGTCAAGCTGTGCGCGAATCACTTGTGTTACTCAAAAATAAAAATAACCTATTGCCTATCGCAGCTAATCAACGCGTACTTGTTGCAGGTGATGGTGCCGATAATATAGGTAAACAGTCGGGTGGTTGGAGTATTACGTGGCAAGGTACTAATAATAAAAATGCTGATTTCCCTGGTGCTACTTCGATATATAAAGGGCTTGAAGATCAGTTATCTGCAGCAGGTGGAAGTGTTACTTTAAGCGCTGATGGTACGTTTGAGCAACGTCCTGATGTTGCCATTGTTGTATTTGGTGAAGAACCTTACGCAGAAGGGCACGGCGATAAAGATAACCTTGAGTTTGAGCGCGGAAATAAAAAGTCATTAGCACTTTTAAACTCACTAAAAGAGCAAGACATCCCTGTTGTATCTGTTTTTATATCAGGTCGACCTATGTGGGTTAACAGCGAACTTAACGCATCTGACGCGTTTGTAGCTGCATGGTTGCCAGGTACAGAAGGCGCAGGTATTGCTGATGTTTTATTAAAAGCGGCAGACGGCACCATTCAAAATAACTTTAAAGGTAAATTATCGTTTTCTTGGCCTAAATCAGCAGTACAAACTGCGGTTAATAAAGGCGATGAAAATTACGACCCATTACTCCCTTATGGTTTTGGCTTATCGTACGGCGATAAAAACGTGTTAGCTGACGACCTTGATGAAGACTCTAAACTTGATAACTCTGGGCTTACGAGTATGGATATACTTGTTGGTGCACCTGTAGCACCATGGCGCTTATTGTTAAAATCGGGCGATGAGCTTTTAGATGTATCGAGTAGTACCCATGAATTTGGTGCAATTAAATATCGTACTGAGGACAAAACAGTACAAGAAGACGCGCGCCAATTTAACTTCAGCGGTACAGAAAAAGCCAGTGCTGAAATAGTAACAAGCTTTGCTGAAGATACCATTGCCTATGTTGAAGCCGATAGTGTGATTAGCTTTGATATTAAATTAAACGAAGCACTAACGAGCGATATAGCACTTGCTATGACTTGCTCGGGTGAATGTGGTGCTAGCATTGATTTAGCAAACGTAGTGGATAAAACCATTGAGAATAAATGGCAGTCAGTATCAATTGATTTAGGTTGTTTTGCTGATAAGGGTGTTAATTTTGCAAACCTAACAAGCCCATTTAGTTTACGCAGCAATGGTAAAGCATCAATTTCTGTAGCTAATATTCAGTTTGTGCCAAATAAAGCAGGCGAAGCTACACTGTCTTGTAAGTAGTTTATTAACTCTATTGTGTGTATAACAAAGCCCTTCGAATGAAGGGCTTTTTTTATGTAGAGGTAACCTGCATAAACACTTGAGCTGATTGATATAACTTAATAGGAACTGGTCGGTGTAAATACAAAGGGGTACCGCGTTTTTATAAGAGGGGCCTTTTTTATAATTACTTATAAAATAATTAGCACTGCATTAAGAGGTTTTTCTCGTCAAAGCTGACTACTTTATCTCTGCCAGTTTCTTTAGCAAGATAAAGGCGCTTATCAGCCAGCGACAGTAAGTCTTTTACACTCATTTTACCATTTAGTGCACTACTCACACCGGCGCTTACAGATAGGTTAATATGCGAGTTTTGATAATAAAATGGATGCTTAGAAATATTTTCACGTAAGTGCTCTGCATATTCTTTAGCTGCTCGTAGAGAATAGTCTGGTAGTAATATAGCAAACTCTTCACCGCCTATTCTGGCGCAAATACCTTCATCAATAAATTGCTCTTTTATGTGCTGCGCAATCCATTTAATTGCTTGATCGCCGGTGTCGTGGCCGTACTTATCATTTACACGCTTGAAAAAGTCGATATCTAGGATAATTACAGATACGTTTTTATCACTGTTGTTAGGTTGTTTAAGGGTTTCTTTGGCATTATTAAAGAAGCCTCTTCGATTAAATAATTGTGTAAGAGAGTCGGTGTTCGCAAGGTTCGATAGCGTGTATTCACTATTAGAAAATAACAAAAATGGCAGTATAAGAGCACTTAGAGTGGCTAATAGTAAATGACTAATAAGAACAATTTGTAAAGGCGTTGCTACATCCTGAATACTCGAGCTCAGTACCGGTATTAGTAGAAATATTACGTTTAAAAACATAACACCGCTGTGCACTAAAAAGCAGGTGATCAACGCCTTTTTCTGGGCTTTAGCAACAAAGCTCATGCTTTTGATTAAATACGCCGTGTAAATAAATAATCCGGCAATTACTAAGCTCGTTAGCATTTTTGCTGCTTCGAAAGGATAAATTGCCAATAACAATAAACCAGAAAACCCAAATATGCAGTAAAGAGGCATTAAACTAATATTCTGCATATTTTTATATTTATATAGTCCAATAATAATTAAAAGTGGGCTCATAATCATAGAAATACTAGCCAAGTAGTGGGTTATCAAAGGAAAGTCTATGTATAAGCGCAAACATGCCAGTATTTCTGCTAGCGCAAATGTGGCACAGGCTAAACCAAATAGTAAAAAAGATGTTTGTTTTTTATATTTATAAATTGAGAGAAAGAATAAGCTTATGAGTAAGTTAAGAATAAAAGAGAGGAAGATCACAGTAGGCAAATGAAACATGATTTATTCTCTTTATTATAAAATGATGAAATATATATTCAATTAAGTGTGTAATTATTATGTATTAACAAGAAAAGGTCAATTCGGTTAAAAGGATTGCTTTTTAATTTTCTGCATTCTACCTTAAGAATTATTAACGCCAGCTAAACCAAGCTCTCTAAAGCTGATTTAATATCTGGATGATGAAAACGATAATTATGAGCTAGTACTTTTTTAGGAACTACAAATTGCCCCGTTGTAAGTAAGTCTGACATTTCACCCATTAATAGTTTAAGCACTACGGTTGGCATAGGGATAAATGCAGGTCGTGATAACGTCTCGCCTAAGCTTTTACTAAATTGAGCGTTGCTCACAGGGTTTGGTGCAGTTGCGTTAACAGGACCTGATATTTCAGGATGTCTAATAATAAAAAGTATTAGCTGAATCATATCGTCGATGTGTATCCACGACATACCTTGCTCGCCATCACCAATAGGGCCGCCTAAACACAATTTAAAAGCGGGTAGCATTTTACTTAATGCCCCACCTTTTTTGGCCAAAACAATACCCGTGCGTAATAGGCACACTCTGGTTTGTTCTGATTGCGCAAGTAGCGCTGCATTTTCCCAGTCTTTACAAAGCTGGTGGCTAAATTCGTCGTGTGGGTTTTCACAGGTTTCATCAATAGTGTTACTATTTTGTCGACCATAAAAGCCTACAGCACTTCCAGAAATAAAAGTATGCGGGGGAGTGCTACAAGCTTTAATAGCTTCGCTAATTTGTTGTGTAATACCAATACGGCTGCCGCGTATTATTTGCTTTTGCTTGTCGCTCCAGCGTTTATTTACAATCGGTTCGCCAGCTAGATTAATAATAATATCAACGGTGTTAAAATCTACTGTATTAACATTGCTTACGGCTTTAACTTTATGGCCCAATAATACGTTTGCTTTAGTCGGATTTCGGCTAAGCACAGTAACAGTATTATGATGAAGTAAAAAAGGGCATAAGTGCTTACCAATTAATCCCGTCGCGCCAGTAACAAATATATGCATTATTAATCCTTACAATAAAATAGTAGCAAGTGATTAAAAAACATACTCGCTAGCAAACAGCTTTGCAAATTTATACGTAAAACAGGCTTTTATGATCACTTCGTCATTATTTCATTTAATTACCTTTTGCCTTACACTAAGGCCATATAATTAATAAAAGGATTAATAAATTGGCAAGTTTAACTGGAGTAAATAAAAGCTTAATAGTTTTTGCTTCCTTAGTGGTCGTACTCGCGGGGATAAAAGCAGCAAGTGTAATTATTATTCCGTTTATTTTGGCAGCGTTTATTGCCATTATTTGTAATCCACTAATCAAGTTTTTTGCGCGCTACCGAATTCCTAAAGGCATTGCTGTTATGTTGGTAGTGCTTATTATAGTTGGCTTAGGTGTGAGTCTTGGCGGGCTTGTAGGGCAATCAATAAATGATTTTTCGCAGCAACTTCCTGAGTATAAAACAGAACTCAAAGAAGAATTTGTATGGCTGGTAGATTTAGCATCTCAATACAATATATTGATCAATAAAGATCAGTTAATCAATATGTTCGACCCAGGTAAAATGGTTGATGTAGCCACCAATATGCTCACCGGTTTAGGTGGCGTAATGGCAAACATGTTTTTAATTATTTTAACTGTTGTTTTTATGCTGTTTGAAGGGCCAATGCTGAGCAAAAAAATACACATGGCACTTGAAGATCCTGATAGCAAAATGAAGCAAATTGACCGCTTTTTAGAGTCTATTAATTCATATTTGGCAATTAAAACGCTAGTAAGTTTAGGTACGGGTATTATTGCTGCGTTTTACTTATGGATTTTGGATGTAGACTACTTTGTGCTTTGGGGCGTATTGGCGTTTATGTTCAATTACATTCCTAATATTGGGTCAATTATTGCGGCTGTACCGGCAGTATTACTTGCGCTTATTACTCAAGGCCCGTTAATTGCGGGATTGGTTGCTGCAGGTTATTTAACAATAAATACGGTAATGGGTAATATTGTAGAGCCTAAATTTTTGGGCAAAGGACTCGGTCTTTCAACGCTAGTAGTATTTTTATCATTAATATTTTGGGGCTGGTTATTAGGTACTGTGGGTATGCTTTTATCTGTGCCATTAACTATGATTGTAAAAATAGCCCTAGAAGCCAGTGCAGAAGGTAAGTGGGTTGCCACTCTACTAGGCAGTGGCGAAGACGTTGCTAAAAATAACTAACATCTATAACCATTAAGGGCTGTAAAATTAAAGCCCTTGATGGCTACGTTAACAGTAAATACAAGACTATTAATTAACAAACAATTTAATAGCGTCATCCACTGCGTTTATTGCGCCTTCTAAATATCCTGCTTCTTGTTTTGCAAACTCACTCGCTACAAAATGAATATTTAGGTTATTTAATTGCTCATCCAAGCCAGAAAAATTAAATTCTGGGTGCTGTGAAGGCTGAGTTTGATCGTCTCTATTCGCTACAAACTTATCGTCTGCCCAGTCTTTAATAAAGTACCCCGTTGCCTTTTCTGCATCTTTACCATAAAAGTAGCTAAGCTGCTGGGCACAGGCTTGAATTAATTGCTCTTGAGATACTTGATTTCGTGATAAGTAGGGCACACCTATAAAGCCAAATAATGCGGCGTAATTGCCATCTTCAGCACTGGCATCGTGAATTTCGACCATAGGGCCTACGCGACTAAAGCATTGCCCTGATAAGTTTTTATCACGCCAAAATGCATGTTCAAAAGTAGCTATAAATTTGGCTTGTCCTGCCATCCATGTAGGTACACTACTAAGGCGGTTTATGAGTGTTGGAGTAGCCCATAGTTCAGGTGTTAAATGCGTTGTAACCATACGAGCAGGAATTGCTGAAATTAGTTTTTCAGTAGTAAAGTGCTTTATATTACCTAAGTGATTAACCGTAATTTGCCAGTTGTTATCACCTTTTTTAAGCTCAGTGACATTGTGTTCTAATAACACTGAATCAGGATTAAGTTGCTCGTATAAGGCTGTTATTAAGGTATTCATGCCGTGCTTAAGCCTAAATAACTGCATATCTCCAGCACCTGCAATTTGTTGAGGCTGCTTGGAATTAGGTGCTTGATATAACACATCACCTTTGTTGTATTGCTCAAATATACTCAAGTTGAATGACTTTACTAAAGCTTGAATTTTTGGTTGGTGGGGAAATATCCACGTAGGGCCCAAATCAAAACTAACATCGTTATTTATTGGTGATTGCGCGGCAAAAATTCGACCGCCTAATTGCGATTTAGCTTCCAGTAATAAGAACGGAATATTAAGTTGTTGTAATTTATACGCACAGTATAAGCCGGCAAGTCCGCCACCTATAATTATTACTGGTTTAGTCATTTTTATTACCCATTTAGCAATCTACTAGTAGATAGTTTGTTTTGATATAAATAAATTGTCAAGCGGAGCGGGGAGTGTACAGAATAACTTAACTAATTAGTTTTGTTAGAATGGGTGTTTTAGTGATTCTGTAAATTGATTTATAAGCTCAATTTCACAGAGCTTATAGCTAATTGCAGCTGTTGTCGCATTAGGAAGTTTTATTAAATAGCGCCATTGGCAGGCGCTCTCCAGGTACTTTTCGCTATTAGTAATGCTACGCATAAATAACGGAAGTACTTGAGTATTACCTGTGCTTTCTTGTGATTTAGTTAGCTCATATTTGCGCTTTTGTATCCAACTACCTTGTACTTGCTTTGCTTTATCAATTTGGGTGTCTAAGCATTGAATATACCGCTTAGCTTCATCGGTTGTTGCTTTAGCGGCTAAAGTACATGCCTCATCTGCCAAGCTGTACTGGCTTGTAGCTAATAGCACAATGGCAGTGAGTTTTAATAAACAGTTACTTTTTGTCATTGTAGTTAAACTCTAAAATAAATTGAGCGCCGGCTAATTTATCAGCATCGGTAATGGTTAGCGTACCGTGATACGACTTAACTAAATCTGATACAATCGCCATGCCTACGCCGTGTCCGCTTTCGTAAGTATCGAGGCGAGTACCACGTGTAAGTAAAGATTCGCGCTTATCTTCTGGCACGCCAGGACCATCGTCGCTAATTCCAATACACAGGGTTTTACTTTGGATTACTTGTATTTCTACTTGCGAGCGACATGCTTTACACGCGTTATCAATCAAGTTACCGAGTAATTCCATTAAATCTGTTTGATCGCCTAAAAAATAATCTTTTTCGGTTACAGTGCAGCTAAAAATAATATCTTTATCACGATATACTTTTGCCATAGCACTGAGTATTGAATCGAGTACTGGCTTAACAGGGGTTTGTTTTTTCCATGTGTCTGATGCGCCTGTTGCAGCACGTTTTAATTGGTGCTCGATCATCACATTAATGCGGTCGAGTTGTTCTTGTGCATCGGCATCGTTTGCCAATGGACTTGATTTTAATACAGCCAGCGGCGTTTTGAGTGCATGAGCAAGGTCGCTCAATGAAGCTCTATAGCGTTCCTTTTGGCGTTGTTGCGACTCAAGTAGCAAGTTTAGATCTGCTTTTATTGTTTGCAGTTCTACTGGGTAGAGGCCTTTAATTTCTTGAATATCGCCTGATTCAATCGCTTTTATTTCTTTATCGAGTCGTTGGAGTGGGCGAGCGCTCCAAATGAAACCAATCGCCATAAGGCCTGCAATTGCAATCCCCATGATAAACATCCAATCTACAAGGGTTTGCTTAAAGCCATCCATTAAACGAAGTAGAGCGTCGTTACGTTTAACTAATATAAAGCGAGCTTGTTCTGATTGATCTATGTTGTTTAAAATTACAGTCAGGCTAAGTTGCCAATAAGCGGTATTATTATATTCTACACGCCTAAAGTCGGCAGCACCTGCTTTGGTCTCTATTTGCTGAGGTACATAGTTTAAATTTACAGCCGACTCTGAGTTCCAAACCGGGTCATCATCGCGGTAGATCATTGCGTAGGTATCAGAATTTAATCTGTTTAACTCAGGCGCTAAAATAGTGCTGGGCATAATAATACCATGCTCAGTAAAATCGACTTCAGATATTAGCGAGTAGAGTTGTGCTTCGAGGGTTTTTTCTGTCGCATCAACAAGTGAAGCGTAATACGCCTTACCAATTGAATAAAATAAGATAGGAAGTGCGACTAACAAAACAAAGACAAGGATAAATCCTTGCCTTATTTTTAACGATATTTGCGGTATTACCACTGGCTTTTAAGCCTGTAACCACGCCCACGTAGTGTTTCTACTGGGTTTAGTACGCCTTCAGGGTCAAGCTTTTTACGCAAACGTAGTACAAATACTTCAATTACGTTTGAATCAAGGTCGAAATCTTGGTCGTAAATGTGCTCAGTCAGTTCTGATTTAGAAATTACTTTTTGCGGATTTACCATTAAGTATTCAAGTACTTTATATTCGTAAGCTGTCAGGCTAAGTTCTTTGTCATCAACCCATACTTGTTGTGAACGTGTATGGATTTTAATTGGACCTGCAGTCATTTCTGGATTTGCTTTACCAGCACTGCGACGAATTAATGCATTACAACGGGCAATAAGCTCTTCAACATGAAATGGCTTAGTAAGGTAGTCATCGGCACCTGCATCTAAACCTTCTACTTTATCTTGCCAGCGATCGCGCGCGGTTAAGATTAAAATAGGGATTGTAATGCCTTGTGCTCGTGCTTTATTAATTAGCTCAATACCGTCTATTTTAGGTAAACCTAAATCAACTACGGCCATATCAAGCGGGTATTCTGTAATGTGGAAAAGACCTGCTTCACCATCGTGGCATAAATCCACACTGTAACGTTCTTTTTCTAAGGCATTACGTAGGTTATCTGCTAAATGTAAATCGTCTTCTATAACTAAAATTCGCATTTTTAATCCTTTTTCACTTCGCCGGTTTTTTTATTAATATGTAAATCAACGACGTGGCCGTCAGATTTGAGTATTCGTACGGTATAAAAATCTGTTTTTTCAGTGATCTTTAATGTCTTACCGCCAATTGTTTTCTTTGCGAGTATTACGGCTTTCTTTTTGTCCACCTCAGCATGAGATGCTTGGGTGGCGGTTGCTGCTTGACTAAAGTTAGCTAAGCTAACACAAGCAATAAAACCGAGGCTTAATAATACGCGCATAATGGAAAACTCCTAGACCAGACTCACTTAGTTTAATTAACTAAGTTACTAAAATTCAAGTAAAAACGGTAAATTCGTTTTTATCCTGATAATTTTAATTAAAATCCTGTGAACAAACCCTGAATTACAGTGCAACGCACGCTCTAGGGTTTAATACTTTTTAAGCAGGAAATACCTTTTTAAAAGGTTTAACAATTGTATTTTCATAGATGCCCGCGGCAACATAAGGATCTGCTGCTGCCCACTCTCGAGCTGCTTCAATTGATTCAAATTCAGCAACCACTAATGAACCAGTAAAACCTGCTTCTTGTGGATCTTCACTATCGACTGCCGGTAATGGACCGGCGGTAAGTAGACGGTTTTGTGAGTCAAGTTCACTTAGACGCTCTAAATGTGCTGGGCGTGCTGCTTTTCTAAGCTCTAAGCTGTTTTCAACGTCTGTTGAGTGAATCATGTACAACATAAGGAATCTCATAAAATTGTTAAATTTGATTAACGCAATACTACCACAGCGTTGAAAATTGGTGAATTAAAAGCGTATTTACACAGGTTTACACTTCGATTTTATTTTTAAGCTGTAATTGCTTGAAAATCTCTGTGTAACACTGGTAGAGTCGCTGAAATATACAAAATAATAAAAAGGTTTTATGCATGAGCGAAAATAGAGAACGATTTAGTTCCCGCCTTGGATTCATAATGGCAGCGGCCGGTTCAGCTGTTGGTATCGGTAATTTAGTTGGTTTTCCGGTTTCTGCTACTAAAAATGGTGGTGGCGCATTCTTATTAATTTACGCTTTATTTGTCATATTCATTTGTTTACCAGTCATGATGGCTGAAATGGCAATGGGTCGTAACGCTCAAAAAGATCCACTTGGTTCGTACAAACTATTATCTAATAACGATAAAAAATGGAAGTTAGCTGGTTTTTTTGCGGTGCTTACACCATTTATGATTGCTGTATTTTATATGGTGATTACGGTTTGGATCTTTGGTTATTTAACGCAAACAGGCCTCGGTAATTTAGATTTACTTGCAGATCCTGGCCACTTTGGTGTTTTTATTAATAGTTACACTGTGTTTGGTTATATGGCTGTTGTGGTTATTATTGTTAACTTAATTTTGTTAGGTGGTGTTAAACAAGGCATAGAAAAAGCCGCCAAATTTTTAATGCCCGCTTTATTAGTTATGTTACTAGCTCTAGTTACTTATGTATTAACGCTTGATAACGCAATGGCCGGTGTTAAATACTACATTATTCCTGATTTTTCTAAGATGAGTGCAAGTGTACTTAATGGCGCATTAAGCCAAGCGTTTTTCTCGCTATCGCTGGGTATGGGTATATTAATGACTTACGCGTCGTACATTTCTAAAAAAGATGACATTGTAAGCAGTGCTAAAATGGTCGCTATTACTGACTCACTCGTTGCGTTTGTAGCGGGGCTAATGGTGTTGCCAGCGATATTTAGCTTTGACCCAAATACAGACCCATCAGCACTTTCTGATTCGTCCGTATCAATGATTTTTGTATACTTACCTAAAATATTATTAGCACTGCAAAATGATATTGGTTATGTAGGTGCGTCTATTGTTGCGTTCTCATTCTTCTTATTAGTATTTTTTGCAGCGATTACTTCACTTGTTTCAATAGTGGAGGTACCGACAGCAACACTAAGCGACCGTAAAGGTATTAGCCGTAAAAAAGCACTGGGCATCCTTACACTTTCAACCGGTGTACTTACTATTTTATGTACAATGTCGTTTGGTATGATTGACAGCCTTACATCTTTCACCAGTTATGGCGGCGTTAGTAAGAGCTTTTTTGATATTATTGTTGATGTATTTTACGACACAATTTTACCGCTTAATGGCTTAATGGTGTGTTTGTTTGTAATGTACCGCTGGAAAAAAGCACGCTTAACACAAGAGCTAAGCTTAGGTTCGCCAAATTATGCGGGAAGCTTGATGGAAAAGTACGTTAACTTTTCACTTTCAACGTTCATTCCTGTCATTCTAGCTGTAATATTTATAAATACAGTGGCGACTAAGTTTTTTGATTTAAAAATATTTGGTTTTTAATAGGCGTCTTTAAAAGCTTATTGAATAATATAATGCCGCTCAGTTAAGCTTAGCGGCATTTTTTATAGGTGTTTTTTACAGGTATCTGGTCTAACTATTATACCAACCTGCATAAATCTTTGATCAATTTAACGAATTAAATTGCACTATAACGTCGTTAAAAATTTTTTATTTAGAACAACTAGATACAAAGATTTTTGCCTAGTTCTAGCGTAATTTTCTTAACGTTAAATAGACCCCATATATAAGCAGATTGGTATTAAAGGGATTTAAAATGAATAAAATTATTATTGGGTTTGCTTTTGCTATTTCATCATTTGGCGCATTTGCACAAAGTACTGATGATTGGCCAGAAGGTGGTGCAATGCACACGGGCAATACTTATAATTTAGAGGGCAATAGGTACAAAACTAAAATCAGTAAAATGATGGATGAGATCTACCCGCAACTAACTGATGATTACCAAGTAGATGCAGTTAAAGCGCAAATAAAAGCATGGGAGCAATATATAGACGCTACATGTAACGTAGTTGGCATAGCAACGGGTGCCGGAGGCTCTTGGCCCTCAACGTATAGTGTTAAATGCGAAAGAAGCCTAAGTTATGATAGATACTTTGCGACTAAAAATGCGCTGAAGTGTGTTAATAGGTTGAGCAAAGAAGAGTTTGTAGGACGTAGCGAAAAGTTAAACTGTTTAATCCAAACTCTAAACATAAAAATATTTTAAATTAGAGTAGCGCTACAGCTAAATTATACAGTTAGCTGTAGCATGTTAGGCTTTATAACACCTCAATACTTTATAGCAACTCAATACTTACTGTTGCGCCTTTTTCGATATTGCCGCTTTGTGCTGGCACTACAATTAAGCAGTTAGCCTTACTAAGCGACGAAAGTACACCCGAGCCCTGTTTATTAAACGGGGCAACCACCAAGTCACCTTGTTCGTTAATTGTTGCTGTGCCGCGCTGAAAGTCGGCTCTGCCAGGACGCTTTTTAATAACGGATGTAGTAACAGCGTTAAAGCGCATTTTAGGATTTACTTCACCAAGCCCCGACAGTTTTTGCAGTGCAGGCTCTACTAACTGATTAAACGTAACAGCTGCCGACACAGGGTTACCTGGCAAGCCAAAAAAGTAACTGTTAGCTAGTTTACCAAAGGCAAAAGGTTTGCCTGGTTTCATGGCTATTTTCCAAAAGTGAATTTCGCCAATTTCGTTGAGCACTTCTTTAGTAAAGTCGGCTTCACCAACCGATACACCGCCTGAGCTTATTACGGCATCGGCGAGTTCATTCGCTTTTAAAAATGCATTGGTGATGAGTTCTTTGTCATCAGGGATTATTCCTAAATCGATCACGACGATATTTTTTTGTTGCAGCGCACTAATAATAACAGCGCGGTTACTTTCAAAAATAGCGCCTTGTTTAAGAGGCTGACCAGGTTCAATTAGCTCATCGCCTGTAGAAAGTACGGCTATTTTTAAAGTTCTCACCACGTCTATATTGGCAATACCCAACGATGCAAGTAAACCCACATCAACGGCTTTTAATTTATCGCCTGCTTTTAAAATAACATCGTCTATTGCAATATCTTCGCCAGCAAAACGCACGTTTTCATTTAGCTCTGGTTGCGCAGTAAACGTAATTTTATCGCCATCTACCGAGGCGTTTTCTTGCATTACAACGCCGTTAGCGCCTGGTGCAATGGCAGCGCCGGTCATTATTCTTACGCATTGCCCTGGGGTAAGCGTTTTTTCAAAAACTTGCCCCGCAAACACGCTACCTACTTGTGTATAGGTTAAGCTTTTATCTGAAATACATAGCGCATAGCCATCCATTGCGGAGTTATCATGAGCTGGTACGTTTATAGTTGATTTAACATCGCTTGCTAAAACGCGATCAACGCTTTGCATTATAGTGATGGTTTCAACGTCTTTAACTGGCGTTATTGAGCCAAGTATATTTTGTATTGCAGTTTCAATTGGC
>LAZR01000766.1_pt1 | contig 22345 bp, 22 predicted proteins | sample 329461 | NCBI WGS metagenome assembly LAZR01 (sample SAMN03002196, study PRJNA259156) | marine sediment metagenome | biome: sea floor; feature: Hydrothermal impacted sediments; material: marine sediment; isolation source: Loki non-amplified sample from Loki's castle hydrothermal vent sediment ...
CGGTAATATAGCTGAGGATAAAGAACAGGCTAAAGAAGAGTCCGAAAAGAAAGAAGAAAAGGCTGAAGCAAAGCCTGAAAAGAAAGAAAAGGCGAAAGCTAAAAAGTAAATAAAAGATGGTTAAAGGTCAGAGGCTAGATTGTTAGGAAAGAATAATTAGTATCTAACTTCTAAGCTCTGGGAGCTAATCACCTAAACACCGGAGGTATTTTGTGGAAGAGGTACATCCCACACGAACGGAGTTATTGCAACGGAAAAACCAAATATCACTAGCCCAGCAAGGTAATGATCTGCTAAAGCAAAAACGCGATGCTTTGTTGATGGAGTTTATGGAGGTTATGGATCAAGTCCTGGACTCAAGCAAAAAGTTGCAAGAAGCGGCGGCCAAAGCCAGTTATGCTCAGGCCGTTGCTAAAGCGGTGGACGGCTCTGTTACAATGCGTTCAGCGGCCATGGCCAATAAGGGTGAAGTGGACGTAGAGCTTAAAGGTGCGGTCATCATGGGCGTGCCGGTTCCCGAGGTCACTAAAAAGAGCATCAAAAAGACTTCTTTAGAACGTGGTTTTAGCATGACAAGTGTAAGTAGCAGGATAAACGAGACCGCTGAGCGTTTCGAAGATGAAGTGAATATCATAATCGAGATCGCCGCAATTGAGACAAAGCTTAAAAGACTTGGGGAAGAGATTCAGCGGACAAGGCGCAGAGTCAACGCACTGGACTATGTTGTGATTCCCCAGCTTGAAGAGCAAGTAAAATACATCCAAATGGCGCTTGACGAACGAGCACGTGAAGAGCTCTTTAGGTTAAAGAAAGTCAAGAAGTCTATTGAAGCGAAAAAGAAAGAAAAGCAAGAAGCGGCTCAAAGCCAATAAAAATAAGGTCGGCCTCCAGAACGTTAATTACCTACTATTTTTGCTCCAGAGCATCAAGTAGTGCGTGGATTTGATCAAATGCGGCCGGAGCGGGTTTCTTATGATCGTGAGCGTCTTGGCCGTGTTCGATTATCTTGTTGACTCCGTCAATAGTGATGCAGCTGAAACAGATGTCGTTCCAGGAATTATAGCCCATCATTGCCCAAGTCTCACCCAGCGCCCATACAAAAGTGTCGATATCTATACTCGAAATATCTTGCCATTTTTCGCCGAGATTATGGCGCACTTTTTCAACGGCTCTCTCAACGGCTCTTTCTTTGCGGATTTGAAAATTTCTTAGTCCTATGCTTTCATTGCTAACGTCAGATATCATGTTTTCTCCTTTGCATACCGCTTAATTATACTCCTTGACTTGGCGCTTATCAATATAGCCCTAAAATAGCAAGCCATGTTTCTGAGTATATCGGCAAATCATTGGAAAAGCTAAAATCTCTTAATTAGCTTGTAATAATTTTGTTTAATGATTAGGGCTTAGTTGGTATAATTTAATTAGCTCTATGGCAAGCAACTTGGATGTTATTAAGAAAACAGAAAACAAAGCCAGAATAATAGTTGCTAACGCAACCAAAGAAGCTCAAAAAATCAAGAACAGATCATTTGAACAGTCTGAACAAATAAGATCTAAAGCTTTTGAAGATAGTAATATTGAGAAAAACAAAATTAAGAAGGAATCGGTGCGCAAAGCTGAAGGCCAATCTAAAAAAATATTGGATGAGGCTTCTAAAAAGAGCGCCGAGCTTTGTAAGCAGTTGGAAAAAAATGTAGATAAAGCCTCTGACATGATTATTAGAAAGGTTTTAGAGCCCAGATCTTGAACTGATATGGCTGTTGCTAAAGTCAAAAAAGTAGAAATCATAGCTCATAATGATGACAAGGATGCCATATTAAAGGCATTAGAGGAAGCTTCGCTACTACAAGTAGAGGTCGGTGAAGAGATCCTAGTCAGTGAAGAAGCCGTTCTTTACTTGCAAGAAAAAAAAGAACATAGTCAAGAGAGCCTAAGCAAAGCTAATTTCTTACTACGTCTGATTAAACAGTTCGGGGTAAGAAAAGAAACGCTTATAGACTCTTTTGTTCCGCCTAAAGTCCTAGTGAAAAAAGAAGATTTTGAAAGTGTACTTGAGAGTTTTCCGTTAGATGACATTTATAAAGAGATGGAAGCCGCCGATGTTGAGATTAGGAATGCAGAAGCGAGTCTTGAAACCATCGCCGAAGATAGTAATTCTCTTGCCCCTTGGAAAGAAATTGATTTTGATCCCCATAAAACCGAAACAGAACACACCTTGACGGTGCTCGCCAAACTAGCTGAAAAACAAGAACAAGCATTCTTGTCAAAACTGGATAGAGAACAACCTCTAGCTCATCATGAAATCGTTCATAGAAGTGCTGGCAATACTTATATGGTCGTCAATATTTTCAAGAATTCCTATGACGGTTTTATTGAGAGAGCAAAAGATTTTGAATTTGAGCTTGTTTCGCTACCCGAGATAGACAAGTCAATCAAGAATACAATAAAAGTGATGACGGCTGAGGCCTCAAAGTTGCGGGAAACAAAGAGAGATTTATTAAAAGTGATACAAGGTTTATCTGAATATGAAAAAGAACTTATTATTAGCAGGGACTTGCTCTTAAGCGATCAAGCCAAACTTAATGTCGAAGAGCAGATGATGACTACAAAGAGCATATTTGTATTGCAAGGCTGGGTTAAGGCTAAAGAAGAGAAAAAATTTAGAACCATGCTAAGCAAGATCACGGATAGTTCGGTCTTAACATTCAAGAATCCGGGAGCTAAAGATAACCCGCCTATCGTTTTGGAAAATGCTTCGTGGCTCAAGCCATTCGAATCGGTTACTGCTTTATACGGTATGCCTCAATACAAAGAAATAGATCCCACGCCCTATATGGCGCCTTTCTTTTTATTGTTTTTTGGTCTTGTCATAAGTGACGTTATATATGGCTTGGTACTAGCCTTACTTTCCTGGCTTCTGCAAAAATCAACCAGATTTAGCGCGAACACCAAGAACATGCTCGGTTTATTTATTTACGGTGGCATAGCCGCAGCGATTCTTGGCGTTTTTACGGGAAACTGGTTATCTTTACCGACACAAGTTTTGCCGGTTTTTCTTCAAAGCCTAATAGTTATCGAGCCTCTGAGTGCACCGACTCTATTTTTGGTTATTACAATTATCTTGGGTTTAGTTCAGATATACTTTGGGATGTTCTTAAAGTTTATTGATCTTTATTTAGGGCAATCTTTTTTTAAGGCTTTAAAAATTCAGCTTCCCCCGCTCATGCTTTTGCCGGGCCTCACTCTATTAATCGCTGCCGTCTTAGGATTGCCATTAAGCTCTCAAATTTTTCAGTTGGCTGTCATTCTTGCGCTGCTCGGAGCAGTGGGTATAGTTATTTTTTCCGCCGAGAGCGGAAATATTTTTGCAAGGATAGGTACGGGCCTATACAATCTTTTTTCTATGACATCTTTGCTAGGAGACGCAATATCATATGGCCGTATCATGGCGCTCGGACTTGCCACGTTTCTTATCGGTTCGGCGATTAATACAATATTTTTAAGTGACGCGCTTTTCCAATCCTTGGCGGTTAAGGTAGTGTTAGGGGTCACGATTTTACCAATCGCTCATTTTCTAAATTTGGCAGTCACTACAATAGCGGCTTTTGTTCACCCGGCAAGACTTCAATATGTTGAATTTTTCAGTAAGTTTTTTGAAGGCGGAGGCAGTCGTTTTAAACCTTTAGCCCTAAAAACTGATAACATAATTTTAGAAAAGTCAGCCAATCGGTAGAAGGGTTGGCGTGGTCTCAACAAAAAGGGAGGAATAAATGGATGGTAATGCTTGGGCGTTATTCGGTGCTGCGCTAGCGGTTATTGGCGGTGGTATCGGTTCTGCAGTCGGAATAACACTTGCTTCAAAGGTAGCTACAGGTGTGCTGGCGGAAGACCCCGAAAAATTCGGTCGTTTACTTGTGCTAACTGTTTTACCGGGAACACAGGGAATATATGGTTTTGCAACCGCCATATTGGTGGGTGCGTTTTTTGGTTTCTTAACACCGGGCGCAGCAACTCAGTTGCCGACCGCTCAAGGGCTTGCGATATTTTTCGCTACCTTACCGGTTGCCATCGTAGGGTTGTTTAGTGGAATCTACCAAGGCATAACGGCAGCCGGGGGAGTGTCCTTAGTTGCTAAAAGACCCGAAGAAGCGGGAAAAGCTTTTGTACTACCGGCCCTAGTCGAGACTTACTCCGTGTTTGCTTTGGTCTCGACCATATTGATACTAAATGCGATACGCTGATGTCAATAAACAAATTAACCGAGCGTATAGAAAAAGATGCTTCAACTGAGGCTGAGGCAATTGAAAAAGAGGCTAAAAAAGAAGCCGAGGCTATAGCTGTTGAGGCTAAAGAGCAAGCAAAATCTATCAAAGAAATTGCTATTAAAGGGGCTCAACGTGAAGCATTATATGAGCAAGAAGCCTTAATTGCGCAAGCAAATCTTAAAGCTAAGGACATGTACCTTGAAGTCAAGCGACAAACTTTGGATAAAGCATTTGAGCTAGCTCTAAAAAAGTTAGAAAAGTCTTCACAAGAAGAATATGAAAAAAATGTGACGAAGATGCTCGTGTCGTATTCGGATGGCAATGAAAAAATAGTTATGCAAGGAGACGAAGCAGAAAAAATAGCTAAAGAAGCTAATTTATTATTAGCTAAAAAAGGAAGGGAAGCGAATCTCCAGGGCTCTGATGAAAAAATCACAGGCAGAGGCTTTATTTTGATAGACGGAAAAGGAGCGAGACGAGATTTTTTATTCGAGTCCGTAATCGATTTTTATAAAGAGGAGTTAGAGCAAGAAGTATTTACGATTTTGAGGGATGGTGCCCAGGATGAGCACTGACCTTATTAAACACGGTTTTTCTTTAGGGAGAGTGCATGTTTTAGAAGAGCAAATGCTCTCTGGTGATGATTTTGAACGTTTGCTGGAGGCTAACGATATTGCCTCCGTCCTGCATATATTGGAAGAGACTGATTACGATATCTTTGTCGAAAAAATAAAAGACGAAGCGGATATAGAAGATGGTCTGGAAAAATTCCTTATTTCCTTTTATAAGTTGCTTGATGAATTAGAAGAGCCAAGCATAAGTCGGTTTTTTAGGATGTCTCACGATTTTGATAATCTAAGGGCGCTCCTAACCGATTTAAAAGGTTACCGGTTATCAAAACTTGGCATGGTAGAGCCTTCAATGCTTAGAATAGCTGTCGAAGAGAAAAACTACTCGGCTCTTGCTAAGTATTTTGGCATTGAAGAGAACAAATTTCAGGATCTAGAAGAATATGAGCTTTTTGAGATCGATAGATATCTACAAAAAAAGATGTATGATATTAAATCGGATTTAGCTCGAAAAAGGCGCCTTTCTTTGATGCAGGAAATTGTCGAACTTGAAATTGATACAGAGAACATAAAAACGTGGTTACGCAAATCAAATACGATAGCTGAAGAATTATTAGATGGTGGCCGGATAAAAAAAGATAAATTTTTGTCTGACAACGCAAGTGAGACTATTGCCGACTTTTGTAAACCGCTAGCAATACCGCTTATTGAAAATACTCGGATTTCTGACAAGAACTTGCAAGATTGCATGGTTTTGTTGCTAAAAAGATATCGCTACGATACGGTATCGGCTAATCGATTGATTACGTTTATCAAGGCCAAAGAACTTGAGGTAAAAAATATTAGAATCATTCTTTTCTCAAGCCTTAACGAGTTAAGCAGGGAAAAGATCGAGAGTGATTTGAGGTATTTGTATGTCTAATATTGCAGCATTAGGAGACGCAAGTAGCGTTTTGCTTTTTAAGGCTATAGGTGCATCGGTTTTTGAAGCAAAAACTGAAATTGAGGCTATAGAAAATTTAAGGCAAATAATTATTGAGGATTACGAGCTATTATTTATAACTGAGGACATTCAGCCCTTAGTGCAACCCGTGCTAGACGAGAATCCCGAGATGGTATATCTATTCATACCGCCAATAAGAGGAGCGACGGGAACGGCAAGAAAATACCTTGAGGATATTATTCAAAAAACGGTAGGGGTGAAACACTAAACGGATGGAGCAGGGAACGGTTGTCAAAGTAGCAGGGCCATTGGTCGTTGCCGAGGGTTTGCCAAATGCCAAGATGTTTGATCTGGTGCGAGTGGGACCGGACAAACTTCCGGGTGAAATAATTGAGATCAAAGGTAAAGAGATCTCGATGCAGGTCTATGAAGAGACCACAGGACTTGGACCTGGCGACATCGCTGTTACAACCGAAGAGCCTTTAAGCGTAGAACTTGGCCCTGGCCTGCTGGGTTCAATATTTGACGGCACCCAAAGACCGCTTGACGTCATAAAAGAGATCAGTGGTGCATATATTAAGCGCGGTACCGATGTTGAAACACTTGACAGGGAAAAGAAATGGAAGTTTAAAGCAGTCGTAAAAAAAGGCGAGAAAGTCGGACCGGGCGATATTATCGGCGAAGTCTTTGAGGAAAAAATAAAACACTCAATCATGGTGCCTCCGGATCTGAGTGGCCAAATAGTGAATATCGAGCAAGGTGATTTTAGAGTTGCCGACACTATTGCGGTGCTAGAAACTGAAGATGGGCGAAAAGTCGATATCAGTATGATCAGCCGGTGGCCGACAAGAAAACCGCGGCCGTTTAAATCTAAATTACGGCCAAGTGAACCGCTCATTACCGGTCAAAGAGTAATTGACACTTTTTTCCCGCTAACCAAAGGCGGAACGGCAACGGTTCCGGGCCCGTTTGGAAGTGGAAAGACGGTCATTCAGCATCAGCTAGCCAAATGGGCAGATGCTCAGATAATCGTCTTTATAGGTGTTGGTGAACGTGGCAACGAGATGACCGATGCTTTGCTTGAGTTTGAAAAACTTACCGACCCGCGTACCGGAGAAAAGCTTATAAACCGCACGGTTTTTATAGCAAATACATCAAACATGCCGGTAGCAGCCAGAGAGGCCAGTATTTATACCGGAATGGCAATCGCGGAATATTATCGCGATATGGGCTACAATGTCTCGGTTCAAGCCGACTCGACTTCTCGTTGGGCCGAAGCTTTAAGGGAGATCTCCGGCAGATTAGAGGAAATGCCCGGAGAAGAAGGTTATCCGGCTTATCTTGCATCCAGGTTAGCTCAGTTTTATGAAAGAGCCGGCAAGGTAACGACTTTAGGCACTAAGCCGCGTGAGGGAAGCGTAAGTGTTATTGGCTCGGTTTCGCCCCCCGGCGGAGATTTATCCGAACCTGTTGTTCAAAATACCTTAAGGGTTGTAAAAGTTTTCTGGAGCCTTGAGGACACGCTTGCTTTTAAAAGACATTTTCCCGCTATTAACTGGCTTTCGAGCTATTCTCTCTATGTAGGTGCTCTGGAAGAGTTTTGGGATAAAGAAGTTGCCGCTGATTTTAAGGAGCTTAGGAATAGTGCTCTACTTATCCTCCAAAAAGAAGCGGATTTACTTGAGATAGTTCGTTTGGTCGGGATGGAGGCACTCTCAGTTGAGGAAAGAATAACGCTTGAGACGGCCAGATTGCTAAGAGAAGATTTCTTACAGCAAAATGCTTTTGACGAAATAGACTCTTTTAGTTCTTTAATAAAGCAATATAAGATGTTAAAGCTTATTATGATCTACGATCGTGAAGCCAGGCATTTAGCTGATGAAGGAGTATCACTTGAAAGTTTTCTGGCTGTTCCCAGCAAGAAAAAACTGGCCGATATCAAGCATATTGATGAAAAAGACTTGAGTAAATTCGACGAATTGGAAAAAGAGCTTTTAAATGATTTTGAAAAGCTACTGGTCAAGCAAGCAAGCCCCGGATAAAGACTAGAGGTAATAATGCTCAAAGATGTTCAAAGAGTATTCGACTATCAAAAACATAGCCGGCCCGGTATTACTTGTAGAAGACGTAACCGGTGTGAAATACAATGAATTAGTCAAGCTTCAATTTCCGGATGGACGTATTGGTTTGGGTAACGTGCTTGAAGTGTCAAAAAACACAGCTCTTATCCAATCTTTTCAGGGAAGTGCCGGTATCAATACCACCCAGACTAAAATCAAGTTCATCGGCAGAGGCATGCAGTTCAAAGTGTCCAGAGACATACTCGGTCGCATTTTTAACGGACTAGGTCAACCAATTGACGGAAAGCCGGAAGTTATCGCCGAAAAAAAGATGGACATTAACGGCTTGCCGATAAATCCTTATGCCAGGGATTTTCCGATTGATTTTATTGAAACCGGAATTAGTGCAATTGATGCTTTGAACCCGCTAGTAAGAGGACAGAAGCTTCCTATTTTTTCCGGAGCCGGTCTGCCTCATCCGCAGATCGCCGCGCAGATTGCCAGGCAGAGCAAGGTCAAGGGCAAGAAGGAGAGATTTGCAGTCGTGTTTGCGGCCATGGGGATCACTTTTGAAGAAGCTGATTTTTTTAAGAGGGAGTTTAATAAGACAGCGGCTATCGAGCGAGCTGTTTTATTCTTAAACACTGCAGAAGATCCGGCCGTAGAACGTATTGCGACGCCTCGAGTAGCTTTAACGGCCGCCGAATATTTGGCTTTCGACCTTGATATGCATGTTCTGGTTATTATGACTGATATGACTTATTATGCTGAGGCGCTCAGAGAAATAAGTGCCGCTCGCAAGGAAGTTCCAAGCCGACGAGGCTATCCGGGCTACTTATATACGGACCTGGCTACTATTTATGAAAGAGCCGGGCGGATTCAGGGCAAGAAAGGCTCAATAACGCAGATCCCAATTCTTACTATGCCGGAAGATGACAAGACCCATCCTATTCCGGACTTAACCGGTTACATAACGGAGGGCCAGATAATACTCGGACGCGGGCTTCACCGGGCGAACATATATCCGCCAATCGATGTGCTACCGTCTCTTTCCCGGCTTAAACAAAAAGGGATCGGAGCCGGAAAAACAAGAGAAGACCACGGTCCTCTTTCCAACCAACTTTTTGCTTTCTATGCCGCCGGTAAAGAAGCTAAAGAACTTGCCTTGATATTAGGCGAAGATGCTTTAAGCGAAAGCGATAAAAAATTAGCTCGCTTTTCTGATGATTTTGAAGCTAGTTTTATTAAGCAGAGTCCTGATGAAGACCGAAGCATTGAAGACTCGTTGGATCTTGGCTGGAAGTTATTGAGTGATTTTGATCCTTCAGAGCTCAAACGGATTCCCAACGATATGATAAAAAAATATATGAAAAGAGGAAAGAGTGCCTGAGCTTGGAAAAGTTAGTCCTAATAGAATGGAACTTTTAAAGAACAAGCGCCGACAAGTTCTCGCTAAGCGAGGCCACAAGCTACTTAGAGATAAATATGATGAACTGATAAGAAGATTCTTAAGCGCCATGAAGGAAAGCGTAGTTTTAAGAAAAGAAGCGGAAGATTCTTTGAGACAGCTTTATTCTACGTTCGTCTCGTTTGAAATTGAGGCAACTGCTCAAGAACTTATGCCGCTACTTGATAGGAGTCCATTGAGTGCGAGGCTAGAAGTCGAGTCCCAAAACTTGCTTAATCGAAAAATTCCGCTTTTAAAGATAAGAACGAGCCGAAAAAAACAACATCCTGCTCCTGCAGCGCCCTTGGCTTTTGACGAGTTCATAATACAGCTCGCTAAGACTTTGCGCATTTTGGTAAAGCAAGCGGAAAAAGAGCATATGATCAGGATATTGGCGTCCGAAATAGAGAAGACAAGACGACGAGTTAATGCTTTAGAGTACGTATTGCTACCTCAGCTTCATAATAATATAAGATTTATATCGATGAAGATGGAAGAACTTGATAGAGAAACCAGGACTCGTTTGATGAAGACCAAAGAGATTCTCTTAGAGTCTAGCCAGTCCTAAAATCTTAATCATGATAAGTGCCCGGGGAGGGACTTGAACCCTCACGCCCAAAAGGGCAACGGATTTTAAGTCCGCAGCGTCTACCAATTCCGCCACCCAGGCTTTAAGCTATCTAGGCATATCTTGTCAATCTAAGTACTCATATATTATAACTTATCGATTTTTGCTTACTAGCTACTATTCCCTCAATCATTTAGTTGATTGCCGAGCGTCATTTATCCTGGTAAAATAGCGTTTATGAAGTTTAGTTATTGTTCGATCGCTTTTAGAAACCAAGATATGGCCTTAGGGCAAATGATCTTATTGTTGGCCAAAGCGGGCTATCAAGGAATCGAGCTATGGGGAAATCATGTCAATAAAGAAACTGATCTTAAAGCTCTTCGGTTTTTACTTGATTCTCACGGGCTCGAGGTTCCTATGATCTCGCCATATTTTGATTTCACTGCATCTGTCGCTAAGTGGGACAAAAGCATAGAAACGGCTAGTACCTATATCAAGATCGCGTCATTTTTAAAGGCTCCTTTAATAAGGGCTTTTACCGGAACAGTCGGAAGTAAGAAAGCCACAGTAGAACAAGTTCAAAGATGTGTTGAAGGTCTTAAAAAGATCTGCGCCGAGGCTTCTGAAGAAGGTATCAGTATTGCATTAGAAACTCATCCCTCTACACTTGTTGATAATGTTAGCAGTACACTTCACCTGCTTGAAAAAGTCGAAGCTGATAATCTTAAGGTGAACCTAGATATTTATCACATGTTTGAAGTGCACAAAGATCCTCAGTTTGTTTTAGAGAGGCTATATGAACACGTTGCGCATATTCACGCAAAGAACGCGGTTATCAAACCTGAGCTAAGAGAACAAGCAAAACACCCATTGCTTCATGACCCAAATCCAAGGGCCGATTTTGTAGGAGTGACTTCATTAGCCGATGGTGAGATGGAGTATAAGCCTTTTATCAAGGCGCTCCAAGATCGTAAGTATAGCGGCTATGTTTCAATAGAATGGTTTGGAAAAGACCCCGCAATTGCGGCCCAGTCAGAGATTCAATACCTGAGAAAGTTATCTAAAATACGTCGAGTTGTTACAGAGCGGGTTACTACGCTATAGAGCGCTCATGTTAAAAAATCTTTAGCCATAACCCTAGATCCCTAGTTTTGTTGTCACTCATCAGGGTATTTACAAAGGTATGGCGCATTTTGACGTTGCAATCATCGGAGGGGGCACAGGCGGTTACTCTGCTGCACTTAGAGCAGCAGAAAATGGCTTAAAAGTCGCTTTAATAGAAAAGGAAAAGATTGGCGGAACATGTCTACACAAAGGTTGCATACCGACAAAGGCTTTAATAGAAGCCTCCTCCCTATATTCGCGAGCTAAGGAATCTCCTCTTTTTGGGATCAATCATAAAGATCTATCTATTGACTGGGCCAGGACCCAAAAATACAAAACAGATGTTGTTAACGAGCTCTACAACGGTCTTCTGTCTTTAATAAAAGCACGCGCTATCGATGTTATTAAAGGCGAAGCAAAATTCATTTCTTCAAAGAAAGTCGCAGTGAATGGTTCAGAGATAGATGCATCAAGTTACGTAATTGCAACAGGCAGTAGCCCCAAGAGTATTGATGCATTTCCTAATTCGGAACTCATTTTAGATAGCGACGGGATCTTGCAGCTTGAAAATATACCCCAGAGCCTGGTGATAATCGGCGGAGGCTATATAGGTATTGAGTTTGCCTCTCTTTTCAATGGGATTGGATGTCAAGTCAGCGTTATAGAGGCAGCACCCGATATTTTGATGCACAATGATGAGCAGATTAGGCAGATGCTGGCTCACACTTTGATTAAAAATGGCGTGAATATAGAAACTGCCGCTCAAATAGAATCGGTAGAAGAAGATGGTAACAAAGTCACTGTGATCGCAAAGAACTCATCGGTTCAGGAGTTTGTCGCAGATAAAGTTTTGGTGGCCGTTGGGCGAAATGCAAACACCGGTTCTTTAGGGCTTGAAAATACCTCAATTGAGATCGAAAAAGGCTTTATCAGGGTTGATGAAAACCTGATGTCTGCAGAAGAAAACGTTTATGCCATTGGAGATTGTATAAACACGCCCCAACTTGCTCACGTTTCGTTTGCTGAAGGCATTGCGGTCGCGGATTATATTGCAAATAATGAGGCTGTTTTTCCACACTATAATGCGATTCCTGCTGTTGTCTATTCAAATCCTCAACTGGCTTCTGTGGGAATGACTCAGGAAGAGGTAGAAATAACCGGTCAAACGCCAAAAACAGCTATTTTCAATTTCGCCGCTAACGCCAAGGCGGTGATAAGTAATGAAAAAGAAGGGATAGCCAAAATAGTTGCTGATGAGAACGACACTATTTTGGGAATACATATATTTGGACCCGATGCTTCAAATCTGATTTCAGAAGCGATGCTTGCGGTCGGGTGGGAAGCAAAGATAGATGAACTGGCTAGCCTTATTCATCCCCATCCCACGTTTTCAGAAGTAATAGGAGAAGCGGCTCTAAAGCTAACAGGTAAACCGTTACATTCTCTTTGAGGTAGCGGGTATAGGGAAAAAATAATAGAAAGTTGAACGATGCAAATTTCGCAAGCCAAGTTATTAGACATGTATCGCAATATGAAGCTTTCGCGGATGACAGAGCAAAGGCTTGATTTTCTTTACAAGCAAGGTCGGTTGCCGGGTGCTATCTATCCCGGAATAGGACAGGAAGCATCATACGTCGGCTGTACGCTGGCTCTAGAAGAGGGCGATACGATAACTACGACACACCGGGATCTTGCCGCTTTGCTTAGCCGGGGCATTAGCCTTGAGCAAGTAATGACGCAGCACTTTGCAAAAGAAAACTCGCCTACCGGCGGGCGGGGCGAAGATAATTACTTCGGGGATTTAGGCAAAGGCATTTTTGCCGGTGTGAGCATGTTGCCTGATATGTATCCGGTTGCCGTTGGCTCGGCACTTTATTTTAAGCGCAAGCATATGGCTAATGTGGCCATGCCGTTTTGCGGCGAGGGAGCGACGGCTCGGGGAGATTTTCATGAGTCTTTAAATTGGGCGGCTGTTTTCAACCTGCCGGTTGTGTTCATTGTTGTAAACAACCAATACGCTTATTCAACGCCGAATACGATCGAGATACCTACCGAGAAAGTGGCTGACAGGGCTAAGGGCTATGACATAGAGGCGTATTCGGTTGACGGAAACGATGTTCTTGATGTTTATAAGGCTGCAAAAAAAGCGGTTGATGAGGCAAGGAATGGCAAAGGTCCTTTACTTATCGAAGCTAGGACTATGCGGATGAAGGGACATGCCGGTCACGATGGAGCGGAGTATGTCTCAGAAGAATTACTGGCTGAATGGGCTCAAAAAGATCCGATAGAGCGTTTCGAAAAATATTTATTCGAGAGCGGTGATCTGAGCGTTGAGAAGAAGAGCCAGGTAGAGACAGACATATCCGGCTCAATTGATAAGGCGGTTGATTTTGCTCAGCAAAGCAGTTATCCGGAGCCCGATACGCTTAGCGAAGGAGTCTTTCATGACTAAGGCCGGTGTCAAAGTAAAAGAGATTACTTTTCTTCAAGCAATATCGGACGCTCTTTCCTTGGAGCTTGAAAGGGACTCCGAGGTTATTATGCTGGGCGAGGACATCGGTGCCTATGGCGGCGCGTTTAGAGTGACAAAGGGATTTCAAGAAAGGTTTGGGGCCGAGCGGGTCATGGACGTTCCTCTGGCCGAGACAGCTTTGTTCGGCGTTGGGATAGGATTGGCTCTAATGGGCATGAGACCGGTTGTTGAAGTTCAGTATGCTGATTTTATTCATTGCGGTTGGGATCAAATAGTAAATGTGGCAGCCAAGATGCACTATAGAAGTGGTGAAAAAGTTCCTATGGTCATAAGAGGACCGTCGGGAGCGGGCCTTCGAGGAGGACCGTTTCATTCACAAAGTCCGGAAACTTATTTTGCGCACACTCCTGGTCTCAAGGTCGTTGTGCCCTCGACCCCATATGACGCTAAAGGGTTGATGATAAGCGCTATCAGGGATAACAATCCCGTTATTTTTTTCGAACACAAATATCTTTACAGGCGCATTAAAGAGCGTGTACCGGAAAATGATTATGTGCTTGAAATCGGAAAAGCACGTATAGCAAAAGAGGGTGAGGACCTGAGCATAATTAGCTATGGAGCGATGCTTCAAAAATCCTTGGAAGCTGCTGAAGCTGCCGAGAAGGAAGGTATCTATGCTGAAGTTCTTGACCTAAGGACCATAAGCCCACTTGACCGAGAATCTATCATAAACACTGTTAAAAAAACGAGCAAAGCTCTGGTCGTATATGAACCCAATTATTCATACGGAGTTGGGGCGGAAGTCTCTGCGACGATTTCAGAGCATGCTTTTGAGTATTTAGATGGGCCCGTTGCCAGATTAGCTTCAGCGGATACACCGGTCCCTTACAGCCCTCCTTTAGAGGATGCTTATTTAGTGCAAACAAGGGATATATTACAACAGATAAAAAAGTTAGCGGCGTACTAGAAAGGACTCACTTGAGCGAAATAAAAATGCCAAGGCTAGGGGAGACGGTCACCGAGGGCGTGATAGTCAAATGGCTCAAAAAAGAAGGCGATAAAGTAGTCAAAGAAGAGCCTTTAGTCGAGATATCAACGGACAAAGTAGAGACGGACATTCCGGCGCCGGCAGACGGCGTGCTGACAAAGATCGAGGCTGAAGATGGAAAAAAAGTTATAGTCGGTGATGTCATTGCTCAATTGAAAACCGAGGGAGAGCCAGGAGTGGAAGAAGCCAAACCCGAGGTAATAAGGGCTGAAGCAAGAGTCGTATCAGCTAAAGGTGAGCCTGCAAAAAAAGCAAAGCAAACGTTATCGCCTTTGGTCAGAAAGCTAGCCGAAGAAAAGAAAATCGATTTGGCAAAAGTCACTGGAACCGGGGTCCAAGGGCGGATTCGCAAAGACGATGTTCTGTCTTTTGCTGCTAAGTTAGAACCACAGAAACCTAAAGAACCGATTGCTATATCAAGTGCGACATATGAAAAAAAGCCGTTATCTGCGGTCCGACAACAGATAGCGGAGCATATGATGCAAAGCAAGCAAAGCACCGCGGCGGTAAGCGCTATTGTCGAAGTCGATTTTAAGGCAGTAGACAGATTACGCAGCAAATATAAAGAAGACTTTAAAAAGAGTGAAGGCTTTTCACTTACCTATTTGCCTTACGTTGCCCGCGCTCTTATTCAGGCCTTGAAAAAATGGCCGATGTTCAATAGCGAGCTAGTCGATAATGAAGTTTTGATAAAGTCCAATATCAATCTGGGAATTGCCGTATCTATCAAAGAAGGCCTTATCGTGCCCGTGATAAAGAGAGCTGAACAATTAAATATCTTAGGCTTGGCCAGAGCTATAAATGACGTGGCCACCAGGGCTCGTAGTGGCAAACTCGGTGTTGATGAAGTGCACGAAGGCACATTTACCATAACAAATAACGGCTCATTCGGTTCACTTATACAGACTCCGATTATAGTTCCGGATCAAGTTGCTATCTTAAGTCTTGAAGCCATAACCAAAAGAGTCGTTGCTGTAGATGATGTTATCGCAATCAGAAAAAGAGCTTATCTGCCGCTCACCTATGACCACAGAGTGGTGGATGGAGCCGAGGCTTCTCAGTTCTTAGTGGATCTAAAAAATGTGATAGAAAACGCCGATTTTTCAGCTGAGTTCGGCACGGAGGCGGCCTGATGAAAAAGTGTCAAGTATTAAATCTGGGACTGATCGATTTTCAAAAAGCTTTAGATATTCAGCGCGATATTTTTAGAAATAAGCATGCCGATGAAGTCATGGACACGCTCATATTTGCCGAACATCTTCCCGTTTACACAAGTGGTCGAGCAGCTGACGCCGCTTCTCTAATTAAAGGTCAATTGCCAAAAGGGGTGGATCTTTTGAAAATCGATCGGGGCGGTAGCATTACTTATCACGGACCGGGGCAGCTTATGATCTATCCTGTTATCTCTTTGCCGAAAGATATGAACATAAAGGGTTACATAAATAATCTTGAGCATATGGTGTCTAGAGCTATGGCGGTGTATGGGGTACAAGTTGAGAGAGGAGAGATCGCCGGTTCCTGGGTCGCCGGTGAAAAACTGGCTTCAATCGGGATCAAAGTCTCTTCTGCGATCACCATGCACGGAATGGCTTTAAACGTGAACTGCGACTTAAAGTATTTTGAGCCTATCAGAGCTTGTGGTCTAAAGAGTAAGGCTATTTCCATGCAGGATATCTTGGGTTATGAAGTCGAAATGGACGATGTTATAGATTTAATCGTTCTTAATTTTGGGAAAGTATTTAATTATCAAATGACGCTTGCCAAAGAAGGAGATACTGATGAAAGACACACAGACGCGCATTCACTTAAAGACTAAATCTATTGCCAACTCAAACTATTACAGGACTAAAGAGACTATTAGAGAACAGAGATTACACACGGTCTGCGAAGAAGCAGGTTGTCCTAACAAGTTTGAATGCTTCGGAGTCAAGACGGCAACTTTTTTGATTCTTGGAAACAGTTGTACAAGAAACTGCTCTTTTTGTTTGATCGATAAAGCTGATGACTTTCAGCTTGATTCGCAAGAGCCGTACAGAGTAGCCGAAGCCATTAATAAGCTTGGTCTCAAATACGCTGTGATAACTTCTGTTTCCAGGGACGATCTGCCTGACAAAGGCGCCTCTTTTTTCGCTGAGACAATGAATTGGATAAGGAAGATGAATCCGCCATGTTTGATCGAGGTGTTGACTCCGGATTTTGGAGGCGATGAAAAAGCTCTCAAAAAAGTCTTTGAGGCAGAGCCCGATGTCTTTAATCACAATATTGAAACGGTCAAAAGGCTTTATCCTGACATCAGAGCGCAAGCAGATTATGAATGCTCTCTAGATGTTCTTCACAAAGCAAAGCAGTATGGCCTGGTAGTGAAATCGGGCCTGATGGTCGGCATGGGCGAAACTCGGCAAGAGATCATTGACGTTATGCAAGATATAAGAGCGACAGGTTGCGATATTTTGACGATTGGCCAGTATTTGCAGCCGACAAAAGATCATCAAGAAGTAAAACGCTATTATCGGATACCGGAATTTAGTTTTCTCAAACAATTAGGTTTATCGATGAATTTTAAGGTCGTGCAATCTATGCCTCTGGTCAGAAGCTCATACCGTGCTTATGATTCATTTCTGAAGGCTGAAAGCAGCGAGCAAAAAACAGCGTAATTTCGTTTATTTTAGCGCCAAGTTTTTCTTCTTTAGGGTAAAACTTCATTATGAAAACTAAGATAAGAGCGCCTGAACTTGAAGGTGCGGATATATGGTTTAACAGCGAACCACTTTCAATAAAAGATTTGCGAGGAAAAGTGGTCTTGGTTGACTTCTGGACTTATACTTGCGTAAATTGTCTGCGCACATTGCCCTTCGTAAAAGAATGGCATAAACGTTATGAAGACAAAGGGCTTGTAGTCATCGGGGTTCACACACCAGAGTTTCGCTTTGAAAAAGAGTCCGCCAACCTCGAACGTTTTATAAAAAATGCCGACATAGAATATCCGGTCGTCATGGACAACTACAATCAGATATGGAATCGTTTTGCGACTAAATACTGGCCTTCAAAATACTTAATCGATGCAGACGGGTACATCAGATACAACCATTTTGGCGAAGGCGCGTATGCAAGGACCGAAGAGATGATCCAGCAACTCATAAAAGACATAAATCCTGCGCTTGAACTTGGTCCAATAAGTGAGTTAGCAGCTAAAGAAGAAGCCGGAAAAGTTTGCTATTCGACGACGCCGGAGACTTACACCGGTTACGCTCTAGGTGCTCTTGGCAATCTGGACAAAAAATATGACCGTGTATTTGAGTTTGAAGACACCGAAACTCACTATGAAGGACGCTATTATCTAAGCGGAACGTTTGAAATTGAACCCGGATTTGTTCGGCACGCTCGCAGGACTGAGACTCCCGGCGAGGATTATCTTTCACTATACTTTAAGAGCTTTGAAGTAAATGTTGTAATGAAGGCGGCTGTTGATGAAGAGTTTTTGGTTTATTTAGAGCTTGATGATCGCCCAATTGATAAAAGCATCAAAGGAAACGATGTCCAGTACGATTTTGAAGGTCGCTCTTATGTAAAAGTCACTGAGCCAAGGATGTTTAACCTAATACAAAACACAAATCTTTTGACACACAAGCTAAAGCTGATGAGCGTTTCCGACCAACTTGAAATATATGCGTTTACGTTTGGAGCGTGCGCAAAAGAACTAGCTGCCTAGGAGAGCTAAGGGTATGAGGTCTGGAGTTTCGGGTCTCGGGTCCGAAACCAAAACAACAAAAACGCCTCTAAAGTTAATTCAATAGCTAATCGTTGCAAGGAAAACCTTACAAACTAATGGGTTCAAGGTTTTTACGTAACCCTAAACCCTATACGCGGCTTTTATTCTCCGACGGCTCTGAGTTTAAAAGATATTTCTTTGTTATCGAGCCAAGCCGATAGATCGTGGGCGTGTTCTTCTTCTTGACCCAGGATATCCTCAAGTAGATTTCTGGTTACCGGATCGTTGTCGGCGATTTTTTTGATATGGTCCGTGTAGTCGTTGATAGCTAGCTGCTCGTAATCAAGATTAGCGTTAATCATACCTTCCATCGTGTCGGCTTCGTTAACGCTCAAATCGGTAAAATGCTGTATTGCTTCGGTCTTGCTGATCGGTTGACCTCCGAGCACACTTATACGCTCGGCGATTTTTTCAGCGTGCTGCATCTCAACTATACCGAGTTCTCTAAAAAGTCCCCGCAGAGCCAAAAAATCTTGACCCGTTACTGTGTAATAGTGATTCATGTATTGCAAAATCGCTATTAGTTCATTGGCTCTGTTCTTGTTGAGCATTTCGATTATTTCTTGTTTTTCCATGCTTCCTCCTTATTTTGTGGGCATATAAGAAATTACCCACTAGCAAAAGCGTCTAAACGGTCACAGCGGACTTTGATAAGGACAAAGACCAGGTACTTAGCAAACGTTTTCTTGGATAAAAAGACATCCTTTTACTGCTTTTTTTAAACTCTTCTCATTGGTATACTATTATTGAAAATATTGGAAGGGGTCACTATGTTTAATGCTTTATCTCTCATTCCCGTGATTGGCGCCATCGTTAGTTTTGCCTTCGCATTTATGCTTATCCGAGCGTATCGAGAACGAAAAGTAACGTTTCAACTTATGTGGGGAATCGCCCTGGCCTTGTTCGGGCTGGGTTTTGTCGGCGAAGCTTTGGGCTTGGCTCTGGGATGGACTCAGTTTTCGGCTAAGCTTTACTATCTTTTCGGGGGGATTTTAGCAGTAGGCTATCTTTCGATGGGAACAATGTATCTATTAAAGCCCGGGCCCGCTAAATGGATAGCATCTATATCGGTCATAATGATAATGCTGCTCTGGATACCTATCCATGGAATAAAGATATTTAATTCAAATTTAACCGTAGGTTTAATAATACTCGCAGTTTATCTGGTCACCATTATCGGGATCTTCTTTGTTTCGCCCGCGAGAAGTGTTCTTTTTGCATTGATCGCCGTAACCGTACTCGCAACCGGCGCATTGATGTCATACTCGGTCGATATCAATTTGTTGACGAAAACTGAAAGCTGGCGAGAGGTCATGACATTGCCTTTGCGAAGTGGCGCTTTTGCCCTCAGTTCGGCCGGTACTTTTATCATAATCATCGGCGCGATTTATAGCGCTGTCACCGGCTGGTCGGACAAGAAAAGACGGCCGCAGATAAATAACACAATAATCATCGCTGTTGGTGTGCTTATAGCAGCTCTTGGAGGCACTTTGCACGGTATTTTCGATATCGGAAAGCAGCAGTTGTTGTCTTTGAGTACTACTCTTGGAATATCAGTGATGTATGTAGGTTACCTAAGGGGCCGGCGTAAAAAATACCGGACTTTATTAGTTAAACTGGTTTCTTACGACTTTCCAGACCTTAGGGTCTTCATCGCCTAATCGCCAGAAGACGATACCGCCCAGTCCGTATTTTTTCACGATCTTAAGCTTCGGCCTTAGGCTGCCGTGGTCTTGAAGCCAGATCTGCGGTTTGCCCGGCTTGAGCTTTAAGTACAGTTCTCCTGAGCGCGGGTCTCTTTTAATGCGCTTCTTATGCTTTTTGGCAAGATTACGGGCTTGGTCCAGCGTTATCGGTTTAGCCCGGCCACTTCTCCAGTCATAGCCGTAGGTTCCTACTGCGATGATCGCTTTGTGAGCCGGTACGGTCTTTTTCGCAAATCTTGCTATTTTGTCTACCCATGTCTTTGGTGCTATGGGCCCAGGCGGAGACGTCTTCCAATGATAATCGTAAGCCATAATACGCAATCTATCCGCGTATTTTCCGATCTTTTTCCAATCCTGGGCTTTAGTCGCCTGAGTATGCCCAGGTGCTTTGACCTTGGCCTGGAGCGTAACTGACAATATCTTATCGTATTTGTGCAACTTAGCAGCAAGTTTTTGAATAAAATAAGCGTACATACGGCGATCTTTTTGTAAAAGCCCTTCATAATCAAGATCTATACCGTCCAGATCGCGGTCAACAACTTTTTTTGTAAGCTCTCTTATATGAGTTTTGCGCAGCTGGGGATCGTTTATTATTTTGCTTATCTTGGCGCCGTCAAAATCATTAGATACCATAGGTATCACCTTGATACCTTCTTTTTTGGCTTGCTTCACAGCTCGAAGATCAAACTTTGAACTGGCACTAAGCTTTCCGTCGGATTTAACAAAATACCAGTAAGGCGAAAGCTCGTTAATTGTTTTTCTGTTTTGTTTGAATGATCGCAAGGCATTATCTTGATCCCAGTATGGAAGCCAAGCTCCCACTGAATGTTTCGGTCGCGCAGATTTTATCATCGGCGCTTTAAGACCAATTCCTGCAAGCGTTTTAACCTGAGCTTTTTTAGAAGGATTTGCCGCAGGCATACTTGTTTTGGTAATTAACCCCAGGAATGGGCCGGGGAAAAGTAAGGACGCGATCATTATTAAACTTAGTAAAAAATTAATATCTAAAACACCTCAAATAAATAGTGATTTAGAGGTTACTTTATCGGATTTAAAACTTATGTCAAGATATAACCAAAGGTTAAGCAGTATATTTAGCAATCGATAGATCATTGTTTTCAAAAATCGACTATTCGCATAAATCGAGGGAAAGCTTGATTGAAAGTAGTGCATGATGGTATAATAAATCACTGGGAATAGTGTTCAGGAATGATTCTGGCTCAAATGGAAATTTCTCCATTTGAGTTATTTTTTTGTCTTTTTTTATGAGTGAAAAATACGACGTTATAATTATAGGTGCGGGTCCTGCCGGTATATTTACTGCTTTAGAGCTGGTCAAAAAAGACCATCTCAAAATTCTCATTATTGAAAAAGGCCAGGACCTAAAATACAGGGCAAGTCTGACAAATGGCCGTAGGCGGCCGAAGGACAAATTTGCCATTCTTTCCGGCTGGGGGGGCGCCGGTGCTTTTTCGGACGGAAAACTCACTCTTTCCACTGAAGTAGGTGGCTGGCTCACCGAGTATATAACGGACGAAGAACTGCAGGCACTAATAGAGTACGCCGATCAGACTTATAAGGATTTTGGTGCGCCCGAGCAAGAACACGGGACCGATGAAAGCAAAGTGGCTAAGATCTCGTCTCAAGCTGAAAAAGCCGGTCTTTCCTTGATACCTTCCAAAATCAGACATCTGGGAACGGATAATGAGTATAAGATCCTCGGTGAAATGAAAAAACACCTAAATGACAAGATCGACATTTTGTTTGAGACAGAGGTAGACGAAATACTTGTAAGTAAAGAAAAGGTAGTCGGTGTAAAAACGGCTGATGGTAAGACTTTTGAGAGCGAATATGTTGTTGCTGCACCGGGAAGAGCGGCAGCAAGCTGGCTTGCAAAAGAAGCGGATAGACTAAAGCTTGGATCCTCGGCAAACGCGGTGGACATCGGAGTGCGAGTCGAAGTGCCAGCCACGATTTTAGAGCCTTTAACAGGCGTTTTATACGAACCAAAGTTGATTTATAAAACAAAAGAGTTTGGCGACAGAATTAGAACATTTTGCATGAATCCTTATGGAGAGGTCAGCCTGGAAGTAAGCCCGGACCTTGTGACGGTAAACGGACACAGTTATGCAAACAGGCGAACCGAGAACACAAACTTTGCTTTACTGGTTAGCACTAAATTTACTGAGCCGTTTAAAGAGCCCATCGCGTATGGTAAGTACATAGCTCGCTTGGCGAACTTGTTGGGAGACGGGATTATTATTCAACGTCTCGCTGATCTAAAAGACGGTCGACGCTCTACTAAAGAGCGCATTAAGTCATCTACTCTCAAGCCTACTTTAGATAAAGCAACTCCGGGAGATCTTAGTTTTGTTCTGCCATACAGATACATC
>LAZR01000767.1_pt1 | contig 22338 bp, 19 predicted proteins | sample 329461 | NCBI WGS metagenome assembly LAZR01 (sample SAMN03002196, study PRJNA259156) | marine sediment metagenome | biome: sea floor; feature: Hydrothermal impacted sediments; material: marine sediment; isolation source: Loki non-amplified sample from Loki's castle hydrothermal vent sediment ...
GATCAAACCTTCTCCTATTCGAGAGATAGCCCAAACAATTCCAAGTATTATATTATATTGACTAAAAGCAATAAATAACATTACAGCAACAGAAATTATGCTAACATGCTCTATGAGCAATAACCCGATGCTTATTTTAAATTTTTTTGGATCATGGTTAATCATTTGCAGTTTAGCGTCTGAGTCTAAATCACTAAATGTTTTAGTACCGTATCTCACACCTGCAACATTTGTAATTATAATAAACAGAAAGAGAAAACCTGATAACATCATTGCGATATTCATATTGAATCCTCCATTTTACTGTATGTGGTGTATAAAATTGCTTTCATAAATATTCCATCTAATTTGATATAATTTTCTTTATATTTTTATGTGGTATTATTGTTATTCTTTAAAATTTATGTGTTTTTTTTTAAAGGTCTTGAGGAAGACATGCTCCATTATAAAAAAAAGATTTTAATATTAGTGAATCTTAACTCTTTGTTATATACTTTATTAGAAAGGTATATAATTAGATAAAATCAAATGGTATATTATTATGAACGAAACGCAAAATGCCTATGAAGAAATAGAAAATATCGTAGGTACGAAATTTGTAAGTGATTCTGAGCCAATTAGGTATTCATATTCAATGAATTGTGATTTTACTTTGCAGGGCATCCCTGATATGGTTGTAAAGCCAAAAAATCCGGAGGAAGTTTCTGAAATCTTAAAAGTAGCAAACAAATATGGCACTAAAGTCATTCCTAGAGGTAACGGAGCTGATTTAACTGGAGGCTCTAAACCAATAGGAGATGGTGGTATCGTTCTAGATGTTACGTTAATGAATAAAATATTAGACGTTGATGAGAAAAACAGAGTTGTTACTGTTGAAGTTGGAATATCTTGGAGTGAATTGTGTGAGCAACTAAGCAATGTAGGAATTGGATATTATACGGGATCAACGGGTCCGGCTTCAGGATTCTCAGCTACTATTGGCGGTGGTCTTTCTAATAACTCAGTTGGAGGAGGTGGTGCTGCCATGTATGGAGCTGTAACAGAGCAGTGTGTTGGATTAGAAGTTGTTTTACCTACAGGAGAGATAATCAATACGGGTGCTAAAGCTAATTCCTTTCGTGATAAACCCTTTACAAGATTTGGATTGGGTGCAGATTATTCTGGAATATTTTTAGGTGATGTAGGAATTCATGGTGTAAAAACTAAAGCGTCGTTTAATATATATCCGCTCCCAGAATACCGGGGATATGCAACCTATGTAGTTGAAAAAACTAATGAGAAGATCCCCGTAGAGCGCGTTACAGAATTAATGATTAAATGGCAACATCAACGATTACAATTACACGATTTCTTCTACTATCCCCCAGGTAATGTGAAAAATTTGATAAATCGAAAAATTGCAAAAAATTTAGTAGATAAAGATATCGACGGAGGTCTTTTATACTATACTACTGTAGCCGATACACAAAAGCAATTAGATTATAATATTGAAAGAATCGAAAAACTCGCTGAAGAAGTTGGTTTAAAAAAATTAGGACCTACCGTAGAAGAAGGCAACATCGGAAAGTGGTTTTATGAAGAGGATGGAAAATGGCAATGGGCTAATGCTGGTTGGGGGGGAGGTTTTTTATTTAGTATGAGTTGTTGCTTAAAAGCTCCTACAAATCTATTACCTGAGTATCATAAAATGTTTAATGAATGGACTAAACGAAATTTTTCAAAAATGACTGAAATTGGAGCGGGCGGTGCTGCTGGTTGTATCGCGTTTGGTGTTTATCCCTCTTATATTGATGTTGCGGGTGGTGCTGGTCTCATGAGTACTATAGAACACAGAGAAAAACAACAGGAAATATGGAAGGATCTCATAATTACCCAGATAAAAACTTTAGGGAGTGTCCACTACTGGATGGGTGAGATTATTGGAAGAGCCTTAGTTGATTCTGGAGCACTTACGGAGGAATATTACAATTTTATGATAACGTTAAAGAAAGCTCTCGACCCGAATAAAATTTTAAGTCCAGGCAAATTTTATTTAACAGAAAATTACTAAAAAAAAATAAATCAGGAGGGTATGAAAAAAATTGAATGAAACTCAAAATGCCTATGATGAAATAGAAAATATCGTAGGAAGCAAATTTGTCAGCAATTCAGAACCAATCCGCTATTCTTATTCTATGAATTGTGATTTTACGTTACAAGGTATTCCAGATATGGTTGTGAAGCCAAAAACTCCCGAGGAAGTTTCAGAAATCTTAAAAGTGGCAAATAAATACGGCACTAAAGTTATTCCTAGAGGGAATGGGGCAGATCTGACCGGAGGTGCAAAACCTATAGGAGACGGGGGCATTATACTAGACGTTACGCTAATGAATAAAATATTAGATGTTGATGAGAAAAACCGAGTCGTTACTGTTGAAGTTGGAATTTCCTGGAGTGAATTGTGCGAGCAGCTAAGCAATGTAGGAATTGGATTTTATACTGGATCTACAGGTCCGGCTTCAGGATTCTCTGCTACTATTGGTGGTGGTCTTTCTAACAATACAGTTGGAGGGGGTGGCGCTGCCATGTATGGAGCCGTAACAGAGCAATGTGTTGGATTAGAAGTAGTCTTGCCAACCGGAGAGATAATCAATACTGGTGCAAAAGCAAATTCCTTTCGTGATAAACCCTTTACTAGATTTGGATTGGGCGCAGATTATTCTGGTATCTTTCTCGGTGATGTAGGAATTCATGGCGTCAAAACTAAAGCGTCATTTAATATATATCCCCTTCCAGAATACAGAGGATATTCAACCTATGTAGTTAAAAAAACCAAAGATCTGACTTCAGAAAAGCGTGCGACAGATGTGATGGTAAAGTGGCAACACCAAAGATTACCATTACATGATTTCTTCTATTACTCGCCATCGACTGTGAGTGGTTTAACGTCACGAAAGATCGCGAAGGGTTTGGCCAATAAGAGAGTCAGGGGAGGGATTTTATACTATACTACTGTAGCAGATACACAAAAACAATTAGACTATAATATCGAAAGAATCGAAAAAATAGCTGAAGAAGCTGAGCTAGAAAAACTAGGCCCTACTGTAGAAGAAGGGAATGTGGGAAAGTGGTTTTATGAGGAAGATGGAAAATGGCAATGGGGTAATTCTATGTGGGGTGGGGGTTCCCTATTTGGGCTAAGTGGTTGTTTAAAAAGCCCTACGGAGCTATTACCTGAATATAGCAAGATGTATGCTGATTGGACAAAAAGAAATTTTCCAAAAATGACCGAGATTGGAACTGGTGGTGGTGCGGATTATGTAGCATTTGGAGTTTATCCATCTTATATCGATGTTGCTGGTGGTGCAGCTGTTATAAGTACTATTGATAACAGAGAAGGTCAAGTAGAATTATGGAAAGATTTCTTAATTACTCAAATAAAAACCTTGGGAGGAATACACTACTGGATGGGTGAAATTATAGGAAGAAGTTTAGTAGATTCAGGAGCATTAACAGAAGAATATTACAATTTCATGATCACGATAAAAAAGGCTCTGGATCCCAACAAAATTCTCAGTCCAGGAAAATTTTATTTAACAGATAATTATTAAAAGGTGATAAATATGACTGAGCTAAAAGAATCATTAAAAAATTTAAGTGAATTTGAAAATGCTGCATTAGCATGTGCTCAATGCGGTCAGTGCAGGGCTGCTAATTGGCCTTCAAAGGGGATATTTCATAGTTGTCCTGTTACTAAAGTAGACGGTATAGCTAAATTTGAGCCACTTCTTGCCCGTGGTAAGAACATCATAATGAAAGGTTTACTCTGGGGTCATTTAAAGTTAAGTCAGGAAATTAGTGATGTAATATTTCAGTGTACACTCTGCGGTCTTTGTGAAGAAGTTTGTTTTAACTCTCAATCGGAAAGCTTTGACTTTCCCTTGCATAATATTATGGATCATGTGAATACATATGAAGCCCTAAGAGCTGATTTAGTAGAAGCAGGATTTCCTATAGAATCTCAAGTTCCAATGAATAAGGCGATGGTCGAATTATTAAATCCATACGAACGTGATAACAAGGAAAAGGTTAATTGGACCGAAAAGTTAGATTTTAAGATCAAAAATGCCAATACCGAAGAAGCTGAGATCCTCTACTTTGTAGGATGTACTTCAGGCTTAACACCAGATATTGAAAAAGTTGCGATAGCTACAGCGAAAATATTCAATAAATTGGGCGTGGATTTTTCTGTATTTGGGGAACATGAAGTATGCTGTGGAAGCGTTGGTATGAGAAGTGGTGATAGAAAATCTTTTGGAAAAGTTGCAGAGAAAAACGCTGAGTTGTTTAAAGGGAGAGGAATAAAAAGAATTGTTACAAGTTGTGCAGGGTGTTATCGAACTTTCAAAAAAGATTATAGAGAAAGATTAGGTGATATTGAGATAGTTCACACCGTTGAATTTCTCCGAGATATCATAAATAATAAGGATATCAAGTTAAAAAACTTAGACATTAAAACCACATACCATGATCCTTGCCATCTAGGACGTCACATGAATGTATATGAAGCACCTCGAGATTTATTAAACAAGATTTCAAATCTAACTGAAATGAAAACTAATCGAGTCGGTGCGATGTGTTGCGGTGCGGGCGGTGGTGTAAAAAAAGGCTTTCCTGAATTATCTATGGAAATTGCCAAGAATAGAGTAAAAGAGGCTGAAGATACAGGTGCAGAATATTTGGTAAGTACGTGTCCATTCTGTTGGAGGAATCTTAACGATGCGATAGTTTCAACTGGTTCAAATCTGAAAATGGTGGATCTAGTAGAACTACTATTAGAATCCATATCATAAAGAATTAAGTAGAAATCTTTTTTATTTTCTTTTTTTAAATTTTAATTTACATCAGGATAAAGATACTTGAGTAATTAAATAGTTATTACTACATTTCCTGTTTTCTCCCCTTTGTCAACATAACTATGAGCCTCAGCAATTTGCTCCAAAGGATGGCACCTATCTATAATTGTTTTTATCTTTCCCGCCTCAATAAGCTCTTTGAGAGATTAAGTCTTCAGAGTCTTCGCTTGGAGCCCCAAATATTACTTTCATTGAAGATCGTTTACCTCGAAAAAGATGTGAAAGCCTAAGGTTGGATAAATGATAGAAACCTTTTTTTTTAATGATCTTTTAATATCTGAAAAAGAACTCTTGCCTACTACATCATAAATAACATCATAGACCTCACCGTTTTTATTAAAATCTTCTTTAGTGTAATCAATTACCTTATCAGCTCCTATAGATTTCATCATTTCTTAAAAAAAAGAAAATATCGAGGTACTTTTTTTTTGTATTCTAAGAATGAATCTCCATATTGTTGTGTTAGTCTTCTTTCTTCTCCTAAAATATTGAAATGATTACATCCCATCCCTATTACAGTAATGAAAACATACAAGTATTATCTCATATCTCAATTTTAAATAAATGTACTGAATTTATCACTTAAATTTATTTCACATAGATTGTAATATATCATTAGAAGTCTTTTAGAAATCGTGTGATTATTAAATTTATGAAGGAATGTGAAAATTTAAATTCATCAGAAATAGCAGTTTTAATTATTTGTTGCGATGTTTGTAATAATAGTCCAAATTGTCACGTATCTCGTGAAAAGATAACAAAAAAAATTCTACTAAAAAAACCTGTAAAGATTCTTAAAACACTTATTTCCAGTGGTTTTATTCTAAAACATCCTACTAGTGGTTCTATGACTTATGCAATAACTAAAAGAGGTATAGATTGTGTTAATAAAAATAGAAAATAACCATTCTTTAACCAAACAGAATATTACGAATGGGAAAGATTTAAATACATAAATTATTTATTAAATATTGGGATGATTAAAAATGTTGGAAATAGCTAATCAAGTTAGAAAGAAAAAAGCTTGGGAAAATAAAATGCAAATTTATGAAATAATTGATAAAAATACTAGGAAGAACAAATCGGGATTAACTATTTATGACTTAACTAAAATTCTTAATTGGAGTAATGGAAAAGTAGAACATTATATTAAAAAACTATTGAAGGAAGGTTATATAAATAATTCTGATAGTACTGTAAATGGAAGAGCTCGAAAAGAATATAGTTCAAAAAGTGTTAAAGAATTAATCAAATGGGATAAAATGAAATCTAAGCCAGATGATTATAATTTCTAAAATTTGTTTTCACAATTAAAAATCTCTAATCTAAAATTTCTTTCACTTTATTTGGTATCGCAATATCATTTATATAGGTGTTAAATCAACCTATTATTAATGGATATTAAAAATCTAAATCAGAGCACATTTATAGAGAAAACGACATTCAATCGCTTTTATGAGTATTCCTCCAAGATTATTTTGATTCGGTCATTTTAAGTATAGTTCATTTTTAATGATCGCCAAAAATTAGTGATAATATTTACTATTTAATTAAATAAAAAAAATTAGAAATTTAAGTTGGTACTACAATTATAGCTACATTCCCCTTTTTGTGCCCTTTATCAACGTATGTATGAGCTTCGACCATCTGTTCCAAGGGATAACTCCTATCTATAGCGGATTTTAGTTTTCCCGCTTCAATAAGCTCTTTGAGAAAAATAAGGTTTTCAGTCTTTTCCTTTGTTAGAGCTCTTGAAGAAAGATATGTTCCATTTTTCTTCAACGAGCTTTTACAACGTGAAGAAGAAATCTTGCCTACTGCCTCAAAAACTACATCATAAATCTGACCACTTTTGGTAAAATCTTCTTTCGTGTAATCAATTACTTTATCGGCTCCCAGTGATTTCACCAATTCTAAATTCGTGGTACTACATACTCCGGTAACTTCTGCACCAAAATATTTAGCAAGCTGTACCGCAAAAGTACCAAGAGTACCAGAAGCCCCATAGATAAGAACTTTTTGATTTTTCTGGATATTTGCTTTTTTAAGTAAATAAAAGGATGCCATTCCCCCAACTGGAACGATGGCGGCCTCTTCATAAGTCATATTGACTGGCTTTAATGCCACCACACCTTTCCGCCATTCTTCAGGCAGGCATACGTATTCGGCATAAGCACCAACACTCAATCCTGTGGTAGTTCCAAAAACCTGATCTTCTTTCTTAAAAAGTGTTACTTCCCTACCTACTGATTCAATTTCCCCTGCTAACTCCCACCCTAATATATGGAATTTCTTTTTTGGTTTTCTGAGACCAAACATGAATCGCGAAGCAAAAGAAAATAATTTAGAATCTGGGTGTTTTCCACTTCGAGCTATCCTCACCCCAAATGAGACTGTAGATGCATAAACTTTTACAAGTATCTCGTTGTCCTTGGGAATAGGTTTTTCCACTTCCTTGAGATGAAAAACCTCCGGGCCGCCATATTGTGTATATACCATTGCTTTCATAACTACTCCTCCTATTTCTTTTTTGATTTTTTTACTTTTATTTTTCTAAAAATTTTTTTGAAAAATATTGTAATTAAAATGATTATTTTTCACGCTTCCTGTGGAACTTCGGCTTTTTCTGGAATCCCCGGTTTGTCCTTATCTTCCCTGAACCATTTCACCGGTCTATTTTCACGAGGTACGATTCCTTCTTGTTTAAATTTAGGATACCCTAAGCACAATGAGCTAACACAAATCCATGGTGGTTCAATTCCAAGTTCTTTCTTTAAAGTTGGGTGATATGTTGCTCCTAGTGCAAAAAATCCCGACCAAGTAGCTTTAATCCCTAAGGAATTAGCAACCAAATTCATAGTCTGACCACAAATTCCAATACTTATTTGAGGATCACCAATTGCTCTTTTATCAGCAAGTAATAGTATGACCGCAGGGGCATTCAAACTTGGCGTTAATCCTCCTTCTATTCCAACTGCGCCCATCCCTCCAAGAATAATCCTCGGATCAGCACTACCTATACCTCCTTTTACCATTCCTTCAAGACCTTTTACAGAATTATCATTGAGATAGGTATTGTGCGTCATCTTAAGTATATTAATTGCAACTTTGTCAATTTCTGCTATTATATCTTTATTGGTTATAACTACAAATTTCCAAGGCTGACAATTGCCCCCACTTGGAGCAAATCTACCTGCTTCTAAAACTCTCTGAATTAATGATTCCGGAACAGGTTTTTCCTTAAAATTTCTTACACTTCGTCTAGTAAGAACAGCTTTCTCAATTTCATTCCACTCAGTTGGGTTTCCTTCGGCATTTTTAGGTTCAAGTGGCATTTCAGGGGGTAAAGGATACGGTTCAGTTTTAAAGACTCCCGCGTCTACATGGTACGAATCAATTATTGATATAGCATCATTCGGGCATGCAATTTTACAGTTATAACAACTAAAACATTCATATTTTTCTTTCATTATAGGAAATCCTTCTTCATTCTTCTCCCAACATCGGAATGGGCAGTTTTGCATGCATAATTCACATTTGTTACATTTATCCTCATCTACTTTCATAACACCCATGTGAATGTCATCCATATTTGGGCGTAAGATATCTTTTACATCTTCCCACGGCATAATCCATTTTTTCTCCTTAAATAATTAACTATTAGACATTGTTATAAAGATATAGAATATTAAATCAACAATATTTTAAACTTTATACAATTCATAAAAAATTACAATAGAAATTGATTTATTTTGAAAGAGTGAATTTAAAATGATAACTGTTATTCAAGTGGATCCAGAATCATTAGATGATGTTAAACAGGCTATGGTAAAATTAATTGATCAGCTTGTTTATAAACCATCAAAGCCACGAATCTTTTTGAAACCAAACGTGGTTGATGCTTTACCACCAAGTCATGCCGTAGATGTAGACCCTATAGTATGTGCTGGTTTAATTTTAGCGCTTAATGACAAATTTGATATAGAAGAATTTGTTATTGGGGAAAATTCGGGTTATTTTTCTGAAAAACCTGAAAGTTTTGACCGCCTTCTTGAAACGTCTGGTTATGGGAAAATCGTTGAGATTTTAAAAGAGAAATATAATGTTCCTTTAAGCATCGTTAATTTAGAGTATGTGGATTTGGATGAATATGAATGGAAATTCCCACCATATAAAATAAAACTTCCCTCTCTAATTAAAACGCACAGCTATATTAACCTACCTAAGATGAAAACACATGGAGCCTGCATGGTTACATTAGGACTTAAAAATCAAAAAGGTCTTCTTCTCTTGAAAGATAAGAAACAGTTTCATCTTGGATATAGAGATAGTAAGGATGTATACCATAGCAATCTACATGAGTGCATTAGCGAATTGGGAAATATTGTGCAACCCGAACTTACAATTTGTGATGCCACTCTTGCATTAGAAGGAAATGGTCCTACAACAAATCCTGGTACAACTTGGGTGAAGAAATTGGACATTTGTATCGGGGGAACTAATATGGTAGAAGTAGACAATGCAAGTTGTCAAATTATGGGAATTCCCATAGATCTAGTAGAACACTTGCAAGAAATCGATGTTTCTTTAGCACCCGGAAGCCTACCTTTAACTTGTGAAGAGCCGTTTAAGAGACCAGTCCATCGTACTGAGCCTTATGGGAATATGTATCATCATTCTTCTATGTGGACATGCACAGGATGCCAAATGACTATGACTCGAATGAACAGAAAAATCGCTTATACTCCAGAATTAAGGGAGAAATTAAAGGAAAGAGATAAGAAGTATGATCGTATTGACTTTTTTATAGGCAGAACTGAAGAAAAAGATATTCCTGACGACCATGGTGTTCTATTATTTTGCGGAAAATGCACAACAAAGGTAGCTGAAAAATATCCAGAATCCACACATGTTTCAGGATGTCCTCCCCATTATCGGAAGTTAGCAGAAATCTTCACAAACCTATGATTTTCCTTCTTTAGGTACAAAAATTTCATTGTCAAGAGTTTCCCCAAACATTTTAAGATAAAGATTCTTCTTTTTTTTCAATATTAGTAGAGAAAAATAATTCTTCAGATTTGATTTTTAGAGTGAATATAAATTTTGAATGAAATTGAAATAATAAGTAAATTAAGAACCGCGATAGTTGAGGGTATTTCAGAAAAGGCAATTAATTTAGCTAAGAATGCACTTGAAAGAGATTTTGATCTACAGCATTTATTAAATGAAGCTATAATAAAAGGAGCTGAAGAAGTAGGAAAGAAATATGAAAATGCTGAATACTTTCTTGGTGACATGCTTTTAGCTGCTGATGCAATCAATGATACTATGGAGATAATTAGACCTAAGTTGAAGGAGGGACAACAAGAAGCAATGGGAAAAGTTTTAATCGGGACACCAGAAGGTGATCTTCATGATATTGGCAAAAGTTTAATTATAGCCCTCTTAAATGGACAAGGAGTTTCATGGGGCGTCTCATTAAAAAACATAATGGCAATCCCTAAAGCGATAAAAAAACATGGAACCTATCCAATTAATTGATGATTATTCAGTTTGATTAAAATCATAAAACCATAAAATAAGAACTACCAGGAAAATCCATAATTTTAATCTAAGTTTAACTTATTTTCAACCAAGTCAATTAACTTTTTTGCTAGTTTCATTGCATTCTCAGCTTCTTCTGGATCATCATAATATCTTGAAGGAATCCCCCCAGGAAGTGCATTAGGATATCTTGTAGGAATGTAATATTGATCTAACTTTTTCGATGAAGTAATTTCTTTAAAATCAGGATCAAACTCAATTGACATGTTTAAAAGGTCATTGATTGAATGAGTATAAAAAATTTCAATAGATTTCACTTTCAAATATAAATAAGATTTAAGGGCTTTTTCACTTGCTTGTTGAAAATGAAATAAAGCGAGATAAAAGCGTTCCCTTATTCTCAAATCATCTGCATCATTGAATTCATCCTTTGCGTGAGTAAACCATCTTACAGCTTCTTCTTTTTTAGGTTTTTTCATAAACTATCTTCCCCGAGCTTAAGATATTCTGTAAGAATGAATTCGTTGGTAATTGATTTTTGATTTCCTCAGAATTAAAAATAATCAAATCCGAAAAAATATCCATCTCAATTTTGTTATAAATTAAATTTATCCATTCCTTACCAGCTTTATTTGGAGGCATAACAACAAGTAAATCGAGATCACTATTCACATCAATATCGTCTCTAACATACGAACCGAAGATGTAGATTTTTAGAACTCCAAAATTTTTTAATTGCTTAATTAAAGAGGTTAGGGTATCCCTTAATTTTAATTTTCTATTCTCAATTTTTTCCGAAATTTCTTTTAGACGCTGCAAATTTTTCAAATCTAACAAATATTCATTTCCTATTTAAAATATATTATTCTCTTTATTAATATATGTCGCTTGTTTTTTTCTTTCATGCATCAGAACTAAATTCCTTACAAATATCACCGAGTGTGAGAATTAATATTTAAATAATAATAAAATCAAATTTCATTATGGAAAAATTTAATTTTGACTTTGGACAACTGAAAGTTTATCAATTGGGTTTTGTTTTTAAAAATATCGAGGAGCAAGCTAAAATCCTTCAAGAATTATATGGTCTTGCTCCCTTTGTGTTTTTTCCGATAGAAAAATTCCCTACTAATTATAAGGGCAACGATTCTCTCCTTTCAGGAAAATTAGGATTTGGTCAGTTAGGAGAAACTCAATACGAATTAATTGAATGGAAAGAGGGTAAATCGCCATACAAAGACTTTTTAGATCAAGGACGAGAAGGATTTCACCATGTTGGAATTAGTATGAATGATATAACTCCCTACGTTGCTGAATTTAAAAAAAGGGGGATAGGAATTCTATTTTCAGGTGATACAGGTGGGGTAAAATTTACCTATTTAGATACTGAAAAAACATTTGGGATGATTTTAGAATTAATCCAACAGCCCCAAACTTAACGAATATTCGGATTAAATAAAACCACTAATTAATAATTAAAATAGAGGAAGACTGGTTTCCTTAAAAGCTTTTAGATGAATTATTTGAACTAAATCTTATAAATAAGTAAACTAAATGCCTAAATACAGAGATTTACCATATTTAAATATAAGGAATGGTTTTTCAAATAATAGATAAAATAAAATACATATTGAAAATCATTATGAGTAAACAAAAAATTGTTTTGATTGGTGCTGGTTCTCTTACATTTGGTTTAGGCACTGTTGGTAGTATTATTAATAGCGAAACTTTAGGGGGAGCAACTATTTGCCTTCATGATATTAATGAAGAAACGCTGGATGTCGTTACTCGAACATGTAAATCCGCTCTTGAAGATAAGCAATCTGATTTTGCTATTGAATCAACTACTGACAGAAAAGAAGCTTTAAAAAATGCCAATTTCATTATAAATTCCATTGAAATCACTCCAAGGTTTAGTCTATTAAGATGGGATTTTGAATTCCCTATGATGTTTGGAAGCAAGCAAATTACCGGTGAAAATGGTGGTCCAGGAGGTTTTTTTCACGCATTAAGGGTGATCCCCCCGATTTTGGATATTTGCGAGGACATTCAGAAAGTCTCACCTGATGCATTATTTATTAATTTCTCAAATCCAATGAGCCGAATTTGTCTAGCAATTAAAAGAAAATTTCCGAATCAACGATTTGTGGGATTATGCCATGAAATACACAATGTTATACAATGGTTACCAAGAATTCTTGATACTCCTTTCAAAAATCTTGAAATAAAAGCAGGAGGATTAAACCATTTTGGTGTTGTTCTAGACGCAAAATATCGCGATACTGGAAAAGACGCCTACCCAGACATCCGAAAAAAAGCTCCCGCTTTTCTGGATGAAACAAACAAAAGTACTGATGTTTCTCTTATTAAATTTATTTTGGAAATGTACGATTACTTACCTTACACGACTGATAATCATTATGGTGAATACATCTCTTGGGCATGGGAAGAATCAAACTTGTATCATGGACGTGAATTTTGGGAAGGATATGAAAAATATTCCGCCAATACATTTGAAAGAATGAAACGCGCCATAAATGAAGGAAGTGGAGCCAAACTTGTAAGACCAGGTGGCGAAAGAGCAATTCCTATAATCGAAGGAATTTTGAATAATGATAATCACTTAGAATTCTCTGTAAATCTACCGAATGATGGAATAATTTCAAATTTACCTGAAGATTTAGTCGTGGAATGCCCCGCGACTGTAAACAATGATGGACTTCAGGGTGTGAAACTCGGGGAATACCCTAAAGGTCTTGCTGCCCTATTGAATACGCAAGCCGCTGTTCAAGATCTTGTCGTAGAAGCAATACTAACCAAATCAAAGAAAATCGCTTTACAAGCACTTCTAGCAGATCCTGTAATCAATAGTACAACTCAGGCTAAAAAAATACTGGAGTCGATGTTAGAACTCCAGAAAAATAAGATACAAATAGAGCTAATATAGATCTCAAAAGATTTTAAAGTCTAATCTTCTTCATTTAGAATTTCATCATAAATTTCCTGAATATTTTCTTTAGTGTCTGGAATATTTTTAGTAACGATATCCCAAATAATATCCAAATCCACATCAGAATATTCATGAATAACGATATTTTTTAATCCAATTATTTTTTTCCAAGGAATTCTTGTGTATTTATTAATAAATTCATTCGACAACCTTTTTGAAGCCTCTCCTATTAACTCAAGATTTCTTAAAACAGCATCAACAACCATTTCATTATTTTCAAAATCAACTTTACTCATGTCTTGAAGGTAAATTTCGATTTTAGAGCAGAATTTTAAGATATCTTCTAAAACTATTTGATTTTTTCTATAAATCAAATATACATCACTTCATTAAGTTTATTATCTTTAAGCTGTGATTTTAAGGCTTTGATTGATACTAAATCAACTTTTTTATTCAAGATATTTTCTAGAAAATCCTTAAGTTCAATAAAATCCCATCCGATTGGACCATCAAATTCTACTAAAATATCAACATCGCTTTCATTACCTTCTTTACTCTTAACCTAGGAGCCAAAAACTCCTATTTTTTCGACAAAGAACTTTTTCTTTATGTATTCTTTATTTTTTGTGATAATCTTCTTGATTTGTTCTAACTCACTCATTTCGCTTTTAAAGTGTAAATAAACTCCTTCATGTTATTGTCATAATAAGTATAGAATTTCTATTTTAAATAAATATATGAATTATTGAATAAACCATATCGAAGACAGAGTAAATTATTATTGATGAGGACAATTGTTTGTTCCCTAAAGCAAGTTTATGCCGTAAAAATCTCATTGATCACAGTTTTGAGGATAGGTGGTTTTTCGAGTTCTAGCATTTCACTTGTCTTAACTGACTTATTTAGAGCTTGCCAAATCTCCGAATTCTCTTCAAAAGCATTTCAAATTAATAGAATATCTCAAATCAACAAATTATTATACTTTATACGATTCTTAAAAAATAAAATTATAACGAAGTTTTGAAAAATTATGTCATTTGAAACAATCGGAAAAAAGATACAAGAAAAGAATAAAATTACTCCCACAACCAGTTTTGCTGATTTGGTAAAAACTAAAGCAGAGGTAGTCGGCGATAAAGTTTACCTGACATTTATTAGAGACTTTGACAAAGACATCGATGAAACCTATACATATCGCGATATGCATCTACAATCCAACCGAGTCGCCAACGCTCTATTGAAGGCAGGATTGAAACGAGGAGACGGAATTTCTATCTATCAAATCAATAGTCCCGAATTTCTATTTTTATTATTTGGTGCTTGGAAAATTGGAATTTATGTGGTGCTTGTGAATACCGGTTTGAAAGGTGATGGGCTACAATACATTGTGGATCACAGTGATAGTAAACTTATAGCAACACACTGGTCTTTATTGGATAATTATCTAAAGATTAAGGATCAATTGCCAAAAATTGAACATGTATTAGTAGATATGAGTGAAGCACCTGAAGATTTTAAATTACCTGAGGGGCTAATATCTCTTCAAGAATTTATGGCTGCATCTGATGAAGATACTAATGTTAAAATAGATCCAAACGATATGGCTACTCTAATCTATACTTCAGGAACAACAGGACGCCCTAAAGCCACTACTTTTTTTCACAGAGGTATGTATGGAATTGCCTTCATTGGAGTAATGATATGGGCTAGTAGAATAGCACAACCTGGCTTTAAACTTTATACATGCTTACCTTTATTTCATGGAAATGCACTTCAATTATGTGCTATGCCCGGTTATTATGGTGAGGTTCCTGTCGTGCTATCTAAACGATTTTCCGCTTCACGACTCTGGGACATAGTAAGAAAATACGAAGTTACCACTTTTAACGTTTTGGGGTCGATGCCTCAGTATCTAATGAAACAACCGCCACGCTCGAATGATAAAGACCATAAGGTTGTTTTTGTTGGATCTGCTGCTGCTCCAAAAGAATTGGTAAGAGATTTTGAGGAGAGGTTTGGTCTAAAATTATTTGAAGGATACGGCGCAGTAGATGGTGGTGGTTTCAGTTTAGGGGCTGGAGGTGACCCAAATGCTCCTGTAGGTTCTATGGGAAAACCACCAGAAGGTACTATTGCAGAAATTATGGACGATGATTTGAATATTTTAGGTCTAAATACCGTTGGTGAACTTGTATTTCAAGTTAAAGAAGCAGAAAAAGCACAACGAAAAGTAAATTATTACAAGAATCCCGAAGCATCAGCAGCACGAATTCAAGTGGACTCTGATGGTACTTCATGGTTTCTCACCGGGGATTTAGCGACCAGAGACGAGAATGGTTGGTACTTCTTTGTGGATCGAAAGAAAGATTCAATTCGACGCCGTGGAGAAAACATAGCGGCATGGTCTATTGAACGAGCTATTAACAGACATGATAAAGTGTTGGAATCTGCTGCGTATGGTATTAAAAGCCATCAAGTGGGAGAAGATTACGCTGAGGATGAAGTTATGGTTGCTGTCGTATTACAACCTAATAAAACAATAGCTCCAGAGGAATTATTAGATTTTGTTCAAGACAAGCTTGCCTATTTCCAGATACCTCGCTTTATTGATTTTGTAGAAGAATTACCAAAATCTAAGGTTCATCGAATCATGAAAAGATTCCTTAAAGAACGTGGAGTCACTGAAACCACCTATGACAGAGAGAAAACGGGTTATGAGATAAAAAGATAAAATTTGTTTTTTTTTTTCAAATAACCATATTCATCAGCAATTTTCCTTATTTTTATTACATCTTCCTTTTTTTTTAATATTTTTTATAATTTGTAAATTAAATTCATAAATTCAGGCAATACAAATGTTTCCCCCAGTTATCAATGAAAAGCGTTTCAACATTCAAACATACTTGATGCTTGGTCTAATAGTTATATACGGATTTCTTGAAAGAAATATTAAATATGATACGATTTTGTAGATGAATTACCAAAATCGAATAATGAAGAGATTCCGTGCAAATTCTTTTGCAATGTAAATTTTTTTTATTATATATCCCATTTTACCCTCTTTTTAATTTAATTTTAACCCCAAAAGTATAAACTCCCTTCAATCAACAATTTATTAAAGTTTATAAAATTCTCCAAACTAAAATTACAAAATTGTGTGATAAGTATGGGGATGTCGTTTGAGACAATTAGAAAATTTCTAGCTGAGAAGAATAATATTACTCCTACAACTACTTTTGCTGATCTCGTAAAGCATAAAGCGGAAACTGTGGGAGATAAAGTTTTTATGACATATGTTAGAGATTTTGACAAAAATATAGATGAAAAATACACCTATCGAGATATGCATCTACAATCCAATCGATTCGCAAATGGATTATTAAATTTGGGGCTAAAAAGAGGGGATGGGATTTCAATAGTTCAAATAAATAGTCCTGAATTTCTTTTTGTGCTGTTTGGTGCTTATAAAATCGGTAATTATGTAGTGTTAGTAAACACGGGGTTGAAAAGTGATGGACTACAATATATTATTGATCATTCTGACAGTAAAACTCTCGTAATACATTGGACGTTACTAGATAATTTTATAAATATAAAAGACCAGTTACCAAAGATCAAACATGTCATTGTAGATACTAATGAAACTTCATCTGATTATAAACTGCCTGATGGTATATTATCCCTTCAAAGTGTGATGGAAGCCTCCGATGACAATATAAACGTAGAGATAAAACCAGATGATATGTCAATGTTAATGTATACATCTGGGACAACGGGATTGCCAAAAGCTACAACTTCTTTTTATAGAGGTTTGATTGGATATGCTCTTCTTGGATCAGCATACATTGCATACGGGTTGGGACGACCTGGTGACACTTTTTTTACATGCTTACCTCTATTCCATGGAAACGCGCTGGGATTATCAACCATGCCCGCATATATGGCAGAATTTCCCCTTGTGTTAGGTAAAAGATTTTCTGCTTCAAGATTCTGGAATATTATACGAAAATACGGTGCTACCAATTTTAATTTACTTGGGTCGATGCCACAGTATTTATTGAAGCAACCAATACGCTCTAATGATAAAGATAACAAAGTATGGCGAGTAAATTCAGCAGCTTGCCCGAAAGAACTTGTGAGAGCTTTTGAAGAGAGGTTTGATGTAAAATTATATGAAGGATATGGTGCAGTTGATGGTGGTGGATTCAACCTAGGTACTGGAGGTGCTCCAGATGCTCCAGTAGGCTCGATGGGGAAACCACCAGAAGGAGTCACTGCTGAAATAATGGACGATGATATGAATATTTTAGAATCAAACGCTGTGGGGGAGCTCGTTTTTCTGATTAAAGAGGAAGAAAAGGAATCGAGAAAAGTAAGCTATTACAAGAATCAAGAAGCATCCGTAGCGCGTTCTCAAATGGCACCAGATGGTAGATCCTGGTTCCTTTCTGGGGATCTGGCAACCAAGGATGAGAGTGGCTGGTTCTTTTTTGTGGATCGGAAAAAAGATTCTCTCCGGAGAAGGGGGGAGAATATGTCTGCATATTCTATCGAACGTGTTATCAACGGGCATGATAAAGTACTTGAATCAGCAGCATATGGTATTAAGGGGCATCAAGTAGGAGAAGATTACGCTGAAGATGAGGTTATGGTTGCCGTTGTGCTACAGCCTGGGAAAACAATGACACCTGTGGAATTATTAGACTATGTTCAAGATAAGCTTGCCTATTTTCAAGTTCCCCGGTTCATAGATTTTGTAGATGAACTACCAAAATCGAAAGTTCATAGAATCATGAAAAGATTCCTTAAGGAACGTGGCGTTAAAGAATCGACCTATGATAGAGAGAAATCTGGCTATAAAATCAAAAGATAAGGATAATTGATTTCTAAGTTTCATAATTTTTTTTTATTTACTTTTAATTATTATTAATTACTATTTTAGATTGGTTACTTGATAATGTAGATTAATTTACTACTAACTGAGATTAAAAATTATGAATAAAAGGCCAAATATCATATTAATCTTTCCCGATCAACATAGAGGTGACATTTTGGGGTGTATGGGAGATCCAGTAGCGATAACACCAAATCTTGATATGCTAGCATCTGAAGGGATTCTATTTACTCAATGTTTTACCAATTCACCATTATGTGTACCTGCTAGGGCTACTCTGATGACAGGACAATATGTTAGTGAGCATGGAGTAATTAATAATAATATGGAAGCTAGTAGCTCAAGTCAAAGTCATGTAAGAAATATTCGAGATGCTGGATATCATACAGCCGTAATAGGAAAAACTCACTTATATCAACATATAGCAGGAAATGACACAAAAGATAAGATTAATGTAATAAGGGAATGGGGTTTTAATGACATTCATGAAATTACAGGACCAATAGCATCTATCCGGCATGATTCTCCATATACGGATTATTTAAAGAAGAAAGGATTATTAGAAGTTCATCGAAAATATTTAAGAGATTATTTTATAGAATGGAGAAGGGGCGAAGCTAAACCATGGAAATTACAACCTTCACCTCTCCCAACGGAGGATCATTTAGATAGTTACACCGGACAAAAAGCTGTAGATTGGATTAATAATTACCGTAATGAAAAGCCCTTCTACCTTCAAATATGCTTTCCAGGGCCTCATGATCCATTTGATTCGCCACAAGAATATCGCGATATGTACAATTCAGAAAAAATGCCCTCAGGAATTTTAGAAAAGCCAGAAAAACCATATCCAGGCAATATTAGATTTGTACTGAACTGGAGTGGACTTGATGGAATGACAAAAGCTCAAAATCAGCTTATGAAAACCTTCTATTATGGTAAGATCACTTTAATCGATGAATGGATAGGAAAAATCATGAAAACTCTAGAAGAAAAAGAGTTATTAGATAACACATGGATCATTTATACATCTGATCATGGTGAAATGCTAGGAGATCACATGATGAGTCATAAAATTGTATTTTATGAAGGTGCTTTACGGATACCACTCATTATTAGACCCCCAGGGGGGATAGATGGATGGAAATGTAATGGTCTTACTGATCATATCGATATTGCAGCTTCTTTAATTAAAATTGCTGATGCAAAACCTCTTGAAGATTGCGAAGGAAGATCATTAATTTCTCAGGTGTTAGCCGGACCGGAAAATCAAGGTGCACAAAAAGGAAAAAAAGTGGTTTTCAGCCAAGTACTTGGATATACTATGACTAGAAGTGAAAGATATAAATTAGTTGTAAGATCTCGTAATCTAGAACCTGTAGAATTATATGATCTCCAAAATGATCCAAATGAGTTGGAGAATAAGGCAAAAGATCCATCTCTGAGCCATATTCGAGAAGATTTTATAGAGACATATCTAAGTAAATTACTTACTCGTGATAGTAACAACAGTTGACCTGTAATAAACTCTAATTTAATTTAAAAACTTTTATCAATTACTTTTTTATTTTTTATTTATTTAATGGTAATATAACAATCCCTAATAAGGAAAATTTGATTATTGAAAGGGTCGTAAAAAATGGCAGAATTTAATATAACAGCAACAACCACATTTAACGATGTAATGAAAAATAAGGCAGAAACCGTAAGAGACAAGGTTTTCTTAACCTATATCCGAGATTTTGATAAAAGAATAGATGAAAAATATACATATCGAGATATGCATCTTTATTCAAATAAGTTAGGAAATGGTTTATCAAAACTTGGTGTGAAAGCAGGTACGGGAATATCTCTTATGGAAATCAACTCTCCTGAGTTTCTCTTCACAGTTTTTGCAGCATGGAAGCTTGGTGCTTACGTTGTATTAATAAATACAGCTCTTAAGGGTGTAACTTTGCAGTATATCATTGACCACAGCGATAGTGAGTTATTAGTAATACACTGGAGTATGATAGACGCATATTTGGATATTAAGGATGAGTTGCCTAAAATCAAACAGATTATAGTTGAACTTAATGAGGCTCCAGAAGATTTTAAACTTCCTGAGGGAATACTATCATTTCAAGAAGTAATAAACGCATCTGATGAAGATTTTGAAGCTGAAATTGACTTTGATGAAAAAAGCTATTTAATGTATACTTCTGGTACAACTGGACCTCCTAAAGCCACGACATTTTTCTATAAGAATTCTGTTGCCGGGAATGCACTCCAGACTGCATCTGGGCTTATTACTCTATTTGGTGCTAATAAAGATGATATACTCTTTACATGTCTACCTCTATTTCACGGCAACGCTCTTCAAATAACAGCTTTCCCGGGATACATGACAGAAATCCCTGTGGTTCTCTCTAAAAGATTTAGTGCAAGTCGACTTTGGGATATTTGTCGAAAATATAATGTTACATCGTTTAACTTACTGGGTGCTATGCCTCAATTTATTTTAAAACAACCAGAACGTGCCAATGATGGTGAGAATAATGTTCGAGTTATAATTTCTGCAGCATGTCCAAAAGAGTTGGTTATACCTTTTGAAAAACGTTTTAATGTGGAGATCAAAGAATTTTATGGTGCGGTTGATGGAGGGGGTTATTTTCTCGGACCTTTTTTCCAAGAAAATGTTCCTGTTGGTTCAATGGGTAAAACTATTGGAAGTATGGTGGCAGATATAATGGATGAGGAGGGAAATTTATTACAACCAGATGAAGTAGGTGAACTTACCTTCTTAGTGAAAGAAGGGGAGTTAGAACGGAGGAAAGTTACGTATTATAAAGATGAAAATTCCACTAAAGACAAAATCCGCAGAGCTAAAGATGGAAATTTGTGGCTCCACACGGGAGATCTAGCTACAAAAGATTCGGAAGGATGGTTTTACTTTGTTGATAGAAAAAAGGATTCAATAAGGCGTAGAGGCGAAAATATCTCCCCGTGGTCAGTTGAGCGTGTAATAAATCAACATGATAAAGTGTTAGAATCTGCTGCCTATGCGGTGAAAATTCCTGGAGTTGTAGAAGACGAGGTAATGGTTTCAGTTGTGCTAAAACTTGGTGAATCTATGTCCCCAGAAGAATTACTTGATTATTGCCAAGGTAAAATGGCTTATTTTATGGTACCTCGATTTGTAAATTTCATTGAAGCTCTCCCTAAAAGTGAAGTACATAGAACTTTAAAACAGACACTTAAAGATCGCGGTGTTACTGAAGCGACTTATGATAGAGAGCAAGCCGGGTATGAAGTAAAAAGATAAGTTAAATTAATTTTTTTTATATTTTTTTTTCTTTCTTTCATCTGAGTTTGATCCTGTAAGGATAGGTCATTCAAGAATAGTAAAACCATAAATCATAATAGTTTTATAATTTTCAACTTTGTTCTAGACAATTAAATTAAAGATTGGAAATTATGGAAACTTATAAATTTATTATAGTAGACAAACCCGGGAAATATATAAATCGTATTACCCTAAACAGACCCGAAAAACGCAATGCATTAAGTAATGAACTTAGAGGAGAAGTCTTTGACGCTGTTGAAAAAGCTGACATGGATCCAGAGATCCGAGTAACGATAATTAGAGGCGCTGGAACTTGTTTCTCAGCTGGTTATGATCTTGGATCCGACCTAAGGAAAAATCGTCCTTGGTTTACATCCCCGGAAATGGGTGTTAGAAGTTTTTCTTGGGCCCGTCATGTTACCGAAGGATGGTTTAGATTGTGGGATATGGCCAAGCCAATAATTGCACAAGTGCATGGTTATTGTTTAGCAGGTGCAAGTGAACTAGCAACCGCTTGCGATTTAGTGTATGTATCAGATGATGCCCAAATTGGATATCCTGCTGTCAGATCAATCTCCCCTCCAGATCTACAATATCCTGCATGGTTGATGGGTTTGAGAGGTGCAATGGAATTCATGTTAACAGGGTCTTCCCTTAGTGGAAAAGAAGCAGCGCGCTTAGGTTATGCAAATCGATCATATCCAGCAGAGGAATTGGAGGGAAAGGTACT
>LAZR01000768.1_pt1 | contig 22338 bp, 32 predicted proteins | sample 329461 | NCBI WGS metagenome assembly LAZR01 (sample SAMN03002196, study PRJNA259156) | marine sediment metagenome | biome: sea floor; feature: Hydrothermal impacted sediments; material: marine sediment; isolation source: Loki non-amplified sample from Loki's castle hydrothermal vent sediment ...
AGCCAAGTAAGATTTCCAGTGGGTAGCCGAAGTTACAGACACAGAACTCATAACAGTTGACTCCGCCGTATCACAAGTTACATCAACAGCAAAAGACGTGAGTTCAAAAGTCAGGCTGGTAAAAGTCGCCTTTCCTTTTTTGCCATGAAGAGCCGCCATAATATTCTCCTTATTAAGAGGCTGTAAGTGCCGCTATTCCTTGAAACGCAAAAGTTGCCCTGGCTACATCATCCGTTCCGTTAGACATCGAAACGCCGGTACAAATAGCATTACCGGCCCAATCAAGTCCGTCCGTCGTATCAAGGCCAAGGGCTGCTGTAGTCCCGAGCGCAGCCAAGCCGGCACCCGCTACCGGAAGTACGGCCTCAACCGTTGCTGTCCAGTCTTTGTACCCGGCTAAATAAGACTTCCAATGCGTTGCGGAGGTTACGGCTGCCGAGTTCAAAATCGTACTTTCCGCCGTGTCAGCCGTTGCGTCTACCGTGAAGGACGTGATCTCGAAAGTTAGACCTGTAAAATCCACAATTCCACGTCGCCCGTGAAGAGCTGCCATAATAAAACTCCTTAAAGAAAATTAACTTTGAAAACTTAGTTCGTAAGTAATTGACACCTGCCAAATTTCATCCACATACAAAACAGGCATAATCGCCTGTCTCTGCATTTTTATTCTGCTGTAACCGTCAACGTGAATCTCGGCCCAGTGATAAGCGTTATCTAATATCTCCGATACCGAAGCTATGGACGCCCCGCCGTCCTGGGAGTCAGTAAATATATTAAACTGCAAATCCACGTCTATAATGCTGTTCTTGAAAGTCGCATCCATAATCTCCTCATGGGATGCACCTATAAAATAGAATACCGCATAGGGAAAAGAAACATCCTGGGGAGCCTGCTGAAAGAACAACCCGCCCGCCAACGCATCTTTAAGCGTAGTCGATTTGTTATAATGCTGCGTTATAGCTCTTGCAACGGGGGCTATCATTTATTCGCTTCCTTAAATATCTTGACTACTTTTTTGCGCGTTCTATGTAACGCTGGTCTTAAAAACGGCCTCGGCTGCATCTTGCTCGTTCCCATCTCTAAGTAAAAACCATACTCCACATTAGTGCCCACCGGGGCCTTGGCCGCGATATGCTCTACGTCCGGGCCAACCTTCCCCGTTACATTCGTGCCAGACTTTACAACCTCAGACATCATCGACGCCCGCAAAACCCCTGTGTCTATCGCAGGCGGTTCGCCTGGCCTGCTGGCCGTATGCTTGCCGTATTGCCTGCCCTGGCCCTGCAATGTAAAGTTCTGCTTTACATCGGATTCGACCAATAAAGCAGCCTTGTGCATAGCCGTCACATTGGCCTCGGTCGCCAGCGTAAAAACACGATTTCCAAACCATTTAATCATCTAAAACACACCATAACAAAATCAACAACAACGCAATTATTGCCAGTTTCGTTAAACTATCTCCAACATTTCAATTCTTAAATGCCTGTCAAGTAAACCGGGGTTGTCAATTCCTTTGACCTGAAACGTCCTCGTCCCTAAAGTTACCCTATCGCTTGCCTCAATAGCCTTATTGGTGCTCGAAGCATCGCAATACAATACTAAACCCTGTCGTAACGTCATTTTCCCAAACTCGTTAGACTCGGCGTAAGCCGACCGCCGCCTAATGTCCATAGAAGTAACCCTGCAAAGCAGTGAAGTAATCCTCGTGGAATACGAGCGCGATACGCCGCCCATCGAGTTCTTGCTCTGGCTCTCTTGCGTAACTGCTACGGTCGAGTTGTAAAAGTCCTGAATCAAGTCATTTGTTCCTTTTTTTTAAATTAGCACGCAAGTCGCCACTTCATATATGGTGCCAGCCTCTTGGCGATATGTGTCGGTAAATCACGTGCCCCACCGCCGCCTTCTTTGGAATATTTAACATAGTGGTCGCCCAGCTTTTCGGCCTCAACTGTCGAGTCTGTTGTCCGGCTCTTATAATATACGTTTACTAAATCAAGGCAAATTTGAATCAAGTCGTCAGGCATTGTTGAATAGCCCGCTGCGTAACTGACGATTATATTCTGATAGCCGATAGGAAATCCGGTTGCTAAATATATCCCGCCCCTTTTCGTATAAACTTTAAAGTCATACTCCGGCTCGTCCGGGGCCTGCACGTAAGCATAGCTGTCGTGGGCCTCAAGCCCGGAGCATGGCAAGAGTTCCTCAGCATTCCATACGCCATAGGCAGATAATTGCAAAGTTGCTGTCCAGCCCGTCAGGGCTTCTATGGCCGCCACCAGAGTCGTCAATGTATAATCTGTCAAGGTAATGGTGTTTGAGCCATCGTCCGTTCCGCCTTTGATTGTTAGGATCATGGACGTACTATTCACCCGCACGTAAGCATTGTAAGCGTCCGTGCTGGTATTTTTCAACTGGACAACATCCGTGGAACCGATGGACAGCATCTTGATTTCGGTTATGGGGGATTGATTTAAATACAATTCCGTGTCTCCAGGCCCATCGTATCTCTCGCGGTATGTATCATGCTGAAATTTGCGGCCACAATAACTCTCCATAGCCGACGTTGCCCTCAAAACAAGCTGGTCTAATAAAGCGTCGTCAGTTGTCCCTGAAATGCCTGCGTAGGTTTTATAGGCCGTCTTTGTAGTGATAGCCGCAGAGCCGCCCGCAATTGTGTGGTAGTCGTAATAGGTCGTACTATCATAAACCCATTCAATCCAGTAGCCATAAGTATAGCTATTCGGTGATTCGGTAAATGAATAAGTATATGTGCCAGTAGCACTTTTGGTTAAGGCTGTATCGGCAACAACAACAACCGTAGAATCCTGCAAGCGGATAATGCCACTGGCGGTAGTGTTCTCGTCTGTAAATGCGGGAACAGCATCCAAGTCAGTCAATACATCATCGACCTTAAACGTCTCTGTAATTACTATAGTTCTAAGTTCTGCCATCAATCGTTCCTGACAATCTTTATCGAATCATGCGTCATTGTCTTGCCGTTATATTCGCCATGCCCAACTACTACCGAACCTTCCTTTACGACAACTTGATTACCCTTTGATATTGCCGTAGGTGTCCCCAAATACAAACCTGAGCTTGCGGGCGTTTCCGTTAAAGACGTGCCCAACTCACGCTCCACTCCTGCCGACGTATAAATGCCATACGTCAAAGTCGCTCCAGTGGGGTATCCGAAATTAACTTCGTTAGCCATTCAATCCCTTCAACAGTCCGCCTATTTCGTTACTCCGCTTGGCCCTTTTGTTCTGTTCTTCTCTAAGCTCGGCCATCTCAAAAGTCAGCCTTCCAAGTTCCTGCTCCAATTTTGCCCTTTTTGCAGGAGTCTCTACATCCTTTGCTTTGTTTTCACCTAGTTTCATTGTTTCTCCTTTGCTACTTCTCTGTCTGTTTTAACCGGCCTTCCTGCCAAATTAACACCTTATCGGGCCGTACAATTTCTTCACCCAGCCCCCTTAACCTTTTTGCAAACTCGTAATCTTCTGTTATATCGAGATAGATATAATCAAACTTCTCTTTCGTGGTTTTCAGGAAATCCTCAATGTCTTTTATGACAATGTTACATTTACCTCGAAGTTCCAGGAAACCCCAGACCAGCTCTTTAACTTCCGGAGATATTTCAACAACCGTCTCTTTTGTTACTTGTGGCTTCTTGACTAATTCCTCAACGATATAGCCCAAGCCCAGGCCGCCTACAAGAACATAGCCTTCACATTTATCTATCGCAAATTGTTGTTTGGCTTTTTCTAATTCTCCAGTATTCATCCATTCGTAGCCATGCATATCTCCATGTTCTAATAGACGGAGTCTCCCCCCTTCAAATTTTACTTCAAAATTGCCTATTCTTTGGTGCTTCATGTATGGTACCTATTTTAATTTAATATCTCAACGAACGCTATTTCGCTTGTAATTGTGTTCCCTGTCTATAATCTTACTAAAACAATCGTCAGGTTTCTAACAGTCAAATTCGCTGCACTATCTTCATTGCTTATAGCAAGTGACATTTTGTCTCCATTGGCAATAGATACTACTCCGCATCCAGACATCGAACCAAAATCCCCGCCTGCTCCAAATTTTCTTCTTATCTTTGACCCCGTAATAGCAGTTGCCTCTTTGTATAACTGAAAGTCAAAGGTTTCATTGTTACCTACTGGAGTTCCAGAGAGACAATAGACAAAACTGTAAACTCCCGCTGCAACCGCATCAGCTTCTAATGTTGCGGCTTGGTCCATAGTCCCTGTGCCCGTCGCAGTATATGACGCAGTGACGGTGTATGTCGTTGTTGTTGGAACAGTCAGCACATCAAACACACCAACATAAGCGGCATCAGCAAGATTTGTCTGACTGATAATATCCCCAACTGCTAATCCGTGTGCATCTCCTGTGGTAACAATTATATCACTTCCAGATTGAACTATTCCTGTAATTGCGTGGCTTGTCCCTGCCCCGCCGGCATCAAATGTCCAGTCGGCTAAATCACCCGCTGCAAGACCGTTTGTATGATAAGAATGAAAATCTCCACCTGCGTCATTAATAACGAAGGCATTAGTGTTGTCCTCATCGTGTATTTCTGCGTGGATAATCTCAGTCGTGGATTCCTTCGCCCAGTTATCGTTATCGTAAGCTACAAACTTAACACGTTCATTGGCTTCTAATTCCTCGGCAGTGTCCGCTCCAAGACCTAAATCATCCCCCGAAGCTGGGAATATCTGAAGCGTCTCTGCTCCATTATTGATAATTTCTATCTCTATGCCTGTTACAGCGGCAGGAAGTGTTACGGTATCATCATTATTTGCGACTGTAGATATTTCATTTATCTGAGCAGTTAATGCTCCATTACCTTGAGTTCGAGTGGTGGAGGCAGTAATCCCTGCATTTGTATCAAGAGCGAAGAGGTCATCATCTCCCATTTGGAGTGTTGTTGTTGGTGATGCTGTTCCAATACCGACTCTGTCATTCGTCCCATCAGTACAAATCAAATTCGTATCACTATTGCCCTCAACCCTAAACCGTGTCCCTGCATTTGCACTTTCATTTATAACAACTTCATTACTCCGGCCGCCATTCAAACGGAGCATATCTATACTATTTGCCTGGAAGAAGACGAGGTTCGTACCAAAAATTAGTCCTGTGGTTGTACCTCCTATCTGGTAAAAATAAGTTCCATTAAACACGCCGCCACTCACTTCCTGTGAAAATACCACGTCACCATCAGCTTCAATTTGAATAGCATCCGGGTCGGAAGCAGAGCCAATAAACTTGGCATCGCCGATAATGATGTCTTCATTTACTTTAAGGTCTTGAATAAAAGTGGTTTTGCCATCAGAGGCAATCGTTAGTGCTGTTACATTATTTGTGCTGAAGTGCATTGCTGCATTTTGGCGGTTAATAAAAGCAATGTCATTATGTGAACTTGATGATGTATTTCCGAGATACCAAAGCTGTGTATTTGTATTATAGGCATTATGTCCTGTAATAACTGCACTATAAAATTCATCAGTAACTGAGCCAGTAACTTGAAGCTGACCACCCTGCCACCCACCTACCTCTCCTGGCTTAACACCTTTAACTTCTAATGGAGCGTTTGGAGCATTTGCCCCTGTCCCAATGCCAACTTTGCCATCCTGTAATATTGTTAATTTAGGAGTTCCCAGTATTGAGCCTGTTGAAATTATAAATTCATCATTTGAGGCATCATTTCCAAAAGTCCATTTACTACTCGCACCGTTTCTTAATCTTATTGTTGCATCTGTAGTTGCTAATGATTGCAGAAGCAACTCCACAGAACCTGTTGAATCTTTAATATGAAGTTCTACTTCTGGACTACTCGTCCCAATCCCAACTCTCTCGTTCGTAGTATCGATATTTAAAATTGTGTTGGCATCTTGGTCGAGAACTTGAAAGAAAGTTGTCGAATCTGCGCTGGGTTGGAATACCGCCGAATCGCTGCCAAGGACAGAGTTGTTATTAATAGTCAACGTCCCGCTCATATCTATCGAATTATCCGTGTTCAGGACTAACTGAGTAGTATTTACACCGGTATAGATACGTATGGGCCGTACCGTGCCGGTGCCGCCAGCCTCAGAATGAATCTCAAAGATTGTGCCGGCTACTACATAGGCAATATCAAAAGTCTCTCTGTCGGTAATGTCTGAAGGCGAGCCTTTAGCAAATAACTTATAATACAAGCCAGCAGTTCCATTGCCGTCAAAAGTAAATAACTCCATAACGGCAGGCTGGATAGAAGTCTGGCCTTGTATTGCAAGATGAACACCCCCTCTGGTCGTAAAGAGCCAGTCCTGGGTAGCAAAGTTAAGAGTAAGACTCCCGAGAGTGCCCGAACCTGTAGTCACAAGATTATCGGTGGCACTCGTCCAGTCTATATGCTCGTTAGCCACAAAGCCCGACAAGCTATCGTGTGGAATTATTGGGTAAATATCCATAAGAAAACCCGATACACAATAAATGTATTATAGAAAAGTAAAGTAGGGACGGGCCATCCCGCCCCATTGTCTTATGTGTCGATGAAATAACCGATAAAGGTACACTCAAAAACAAGCATTTCTGCAATACCGTCGATACTGCATATACCATTTGTGCCAAGAACAATACTATCGTTAGTCAGGAAATCGATTGGGAATATGTCGGCAGTAGCTTCGTTAGTATGTAACGTAGCGACTATCGTTCCTTGCGAGATACCGTCATCGTCAGTATATGCTTCTGCGTCCGCTGCTTTACTTGACGTGCTATTCAAATTAACCCCCGTAACCACTGTGCCGGTTGCGAAAGCAGTCGTACTTGTTTGAATATGAATATCCAAGGCTGACGGAACATCCACCCACGCATATATCCTGTTGATGACTAACGGCCGGGTCTGCGATAAGTTCCTAACCGTCAAAAGCACATCAGTAGCGTCAATATTAGCAGATACAGAGTTCCACGCATAAGCGTCGCCGTTTAAGGTAGCTTCGTGCAAAGCAGTCACGACCGTACTTCTACACGACAATTGATTATTGGCAGTTACTTCGGCCATTATACTGGCATCGCCCATTGCCGTATTTATAATTTGCAAATCCATAATTGTCTCCTTATGCGTCGATAAAGTAACCAACAATAGTACACTCAAAAGCAGCACCCTCGGCAACATCGTCTACACCGACACAGCCGTACTGACCAAGAACGATTTCGTCATTGGTCTGGTAATCAATCGCAAATTGGTCCGTTGCTAATTCGTTAGTATGCAGCGTTTTAATTATCGTGCCCTGCACAACACCTATATCATCAGAATAACCGCCCGCATCAGCGGCCCTTGTGAACGCCGTATTGAGGGGCACACCCACAACAGCAGCACCTGCACCGCCAGCAGAGAAAGCGGTAGCGTCTGTTGTTATATGAATATCTATCGCCGTTGCAACGTCTACCCAAACGTAGATTCTGTTGATGACCAATAGCTTTGTGGCCGATAAATTTCTAACCATCAACATACAGTCAGTTGTATTTATATCGGCGGATATAGCGTTCCATGCGTAAGCGTCACCACGAAGTGCCGCATCGAGAATACCCGACACCAATACCGAACGTGTATGTAATTGGTTATTAGAATTGACCTTGGCCTTATAGCCATTGCCTGTCCCATCTTCGATTCCGACTCTTTCTAAACTCATTACATTACTCCTATTCTTAAACTTAAATTATCTTAATTGAACGCAGCGAACCCAGTCTATCACAAGCAACGGGTCGTTAGTTGCATCCGTCTGGCAAACAAAAACCGGCGACAGCGCGTCAGTTGTAGGTATGCCCGTGTAAACTACATTCGTTAAAGTCTGCTCATCGCCGTCAACAAAAGCGTGGATGCCGGTTGTGCCGTCAACATGAAAGCCGAACCGCATCCAGTCAGCTTCCGGCAATGTTCCAGTTGTACCCATCGAGTCTTTTAATTCGGCAGTGTCCTTGCATATATAAAAAGAAGTTACGCCCGCCAGAGTTGTTTCGACGCCGAAGCCAACGTAGTCAGAGCCGGTATCCAAATCACCGTCGTTTTTCATTAGTGTTGTATCGAGTTTTGCTAAGCCGGCGAAGAATTGAATCTTATCGAAAGTGTCTGTTACCCGCACCCGGCACTCGTACCACAAATCCTTATTGGCGGCCAACTTGAAAGGGGCTACCGCTAACTGTGCGTGCATTCCTTCATGTTGTGTAGTTGATTCGCAGTCAATCTCCAAAAGGCCGCCAGCGCCTGCCAGTATCGCAGCGCCGCCATTAGTATTAGCGCCTTGCGTCCATGTCCACGAGGCAGAGGTGGGAGGGTTAGCGTCTGTGATTGTCTCGAAAGCCAAAAAATCTTCCATATATACATAGGCCAGAGATGGGTCAGCCTCAATAGCTAACAATGGGCAATCAGCCCACACACCTGTCCGATAGTCAGAGTTATTGTCTTCATCAAAGAAGCCCATAACTCCGTTTTTCCAGAATGACCTTGTTTGTGCCATGATTACTCCTTATCTTAGTTGAACACATTTAATCCAATTCACTTCTAAATGCTCCTCGCCGCCGCCGCCGCACTTAACACCATAAAACAAGTTCATTACCGCAAGGCCAGAGTTGGTAATGTTCTGGGCAGTCTTGGCAACGCCGTTTATGTAAGGCGTGATAACGCCGGTCGTGGCAGCACCGTTGTAATAAAAACCCAACCGATATTCCGTACCGGAAACGTTGGTCGTTTTCATTGTTGTCGCTGTCGCTTGAGTCGTATCGTTACTTGTCTCGCAGTAGATATTCATAGTGCCATCCACTTTGTAAAAGACAGCACCATCATAAGTAGCGGCAGGGCCACCAGCACCATCCGTCAGCATATTCTCGCCAGCGGCATCGGCCAGCCCAATAATGTAACCAGCTTTATTCGTAGACGCCTCGGTGAGAAGGAAGCTACACTCAAACCACAACGGCTTGCCTTCGGCAAACAACCAGCCGTCACTTCCGTTTACGGCATAAGCCTCATCATTGTCATCGCCGTCAGAGTATAAATGAGTCCAACCGCCTATCCCCGCAGTTATACCATTAGTACCAGCCGCCGCACCTGCCGGATAAACGGCAAGAGTAAAATCGTCATTAGCGGCAAAGAAATCTTGCATATAGACGTGCGCCAGGGTCGGGTCGCACTGTATGGATTGAACTGGGCAATTGGCCCACAAGCCGTACCGAAACGAAGGATGTCCCTTGTGGTCGTAAAAGTTCTGTACAAAATTCTTCCAATATGACCTTAATTTAGAAGCCATAGTAAACTCCTTTCAAAAAGTTTAATGGAACCCCCTTGAGCCGACCACCGCCGAAAGGTTAAGCAGTGGCCAGCCGAAGGAGGAAAATTATTAACCCGTTACAGTGTCAGAGACGTCCTCTGCAATTCTCGGCTCGTCCATGACGATTATGATCCCGCCGAGCTTAGCACCGTTGACCAATTCAGTTGACAGCAACTTGACGTACTCGTACTTCACACCGCTTACCAGGGGCACGTCGGCGGCGCTGACTTCGATTATTACCAACCCACTAACAATTGCCGTTGTAGCATAAGTCGAGGCTGCAACCCATGCCCCGTTAGTGTCGGGCGTAGTACAGAGTTTGTACCGGAACGGAATAGCAGTCGTAGTGTTGGACGGGTCCTTGTCATCGCAGGGAACGACCGTCAATGTTTCTGTCCCGGCCGTACCGGCATTAGTTCCCCAATAGTAGAGGAAATAGCACTTGTTATACTTCGCCATACTGACAATATCCGAGGATATAGCTGTGTCGAACTGGTCCGCCAGTGGCGTTCCGGCAGTCACGCCATCGTTCGTAGTTATTTGACAAAAATGTGCATCTTTCAAACTCATAACAAATCTCCTAAATCATGTTTTACGCTCTTGGTTTAATCTCTTGAGCCGAGAGCAACGAACGGCGAAACGGTACTTGAGCCGTGTTTCGGAGTTCTCGCCGTTGCCCACCAGGGCGCTCCGTCAAACCTTACGACAAAGCGGAACGCAGTCTCGTCCTCAAGGAATTTCAAGTGGATACTGGTTGCCACATCCATGCTCTTGCCAATCTTTCCGATGGTTATGTACTGACTGAAATCGGCGAGGATAATATCGCCTGTCGTACCTACCGTCTGGCAATGCGGACTCCAGATAATCGGCCTGCCTAACAGGCTCGACCCTAACGGATTTTTAATGTCCGCTATAAATACGGGTGCTCCGCCTGTGCCGACAACTAAAGCCAGAGTTCCAATCTGGGGCATAGAGTCCTGAGATATAAGCCACACAGAGTTACGGTACGAAGGGGCGTACATTCTCGACGCCATTTTCAGTACATTCTCGGTGACGATTGTGTCGGCGGGCTGGTCCGTTTCTTTGGTGACGCTAACCAGGCAAGGCGCGTTCATAAGGCCCTGCGCTTCTCCGGCACCGGAACCGTTGATAATATCCTCGTCTTTTGTTAATGCCATTTCGGTCGATACCATAGTTGTCAGGAATGTCTCAAGGGCAACCGGGCTATCACTTAAAAGCTCGTCGGTCGTATAAACAACAGCGGTCATCTTGTGCAAGTGTAGTTCTTGCTTTGCGAACTGGGGCAGGGATGCTGTCTTGGTTACACCCTCGGCAGGCTTATAAACAAGAACGCCGCCCGTCCAGCTTGTCGCCTGTGTGGTAATGTTTACAAACGGCAAGGAGAGGTTGTTGTTTACGGGGAAGTCTCTGCACTTAGGGGCAAGCTCCCCGGCCTGCGCCATGGCGTCCAACAGAGCAGTGCTGAACTCCGGGGGGATCAGGAAGCCGCCGTCGGCGTTTATGGCAATGTTCATGCCCGTGCTTTTGCAATACGAATTAAGCTGCGGGTCGGAAAGCCCCTGCATGGCAGCTTTGGCAAAATGACCCATGCTCTCAAAGCCGGAACCTTCCTTTTTGGGTACGGCGAACAACTTTTCACCCTCGGTCTTGAACTCCGCCTTGATTTGCTCATAGACCGTCTTGGCTATGGTGTCGGCGTCAACAACCTGGCCATCGTCCTCGTTGCCGTCGTCGTCTGTGCCGTCAGCGTGTTTGGTTATTTCAACCTTGAGCTTGGCGATACCGTCAGCAATAAGGCTCTCGACGTCTTCATCTTTTACATCAACCTCGTCGCCTTTTTTGAGGCCACTATAGTCTTGAAGTAAAACTAATGTTTTCATAAGAAAACTCCTAAAATTCGTTTAGTATCCGCCTGCAATCTCCACGACTAACATCTCTGCTTTCGCTAATGTCTCTTCCGCTAATTGCTTTGGCATCGTTTAACTTACATATAAATTTTTCCTTTTAGTCTATTAATTGCCATTACCGTCACCTGCCTCGGGTCAATCCTTCGCCTCATAACTCTGTGCGGACTGATAACTCTGTGGGCCGTGACAATAATCGGTGACGCCTCCACTTTTTCCGGGACATGTTTTGTGATTTCTACGAGAGGCTTATCGCCATCAATGTCGTCAGCGTAGGTAGTCACGACTTCCTTTTCCTCGACCTCTTCAATACCCAATTCCTTTTGTGTGGCCTCGGATATTTTTAGCTCTTTAACCGCCGCAACCAAAGCGTCAGGGTTGGCCGGGACAGGAACGATAGAAAACTCCAGCAATTCCCATTCATCTATAATCCGGTAAACGTTCGCCCAATCCGGCTTTTTCTTTATTTCGTCCGGCGTAGGCTCGTGCGACTTCTTTGATATGAACCCAACGCTAATCGCACTTAAAAAGCCGCCGTCCCAAAGCTGTTTAATCTCCTGAGCCTTATCTGTCTCCGCCCATTCCCATTTGGCCTTGATATACTTTCGGCCCTGTTTTACCCATTGGGCCTTGCCTACCGGCGTGCCGCTATAATCATGCGCCCATAGCACGACGGGGTTCTTGTTAAAACTATCGAAGTCAACACCTTTAGGCAGCAATACCTCTTTGTCTCGATCTATCGAATCGGTGCTTATCCATGCAATCGCCGAATTATCTTCTTCAGCCTTTTGTTTTTCAGCTATGCACTCTCTAAACTGTTTTGGTTTCATTTTTCACCTTTTCGCAATTACAAGTCCCTTGGCTGGCATCGCAGCGGTCACAACTAACCCTGCCGCATTTCGAGCATCGGCATATCCGGTTAAAGTTGGTCCGTTCGCACTTAGGGCATTGCTTTTCGTTTCCCGGTTCCGGGGCGTCGTCTTTTTTTTTGGGCTTCTTTATGGCCTTGTTTTTGGCTTCGGTTATCATTTCAGTCCTCGTTAGGATCTAATTTCTTCCCGCACTTATGGCAAGTTTTCGCCTTTGCACAGGCTGGGCAGAAAACCAAACTTCGGGGGCATATCAAACACGGCGTTACCGTTGACGAATCAACAGTCGCCTTGCAGCCCGAACAGGTTACAGGTACGGACGGAGGCAAGGGTTCCGTCACATCCGCATTGGCCTGTTGGTTGTCGATTACCGGGGTCTCGGAAAGTTCCGGCGTGGCATCTTCCTCCGATATAATCTCTCCCATATCGTCAAGACCGTCCTGCGTTAGAGCAAATGGGTCAGGTACGACGACCTTTTCTTCCGGCGTTAATTCTATCTTCGGCGTTGTCTTCTTCTTTTTACGTTTCTTTGTCATGATTACTCCTTAATTAGCCTAAACTCCTTCTAACTTACACTGAGACGTACGCCATAATCTTCGGCTCGCACTTGCCATTCCAACGTCTCTCGTTTAGAAGCTCGCGTTTCACCAAAAGCACCTATTGTTCTGTTTGGTGGGGGTAGCGGTGGTTCGTTTATGTCCCACGCCTGTAAATAATATTTCCATTTCATTTCTAAACTCCTTCTCTGGGGGGTTTCACTGACGGCATAGGTGGATAATCCTCTTTTGTGAATCCCCTTGAATTACCCCGCCACATTTCAGTTCCGTCTGTGGGGCATAGTATTGATAAGACTATTGCCAAAACTATTGTTCCTAAAATATAAACAATTACCATTTTCAAACTCCTTCTAATATTGGCACGATAGTACAACGGCAGTTATGACTTGCAATCCCGTTGCTAATGTAGTACGATTCAGTTGTTTGAAAATTGTAAACATAGTCTTCATAAGAAAGGGTTTTGGTATGTATAATTCTATCTCGGAAAAAACTATTAGAACGATTGCCAAATTGTACCGAACTGGATGGTCTGAAAACCGAATCGCTAAGCACTTCGGGTTCAGCCGTAATTGTATCAGGAAAAGATTGCTCGATTCCAGCATAGTTCCCCGCACTCAAAGCGAAGCCGAAATCCTCAAATGGTCGCAAATGCCTGATAACTTGCGTAAGAGACAAGTCGAAGCGGCTCATCAGGCTTCGAAGGGAAGTAAAAAGTCTTGGGAATCGAAGTGCAATCGCGCTCAGACTATCGAACAGCGACCTTCCGGATTCTCTCGTCTCGAATTGAGACTCCAGCAAATGCTTAAAATTCGCGGCATTGATACTATTCACCAAAAAGCTATCGGTCCCTACAATTGCGACCTTGCTGCCGAGGCCGTCGCCATGGAAGTCTGGGGCGGTCATTGGCACTTCTTCGGTAACCACGCCCGGATTTGCGAAGAACGTTTCCGCTATATCCTTAGCCAAGGCTGGTTTATTTACGTCTGCCCAATCACTAAATCTTCGCCCCTTACTGACGCTGTCGCTAACTACATAGTCTCCTATATCAAGAGCATCCGCAGGAACAAACCCGTTATCCCCGAGTATCGGGTGGTTTGGGGTGGAGATAAATTCTCTGTTAGTGGCCGTCTTGATAATATGAACTTTCCCATTGTACCACCTTTTACTTGCCGCCGTAATCCGGCCAACGGGCAATACGAGACTATCGCCAGATAAACACATACAATGAATAGGCGGGTGGTCTACCTTTTCGTAGGTGAAATCCAATTCCCGCCCGTTCACTTCGTAAGTATCGCCCTTGTCAAAAAAACTCGTATCTATTCCGATTATTGCACCGTCCATATCCAAACACCAATCGCAGGTACGCTGGTCGCCGGACGAAATCCATTGCAGCTTTTCAACTATTCCTGATTGCTTATAGCCCTGCCTGGCCCCTTCGTTCCACGCCCATATCGTCTCGGTCCGGGCAACCCGCTCGGCCCCAAACCTTGACAGGCCCTCGAAGACCTCTGAAACCCTCTTGCGTAAATCCGGTATCCCCTCGCCCTCGGCCATGCCCGCTGATAATTTCTCTCGCAGGTTCTTAACGATTGTGGAATTGACCGAATTAATACTACCGTATCTGTGTTCTGACAGTGCCCTCACCACGCCCGGGTTCATGGGGTCGAACTGTGTTACCGAGGTTAATTGTCGCAAGTGCTGCTCGCCGCCGGCCATCATAGTAAACCTGATAAAAGGCTCGCTTGTAGTCCATAGCTCGCCGTTCCATTTTTGCATATCGAACCAGGCTGTCATGTAATCGTCTGCAGACGATTTTACGGCTTTTGCCAAGTCTCGGTCGAATCCCTCCAGGACCACATCGGCTACGCGGTTGTAATAATCACGGATCGCTTTAACAAAAGGCTCGTCAATGAAATTGGTCGGGTGATTCAACGACGGTAAGCCCCGGGGGGCCTTTATCCCCTTTTCCGGCTTCGGTGCCATAAGTTGCGGTGTAGGCAACTCTGTACTCAGCGGCCTCATGTTCATAGGCATAATCGGCTCGTCGCCCCATTCAACCTCGTCAAGGCCGTCCTGTTGACGCTCCTCGTTAATGCTGGTCATACCCGTCGTTAATCGGTCTTTGATTTCCTTCAACCGATACTCTTTATCTTCCGGTACGGGATTGTCAAACGCGCAAAACAAACGTGTGTCGTACATCGGCAATAGCTTTTCGTTCATCTTCTGCTCGGCCCTGCGTGTCCTGGGCAGGATAGTATTTTTCATATATGAATACTCGCCCGTCTCTGCATTGGCCCTGTTTACGCTTTCGGTAGTCAGCATGGACAAAGGCACGCCAAATATAGCCGCTATTTCTTCACGCGTAGCCTTGCGGCCCTGCAAAAACGACATCTCTTTCGGGGTAAGTGATATGGGCTTCAATTCGGCCCCGCCGGTTAAGACTGCCAGCTTGCCGGTGTTCTTGACGCCCCGGAACTTCTGAAACCATTTCTTCTCGATACGCTTTATCTCGTCTGCAGGTGGCGCTGCTGCCTCCGGGGGCAATATCAACGCCATGTCCGGCCTTGCCCTGTTAGCGAACAGCGTAGACTCGAACGTATTCATGTTGTTACTCAAATCAGCAGCTACGACCGCCGCCTGCAAAGGCCCTATACCGTAAAACGCGTCTTGCGGGTTGATATACTTGAAGTGGACTATATTTGCTGGGTCTATGATATGCTTCTCTGCCTCTGTAATTACAAACTCGTACTTGGCTATGAACCGCCTTTTGTCGGGTATTATCCTGACATACTGCGAGTACAGCGGCCAAATCTCGTTAGGCACACCCAGCTTATTGTCCCTGCTGATGTGCCAGTAGGCATTGCCGCAAAGCTCCTGAAACAAGAACATCAACTCCAAAAGGTCGAACTGGTTGGTAAAATCGTTGACGCTTTTGAGCAGATTCAAAAAAGGGTGCTCGACAACTTCCTCGATTTCCTCTGCTTTCCTGACGTAATTGAAAGTTGAAGGTGATTTCGCCAGATACGCTAATCGTTTCGGTTCTACCCTGCGAGTCGGGAACAACGCCTTTGTCTTGCGGGCTGGCTTGGCCGCATACAGCCGCAAAGGTATCTGGGCACAGCTAATCGCGTTTTTCGAGGCACAGGTGTAAACCCATGAACTATACCGCTTGACAAGCTCCTTGTACGATACATCGGGGTAATAAGCCTTGCCGGACTGGTAGTTGGTGATATTCCAGCCGCCCACCTTGGCCATCTTCGCTATGAACTTGTCAATGAGCCTATCTTCAAGCCGGGTAATGAGACCCACGATTAGCTCCTTAGAAAAAAGAGTTCTCTTTACTTATAGGGGCAAACGGTAAGTTAAAACTTGTCTGTGATTTGAGAATCGAGGCCGATATGGTAACGCATTGTTGCTATATGGCCGTTTTGGGGAAATAAATGAGGATTTGTTTTTTTTAATCGGTTTACCAAATAATTCACGTTTCGGCGAGTACAGCCCATAAGTTTAGCCGCCTCGCTATACGAGCATTGGTGGATAAATACGAATCGGTAAGCGTCAATCTGTTGAGGTGTGGGTTTCATCTAACTCCGCTTTTTTACCTGTGTAATCCTTCCACCGCTTGATTATTACATCGCAATAGTGCTCGTCTATCTCCATGCCGTAACATCGGCGGTTTAACTTCTCGCAGGCTATTAGGGTTGTGCCGGAACCGAGGAAGAAATCGAGAACGGTCTGATTCCTTTTGCTTGAATTTCCTATGCCTTTAGCACATAAAGCAATTGGTTTCATTGTTGGATGTTCTTTGCTTTGTTTGGGTCTTGGTATTTCCCAAACAGTATCTTGTGTATGGTCATCAGTGAAATAATGAGCCGCACCAATCTTCCATCCATAAATAATCGGCTCATGCCTCCAGTGGTAATCTTGTCTTCCGAACGCAAATTGGTCTTTTGCCCAGATTATTATCTCTGCTGGTTTGAATCCTGATTCTGCAAAAGCAGTTCTGAAAATCACATCCATGCCGAGTCCCTCGGCATGGCATACATATATAACCGCTCCAGCTTTAATATTGTTATAGTATAAGCCAAAAACAGTAAGAAGAAATATTCTTAATTTTTCACCTACCAAATCATCATTCTGGACAATTTTGCCATCTGTCCTTCTATTCCTCTTTTTCAAATCTTCTTTAGTTCCCTGATTAACAGCCACCCCATACGGCGGGTCAGTAAACACCATATCTGCCTTCACACCGCCCATCAGTCGCTCCACGTTGGCCTGTAGCCTGCAATCGCTACATAATAGCCTATGATTGCCGAGAATCCACAAATCGCCCTCTTTGCAGACAGGTGGCGGAGATTCGGGGATTACATCGTCATCGTCTCGCTGCGGCTGCCCAAACGTCTCCGGGGCAATCTCCTCAATCTCGTCCAACGAGAAGCCCGTCAAGTCCAAATCCACGTTAAGCTGGTCGAACTCTACCAGTAAATCAGCCAGCTTCGGGAAGTCCCACTCGGCGTTCTCTACGCTCTTGTTATCAAATATCGAATATACCCTCGCGTCCGTCTCGTCAAGGTCAAGGAATATTACCGGGGCTTTCTTCTTGCCCATCTTTAATAATGCCTTCACCCGTGTATGGCCTGCGATAATCTCATTGTTGGCCCGGCGGGCAAGGATAGGGTTGGTATAGCCAAACGCCTCGATGCTCTTGATTACGGCGTCCACGCTCTCGTCGTTCTTGCGGGGATTGCCCTCGAATGGTTTTAGTTGCCCTATCGGCACGTACTCGATTTTAAGTTGGCTCATTCCTTTACCCCCGTAGCCCACATATTAGTATCATCACCGTCACAGGTGACGTTTGCAAATCCTGCCGCCTGCATCTTGCCCATCAACGTCCCCGGCGTAAAACCCGTCTTATGCACCTGGTGGGGATTATCCTTAGTGAATTTACGCAGGCCGAAGATGCAATCTATCGCAGCGATAGGCCCAGCCGGTGATTCGTACAGTGTATCCTCAAGATTGCCTTTTGCAACTTCAGCCGCTACTGTCTGCAAGTTGGGCGCGCCGATACATAACAACCCGCCGGGCTTGAGCACTCGGTAAAACTCAGACAAAGCCTTCGGTACTTCAAAATCAAATAGGTGCTCAAGGTTATGGTTGGAATATACCGAGTCTACCGATTCTGTCAGGACCACGGGCATGTCCCGAATATCGCCGACAATATCAGGCTTAACGCAGGGGTCTATGTCCAGGCGGATTTCCTTCCAACCTGCGTATTGCTGGTGTATAGGGACGCCGCCGGAACCTACGTTAAGGACGGTTTTCATTTCTTCTTCCCCAAATACCGCCTAACTCTTTTCTGCTTGCCCGTTGCAAGTCTGTGGTTATCGGCCAATAGCAGACACGTCTGTTTCTTCTGATGGGCCAACGCCTTCAACGCCGCGTCCTTGACAACAGCCTCGAACGTGGCCTCACGCATAATATAGATGTTAAGTATGGGGATTTTCATTGTTTGCCTTCATGGCCTCGTCAAGTGCATCGGCCACGCTACTGCTAACGAGTATGTAGTTTTCTGGCAGTACCGAGCTTTTAATTATCTCAATAGGCATTGTAAACAGTCTGGGCGTTTCTGGCATTTCTGTTATTAGATTCATCAATGCAGATATTGATACTTTTGACTGTTCGCTACCATCGGGCCTGCTCAAAACTACAAATACAATGCCATGCTTCCGGGTATTCTTTCGCTACACATTCCTGGCTGTGGCAACCATAAAACAACAAGTCTTTCCGCAACCGCTTGTTGTCGCCTTTGATTTTGTCATACGCACACCTAAAACACAAGCCGTAGCAAGGGTCGTTTATTATTAGTATTTCGGCCTTATTCATACATTCCGAACTTCGGAACCGTTTGTTTGGCAAATCGATTGTTTCTTTGAAACTACACTTTATCATCTTCATTTACTCCTGCGTATCCCACATTTCCTCGTCCGGGTCTTCACCTTCGTCAACATCCGGGTCCGTCATAACCAGCCCGGCCTTGACCTTGCGCACCAACGAGTCCAGGGCGTACCGCTCGGCGTCCTGTGTGTGATTCTCGAAATCAACGGGCTTCGGCGGTTGTTTAATCTTATCGTCCTTATCGGTCTGCCATTTATAGCCGGACTTCTCTTTAATCATATTCACACTTGATTCGAGCAGGTGCGTCTTAAACTGCCTAACAGAGTTTATACCATATTTTACCGAGTCCGGGCCTTTAGATGCCGGGAATACGTTTAGCCCTGCGTTGACAAGCTCCTGTATGGATTTAGGCTCGGCACTGTCGGCGATAATCCTCTCGCTCTCGCCTACAATAGCTTTTGTCTTTGCCGCTAATTGGGGATTAGTCAGCCCCGTCTGATAGATATGCTCCTGCTCCCAGGATTCCTTGCCTATGATCCTGCACTCAACTAACGCCGCAGGGTTGACATATCCAAAGTCAAGCCCCCATATCCGCCGCTCGTATTCTTTAGGCATTGATTGTACCACGTCCCAGTTATCATATATCTGGCCCGTTAAGACCGCCCACTGGCCCAGCTTGTAGACTTTATTGTATTGCGAATCTGTCTTTGCTATAGTCTCGATTACTCGCCTCGCTGCTACCGACAGGAACGGATTGGCCTCGTAGTTGATATGGTATAGCTGCGAGTCTTCGGTATCGCCCCGCTTTGTAATATTCTCAATCCACTGGTTTCTTAGCTGATCGCAAGGATTAAAGGACGCAAAGACCTGGTTGGGCCGATTTGGATTCTCCGGCGCTCGGGCGTAAGTTGAAAGTAGGTCGAACTCTCGCTTGCTTATCTCTGTATCGCTTGACAGACCCGCCAATTCTTCTACCCATATAAAGTTCAGCCCCTCCATTGATTTCTTTTTGGCAATGTTATCAAGGCCATCAAACTTAATCCACGAGCCGTTGGTCCCGGTAATCTTCAACTCAGACAGGTTTGACTTATATGATATGCCCGCCTTGTCCAGATAACCCGTAACCAACTCCCAGCAGCTATCCTTGACCGCCGGCCGGGTCTTGCGGACAACAAGTATGCCTACGTTGTCCAACTTGGCAAATAGCTCGTAGGCTATGAACTGCGCTATCGTATGCGACTTAGAGGACGAAGCACTGCCCCACATGAAGCAGCGGGGCTTCCTACTGGCTCTTAGCCATTGGTACGGCTTACGATTTACTTGGATGGGGTCTGGCATTCTTCCTCTTTTGCTTTGGCAAGGGAAGTATTAAGCAAACAATTTATCATACCCACCGCCCTAAACGACACAAACGTCATCTTGTGATTAACAAATTCACAGCCATCCCAACCCCCACTAAACCGCTCAACAGCTTGCCCTAACCGAAATATGTCCCAGTCGCTTTCTGGTATATATTTTATGTTGCCCTTTTTTTTGTCAAACTCAACCTTCATTCTCTATCTCCTTAACTAAATAAAAGCAATCCGCCAACGAATATCGTTACTATGCCAACTATAAAGCCGATACAAGTAAAGCATTCGATTAAACCTATAACACACAGGACAAGACCTAACGCCTTGCGGGTAGGTTTGCAGGCCATAGCCAATATTAGCAGGATAACGCTGACAAAAAGTAAAAAGATTAAATTATCAAACATTCTCTACAACCTCACTTTCCACCGGCCTGGCCCTCGGCACAGGGTCGCGGTACTCGATTATTAGTTTGTTTTCCGGCCTACTGTCGGCTTCCCCGGACAATAACTGCTCAAGCCTTATCGCTGCGTCCTGGGCCTTTATGAGCGTGCCTAAATCCTTCGCTGAATCAGCCTTCAGTACTTGGTCTTTGACTTTCTTCGCTACTAAGGCCAACGCTCCACGTATCAGGCTGAGGCTTTCCTGTACTTCTTTGTGGTAATCGGATTTGGTCTTGAGGATTGTTTTGTCGGTTTTGGCTTGCAGCTTCAAAGCGTTTTTTTTGTCTCGTTCAGCAATGCGGCTACGCCACTTAAACCGCGTCGACCACCGCTTAGCCGTCGCCTCCGCCACTCCAGCCTTTTGTGATACCAGAAGTAGCCTTCGAGTATCACCTAATGAATAGTAGTAATCGAACGCCTCCTGATGCCTTAAAGTTTCTTTCATTTACTCCTTCTGTCATTACTCAAACACCTCTTGCATCTTAGCTATATCCACTTCTTGGAACAGTTTCAGTCCTTCTATGGCGTTTTCCTTGACTATTGCTTGCTTAGAGGATTTACTCGCGATATTCTGTTCTGGCTCGATCTTCTTTATATGCCCACTTACCTGATGTAATAGCCCTTGAATCATATTTACGTGGTATATGTTGGTGTTATTTTCCATTGTTCGCAATTGCCTTAACACTTGAATACGCTCCAGACGCCATTAGGCCCATTACTATCGCAGGCATTATCTGTAAGCTCTGTGTCTGTGCATAAACTACGCCAACACTTGTCGCTATAGCCAAGAACGGCATGAACTCCTTGATTCTTTCTATTATCGGTACTCGCTTAAGCACTTCAAGTAAAGCGGCCACTAACGGTACTAACATTAATAACTCAGGTGATAATTCTATATTCTGCATTATTTTACCTCTATTGAAAAAAGATAATCATTTGTTGTGTTGTCCTGTATCCATTCACTATTCTTTTCTGGCTCATACGCAGTTGCTAATAAATATACGGTAACACCGAACATCCCAATAATTATTACGCCAAACATAGCGAAAACGTATACCATTATTTTTTCCTCTTTAGATATGAACCGCCTAATATAGTTATAATCGCTCCAGCTAAAATACTACCACCAATCAAAACAGGATTGCCTGTAGCTGCGCCAATCGTTCCGCCTGTTTTCGCTATGCCCTGGCCTGTCTCAAATATAGCTGTGCCCTTGTTAGGGTCGACAAAGCCCAGCGGATTGTCCTCTGATATACTCTGTGAGCTTAATAGTCCACATCCAGCCATAAATAACAACGCTATGCTTACAATCCATTTTCTCATGTTCTTATTCTCCTGTTGTTCAATGAGCTAAACTCTATCTTCCGATTTTATCGGAAAGTTGATTTTGTCCCAGGGGCGACCTAAGACCTGAATCGTTCCCCTGGATGCGTCAGGTTCGCACTTATATAAGCTAATCTATCCTACCTGTCTCTCTTTTAACTCCATTCTTGCATTATCTGCAATCATACCTAAATGTTCCAATACATAAGCCATTGCATGATTGCCCTTATCTTGTTGTTCTCTTCGTAAATCCCATAAATGTATCTTGAGGTGGGTTAGCTTGTCTTCAACGGTCTCTAAACTATATTGCATCTAATCCCCATTTTTAGCCACGGGTTTTTCTTGTGTATCATTGCCAACCATCTTTCCCGATTGCCTTTATTTACGCCTTCAGTTATCCACGGATACTTAGGATTATACTTTAAGACAACAGGAGGCCTTTTTGCTCTTTGTTCAGCTTTCTTGGCTTGCCTGCGCTCAATATATTCAGTTCTTTCTTCCTCTGTTAAGTTCTTCCACCATTCCTGTCTTTGGGCTTTAGTCTTCTTCTTCCAATGCCTTATCTTAGGCTCATCATTCTTTGCAGACTTTAAGCCCTTAGGTATATTACAGTCATATAATGAATTAATCATAGCTTTAACCAACTTGTTTGTGCAGATTGTAGGA
>LAZR01000769.1_pt1 | contig 22300 bp, 27 predicted proteins | sample 329461 | NCBI WGS metagenome assembly LAZR01 (sample SAMN03002196, study PRJNA259156) | marine sediment metagenome | biome: sea floor; feature: Hydrothermal impacted sediments; material: marine sediment; isolation source: Loki non-amplified sample from Loki's castle hydrothermal vent sediment ...
TCGCATGCTTTATCGGCTGATCAGTTCTCGGCATTTGAGCTTGAATTTAATGCCTTGGTTAGAAAGCATTTCCCACATTGGGATGCCAAAGATTTAAGTGACTTAATTTAACTTCAATCTTTAATCTTAAAAATAAAAAAGCCGGATTGATATCCGGCTTTTTTATATCAACAAGGAAAATATATGGATTTGGAACAAGACCTTATTTATATACAAAAGCATATCCCAATCACCGCTCATCTGGGCGTGAAAATCCTGTCTTTTGATGGCCAACAAGTCATTATCTCTGCGCCATTAGCATCAAACAAAAACCTGCATGGTACGGCTTTTGGCGGCAGTCAGGCGGCGATTGGTATTTTGACTGGATGGGCGTTGATTTTTCTTAAGCTTAAACAGCTTGGCATTAACAATGATTTAGTTATTCAAAAAAGCAGTTATGATTTTACAAAGCCTGTAACGTCTGATTTCACGGCAACATGCCAATTACCAAGCATCGCTGAATTCGACTTATTCCTTAAGACGTTAAAAGAAAAAAGCAAAGCACGGTTAACGTTAACGGCGGAAATTGAAACAGAAGAGGGCTTGTGTGGTGTGCATGAAGGTTTGTACGTGGTGTTTTTAAAATCTTAGTCGATCAGTGCTTGTCGCCAAACAGCTAATTTATCATCAAATGAACGACTGGCATGAGCAGGACTGGTTGAAGGAAGAAGCAAGCGAGCAATGGTTTTTTGTGACGCTGTTAATGTTGGTAATACCAGCCGTTTAAACACCTGTTCAGCTTTTGCGCCATTAAACACAATCTTAGTTATGGCAGGATGATGTTGTAAAAATAAATTAAAATCGTTGGCGACCATGCTGGCGGTATTTATCGCTTGATCTAAACTACCTTGACGTTGGCAAGCTTGTAAGACATCCCAAATGGCGACCTGATTATCGACTAATAATTGGCAGCGTTTGCCGTAATCTAGTGTTCGATCTATCCCAAATACTGCCGACATAATCGGCCAAAAGGCATTACGTGGGTGTGCGTAATATTGCTGTTGTTCTAATGATTTTACACCCGGCATCGAACCAAGGATTAGAATCTTCGCTCGATGATCAGCGATAGGTGGAAAACTTCGGTTTAATGGCAGAAAATTGGTCATTTATTGGTAGGTTTTACCTTGATGTTTAATCCAGCCATTTGGATGACGATGAGTAGGATCATTATGAGTCCAGTGGATGACGCCACCTTTGTTATTCCATTCATATTCGCCATAAATAATGACTTCATCGCCCGTTTTTAACGTATCAATTCTAGGGGCGAGATCAATATTATGAGCGACTAATATCGTCTTACCATCACTTAATTTAATGATGAACTTTTGATGACGACTGCCGCTTAAATCATCAGTCAATAATTTAATAACCTTACCGGTTATTTCTAATTGAACATTGCTTTGCTGCTGGTCGGTAAGCTGTTCAATATTGTTTATTGACGTTAAAGCTATCGAATTGGTAGCGTGCTGTTCTGGAGAATATTTACTGGCAGCATAACCAACAATAATAAAGGCGATGATAAGCCAAATACGATGTTTTTGACGCGATCTTTTAGACATAAATTAATGATGCCTCGAATTAAGAAAATAGATAATTAAGCTTACCTTGGCAACTCAATATCTACAAAGTTATTACAAACTTTTTTAAAAGGAGTGATCGATATTTTTATATTGAAAATATCTTAGTTCACGAGTGAACACGTTGCTATTAGTAAATTTCCGCTAACAGTTCACTTTAAAGTTGAATGAATAGATTGTCGCAGAGCCGTATTCTAAATTTAAGTTGAAGCATATTGGTCAATCGGTTTAAGCAGCGGGATCGTTCGATTTACCTTAGTTTTAGATCGGTTATTCGTTAATAATTAAATATTAAAATAGTAGTTTATGTTTCTGTTATTGGCATGGGGAGCTATAATAGCCTACTAATTTATATAGTTTAGAGAGCTTAGATGTATCAGTACGATAACTACGATCAGGCGATGATTGATCAGCGCGTAGCGCAGTACCGCGACCAAACACGTCGTTTTTTAGCCGGCGAATTGACTGAAGATCAGTTCCGTCCATTACGTTTAGCAAATGGATTGTATGTTCAAATTCATGCGCCGATGTACCGCGTTGCGGTTCCTTATGGGCTAATGTCATCAAAGCAAGTGCGTAAAATTGCCGATGTGTCACGCCGTTTTGACAAAGGTTATGTGCACTTTACGACACGTACAAATTTTCAAATGAACTGGCCTAAACTGGAAGATGTACCTGATATTATGGCTGAATTGGCCACGGTACAAATGCATTCTATTCAAACCAGTGGTAACGATATTCGTAATACAACGACAGATGAATTGGCAGGCGTCTGTGCTGATGAAATTGAAGATCCACGTCCTTGGTGTGAGTTAATCCGTCAATGGTCGACCTTTCATCCTGAGTTTGCCTATCTTCCACGTAAATTCAAGATTGCTGTTATTGGTACTAAAGCAGATCGCGCTGCGACACGATTACACGATATTGGATTGCATCTGGTCAAAAATCACGAAGGTGAAATTGGCTTCGAAGTACTTGTGGGCGGTGGCTTAGGTCGTACACCAATATTGGGTGAAGTGATTCGTCCATTCCTCGAGAAGAAAGATTTATTATCGTACCTTGAAGCTATTTTACGTGTGTATAACCGTTTAGGCCGACGTGATAATAAATACAAAGCACGTATTAAAATTACGGTTCGGGAGCATGGTTTAAGTCATATTCGTGAATTAGTCGATGCAGAATGGGTGCATATTCGCAAGCAATTAGAGTTAGATGAAAAAGAAATAGAGCGTGTTAAGAAGCATTTCACTGTGCCTGACTATGATACTAGTGCTATGGATGATGCCAGTTTTGCTCAAATGCAAGCCAAAGATGCTGACTTTGCTCGTTGGGTCAAACAAAACGTGCGTGACCATAAAATTCCGGGCTATAAAATTGCTTATATCTCACTTAAAGCACCGTTAATTCCACCTGGCGATGTAACATCTGATCAGTTAGATATTATTGCCGATTTAGCCGATGAATTTAGCATGGGTGAAATTCGTGCTAGCCACAATCAAAATTTATTATTGGGCGATGTTAAGCAAGGTGATTTGCATGCCTTGTGGTTACGTCTGAAAGCTGACAATTTAGCTGCGGCTAATATGAATACAATGGCGGATATGATTTGTTGCCCAGGCTTAGATTTCTGTGGTTTGGCAAATGCGACATCTATTCCGTTAGCCAAAGAAATCAACGAACGTTTCGATAATTTAGATTATTTGTACGACTTGGGTGATATCAAAATTAAGATATCTGGTTGCATGAACGGTTGTGCTCATCAAAGTGTGGGTCATATTGGTATTCTTGGTGTCGATAAAAAAGGCGAAGAGTGGTATCAATTTACGCTTGGCGGTAGTTCAGAAGCAGATGCTTCATTGGGCGAGCGTTTAGGACGTGCAATTCCTAAAGACGAAGTAGTTGATACGGTTGCTACGTTATTAGAAGTATTTAAAGAACTTCGCCATGAAGATGAATTATTCCTAGCCACGGTTCGTCGTGTTGGGGTCGACCCGTTTAAGGAGCGCGTTTATGCAGATAATTAAAGACCGAGCAATTGTTGAAGACAATTGGCTGCATTTAGATGATGAAGCGGCGTTGGTCGCTGGTGATATCACTGTTTCAATCACGCGTTGGCAGGAACAACATGAAACGTTAGCAAAGCATCAAGGTGGTTTAGGTATACGTTTAACGGGGGAAGATCCTTTAGAAGAAATTGTGCCAGATTTGGCGGAATTTTCTTTAATTGTGCTTATTTTCCCTGCTTTTACTGATGGTCGTTGTTATTCATTTGCACGTTTATTACGCGACCGTTATAAATTCACTGGTGAAATACGCGCCCAAGGCGATGTGTTATACGATCAGCTGCATTACATGTCATTATCAGGCATTAATAGTTTTGAACTAGCTGAACCAGAGAAAATTGAGCAGGCTCTTGCTGCATTTGATTACTTTAGTGAAAGTTACCAAACAACAGCATTAACACCAGAACCGCTATATCGACGTCGTTAAAATAAATGGCTGTTTATGCTATTGGCGATCTGCAAGGCTGTTTTGATGAATTACTAAAACTACTAGATCACATTAATTTCGATCCAGTAGTTGATCAAATTTGGCTAGCGGGTGATTTGGTTAATCGAGGTCCTAAATCAGCTGATGTTATTCGCTTTGCAATGGATCTTGGTAATGAAACCGTTAAAGTTGTTCTTGGAAATCATGATCTCCATTTATTAGCGAATGCCGCAGGTATTACCGAACATCAACATCGTATGGATACGATGGATTCTGTCTTATGCGCTGATGATCGAGAACAGCTAGTGACATGGCTTCGTCATCAATCTTTGTTTCACCATGATAGTCAGTTAAATTTCAGTATGTTACATGCTGGCTTACCGCCAGAATGGTCTGTAGCTGATGCCTGTGAACGGGCAAGAGAAATTGAGACTGTCTTGCAAGGCGATAATTGGCGTGATTTTTTTAGCCATATGTATGGCAATAAACCTAAAGTATGGTCAAACAAATTAGAAGGTTGGGATAGATTGCGATTTATCACGAATTGTTTCACGCGTCTGCGTTACTGTTACGATGATGGTCGATTAGCACTTAAGTTTAAAGGTGCCCCAAAAGATAGACCGGCAGATCAAAAACCTTGGTTTGACATGCCTAATCGAGCCTCTAAAAATGATCGTATTGTATTTGGTCATTGGTCTACATTAGGAACTGGCCAATATGGGAATGTTTTCTCGCTGGATAGTGGGGCAGTGTGGGGAGAGAAGTTGACGGCTGTTCGCATCGATATCGAACCTTATCAATGGTTTAGCATTGATGCCGATCCGGCAGGTTTACCGCATGCAAAAAATAAAACAACTATTTATCCTTAGCTTTAGTCATCGCGTTCTGTTAGGTTTAATTTATTAAACAAAGTACAATATCTTTTTTACGTAAATCGGGTCTTTAATAATCATGACAAATATCACAACATTTTCAGGTGATTTCTCAGCCAAAGGGCTAAAAGTAGGCATCGTAGCAGGTCGTTTTAATGATTTTATCGTTGATAATTTGATTTCGGGTGCGATTGATTGTTTAGTCCGTCACGGGGCGAGTGAAAGTGATATTCATCTAGCTCGCGTACCTGGCGCAGTTGAAATTCCATTAGCAGTACAACGTATGGGCCGCACTGGAAATTATGATGCGATTATTGCACTTGGCGCGGTGATTCGCGGTGGTACACCTCACTTTGAATATGTGGCGGGCGAATGTTCTAAAGGCCTTGGTCAATTAACATTACAACTTGATATCCCTGTTGCATTTGGCGTATTGACTGTAGATAGCATCGAGCAAGCCATTGAACGTGCAGGCACGAAAGCAGGTAACAAAGGGGCAGAAGCGGCAATGGGCACCATTGAAATGGTTAATGTGCTTCGTCAAATTGGGACTGGGAAATAATATGGCAGGTGGAATACCTCGATCTCATGCTCGCCGTGCCGCAGTGCAGGCCTTGTATCAAGCTTTAGTGAATGGACAAGAACCAACCACAAAAGATGCTTTAGACTTTGTCAGTGCAGAGAACTCTGACAAAATGGATCAGAAATATTTCATCATATTAGTGGAAGGTGTGTCGAAAGAACTTACTACATTAGATAGTGAATTAGCCTATGCAGTCGACCGGAATCTTTCAGAAATTGATCCTGTTGAAAGTTCAGTATTAAGATTGGCGGTGTACGAGTTTATCCACCGTCCTGAAGTACCTTACCGTGTTGTATTAAATGAAGCCGTTGAGTTAGCTAAGGCATTTGGTGGTGAAAAAGGCCATCGCTATGTCAATGGTGTTTTAGATAAGATGGGTTCTAAATTACGCGTGGTTGAATATCAAGCAGCCAAAGCACGTCGCAACACTAAACCATAAATTTTATAGTTATAATCCGGCTGCAGTCACAATATGATCTGTAGTCGGATTTTTCTGTCAATTTAAAGAGGTTAATTAAGTGTCCGCACTCTCCGAATTTTCTTTAATCCAACAGTATTTTCAGCAACTAACCGCGTCACGAGACGATGTTTTGTTAGGTATCGGTGATGATTGCGCCTTATTACAGTGCCCCCCTGACCATGTGATTGCAGTGTCTATTGATACTCTTGTTGAAAATATTCATTTTTTTGCCGATGTTGATCCCGAGCATCTAGGTTATAAATGTCTAGCTGTAGGCCTGAGTGATTTAGCGGCAATGGGTGCCCAAGCTGCATGGTTTACCTTAGCTTTAACGCTCCCTGAATTAAATGAAGACTGGCTCAAACGCTTTTCTCAAGGTTTAGCTAAACTAGCAAAAAAATATAGTGTTCAATTGGTGGGGGGCGATACAACACGTGGCCCGCTCACCATTAGTATTCAAGTACATGGTTTTGTCGAACCTACGAAGGCATTACGACGAAATACAGCCAAAGTAGGCGATATGCTCTACGTTACTGGCACGCTGGGTGATGCAGGCGCAGCCCTACAATTGCAATTACAAGAATGGGATGATGAGGCATTGAATACAGACGATAAGCTTTATCTTCGTCAGCGTTTAGAACAACCCACACCAAGACTTGAAATTGGACAGAATTTAGCTGGACTTGCATCGTCAGCCATTGATATCTCAGATGGTTTATTAGCTGATTTAGGGCATATTCTGGATAAAAGTCGAGTAGGGGCTAGATTGGACTTAACAAAACTGCCATTATCATCAACTATGTCAAAGGTCGATAGAACAATGGCAGAGCGTTTTGCTTTACAATCTGGTGATGATTACGAATTATGTTTTACGGTACCAGCAGAATATTCATTACATATTGAACAACGTTTGGAAGGACTCTGCACTCATATTGGTACTATTACCGATGATGATGGCATATATTTTATTGATGATGATAATGCACTGATTGCATTAAAAGGCACTGGTTATGATCACTTCCCGGTCTAAAATTACATTTCGAGAATTAACCAAACGGCCAGCATGTTTTCTTGGGTTGGGTTTTGGTTCTGGCTTAGCGCCAAAAGCACCCGGTACATTTGGTACATTGGCCGCCGTACCTATTTATTGGCTGATGCAAGATTTACCAATAACGATATATCTAGCAATTGTTATCATCGCTTTTATAGCGGGTATCTGGATTTGCCAAAAATCAGCAGATTGGCTAAGACAAAATGATCCTTCAGCAGTTGTGTGGGATGAAATTGTCGGTTATTTGATTACCATGATCGCTGCACCGGCTGGCTGGCAATGGATGTTACTTGGATTTGTGCTATTTCGTTTCTTCGATATATTAAAACCATGGCCTATTAATCTAGCTGATAAAGCCATTCATGGTGGTTTAGGAATTATGGTTGATGACGTAATTGCCGGTATTTTTGCATTAGTGTGTGTGCAATGGTTATATCGTGTGTTGCCGACAATTAGTTTTTAGTAAACAACGCTAAGTTGTGATATTAATTACCAACAACTAGCAGTGTCCCCACCTTTAACACCCGTTTGGGTAAGGGTTAATGTGCCACAACTATCATCAGCCTGTGCTCCTTTAGGCACCGCAGTTAAGGTATAAGTCGTTGCTGTTAAATCTGGAATTGGACTTGTAAAGGTATAGTCGTCGCTAGTTACACCTGTTGCCGCGATAGTTGTACCAACATAGGTATTATTTTCAGTAAATTTTCGCTCCATAAAACTAGCAACCTCCATTAAATCTGCTTGGGCTGTTGTTCGTTTAGTCTTACGAACACTATCTTGATAAGATGGATAAGCAATCGCTGCAAGAATTGCAACGATTGCTACTGTTATCATTAATTCAATTAACGTAAAACCATTTTTTTTCATTTATAAAAACCTTTAAGTTAGCGTAATTGGCGCCATGATTGACGGCCAGTAGGATCACCGCTAGATTCTTTAATATTATCTAAATTACCACTCGAACCGCTCACATACTTCATTTCGGTTCCATCTTCAGTGGTAACAATTCCTGGTGTTTTGATAATGCCAATGTCATGTTTTCTAATGCCACTTACTTCAACATTGTCATTAGAGTCGATAACGCCATCTTTATTAGTATCATAAGATTGTATCAAATCCGCAGTATCAAATTTACCATCTCCATTAATATCAAATGGCGATGTCGAAAGTCTTCGACCATTAACAGCATCGAGCTCCATCAACCAGCTTGTTCCACCCCATCCACAAGGATCGCTTTCAGGAATTAAAGTAGCAAAAATAACGCGTCCTCCTCGTAATATCGGGGATGACACTACTCGTTCGCCTTCGGCGTTGTTGACTGGTGATATAAGATCCATATACCAACCTTTCTGCGTCGAATAGTCAATGGCTGTATCCGATGTGACGCGGAGATCTATTGCTAATGAAGCAATGGTTGTTTCAAATAGAATCTTCTGTTCCTGTAAGCTCGTTTTAGAAGTTATGACTGCATTTTGATCTCGGATTGCATAAAAACTATTTACTTGTGGTGAAGCATTAACAACTTGGTCATTTACTTCAAAGTATTTACCTGTACCAAAATAGACCATAAGTCCACCATCAGGATGCTTACCAACCTGAGGTTTAGCACTAATTGCTTGAGTTACATTATTAGCGTCTTTAGCAATAAATAGGGGAGCAGGTTTACTATCAGCGCCTATGAATGCAACTTTCCAACCTGAGGCAGTTGTTGAGCCCATATCAAATTTCCAAAGATTACCAAGCAAATCTCCAGCAAAAATAGAGTCAACGGTTCCATCATTATTTTCATCTACAGCAATAGGCGTGGATAAACCGTTAGGACTTCCTGAGCCGCCTTTGCCCGTATCTATCATTGTAATGATGTCACCCGTTTCAATATCAATAACAAATAACACGGCACGTTGATTAGTGCTTTCATAACCATTAGCAACAATTGCAGCCCATTTACCGTTATTCATTCTAACGATAGAACCTTGGGATATTGTATAACCAATGTTGTTCGTAATTTGATTAAATGTAGCTGGATTCGCAATGGGATCCACATTAGGAATATTAGTTGTCGAAAACTCCCACATTACATTGCTATTAGTGAAAGCATTTGGCGCCCCAGTTGTCGAGGCATTAGTAGGCTTAGTAATGTCTAATGCGAAAAATCCTTTACCACCACCACCTAGAGTACCTAGTAATATAGAATACCAAGACTTGCCAGAACCCAAATTAATATAAGCATCTCCTGCCTTTGGGGCTCCATCTACGAAGTATTCATGTGGTATGCAACTTGTTCCTGTACAACCATAAAGCGGTGAAGCCAGTAGATTTAACTTAGGTATTAAACTTTCAGGAATATAAGCAAATTTTTCAATACCTGTATTGGCATCAATTGCATGGAGCATTCCATCATTAGCACCGAAATATAACATTGCTGTTTTAGTTTTTTTGCTGGTTAAATATGCGGGATAGCTTGTTCCTTCTGTACCGTTTAAAACGCTATAACCTAAGTTATCTGATTGACCTACAAACCAAGGATCAGAATTGACAACGTCACCTAATATTGATGTACGAGGGCGAAATAAACCGTCAGGAATTTCATTACTATGATCTCCTCTAATATAATTAGTCCGAAGAAGCCCTTTCGTATCAACAGTGCCTGTAGCATCTTTACTTAATGCGGCTTTTTGCTTTGTATTAAGGTTTGCATATTCGAATTCGATGCCTTTACTACTACCAGTAGCCAATGGATTATATGAAAAGATATTGCGGCTATTCTCTGCAGGGATGAGATCTGCTGCATCCCATACCTGATTTCCAATTTCGCCAGTAGTATCATCTAAATCATAGGCTAATAATTGGCCACTCCACTCACGGCTATTGAAGCGAGCTTGATATATTTTGGTATTGGTATCAAGCCTCGTGGAGTTAGTTGCAACAGCCGCAGATGAACTCGTTCTTGCAATAATTTCTGCAAATGCTTTGTTCAGTTGCGTTTCTAACTTACCTGCATTGGTCACCAAGAAATAACCATCGGGACTGCCGTCATTATCCGTATCCCATTCGTCTGTTTCTAAAGTGCCATTCTCATTTGTATCTGTCATTGACCATTTTGCAGCATACCAGAGAGGATCATGTTTTATAAAGCTAGCAGATGCTGACGTACCAACAGTAAAAGTTCGTTTGCTATATAGGGGTAATGGAATGTTGTCATTCCAAATGCCGCTTGGCGTAGTATCCAGAAAGTAATCTTCATCGCCGTCTGAAGCATTATCAGGTACATCCCTCACATCTAAGTATGTACCATCCTGAGTGGTACCTGAAATTACATAACCAATATGTTGGTCTATGCCGCCAGCCGCATAAGTAGAGTTTAGTTCTACCTCTAACTGATTACTGCCATTTACTGTAAAAATATACTCAACGATAGCATCCATATCATGATCAGCGGCTTGTTCCACATCTTCATAATTGATGCGAAACAAACCATAAGGGCGACCGCCATTAACACTGGCATCCATATTCCCTGCATTAGTATTAACTATCTTCTCTATATAAAAATCGACAATTTGGTTGGTTGGTTGAAAATCGCCTTTTTTATTTGAAATACTATTGCCACCAACGGATTTGGCAAAAGGGACAAGCGTTACGGTTTTACCTGCAATAGGGATTGTAATGCGCGGTAATGGCGAGGCAAGTGCTACGGATAAGGTATCTACATTCTGCTCACCTTTTACGGTATTTAAGTCATTTTTTTTGCCATACAAAGCTACGCTGCCGGAGTAATAACTTCCTAGTTTGGTTGGCTCTTCGGGTGCAAGTCCTCGAATATTAGAAAAACTATTGACTGTTTTTGCTGAAGGCGTGCCGTCACTATTTGTGCCAGATTGGCCAATAAATATATTGGTTGCTTCAGATTCGCCAGCCCAGATATTATCCGCTAAGGCTGAGACATTCATTCCAGTTAAGTCCCCGGTGAAACTACTAAAATAACTGCCAGGGACTTGGTCACTATCATAAGATGAGTTTATGTCACTGATAACTAGCTGTAATGGTTTAGCGCAATGTGCATAACCGCCATCGGTTGTCCTATAGGGATCCACCCATTTTGGAAGCGGAAGACCGAGTGTTTTATCCGTTCCATCCTTGACACCATCGTTAAACGCTGAAGTTGGGGAGGCTTTGCCTGCAAAATAACGTAATCCTTCGTACATCATTTCTGCAATAGGATTTCCCCATTCTTGTGCTTCACCATTCTTGATTGATCGAGTTGTAATAAAGCCCGACTTATATAGGTGATTAGAGTAGCTGAAACTTTCTACGCGAAGCTTATTCAATGTATCGACAATACCGCTCATTGAAGTGAAAATTCCTGTTTCGAGATTAACTTCATCTGTAAATGAGGCGATATTTTTCCTAATAACGCCACCGGCTGTATTATTAGTATAAGAACCTGTCAGCAAACCAAATGCCATCAAATCATCTTCGCCATAGCGCTGTAAAATCCCTGTTGGTTTGTAAGTCGTCGTCGTGTCATCGCTATATGCCTTACAATTAGACTCTAATAAATCAGTGACGCATGCTTTAACGTTGACGCTGTAATCTGTAATTTTAGATGTAGGAATCGTTTTCACCCAGCGTAAAACAAAACCGTCACCCCCCGTTCTTTCTTCGTGACGAAATTTAATAGTATGAGTGCCTGCTGCCAGAGATATTGAGCCTGTTGTATGAGTATCACAGTTACAAAAGCCATGTCCTCCGTAGTATCCAGCAACATAAAGATCATCAATAATGACATCAACTGCATCATCACCATCGACAGTGAATTCATAATTTCCTGAGGATGGAATATTAAGCTCAGCAGTCACAACCGTCATATAATTGTCATCAGCGCCATATGGATTATCATTTCCTTCGATCGTTGTCATTGAGCCGCTGCCATCTAATTTTGCTGGAATAGCATAATTAATTTCCCAAGTATTAAAGTCATTACGGTTATTAGGATGATTACTTCCAGTTCCTGATATATTGTAAATTTTACGTACGACGTTACTTAATACTGTGCTTGGTACTGTTACGCCTGATGTTCCACCTGCTTTAGCACAATTAGGTCCGGAACCACCATCCAAGCACTTAGTACCTGCAACAGGACGTTCAATAGATACCCATTCCCAAATACGGTACGTACTGTCGTTAAGAACACGCATAAGAGGCTGACCTGAGTAGCTCAAAGATGTATTAGCAAATAAGTGGCGAGTGCCAATAGTGGGTTGGCTAAGAGGTGTGTATTTACTTATATCGTAACCATTTACTACTGTACTGGTATATTCTTTACCCCAGCTGTGTGCGTCTTGTGGAATAAAAGCGCGTTTAAGTACTGTTTGTGATGTGGTGTCTACCGAACGAAAACCACCATAAAGTACTTTACGTAAAGCATCCATGCGGCTGGTTGTAACATAGTTAAGAAAGTCACCGCTCCAATTTCCTGAACATTGTTTATTACTCGTTTTAGATACCGGTGAAAAAAGATCAGAGCTGTAGGTGTAGCATTTGTATGAATCAAAATAGCCAAAATAATCGATTTCAGGATCGTAACCAATATCTAGTTGACCATCGTCGTTTAAATCAGAGGCATCATTGTATGCTTCATAGTAAAGTTTATGGTCGCGTCCCATTGTTAACATCACTATGGGCGGGACACCGTTGGTTAGAAACAGAGGATACTGAGCTATTGATGTAACTGCGCCAGCATTGCTAATAGATAGAAACAGTATTAATATGGGCAAATAAATTTTTCTCATTATCATTCCTCTATGTCGGACATAGTGTTTTATCGTTTATATGTCGTTTGTAACATGACAAATGAACTTTCGGTTCCGCCGAACGCTTTTGACGTTATTCTGTAATATCGGCTTTCAGCTGCAACGCCTGCTTCGAGACTACCGCCTGGCTCGTTAACAGGAAGTAGTTCTTCTATAATATAACGCGGGGCAGTAGTAACACCGGATAGGGTGCATATGTATTCTCGGGAGTTTATACTCGCCCAATTATCTGGTTTCCAACGAGGTAAGCCTAATGTGGTCGGTAGATATAGTCCCCCAGAGCCATCGAATACAGGTAAAACGGGTGTTGTACGGAGATAAGATTCTCCTGCTCTTAATCCTGCCTCAGCAGCTTGAAATGCCATATTTCTATCTTTAAAATTCCCCGACATTTTTTCTTCTAAAATCGTAGTACTCATGCTGCTGATAGCAAGAATAGTCATAATTAATAGCATGATTAAACTTATTACTAACACCACACCTTGTTGTTTCACTAAATGATGTTTAGCCATGTTTATTGCACCCGATTTCTAATGGCAATAGTCGATGAGAATACTCTTCTCAGTCTTCCTTCAGTTCCGGCTATAGTACTGCCATTGAATTCTACTGACTGGTTACTCGTGGTTAGGTTAGTGTCTAATGTTTGTGCCAAAATGCTAATTTGAGCACTGATTACTTTATCCCAGTCATTTGCATCATTAATGACTTTCGCTGTTACATATCGATCCACGATGTCATCGTCGTTATCATCTGCACCATAAAGTACTTGAAGATTCTCAATACCTTCTATAAGTTCAGATGGGTTATTTGCACCAGTAGCCGTTGTTTGATCATATGACCAAAGCGCCGGCTCCCCATTGTGACCAAGTTTAATAAAGTAGGTGATGGCAGAAAATTTGAATACTTCAGCATCGTAGTTATACTGCTTTGATTCGCCAGTTAAACACACTGATGGTGCTGGAGAAGGATCATCTGGATCTGAAGCTGGATATGATTTACAAAAATTATCAGTTTGATTAAGAGTACTATTATGGCCGATAGCTTGAGATGTACTGCCTGAATTATCGTTTATGCTTGTTACTCTGAAAATATGTCCATCTTCACAGTCTGCAATCATTAAAATATCTTTTTCAGATATTTTGCATGAATTAGGCAGTACTACTGGAATCTCTCCATCTGAGCTACCTATATTTTCGGTTAATGTGGCACCGCAGCTCGTACCACGTTGGAGTGTGATGACATCAGTTCCACCAATCACTGTTGTTCCTAATTCTGCTGGTGTTGAAGGACTCCATGTCGTTGCTGAATCTGCATCACTGCCTGTTATGATCGTATTTACACCCATTGGTGATGGAATTGGTGCATTAGCGATTTGATTAATATTCATTTTCTCTATGGCCCTACAACCGCTATAGCCAGTAGAACGAATATCACGCGTTAAAATTTCTAATGCAAATCGAGCATTATCTTGGAGTCGTGATTGGGCTTCTGTAACACGATAAGTTTGCTTGTTTGTCACGAAGATTTGAATAACGCCTGCAACTAGAATTAATCCCAGTACTATGGCAATCATTAATTCTATAAGCGTTAAACCATTTTGTTGTTTATGAATTGGATTAATTTTCATCGTTCACTACTCACAGTAAATGATTGATTATCACTGCCGCCGCTACCACGAGAATCATCCCATTGAACTACAACTGTTACGATATCACCGCTTACCGTTACCGAACCTTTACCTTCAGGTAATTCTTCTAATGCAGTTTTCCAAGCGATTAAATCCGCCCCATTAAGTGTAGAACCTGAGATTGTTGATGGTTCATCTGTAAGCGCTGTCGAATAATCAGCTGTTCGATTTAATCTCATTCTGTCAATGATATCGTAAGCGATAATGGTAGCCGATGTTCTGTATTGAGCACTATGATTGTTTTTAAGACTAATCATTTGTAAGCTGGCTAAGCCTAATAGACCAAGTGCTAATACGAAAACGGCTATCATGACTTCCAATAGCGTAAACCCTTTAGTCTTAAGTTTTGTGCTGTAATCTTGAATGGTAATCATTCTGTGCAACTTGTTAAGTCAGATTGTTCAGCAATTCTTACCCGACCAGTATTTGATACGACAAGACCTTTTGCCTTAGTATATCCGCGATCATCACAAATAGTGAATGTTGAGTTGTAGCCGATAGCAAAGCCATCAGGCTGATATGTAACTCGGTTTTTACTTGGAAAAACGAGTGTGTTGCCAGTCGTTAACGCTGAATTAACACGAATAATTGTGTCGTCAGTATCTACAGAACCATTTCCATTGATGTCTTCATAAATAATCCAGCCTTCGTTCCAGTTACCACCACACTCCTCACCATCATCACTTTTACAGACAGTAACGGTTATAGCACGTTTGATAGCTTCACTTCGAGCGAAATTAAGAGATGCTGTAAGGCTATTAATTTGTGTAGTTAAGCGACTGTCTTTAATAAGATCATTAAAACTAGGAGCGGCTAAACCAACTAAAATAGCAGCAATGGCTAATGTGATCATAAGCTCAACAAGGGTAAAGCCTTTATTTTTTGTCCTTGATTCAGTCATTACCACGCCTTGTGTTTAGCAGTCATTGAATCATATCCTTATATATAAGAGCATGTAAAGGCTGGCTCTTTGAATCAACGTGACCTTGTTCTCGGTTTGGTGAATTATGTGTTGCGGTTAGACATCGTCTAAATAATGAGGTAGAGACATCGGTATTGAATATCTCTATCTCACTTGTCTTAGAAAGTCATTTTTATTAGATATTTTGATTGAAAGACGCTTTGTATCGATCTGCAAACTCTTCAGCAGTGAAACTATGGTTTTGAGTACCATGTTGCTCGATTTTGATGGCGCCTAGTAATGATGCAATACGACCTGTTGTTTCCCAATCTTTGCCATGCATAATGCCATGAATTAAGCCTGCACGATAAGCATCTCCACAACCTGTTGGATCAGCAAGTTTTGATGTTTTAGCACATGGGATATCTAGTCTTTGACCTGCAGTATAAATATGTGAACCTTCACCACCTCTAGTAATGATTAACGCTTCAACATGCTCGGCTATATCCGTTTCCGATAAACCGGTACGATCCTGGAACAGTTGGGCTTCATAGTCATTTAAGGTGATATAGGTTGCTTGTTTGGTAAAGTTAAGTAAATCTTCGCCATTAAACATCGGTAAACCTTGGCCTGGATCGAAGATAAATGGAATGCCTGCTTCATGTAATTGCTGAGCGTGTTGGATCATACCGTCACGACCATCAGGTGAAACAATCGCTAAGGTAATGTCTTTTGCTTCGCTAATATTAGTTTCATGGGCTAAGTTCATCGCACCGGGGTGGAATGCTGTAATTTGGTTATCGTTCATGTCCGTGGTAATGAACGCTTGGGCGGTATAACTACCTTTTTTTACATGAACATGACGACGACTTATTTGATGTTGATCCATCCATGTTGCATAGCTAGAAAAGTCACTACCTACTGTGCCCATAGGAACAGGTTCATCACCTAACAGTTTTAAGTTGTAGGCGATATTTCCAGCACAACCACCAAATTCACGGCGTAATTCAGGGACTAAAAATGCCACGTTTAGCATATGTACTTTGTCAGGCATGATGTGATTTTGGAATTGATCTGGAAATACCATGATGGTGTCAAAAGCGAACGAGCCACAAATAAGTGCTGACATAAAGTTATCCTTTTTCTTGAGTATTAAGTTGATTTTGGTCGGTACTAATCGTTACTTCGCCATTTAAAAAGGCTTTCAAATGATGACCGACAATGTCATTACGCCATCCTTGTAACAACGGTATATCTGTTTCACCTGCGACCATTCGTTCGACATCTTTGCGAGAAGCAATAGCAACCGGAGCAATTTCTTGTTCGATACAATATTTTCTGAGTAAAGACATTAAAGCATCGACAATGGAATCTTGTTGGGGTGTAAGTGGTTCTGTCTTTTTAATGGTTGGCCATTCCGCTTTTGGTGAGGCTTTGGCTAAGGCTATTTCAGCTAGCAATTCTTTACCGTGTCTATTGACGGTATTGGTTTCTAAACCACGAATTAAGCTAAATTTATCTAATGAATCGGGTGCTAATTTAGCTAAATCAAGTAATACATCGTCTTTTAATATCCAGCGGCGAGGGCGATTTGATGCCACTGCACGTTGTTCACGCCATGCAGCGAGACGTTGTAAGATCGCTAATTGAACACCTTTTAAACGACCAAATCCTTTTACCTTACGCCACATTGTTTCGGGCTTAACAAGATAAGTATCGATGCTAGTCAATGTTGCGAAATCTTCATCTAGCCAATGCGTACGTTTTTTGTCTGCCAATTGTTGGCTTAGTAATTTGTAAACATCACGTAAGTAACGAACATCGTCCGCGGCATAGTCAATTTGATCGGGATCTAAGGGACGTTTTGTCCAGTCGGTACGAGAATGCGCCTTATCCAATTCGACATTGATACACATTTTGACCAGATTGCCGTAACCAATTTGGTCGCCATAACCTAATACCGTAGCAGCCAGTTGGGTATCAAATACATTGGTCGGCAGTTCATCTCGAATCAGATATAACAGTTCGAGATCTTGGCGGGCAGCATGAAAAACAACGGCGATATTGGGATTGTAAATAAGATCTAAAATCGGTGTAAGGTCAGTGAGTGCAATCGGATCAATGCAGGCAATGGCCTCTTCGGTGGCCACTTGAATTAAACAGAGTTGAGGTGAGTAAGTCTTTTCACGTAAGAATTCAGTGTCAACGGTCATCCATGTTGTATGGGCAATTTGTTGACAAAAGTTCGTGAGTTCGGCGGCGGTATCGATGTATTGAACGGTCATTATTAAGAAAATCTTACTGAAAATAAAAGGTACAGTATAACGATTTTAGTAAATGCTGACCTTTGCTCGTCAATATTATTCCTCTTTAAGTCTATTTTCGATGTCTTGCTGGTTAAAAGGCCAGCCAATATCGCTGTTATCAGCAAACTGTACAACGGGAATGCGAATACCATAACGTGCAACGAGCTCATCATCATCAGCAATTTCAGTTGTTATTATGGTTAGCTGATATTGAGTGGCGAGTGTTTTCAATATGGCGTCTGCTAGTTCGCAAAGATGACAGCCGGAGGTGGTGTATAAAATTAGCGTGGTCATTTCTCTAGTAAACGGGGTATGAGATCAATAAAGTTACAGGGGCGATGGCGTGCATCAAGTTGTTCTCTCAGAATATCATTCCAGCCTGTTAGACACGCGCCGCTTGAACCGGGCAAACAAAATATGAAAGTACCATTGGCAACGCCTCCAATAGCGCGAGATTGAATCGTAGATGTTTTAATTGTTTCAAACGATATTTGGCGAAATAACTCCCCAAAACCTGCGATTTCTTTATCAAACAATACTTGTACTGCTTCCGGCGTACCATCTCGACCAGTTAAGCCTGTACCACCAGTTGTGATGACAGCATGAATACTAGGATCAGCAATCCATTTTGAAATAATGGCACGGATTTGGTAAGTGTCATCTGGTACGATTTGTTGTGCGGCAAGTTGATGACCAGCACTTAAAATACCTTCACGAAGAACTTTACCTGATGTATCGTTCTCTAAGGTTCGTGTGTCAGACACCGTCAGTAGGGCAATATTAATTGGGATGAAGCTACGTTCCATAATATATAACTCAGCATTATAAGTGGGTGAACCAGTATAATTGGGCGATGCCTTATGGTCTATTTTTAAACAAAGGATATGAGTATGAAGAAATTATTATTAGTTGCAGCCATCAGTGTCAGCTTAGTAGGTTGTGCTGCCAATGATCCAAACCAACGAGCTAAAACAGGGGCCGCTGTCGGCGCTGTTGCGGGTGCTTTGTTAGGGCATTCAATTAAAAATGATAAAGGTGGGGTATTGATTGGCACCGCAGTTGGTGCAATGGCTGGCGCAGGTGTCGGCCATTATATGGATAATCAACAACAAGAAGTGGAAGCCGCCTTAGCCTCTGAACAGGCCGCTCACAATATTGAAGTACAACGTCTGCAAGATGAAAGTTTGAAGATTGATGTATCAAGTGAGATCTCTTTTGATTTTGGTAGCGCAGCATTAAAATCAACGTTTATGCCAACGTTGATGAAAGTGTCTGATATTTTAGAACGCTATCCAAATACGATTGTTCATGTAGTCGGTCATACGGACAGCGTCGGTTCAGAAAGCTATAATATGCAACTTTCACAACAACGTGCTGCATCTGTAGTCAATTATTTTGCTTCTCGTGGCATTCCAACTGATCGTCTAGTCACTGTCGGTCGTGGTGAAATGGAACCAAGAGCAACTAACGATACCGAAGCCGGTCGTCAATTAAATCGTCGAGTAGAAATTTATGTCAAACCCGTCATCGAAGGGCAAGAATCAAAAGCATTCCAAACACCGCAAAGCGGCCAATACTAATAACGATCGCAGTAATAGCAACGCATCACGCAATGATCTAATCTTCGGTTTACACGCAATACAGGCAGCACTTGAAATGCCTGTAACGCGTGTGACCGAAGTGTGGTTATCAGATGAACGTCATGATGATCGTATTGCGGCTATTATTGAAGCGGCTAAACCACACGATGTTTCTATTCACAAAGTGGATAGTTATCAGCTAGATGAAATGGCGCCAGATGCTAGACACCAAGGTGGCGTTGCACGCTGTACGCCATTACGTGATTTAGATGAAACAGATCTCGATAAAATACTGGATGATCTTAAAGGTAATCCGTTTTTACTTGTTTTGGATGGCGTACAAGATCCCCATAACTTAGGTGCTTGTATGAGAACCGCTGAAGCGGCGGGTGCACATGCGGTTATTGCGCCTAAAGATCGTGCATCTAGTTTAACCAGCACTGCGTTAAAAGTATCAAGCGGTGCCGCAGAGCGTTTACCTTTTATACAAGTGACTAATTTGGCGCGTGTTTTGCGCGATTTACAAGCTCGTGGTATTTGGGTCGTTGGAACATCGGGCGAAAGTGAAGTAACACTTTATGACGCCGACTTGAAAGGTCCTTTAGCTATTGTTCTTGGCGCTGAGGGACGCGGTATTCGACGTTTGACTCGTGAGTGTTGCGATCATGTCATGTATATCCCTATGCAAGGTGGAGCGGAAAGCTTGAATGTTTCGGTGGCCGCAGGTGTGTGTTTATTTGAAGCATTTAGACAACGTAACTTGTGATTAAGTAACAACATAACGTAAAATTGTCGATTGCCTTTAATGAAAGTTAAAAATCGGCGAAACTCCTTGCCTCAAAAATTGGGGCTGTATAAACCGTGAGGAGCTCTTATGAGACATTACGAAATCGTGTTTCTGGTCCACCCTGATCAGAGTGAACAAGTACCTGCAATGGTTGAAAAATACCAGCAGATCCTAACAAGCAATGGTGGTATTGTGCATCGCTTCGAAGACTGGGGCCGCCGTCAATTAGCTTACCCAATCAATAAAATTCATAAAGCACACTACATTCTAATGAATGTTGAATGTGGTATTGAACAATTGAATGAAGTTACTACTGCTTTCCGTTTCAATGACGCTGTTATTCGTAACCTTGTCGTATCTACTGACGGGGCGGTTACTGAACCATCTCCAATGATGCGTAAAGATGAAGAAGAAAAACCGCGTAGACGCGATAACGCTTAAAACCCAAGGAGCATACAATGGCACGTTTTTTTAGACGTAGAAGATTTTGTCGCTTCACCGCTGAAGGTGTTAAGCAAATCGATTATAAAGATGTAACTTTATTGAAAAATTACATCACGGAAACAGGAAAAATTGTTCCTAGTCGTATTACAGGTACTAAAGCACGTTACCAACGTCAGCTTTCAACATGTGTGAAACGTGCGCGTTTCCTAGCGTTGATTCCTTACTGTGACATGCATAAGTAAAAACGTATTGTTATCCGAAACATCGAATCTAAATAAAGCGTAAAGAAATGTTGCAGGGGATTGCACAATTTTCAATGCGAGGACGCTGGCAAGCTGCTGGTGTAATTGCATTACTCTCGGTTGCCGCTTTGATGTTACCGCCCTTTAGCTATTTAGCAAGTGGGGTGATTGCGCTTTGTACGTTACGTATGGGGCCAAAAGAAGGGATTAAGGTTGTTTTAGCAACGACCGTTATTTTTTCATTAATAGCGGGATTGTTACTGAACAATTTTTATCTCTCTGGATTGTTTTTAATATCAAGTTGGTTACCGATATTGGGTGCCAGTTGGATATTGGGTTATACACGGTCGTTGGCGATGAGTTTATTAGCTACGACAGCGTTAAGTATTGTCGTGGTATTAGGTTTTTACTTAGTAATTCCTGATCCCAGTTTGTGGTGGCAGCAAGTGATTGCACCATTTGCAGAAAGCTTAACTCAGCAGCCAAATTGGCAGTTTGATCAAACACAAACGCAGGCAATAGTATTGAACTTATCAAGCATGATGACCGGTTTAATGGCCGCAGGTTTGAGTCTCAATATTATGTTGGGTTTGTTGATTGGACGTTCATGGCAAGCTAAATTGTATAATCCAGGTGGTTTTGCAGATGAATTTCAACAGCTTCGTCTGGGCAAATCTATTGCGATATTGACATTGATCATGATGGTGGTGACCGCCTTACCTTTGGGTGATGGTATGTCAATATTAAGAGCATGTTTGCCAGTGTTGTTAGTTGTATTTACCTTGCAAGGTTTGTCAGTGGTACATGCCATTGTCAGACAACAAAAAAGACAGTCATTTTGGTTGGTAGCTGTATATGTGTTACTGCTTGTGATGATGCCGCAGATGGCGGTATTGCTCACAATAATAGGTGTTTTGGAACAGTGGTTTAATTTTCGTCGACTTAATATAGTAAGCGACGAGTGACTTTAAAGAGCAGTGTTTCACTGCGAATGAGGGTAGAACGATGCAAGTAATTTTGCTAGAAAAAATGCAGAAGCTTGGAAATCTAGGTGATGAAGTTTCAGTTAAGTCTGGCTTAACCAAGAAACCAGTCAGAACTATTTCTGTTGGTCAACTCATTGCAGAGAACGATGAAGGCGTTGTCATGGTTGTGGACTCCTATCCCAAAAGCCCAAAGAAAGGCCGAGTTACCAACATGATCCCTTGGGCCATGATCGTTGAGTATTATGAATATCAAGATATCTGAGAAATGGAAACGACCATTCAGGCTTGCTTTAGTAATAGTGGCGATCATCATTTTAACAATGGCAAATAAGTATTACGTTCAATTCTCCGTGAATTTCTCTTTTGGATCACAACCAGTAAAGACAGAAGCACCAGATATCGACTCCCGCCGAACGGCGTTAGAGATTCTTAATCTTGGACATCCTGTTATTAGACATTGAAACCAGCCCGCATAAGGTGTGGAC
>LAZR01000770.1_pt1 | contig 22275 bp, 20 predicted proteins | sample 329461 | NCBI WGS metagenome assembly LAZR01 (sample SAMN03002196, study PRJNA259156) | marine sediment metagenome | biome: sea floor; feature: Hydrothermal impacted sediments; material: marine sediment; isolation source: Loki non-amplified sample from Loki's castle hydrothermal vent sediment ...
AATATTTCCAAGCTCGGATACTATCCTTTTATGGCTTGTTCTTATTGTAATTTCACTACTTCCGCAAGATGGGCACGCTTTTGGTGCATATTGATCGGCAGAGACCTTCACGATTTCTTTTTTGACGCGTCTACTAAAGTCCATGAATTTAAAAACGCCAAATTTTGTTATAATAAGCTGTAATATCTACGTGATACCATTAAACGAAAACTTTTTTTTTGCCCATCCATACACAAAGTATAGGAATTAATCCTAAAATAAGATTAAAATAATAGTATTTCTATACTTAATATCAAGAAAATTATAATTTTTTAAATTATTAATGAATTTTATATTTTACAGACTAATGACTGTTATTAGGTGAAAATATGACTGAAAAAAAAGGGAATTTAATGTTAAAATGGGTCAATGACAATAGCCAGTTTCGTCCAATTGAATCTGGTTCAGATTCAACTGAGGGAATTTTCATAGAACTTAATGAAGAGGATGCAAAATGGAAATATTTCTATATAAAGGGCGCTTCCTTAATAGCTAGGAGGACATCACTGAGAGCAGCTAATGGAATATCAAAAACAGGTTATGTTCATCCGAAATCTAATGTGAGGTATGGTGTTGATTGTAAATTAGAGGAAGAAATATCACCCTATGAAGACATGCCCGATAGCCTTAAAAAGTCTCAAAGAACATGGTATAAGGGAGAATATAAGGAATATTAAATTTATTTTTTTGATATCTTCGTATTCTTGATCCATTTTTTATTTTACTGAGGATTTATACTTAGCCTTATTAATGAAATCTTTACTCCAATGAGTTTTTTTATAATAATTTGAGGTTTGGATAATTTTTTCAAATTTCAATAGTTTTCCATTATTGTCAAAAAACGCTTTCTTTCCTTTTTCAAAAATATTAAATTTCTAAAAAAATAATTCAAAATCATGGATGATCAATATATAACGTCAAATCCATCTCATAGCACAGCTTAAAACGAGGAAAAAATGCCACCTTATATTATATCCCAAGAAGAATATGAAGCCATAATTAAGCCATCATCGGAGAAAAAAACCCCAATGATAATGAAACTTGTTGCAAAAATGGCTGAACGTACGCGAGACACTAACTATTCTGTTGGGCTTCGAATAGAAGAAAACACAGTGCTTTATCCTGATAAATTAGCCTTATTATATGAAGATGAAAAATATACCCATAAAGAGTATAATGCCTGGATTAATCGTTATGCTAACTACTTTCTGAAAATAGGGTTAAAAAAGGGTGATGTAGCTGTTGTTTTTGTGGAAAATCGTTCAGAATACATGTTTGTAATTGCAGCAATGGGGAAAATAGGAGTTATTTCTTCCTTAATTAATACAAATCTACGTAAAAATCCACTCATTCATAGCATGACTCATACTCCCGGGAAAGTATATATTATTGGTGAAGAACTTTACCAAGCGTTTGAAGATGTTAAATCCAAACTGGGATTATCAGATAGACAAAAACAAAACCTTTTTTATTTACCTGACAACGGAGAGCAAGAAATTCCGAGGGGATATATTAACCTAAAAGAAGAAATCAAAGATTCAGATATCAATAATCCACTTACCACTTCAGAAATTCTAATGAAAGACCCTTTTGTCTACATTTTTACATCTGGCACGACGGGACTTCCAAAAGCGGCAATTATGAAAAATAGTTCAATAATAAATGCGATGGGATGGTGGGAAATGGTCATTGGGTTGACGAATGACGATATCATTTATATCACTACACCGTTATTTCATAGTCATGGAATAAAAGTTGCATTTGCTGCAGCCCTTAGCAAAGGATCCGGAATGGCAATTGCGAGAAAATTCAGTGCCAGTAAATTTTGGAATGAAGCTAGAAAATTTAATGCTACTTGCTTTAATTATGTAGGAGAAATATGCAGATATTTGTATAATCAACCTCCAAAACCAGACGATGCAGACAATCCAATAGAGAAAATAGTTGGGAATGGTCTTAGACCCGATATATGGGTAGACTTCAAAGAAAGGTTTAATATCCAAGAAATAAGAGAATTTTATGGTGCTACAGAAGATTTTGTTCCAAATTTTGCTAATATACATAATCTCGATAAAACCTGCGGAGTTTGCTTAACACCCTACGCTATTGTAAGATATGATATTGAAAATGATCAACCCTTTAGAAATGAGAGAGGTCGCATGAAAAAAGTAAAAAAAGGCGAAGTTGGTCTGTGCCTTGGGCAAATTACAGATCCTGAGAATTTTTATATGTACAAAGACAAAGAAGCTACCGAAAAAAAAGTCTTTCGGGATGTCATTAGAAAGGGGGACATGTATATTAACACCGGAGATCTATTAAGAAATATTGGTTTTGGACATGTTCAATTTGTAGATCGCTTAGGTGATACTTTCAGATGGAAAGGTGAAAATGTTTCTACCGAAGAAGTTGAATCAGTCATTAACACTTTTGAGGAAATTGATATGTGTTCTGTCTATGGTGTGTTGATTCCACATACTGAAGGGCGTGCAGGTATGGTTTCGGTGCATAAAAAATCTGATGAGGTTTTCGATTTTAAAGGTTTTCTCATTTATCTAAAAGAATACTTGCCAAATTACGCGATTCCTAAGTTTTTACGATTTATTGATGGATTTGACTTTACTGCTACTCATAAGATTCAGAAAGCAAATTTGAAAAAAGTAGGATATAATGTTAATGAGTTAAATGATGATATATATGTTCTTTTACCTGGCAGATCCGAGTATATCTCCGTAACCAATGAAATTTATCAAGAAGTCTCAGAAGGAAAATATTCATTTTAGAGTGATAACCGTATATAAGATAAAATAAGTCACCTTTATCCTCTAACTTTTTAGCAACTTTTTTATATTATTTTAATAAATTAAAGCAAGAAAATACCATTTTTCATGCTTACATATAAATTTTTAAATACTGTCCCAAAATTCGTGAGGAGATAAATATTGCTTAATTTTTGAAAATGGACATGTAGCAATACAACTTCCACAGTCACTACTGTTCTTAATCCAAAATTCAAAACACTTTTCAGCGTCAGTATAATACTTTTTGATTCCAGAATTATTGGATATATTATTTCCCTTGAAACTAGGTTGAACTTCTTTTGATATTGCATTAGTTTCGCACGATTTTGCACATTTTAAACAAGTTTTACAGAATTCTGCAATTTTATTTATGAACTTCTCATTTGGCTTATCTGAAATTAATGGTAAATCTGTAAAAATTTTACAAATCCTCACCCGTGGTCCAAACTCAGGTGTTATTAATAGTCCTAATCTACCGAGAGCTCCAAGCCCTCCATCAACAGCTAAAGGTATACTTAAAGCAGTATCATTACCGCATTGAATTGCTCTATATCCTAAATTCCTAATAAATTCCCCCAAACAAGAGATAGTAAATGCCATTTTTGAATAAGCAAGAGATGCTGCTGCGGCAGCAGGTTGGGCAGGTGCTGTTGAAATTGAATCTTGGTCCATCTCTATTGCCATTACAATAACTTTATTCATTCCATCGGGTAACTCTATTGGTTGCTCGTATATCGATTCTTCAGCTTTTCCTCCACGAATGCCTTGCTTTGCTTCAGCTTCACTAACTTCGTCAGGTCTCATAAACCCTGTTTTATAAATCCATTTTTCATTAACATCTGCGATGCCCACTATAGATGCTCCATAAAATCTCGCTCCTTTCTTTATGTAATTAGTAAAATTTTGTCTGTTTTCTATAACATGTTTAGATTTCATCCAATTTACACCATAACCAATATCCATCAAATGTTTCCTTTTCCACTTAAAAGCGTAAGGAAACCTCTCATATACTGTCCAACCTGCCGCAACCAAAGCGAAATCTAGTCTTGAATAACCCTCTTTTTTTGATTCGATATGCTTTTCGAGATTTGTATCAATCATTTGATGATAAGTCCGTAAACTCTTATCCCATAATCTCCTAAATAACATGTTATTTTTCTGCTTAAAGCGTTTGTAAACTGTATCGTCTATCTCGTACATTTTTTCAGACTTATTCTTTTATATAGGTTATATTATAATTTTATAACGATTAATAAAACTTTTTGATGAGAAAAACATAGTAAAAGTAGAAAAATAAAATAAAGCTAAAATTAATTGAATCAACCATGAAAGAACAAAGATTTGTTTTGCAGTTGGGGATGGGTACAGACCAGCACGGGCACGACAATGACTGTACTAATGCTGCAATAAAAGCAATTAAGAATGCTATTTCTAATAATTGTCTAACTGGCTTATCAGAAATTTGTGGTTTAAAAGAGCCGAAAGATTTATCGAGGATGAAAGTACATGTTAAAATTGGGGCTCCATATCCAGATAAAATTGATGAAGAGAAAGTTTTGAAAGCTATTCCGTTTGGTGAAAAATCGATTGAGGTAGTACAAGGTGGATTAGTAGCTGAAGGGATAATGATTCAGGAACTAGGTGATACATCAGATAACATACTGGTTTGCAATGCGGCAGTTACAGTCTCTATTTCTGATATATAGGCTTAATAACTTGTATTACAAGACTTTATCTGATAGAGTGTCATCCAATCTTTTTCTTAGTAACAGGACATACTTCGATACAGGTATTACACCATATAACCGTATGCGGGGAGATCCTCTCCCAATTAGACCTTGCCCATTCATCACAAATGCTCTTTGTGTATTTTCCATTAATAAATGCATTTGCGGGACATGCTTTGATACAAATATTACAATTTTTACAATATTTACTCTCCTGTATTGGTTCTCCATATGTTAGTGGAGCATTAGTAACAATTGCTCTCAATCTCACTTGTGAACCATAAGTGGGAGTAATCAATAAATTATTTTTCCCAATTGGTCCAATTCCCGCTAATGCAGCTGAATCTTTTAAAAATAAACCAGGTTTATATGATATTACCTCAGCTTTAAAACCATTTTTTAGTAAATATTTTTTTATTTTATGACAAAAATTTTCGATTATTGAATCTGCAAATTGATAACTTTTATTACTATCCTCTTTGTAATTCCAGGCGTCAAGTACTAAGTCATACAGATGAAAACCGATTATAATAACTGCCGTTGTATCATCCAAGTAAGCTTGAGGTCTGAAATCCTCTGGAAAACGGTTGAATAAGCTCGGGTTGGCAATACCTACGACATCCACTCCGATCTTCTCGCAATATTTTTTAACATCTTCAGTAAGTTTTTGATTTCTCACCATGATAATAAAACCTTTTTAGGAAGTTAATAATAAATCATAATGACTACTGAAAAATATAATTTATTTCTTTTTACATGTTAATCATAAAAAAATTTGACTGATTTATAACCTCCTTATATGTTGATGTTGATTAAATCTATAACTTAAATATAAATTCAATAGATTTTTTTTAAATCACATATTTACTAAAATCAAAAAGAGAAACAAATAAGCCTAAACTACATTTATTTATTTAATTATCTTATATATTTATTATAGAAACCAAATTTAAATCTGTTAGAATATATTATAGTAAGAGGATTTATAACAAAAAATGATAAATATAAAAATCCAAAAGTCAGATTTAAAACTTAAAATTGGTTAAAAAGAATAACAATGTATGATGCTACTTACAAGGTTGTAATTTTTGGAGATGCCGGCTGTGGTAAAACCACACTGACTCAGAGATTTCTTACCAACTTGTTCAAATCCGATACAAAAATGACAATTGGTGTAGATTTTGAAGTTAAGAGCCTGGAAGTTAATGGAAAAAAAGTAAAACTTCAAATCTGGGATTTTGGTGGAGAAGAAAGGTTTAGATTCTTATTACCTACTTATGTTAGAGGAGCTACTGGTGCACTCTTTATGTACGATGTAACTAATTATGCATCCTTAGCTCATATCGATGATTGGTTGTTGATTGTTAGAAAGGAAATTAATTCTGAACAAGATACATTCCCTATCATTGTTGTTGGTGGAAAAGCAGATCTTGTTGATGATAGGGAAGTAACTGGAGAAGAAGGTCTCAACATAGCAAAGTCAAGAGGTGTAAATGGCTTTATTGAATGTAGTGCAAAAAGCGGTGAAAATATTGAACAGACATTTGATGGATTGACTCGTGTTATGATGCAAAAATCCAATCTAATTTAAGAACAATTTAAGAAACAAACACCTAGGAAAAAGAAAGAAAATTAAAAAAAAAAAAAAATCAAACTAAATTTCTAAATCTTGATTTCCTGAAGCTTCCTTTTGCTTTACTCTTAAAGCCTTTCTTCGAGTTGAAACCATTATTTGAAATTCTAAATCCTTCTTATAATCATCAGCAAATTTTAAGATATTTTCAACAACATCTTCTCTAGATTTTTTTTCTTTTAGGTAGATCCCATTAAATGAGGGTATTTCAGAAAAACTCTGTACCAAAGTTTCGAGCAAGTCTTCAGGTAGCACATCGGATCTATCTTTAATTGCTATCTTCATCATTTCTTCTAGCTTCCCATAGATTTCCCGACGGCTGAATTGACAAAGTACGCATTTGGAACTTCGGTTTTTAAAAATGTTTAGGATTATTAATCCTGTCAAAAATTTGAAATTTCTTATTAATGTTCTTCGAATTTCACTGTGAAATTTTTTAATATATTGATCAACATATTTATCTGCCTTATTAAACACTTTAGAAAAATATAAAGCTCGCTCGAAATAGGCAGGAACTATACAAAAAATCCTAGTAAACCAAAATGGATTTATGTCAATAGGAGGATCCTCATAAAAAATATAATATACTACTCTACCGTCTCTTTCTTTATATAGAGTAGATTCCTTTTTTAGCATATTTAAATAGGTAGAAATTGTAGACCGGGCAATTTCTTTAAAATATTTTTTGTACTCATGCTCAACTTCCCCGGTTGTAATGTTCTTTTTTCCTCCCAAATAAAACTTTAAAATTATACCTAGAATTCTATTTTCATGTAACCTTCCAGTTTTAATCTGTTGTTCCTCTGATTCATCTTCCCGAATTTGATATAACTGTTCTATCTCAGGGGCAAAATCTTGAATTACACTATCAATTATCAAGAGTTCAGAGTCTTTAATTGGAATAGTCTCGAATTTAGTGCTCCCAATATTGATACTATTTATTTTAGAATTCTCAGACATATTATTGCTCTCATTCATGTAATTTTATTTTTTTATTCACTATTATTAAAAAAAACAATACTTCTTAATAATTATTTATGTTCGTATTAATTAGAACTTCTCCATTCCTAAGTTTGGAAACATTTTATAACCTTTTTTATGCTTTTAAATGAAAAATCATTACTATTTTTAGTCTAAAAAAGGATCTTATTTATTTTTTTCGTATTTTTCTTTCCATAATTGGTCAGCTTCTTGTAATGTTCGTCTTTGCACCTTCCCAATTAAATTTTTCGGGAGATTCCCTACAATAGAAATCGTATAAGGACATTTATAAGGCGCCATATTATTTTTTGCCCAATCTTTTATGGATTGGGGTGAACAATCGCAATCTTCAGAAATCTCCACCCACGCCTTTACAATTTCTCCATATTCTTCGTGAGGTAAACCTGCTACAGCTGCTTCAAGAATATCTGGGTGCTCCATCAGAAGTTCCTCAACTTCTTTAGGGAAAATAGAATATCCTCTGCTTTTTATTATCTGTTTTTTTCGATCTCTAATTTCTATGGTTCCATCTTCATTCATAAAACCTATGTCTCCAGTTAATAACCATATCTTATTTTGGTACCTCTTAAGTGTTGCATTTGTTTCATCTTTTACATCTAGATATCCAAACATAACCTGCGGACCAGTTACACAAATCTCACCGCTGTTTTCTATTCCAAAATTAGTATCATTTGGATTCCCTAAGCAAATGGGTCCTTTAGAAAAATCATCTGTAGGCCAAATGCCCCATTCTGTACCTGGAAATGGCATACCGATAGTGCCAATAGGACTTTCCCCAAATAAGTTTCCTGCACTCACCGCGGGGCTAGCTTCTGATAACCCGTACCCTTCAACAATCCTCCCCTCTGTGTTTTTTACAAAATCATCACGTATCTGTTTATGCAATGGACCTGCACTTGATAAACATAGTTTTAATTTCCCCATTACCTTGGGATACCTTCTTTTAAGATTTTTAAACTCAGCCAATCTCTTAAACAACATTTCTGTCCCGGCATAAATCAATCCATCTTCACAGGGTAATCGTTCAATCACTTCACATAATTCATTTTGAGAAGGCGGCGTAGGGAACAACATTATCCACCCTCCTATAGCTAACGTCGTGTTCATAATTACAGTATGTGCGAAACTGTGAAATAAAGGGAGTATCCCAACGTTACCTATACCAGGTTTTTCTCCTCCTAACCATAATTTACATTGCTTAGTATTAGAAACCACATTAAAATGAGTTAATACTGCTGCCTTTGGTAAACCTGTTGTACCTCCTGTCATAATATATGTTGCGGGGTGAGATTTCACATCTATTTCAATATCAGGAACTTGCCTTTCTTTTTTTAGAAGATCAGTAAACTTATAGGCACCAGGAAAATTCACTCTCCCAGAAGGGATTTTTTTTACAAATTTTCCAATCGTCTTCTTAAAACCTTTAATGTTTGTCAAGTCAACAAGATTTGTAAAAATAACTGATTTTATACTAGTTTTATCGATTATTGGCTCAATATATTGTTCATATAAAGCATCAAGGACAATTAACATTTTAGGTTTTGTGATCTCAAGTTGGTGTAAAATTTCTATTGGTTGATAAGTGGGGTTAATTCCGTTAGCAATAGCGCCAATTCGAGTAGCGGCATAATATCCAACAATATATTGAACGCAATTAGGAAGGTGGAGAGCGATCACATCACCCGTTTTAATGCCTAATTCTACTAACGCTCCTGCTAAAGTTTTCACATAACCTTGAAATTGCTTATATGTAGTCCAGCTATCTAAAAACCAGAGAAAATTTCTATCACCATATTTATCAACTTGCTCATCTAAAAATTCGTTTATCGTCTTTTCTTTGAATTTAGTATTTTTTGGAACCCCTGTAGGCCACCATTTACTAAACCATCGTTTATTTTCATCCACATTAAAGGGATCTGGAACATTTAGTTGCATGCTTTATTCACTTGAGATGTATATATAATTGTGTCTCTAGGTGAATTAATCATCCATAATTTAAAATTTATTAAGTTATAAAATAAAAATTTAAGTTTGACAAGAAAATGAAAATATTAAAAAAAAAGATATAAAAATATTTTTATTTTATTATTGAAATCTGCTATCCTTTCTTCGCTTGATCAGCACCGTAGCGATTCCTACTAATGCAATACCCGCAACTAATACAATTAATGCCCAGAATTCAGTACTACCAAACACCATATAAACTGAGAATGATGGATCATGCCAAATTCCGGTACCTCCCTCAAATTGAGGATAAGACACAGCATATACCAACACATTAAATTCTGCTTGTACACTTATTTCAGAAGAGTAGGTTCCTACTTCATTTCCTCCTGCTAACACGTAAGTATCATGACGAGCATTCTCAAGTGTCCATACAATAGGATTAATTATACTGGTACTTGCGGGAGCTTTTAATCTACTACTCTCATTCCCATATTCATAATAAGGTCCAGCTATATCAACAAATTCTAGTTCCCCTTGAGCTCTAGCACCAAGGTAATTACCAATCTTTAATTTATGTTCAGTATTGTTATAATGTTCTTCCTGTAGAAGTTCAGTTGGTTGAGCGGGGATTTGACCTTGAGTGGCTATATCTAACTGAAAATGCAAAACAGTAGAAACATAAATAATTGCCAGATCCAAGTTAGTGATTTCCCCATTTGCATAAGGAGCCACAGCATCATTCCAAGGTGCGAAAAATTGATCAAGTTTGACAATACCATGAGCTACTCCTAATTCTTTATCTAATCTGGGTTCAAAAGTAAATCCAAAGTAAATATAATCCAAGTTCTCTTCGGGGGCATCAATATATGAGTATAAATCAACTCCTAAAGGAACTGCTGTTAGGTTTGCGTCTAATATATTTAATCCCCATGAAATACTCTTATTATTTGGATTTATTGTAGGTCTTTCAAACTCAAATTTACCCACCGTTCCCATTATGAGTCTATGGGTGAGTTCAGTCCTTTGAGGTACTTCTACGCTAACCCCATCAATATTTATAGGAGAGTAATTGGCAGAGATTACACCGTTCTTATCAGTGTCATTATATAGATAGGCACCAGCTAAATGGTGAGTAAATAAATAAAATTCGACATTGGCACCATTGAAGGCATTTATGAATGCAGTTTTTGCGTTTGCTCCTCCTCCACCTGTTGCGGCATTAAGAATTTGGCCGACATCAATGTGGATTTCAAAGTTTTTAATCCACAATTGAATCAAATCAAACGAGAATTGTGTCCACACAGTTGTTGCATTCTTTCCTAAGGTTGGGGTTAATAACCATTGCATGTAGTCATCTTTACTATTCTGAGCCTTTGTTTTCCAATTATTTAAAACTAAATCACCTTTAAGTACATTATCAATTTTTTGATCTTCATCTACACCTGCGAAATTAATCATCATATTATCACCGGTTAAATACCACGTTTTAGTAATGTTAAAACCTTTTCCTGGAATTATTTCAAGTTTTTGCCATGTGATAGGATTTAATACAAATAATTCATCTCCTGTGAAGATATCATTTAAGTGGATTAAAAACCACGTTAATAGAGAGACACCTTCAGTTATTAGTTCTCTAGATATTTCTCTTCCTAAAATTTGAGTTTGAACTAAAATTTTTTTAAAGAAGTTGAGTAATTTATTTACCGCTGTGATAAATGAACGGTCATTATCCCAGATAACTAAAGTTATGGCAACTCCTGTTTCTAATTCATAGGTAAATTCCCCTTCTTTTTCAACAATACAATATGCATGGCCAAAATTTCCGAAAGTGTTATTTGTGAGAGGAGCTATAAGGTCGTTATACTCATGAGGTGCAAAATAGATTTCTCTTTGGTCATTTTCATCTGCAAAATTATAAGTTTCACCAGTAATACGAACTGAACGATTTACACTTAAAACAAAAACATTACCTAGCATTTCATGAGCTGTGAGATTCCAATCTTGAAGGAACAAAAGATTAAAAATAGATTCTAATATTTTTCCTCCATATCCCATATTTTGACCAAATAACGCTCCAAAACCGCCTTGAAATCCCTGAAGAAGACCCACTCCTACTCGGTTTGCCCTAAATGAATCCTCATTAGCGTTTTCCTGCGCACTAACTACCATAGGCATAGAAATAACTGATGCAAAAAGGATAGTAAAAATCATTAGAGTTTTAGTGTTATTCCTTTTCATATTTAACACTTTTTTTTTAAATTGGTTTTGATATTAAAGAAAATAAAAAATTATAGATATATAATAATTTTTGTTCTAACGCAGTAGAATATTTAAAAATACAAGTTTATTTCTAAATATCAATCTAAATTTCTTCTCAATATCCCTGATCGTTCTTAATTTTATAATTAACAATATTATGCGAAGTTAAATTAAAAAGAATATAAAATCAAAACTTTTTGTCTCTGTTTTCCTAATCGGAGCTTAGGAATGTATAGAAAAAAATGAAAATATATAGAATTGCAGATATAACTAAACTCCAGACCCGTAAAAACTCTGAAACTCCAGAATTAGAGAAAATCACGTTAGATCCTATAAATATCGTCGCAATCAAATAACCAATAAAATGGCTTTTAAAATTCTCAAACTTAGATTTTCCTCTAAAAAAATTGACAACTGAAATAAAAATAATTATTACAAACCCTAACAAATAGAAAAAGTCTATTACAGGAAAATTATACAAATCTAAAAAAATAAAGAAGCCAAACAGGAAAATCTCTAGTATTTTTACATTCAAAAAAGTTTGTTTTTGTGAACTACTCCCTATAATTTGTTCGTATTCACTTATTCCCGAATTGAGGAACAAAATTATTAAGGATCCGATTGCTAATGCCGTGAATAAAGAATAAGAAATCGTAAAAAGTAGGTCAAGATTAGGAACCCAAAGGTCATTCCATAAAAAATCTGCTAATTTAATATATTCTGGTAAAACGACAATTGAACAAAAGATAGGAAGTATAGCTGCAATACTCATCATGACCCATGTTAAAACTGAAACTTTTGAATCTTCCTCCCACCTCTTTTTCTTAAAAGTAGTCAGTCTCCACGCAAAAGATGCAAAGCTTAGCACCGAAACGATTGGTGATATTATCGGGAAGATGAATATAAAGAGAATATATATCGCATTAATTCCATAAAAAAATTTCAATCTCGAAGGAACAACACTAATAGTTTCGTCAAAATCGTCTAATGTATCTGAAAAGCGTTCAGCAAAAAGGATCAAAAAAAATAACCATGAAACACTGAATACTATTGGAGACAAAAGCTTGATTATTCCAAATTTAAGCTGTTCATTATTTGGTGCAAACCATAAATCAAAATCCACAAGGTTGTAGATTAAAAAAATTGCGATTGGCACAAGAATGATTGAAAATAAAACTACCAGACGACTTATTATTAATCCTTTTATTTCCTTTGGCATCTTCTTCAACGGTTTTTTAACAAAAATTGCTTATCGTAATAATTAATCCTAGGTTATTCAGAAATTAAAACATTGTCTTAAATTAGATTCCACAATTAAAGATGTGTTTGAGGTCTATTAGCACCACAATTAGTACAAAATAAATCATCTGTCGTCAATTTAGCACCACAATGAACACATGAGGTTTCTTCTACCATTCCTGATTTTTCTATTACACGATTTATTTCTAGCATTTCAGGCGATTCTTTCTTTCCTTTCTTCTTCTTGTATCCCTCTTTCTTTCCTCCAGGTTTATATTTCAAGCTCCCAATGAATCCCCCAAATACAGCACCTATTAAACATCCTTCAAGCACAGCTGTGAGGGCCGCAATAAGAAATGGTAAATCAGTTAAACCCACTAATAATCCATCTATTATTGCAGATCCTAATGGGGGTATTAATGATATTACTATATAGATGACTGTTAAAAGGATTGAATATCCAATCCCTATCGCTAAACTCGTGTAAATTCCATCTTTTGGAGAATGTGCAAAAATACCGCTTGTAATGACACAACACAAAATCCATGGCACTGTTACAGCAATCATCAACCCAATATCCTCCGGGTGATAAAATATAACCCAATGTATTGGAAAGAAAAATATAAGTATGAGACCAATCAAGCCCCCTACAAGAATTTCAATAAAAAGATTATCTATATTAGAAGTCAAAGCATTTTCTATGTTCTCTATCAATCCCCCTGTTAAACCACCCGTTAAATCCAGAAACCGAAAAGAGATCCACGCCATTGGAATTAAGAACAACATCCCAACACCACCCGATCCAATTACTCGTTTCCACCCAATAAGTGACCAACTCCTTTCTTATCAATAAAAAGTATTGTAGAGATATATATAGTCGATTAATTATTTGTTATGAATTTCAAGAACCTTATGAGTATAAATATTTTTGTGTTTCACATAGTAGTAATTACGGAATACGAGCCTAAACAATTAAATCTTTTCTAAATAAACCAACAGATTTTAATTTTATGAATATAATTTACTACTTGGTGTTTAAATGACCAAAGTAGCAATTATTTCAACAAAAGATCGTATATATGGTGTCAATAAGTCTTTAGAATTACTTGATATCAATCCCGTCAAAGACAAAAATGTAGTATTTAAACCAAATTTCAATACAGCTGATCCTCCGCCTGCTTCAAGTTCCATTGAAACAGTAAAACAAATTATAGTTAAGTTAAAAGAAATGGGAGCAAAATCAATAATAGTTGCGGAAAGAAGCGGTCCAGCTGATACAGCTGAGGTTTTTAAGAAAAAAGGTTTAAATGATCTAGCAGAAGAAATGGGATTTAAAATTGTCAATTTAGATGATATTCCAACGGAGGAATATGTCCTTAAAAAACCTGAAAATAGCCATTGGAAAGAAGGATTCCTTTTTGCTAAAATTTATGATGATGCGGAATGTATCATTGAAACATGTTGTTTAAAGACTCACATGTATGGGGGTCATTTTACGTTATCACTAAAAAACGCAGTAGGAATGGTATCTAAAAAATATATGGGAGAATTGCATTCTTCTTCAGAGTTTCAAAGAGATAAGATTGCTGAAATTAATAGTGTATACAAAACCGACTTAATTGTCATGGATGGGATTATTACTTTTGTAGATGGTGGACCAATGCAAGGTACTCGAGTAGAGGCAAATATCTTTGTTGCTGGAACAGATAAAGTAGCTATGGATGCTGTAGGAGTAGCAATTTTACGAATTCTTGGAACAACGCCAGATGTAACCAATGGGGCAATATTTGATCAAGCACAAATTAAACGAGCGATAGAATTAAACATAGGCATAGCTTCACCATTGGATATTGAACTTATCGGGGATTCTAAAGAATCTGAAGATTTAATTGTCAAAATCAAAGAAAAACTGTCAGAATGAAACTGATTTTCTTAAAGGGGAAAAAAATTACACTAAACCCAGCATTCATTTGTTAATCAACCTCCTTTAATAATAAATGCATATTCTATTTCGAGTAAAATTTGTAGAAAGGAAGTATAAAAAATAAGGGAATTTAATTGAAAATACAATTTAGGTTATTGAACTTTAGCAATCCGACCCCGATCCATGGTAATTGTCTTAGTCCCATATTTCGACAAATCTCTATGAGTTACGAAAATGATGGTCGTTTCCATTTCAGTGTTAATTTTCTTTAATAAATCCATAATTTCTTTTTCTGAAGCTGGATCTAAGTTGCCAGTCGCTTCATCTGCTAAAATGACCCTAGGGCGATGGATTATTGCTCTAGCAATTCCACATCTCTGTTTTTCACCGCCTGACATCTGAGCAGGGAAATGATCTTTACGATCAAGTAGATTAACATCTCTTAACGCTGAAATTGCCCTGTTTTCAATCTCCTTTTGGCGTAACACTGTTGGCCATAACACAGATTCTACATTCTCAATTGCAGTTAATGTATTTACTAGATTAAAATCTTGAAATATAAACCCAATTTTTTGTCTTCTGAGCCTACTTAGTCTATCTTCGGTTGCTCGTGCGATATTTTCTCCATCAAATATTATCCGTCCAGAGTCAGGCAAATCTAACCCTGAAAGAACATTGAGAAGGGTTGATTTTCCACATCCTGTTGGACCTCTGACAATCGCAAATTCTCCGGATCTAATTTTCAAATTAACATCCGCTAAAGCCTGAATTATGGCTCCCGCCCTTCTGTATTCTTTATTTACGTCTATTGCTTCAATCATTAAATCTTTATCTGCTGACATCTTTTTCTCCTCATTCACCTACTTTTTTTAAGGCTATAATTGGTCTCACTTTTAGTACTTTTCTATAAGCCAAGGTAAAAGCAATTAATTGAACCACTATGAATAATGTACTGGTGATAATAACCGGAATTAACCCGATCAAAATTTCAGGCATATCTGAGATCGCTGAGATACCTGATAAGAAGTTAGCAGACTTTAAATAAGTAATAGCAGCTGTATAGTGAAACAAAACTTCAATTACGATAATGAAACCTATAATTGTAGTAAATAATATCATCCCCGAAATTAGGACCATAATATTTTTGTTTGTATACCCAATACACTTGAATGTTGCCCAAACACGTCGTTTTCTTGACACTAAAATCCACGCATAAAGTAAGGAGAGAATTAGGCTTGTACCAAAAAATATCGCTAAAAAGTAATTCGCTGAAGCACCCATTTCCCCATCTAATGCCAAATCCCAAAATAAGCTGGTTAAAAAGATCAAAATTGTATAGATGATTGTAAATATTGTAAATACTTTCTTCTCTCGTAAAGACAAAAGTATAGCCTTTCTCCACATTCTAAAAGCCAATTAATTTCACCATCGATGTATTCAATTTATATTTAAAATAAATTTATATTAATTTTAATTATTTTATTTATAACACTCAAATAATAAATAGTTGGGTATAATGTCTGAAAAAATTGAAGGAATTATTGATGATCTATTAAATGTGGAAGAAAATGCAGATGCAATAGCAATTATTGGTAAAGATGGACAAATTGTTACTCAAACAGAAAACTGGAATGTTTCCAATGATCTTGAAATAATAAATGAGTTGCTTAACGAAAAGTTAGCACTAGGTGAAAAAGGAATTACCAGTCTCTCTATTCAAGGAATAAAATACATGATAGTGGAAAATACAGAAGAAAGAAAAATAGGAACGAATATCACTGGAAAGGGTCATGTTTTGATTTGCCCAATTCCTATCGGAGGTCCAGGGGCATTAATCGCATATGTAAACCCACGAGCAGGACCGAGAGATCTTCTCTTTAATGTTCAAGAATACGCGAAAAAATTAATAAATCTTATTTAAATCTTCATAATCATTTACTACCAAGGGAACTCCAATATTCTGTCAAAAGAATTCTTAGTGATTTTTTGATTTTATATATATCCTCTCTTTTGGATTCATATGGAAAATCAAGTTGTTCGAAGAGTGGTGATTCATAATCTTCTCTAAGAAGGGCTTTAATTACCGCATAAATACAATGGGGAAGTCCTATTAAACTATATCCTCCTTCAAGGATAAAAGCTAGTTTTCCTTCACAGATGTTTTCTGCTAATGTTAAAAGTTTTTCAGTGAATTTATAATATGTAATTGAAGTTAACATCCCATTTCCTATAGGGTCAGCAAAATAAAGATCAAATCCAGCAGCAATAATAATTAATTCAGGATTAAATTCAATCAATATCGGTTCTAACAAATCCATAAATTCAAAAAATTCTGCATCAGAAATATTCAAAGGAATTGGAAAGTTAATATTTTTACCGATACCCTCACCTTCCCCTAATTCATCAATAAATCCAATATCCCCTTCCACAAAATCAAATTCATGAACAGAAAAATATAACACATTAGGATCATCATAGAAATATTGGACTATTCCATCACCGAGATGAGCGTCTATATCAACAATTGCAATCTTTTTATGATATCCTAACTTTTTCCTCATATATATTATAGAATTTGCAATATTATTGAAGATACAAAGCCCAGAAGCACTTTCTTGCAAAGCGTGATGTCCTGGAGGCCTAACAAGAGCAATAGATTGATTAACATCATTTTCTACTACACTTCTTATTGCTTGTATAGTTCCTCCAACAGCTTTTTTTGCTAGATTGTAGGTATCCTTTGTTATAAAAATCTCATCGTTTAATAATCCATATCCACGGTTCGAGAAATTTCTAATAGTATCAATATGGTACTTTGTATGAGCTAAATTTAATATTGAATCTTCGACTGTAACAGGTTCTAATTTAACTATTCTTTCATTAATAAAGATTTTTTGCTTCGTTAGAAAATTAATTATCGATTTAATTCGTAATGGGGATTCATATGAAAGAAATATCGGATGTGGATATGGTGGTGCATTCTTTGAGGCAAAATCCTCATCATTAACGATTCCTATTCTACTTGGTTGTTTCACGGTAATCAGTAAAAATATTCATAAATAACTAAATTATTATAATTAAATCTACATACATTTATTTTAAATAAATTTCAATTTTCACTAAATAAAAGAATCGTTAACCTTATGACCGCTCTCGAATTTATAATAACTCTTTTATTAAACCTCCTGCCAATAGTAATTTTAATTATTCCCCTCTTTTTCATTTGGAAAAAAACGGTGGGCAAGCTTTATTTTAGAATAGTGTTAGGTATTCTCGTATTTTTCGTAATTTATTGGGTTCTCCCTATAATTTTTCAAACAGGTCAAGCTGTTGATGTTTTAATAGTTCCGCCAGCAGAGGTTGGAAATGTTGGGTATGGTATTGCATTTATTTTTGCCCGTTTCGGAACTTTGATAACTACATTCTTTTCTTACCCTATAATAACTCTCCCATTTATCTTTTTTGTCGCCCCATTTATTTCCTTTTTAATTTCATGGAATAAAGTAAGGAAGGAAGAAGGAACACTAGATATAAAATTAAAGGAGTTAAGTTATGAAATCTCTGAAAGTCCTATAGAGAGAACAAAGAGAGAATTGTTGCGAAATAGCTGGAAAAGGGAAAAGGAAATACTCAAATTAATGATAGTAATTTTACCAATATCACTTTACCTCTTACAAGTTATTTTAGAAATTTCTAACTTACAAAATGAATCTATCACAACCGGAGAAACTACTTTAGGGTGGTTCCTTGAGATTTTATTTGTGTATTTAGCAACCTTCATTTTAAGCATTGAACTCTTATCTTCGAGTCAGGTTGCCTTAAGAGGGAGATTTTTTGGTGAAAAGATAAAAGAACACACCTTTAGAAGCCTTTATACTATAGGAGTTCCAATGTCTATTTTTTCGATTATTTTATTTATAATCCAGTACCAAGAATCAGTTGTTATAATAATTTACTTCTTCGCATATTTTATGATGGCTTCAATAATATTCATTCTATTTCTTGATATATTTGAGCCGGTTTCTATATTTATATTTGTTAAATTGATCAATTGGTGGAAAAAAAGAAAGGTTAAAAAGGTCGATTATTCCAATTTTTATTATATGGTTATTTTTGGAGCTTTAGCTATTGTCACCTACCTGTTATTAAATTTGATTTTGACCAACATTGGATATTATTCATTTTTTGGAAAACCAGGTTCAATTGAGGAGGGGTTAATATATGAGGCAGGAGAATTTACTAAAAATAATCCTTCACTTTATCATACATTACAATATGACTTAGTTATCATCTACGGAATTTTAGTAACGGATATCGCATCCACAATAATTTTAACAATCTTTCTTGTTTATGGTTTGAAATTTGTAAGAAGTCTAGGAGTAGGCATTATTACTTTTATTCCTTTTATAATTGGGATTTCCTTAGTACTCGGTGGCTCTACAAATTATTGGCTAACTGGAAAAACAAGCGTCACTCAAATTTTCGGATTTGATTTTTATACTCTGAGAACAGCAAGCTTAACTGTAAATGTACCCGATTTTCTAAACGTTTTAGCTGCACCTTACTTAAACACTCGATATATTTTTAATGTTTTAATTTGGGGTTACATAATTTTCTTTTTTAAAAAATCATTCAAAAGTAAAAATATCCCCGTTGGTGAAGAATTTATTGAGAAAATTATATATTCGACAATTTCAGATTTTATCTCATTTGATGCTTACATTGAAATTGATGCTTCCTATCTAATTACAAAAGATAAAGATATTTCTACAAAAGATATAGAAAAGGAACGTGAGGAAATAAAGGAAATCTTAAAAAATTTAGAAAGTCATAAGTTGCTAATCGAGTTAAAACCTGAAGATGAAAAAGAAAAGAGAAGATTTTATTTTACCCTTAGATACCTTTATCAGAACAAATTTATCAAGATTTGGAGACCAGAATTAAGTTACCTTTTTGAAAAGGCGGAAATACAAGGGTTATATATCATTTATGATGATGGTCGCGGAGTTTATAATTATTCTTTTCGAAGTGACTTTATTCAAGATCCTGGTTTAGTCTCAGGAATGTTTTCAGCCATTACTTCATTCGTTAAAGAGATGACTAAATCTACAGAAACATTAAAGAAAATTGATCACGGTGATATAACGATACTGATTGAATACGGTAAAAGAATTTTTGGAGCCCTTTTTATAAAAGGAACGCAAAGTTCAGAAGTGAGAGCGCCCCTAAAAGAGTTTGTGCAAAATTTTGAAGAAAGATATCAGGATATATTAAAAGATTGGACGGGAGCACTTACTCATTTCAATAGCGATGAAAATAATAAATTAGTTGAAGATACTTTTAAACAAGATTAAGGAAACATTGAAACCAATTTCTTTAGTTTATTCTGGGATAGTAGCAACAGCTCGAACCCAACCAGCACTAGCTCTAGCTATTTTAATTGGAAAACAGTAAATTGTAGCCCCAACTGGAGGAACCTTGTCAAGGTTCATTAATTTTTCTATTTGAAAATATCCTAATTCAATACCCGCGAAATGTCCCTCCCATATGATGCAAGGATCTTGACTTTTCTTCCATTTTTGAGCAGTAATAGAGAAAGGAGCGTCCCAAGACCAGGCATCTGTCCCTACAATGTGGACTCCTTGTCTAATAATATGTAATGTTGCTGTTTTACCAATTCCTACTCCATGATCTATAAATTCTTCAGTTCCGTGATATCTTGAGGCATTTGTATGGACACAAAGTATATCTCCCTTTTTCAGTTTGTAATCAATATCACGCAACTTTTTATCAATATCTTCGATTTCTAAAATATATCCATCTTCAAAATCAGTACAATCAAGAACAATAAGTGATCCAATACACCATTCTAAAGGTACTTCATCGATTGTTTTAGCCTTCTTCTCCCCTATTTCCTTATCTTGAATAGGTGCAAAATGCCAAGGAGCATCCATATGTGTACCATTATGAGTACTTATTGTTATTCTCTCCGTAGCCCAACCTTTGCCTGCAGGTAAATGCTTATTAGGATTTAAATTGAAAAGCTGACCCATTTGCTTAGCGCCTTGATCATGATCACTATAAATTATTTTTAATTTCATTGTGACCGGATCAAATAATAATTCATTAGAATTAATTATTGGAATAGAAAGATCTACAAACTTCATGTATTACATAACCTAATTTTTATTTTACAATTTTAATAATTTTACAGCGTTTAAACCTAATATTCTTTCAATATCATCCTTATTTAAAAAATCACACTCATCAAAATAATTCACAGCAATTTCTATCATTTCTGGGATGGTTCCGTCTGAACCAAATATGATTTTGTGAGTTCCAATCATTTCTTTGGCTTGAATAAGTAATTCTTTTAAACGGGAAGGCATCATATATACTAAGTTGCTTAAATCTAAATACACATTTGGATATTGAGTTGCTAAAGCTATAGCGATGTCTGTGAAAGGATATCCCATATGGGTAATGATAATATTAGCTTTAGGATAAGAACTAGCGAATTCATCAATATAAATAGGATTTGAGTATGTCAATACGTTTTTTCTTGTCCCAGGAGGTGGATAGCCACAATGCATTACAATGGGAATTCTAAATTTTTGAGCTGCCTCTAAAACGGGATATATTAATTGATCATTTAGTTTTTTTTTTCTGAAAGTAAGCATTATTTTAAATCCTTTATAGTTATTCCCTACAATAGCCTCTTCGATTTCCTTTTTCACATCAATCGTGCCATCCGATTTTTCAGGTGGATTATAAAAAGGTATGAACATATTAGGGGAAAACTTCACCCAGTTCTTTATTTCTTCATTTTCTTTTTTATTTATGGGGAGTAACACCACTTTGGCAATGTTCGCATTGTTTAAATGAAAAAGTGTTTTATCCATAATATTTGATGCTTCAGCTGACTTTATTTTTCCGAGCTTATCTGATATTCTTTTATAAAACTCATACTCATTAAATATTACAGAACCAGCTTCTACCATCCTCCTTGTATTAAATGCATGAAAGATGTGGCAATGAAAATCGATCCTCAAATGATATCACTTTTAAGTATGTTTTTAATTCAATTGCAGATGATTATAGATTTATTATTTTCTGAGGGTAAAAAAAGTTTTTAAAAAAGATTAGGAATAATACCTAAAAGTGTGACCCCTTCAAAATATCTCATAACACCTCTCCCACAATATCGTTAATCTAATCTCTAAAGATCCTTTTAATACGATCTTCTGTATTGAATCTTAAATCACCAAGGATTTTATCGACATGGAGTTTAAAATCTTTAAAATACTTTAATTCCTTCAGTTTAATTTCATTTAAATCATACATTTTTAGAAATTCAGCTATAATTTCTTGTAAATGTCGATTTACAAAATCACTTTCTAGCCCTTTTTCAATAATTGCATAAGTTAGTAATACTTGGTCATTATTGGTTTCTTTATTTGGTAAAGGAATTGATTCAGGGTAGCAGACTATCTCAAAATCTGAGAAGGATATTACCCTTATCTCATCACCATAAGCCTCCGTAATAAAACTCTCAAGACCTGCTAAAAATCGAGTAGTTCTCGAGAAGGTAGGATCTAATATATTATCTGAAGAAGAATAATACTTGATGTCCACTAATCTCTTCATTTCTAAGCTAATTCCAACCTCTAATATAGCCATCGCTCAAAAACTAGATCTTGAATATGT
>LAZR01000771.1_pt1 | contig 22273 bp, 8 predicted proteins | sample 329461 | NCBI WGS metagenome assembly LAZR01 (sample SAMN03002196, study PRJNA259156) | marine sediment metagenome | biome: sea floor; feature: Hydrothermal impacted sediments; material: marine sediment; isolation source: Loki non-amplified sample from Loki's castle hydrothermal vent sediment ...
TCTCTTAGTTTAGTGTGATATGGTTTTGCTTCTTCTATGTAAGCAATAAGATCATCTGTAGTATCTGGTCTGAAAATGGGATCTTGATCCGCAGTTTGATTTAAACCAACGGCCTTTATATACGTTGTCTTAAATGCCCAATCAACAAGTAATTGTTCACTGTGAACGTATCTTATCATTTTGAAGAATAGAAGATTTTGTTCTAAGTCTGTTAAAATATCGTTTCGTAGGGCATCAATAACTTCTTCAAAAGCCAAATCTCTTCCATTCAATCCTGTTAATACATCAACATTTCCATAGGTTGGATCAAAGAATAAATCAGTATCAAATTCAATAGTACAATCCTCTTTCCCAACTAATACCCAAGGATTAAAAGTATCACTTGAGGTAAATTCATACAATGCAAAAAGGTTAGTATTATCACCATTAGAATCATTGACTTTAACTAATACACCTTCAACTGGATTTGGTATTGCATCTCTCTCAGCAATGGTGTCAACAGTGATATCTGCTTCTGTGTTTATATCAAATCCTTCAGCAAAAAAATCTACTAGCTGCCAGAAATCAGCAACTCTAAATGCTTCACTGCAAATCTCTGTAAATATTGGCTTTCCTAACACATCCGTTCCATCAAAACTGTAAACTTTCCAAAATCCTTCCGTTTCTACAATCCCGTCAACAAATATTTGGTCGCCAACAGTTAATCCTGGAACAACAAACAAGGCATCTCTTTCTTCGTTGTTTGTGACATGGAAATCATATTGACACACAGTTTTATCTCCGTCTACAAACTGCGTTGGTTCATCGCTTTTATTGAAAAGATTATTAAACAGATCTGTTCTCGTATCAACAATACAATCTTGTGACAGAAGATTATTTACACAATCTATAAAAATCCTTCCAGCCTGTTCTCTATCAGTAAACCAGGTTTGTCTTGGACGGATAAAGTTTCCAATTTTTCTACTCTCTTCAAGATTTGGATCTGGATCAGGATCGTTGTTTCTGTCAAAACCAACAAGGCTGTCTTTCATTTTCTCCCAGAAACGATCGGTCGGAACATCCGTTTCGTCGCCTTCTCTTGTAAGTACCCAATCTCTATGGCGATTAACTTCTGATCTCTTAGAATTAAATGTTAGCTGTAACACCGAATCATTATTAGTAAGGAATGGTTCAGTGTTGCTAAGAATCATCGCATTTTGATTTACAGGAGCAAACCATGGAATTCCTGCGCCTGTTGGATCTGTTAATTGTCTTGCAACTTGAGCGACACTTAAATCTCTATTTTCAACAGTTGGGATAGTTTCACTATTCTTAACCCAGAAATAGAAGAATATTTCTTCTTCGCTAGTAAGTTGATTAACTACTATTCTTTGGGTGAACGGAGGGTTATCACTTTCTTCCGCTTTGAACGCTTCGCCGGATGGTTTATAACGGAAGCTTTCTTCCGGTTGTTCTGCGACACTTTCAACAAGATCTGCCCATTCTGTAGGCGGCACAGTAGATCGTACCCATTCATAAATATCAATTGATTTTCCGGGGGCAATCCTACCCCATTTGTTGCGGCGTTCACGATTTGAACTAGTCTCATAATTTGTATACTCCACTGTTGATAGATCCCACCATACTTCGCCGACATGTTCTTCGCCCCAAGATTGATCAGGGTCAATTTGGAATAAACTTTCATCTCCGTCAGTGTATTTGGCTGTATTGAATTCTAATTTGAAATCTATTTCTTTTAATGTTTGTGCTGGGAACAAATTTTTTGCCGGGTCCCAGATACTAAGTCTAATATCCGTTATATTTGTGTCGCGATTGTAAACAAGTGCTTGTTCGAAAAGTTCTACATCAATGCGTTTGTTTTGAATGCGTCTTACGTTATCAAATTCAGTCACTATCCAGACTGGAGAATTAGGTTGTGTTTCTGTATTTTGGAAGACATTCCATAAATCTAATCCATTAGCATCCACAGAAGAGTTATCAATAAAGGTATGCTCCCCGTTGTCCCAAGGAATTGGATTTCCTCTTGGATCCAATGTAGTATCTCTATCGGTTCCGACAACTGTTCCATTTTTAAATCCAAGCTCACTAAGTGCTGTGCCAGAACCTTCAAATAAATTTATTCCAACCGAAGAACTAATTTTTAAAGCTCCTGCATCAGACGTAGCCGTAATGCCAGATATTGCAGCGACAGTAATATCTGTAATTGCATCGGCAACTGTTGTTCCTGTTGAAAGAACTACGTTAACACCGTTGATAGTAATATCTTCACCGTTAATATATGTTGCTCCAATTGTTCCTGTTGTTGATATGCCGACTGCTTCCGTCAAGAAACGTGCTTCGGTAAATACCCCAATCGTGCCTTCAGAAATATCTATCTCTTCAATATTAGTAATTGGAACATTAACTCTGAAATGATTTTCTCTTCTAATTGTAATATTATCTGATGAAATTGGTGTTGCTAAAAGAAACCTTATATTATTTCCTGTGCTGGTGGTCACTCCAATACCAAAACCAACATCTAAGGATGGATCAAATCTAAGATCTACAAGTGGAGTTCCTGATATGTCTGCTATTTTAATACTTTCACCGGCAGTATTTCGAATAACCACAGCACCATCAACATTTTCTGCTTCTATGTCATTAATTGCCACATTGTTAATATCTTTAACAACGGAATCTACTGTTGGAGTTTGCGCTGTTATCGTTCCGGCTGTAAATCCAAGATCGATAAGAGCATTACTAAATGTTCCTGCGGTAAATCCAAGGGTAGCAAGGGCAGTTCCTGATCCTTCTGCTAATGTCAATGTTGGAGACGTGGAGGTGATTTTTAATGTTCCAGCATCATCCGTAGCTGTAATGCCTGGAATTGCAGCCGTAGTAATATCTATAACTGCGTCAGCAACTGTTGTTCCGGTTGATAATGTTACAGTTGTTCCATCTATTACAATTGTTTTACCATTTACATATGTGGCGCCCGGATCTCCTCGTTCTATTGTTATCCCGTTGGCTAATATTATATCACCGGCAGTTGAAGAAATTTGGAGAGCTCCATTCGCGGTAGCTACAGTGATAGGAGGAACAAATGGAGTTGCGATGTCCGTCGCAATAATATCTATTATTGCATCATTGATAGTAGTTCCTGTAGAAAGAATTACTGTTGTGCCATTGATTATTATTGTTTCATCTTGTTGATAAGTTGCTCCTGCTGTCCCTATTGCTGTTGCCGGATTTGATGCTGTTAATACAACATACATTTCGTTAAGTTCAAATACATTACCAATTGTTAATGTTGTTGGCACATCACCTATTATTTCAGTTACTTCTCCACCTCCAATTTCGTAATCTGTTAAATATGTCAGTGTGGTTTCATTTAATTTGACTGTTGTGTTAGTTGTTGTTGTGGAATTTGGATGCAATGTTGCTCCGCCTGTAGCAAATGTATCGATTATTCCATCGCCATCAAAACTAAATCCAATATCACTAACTAAGAATGATCCAATCAGAGATGGCGTAACTCCAAAAACGTTGTCAATCATTACTAGATCGCCATTATTCAATCCGTGTGGATCGCTTAAAGTTGTAGAAATATCTATCGGATCGCCTTCTTCAACAGCTACTTCAGCAACTTCCCATTCTGGAGAAGATGTATTATCAAACAAGCTAGTGTATCTAAATACCATAAACTCAAAATTGAAAACAGCTCTTGGATCATCATCCGTCAAGTTATCAGGATCGTTTATAGTATAAAAGTCTCCGATGCGATCAACCCAAACAGTATCTCCAAATGCTAGATTTTCATCTTCGGCCAACACTCTTAAATCATCAAATAGATCATTTCTTTCTGCAATTGTTTGAACACGATGCGTAACTTCGCTTTCTAATGGATATCCAGCTATTCTTATATCTGTTCTAAGTAGATAAGAACCATTTATTCTTTTTAGTGTTGTATTGGTTAAATCTCTAAATGGAAACGTCACATTTTCATCATCAGGAGCACGTCTTAACCACCTTTCATCATTTGGAGCAATAAGAAGGACATCATCAAACAAAGTGTCTTCTATTGACACTATTGCTCCAGATAGATGGGCTGACGCTTCAGTATTTTTCTGTCCGCGCAATAACCCGTTAAGATTATTTCCTGATTTAGAAGTGTAAAATAGAATTTCATCATCTATTTTGATAACAGCGGATGATGGAAAATTGCTTGCATCTGTTATTTTTAGAGTATCAATTACGCTATCAATGCCGTCTCTTAAAATAGATCCTTTAAATTCAACAAGTTGTGGGTTGGCTTTTATTTCTTCTTCTCTAACCAACAACTCTACAGTAATAGAATCTTGAATAGCGCCATATTCGCCCAGTCTTAAAGCCCATTCTTCAAAAAATTGTAGTTCTTCGGCATCTGTAGTTGCGTCACTTCTTAGAAGTCTATCAAGAACTTCTGAAGTTCCTTTCTTTCGAATGAATCCCTGCATAAATTGAAACTGTGTATCATCACTCAACAATAGATTGCTAAGATAATCACGAGTCTGAAAGCCAAATAATCTTCTTGCGGCATCTTGGATCGCTGGCCTTTCAACTACATCTTCTATTTCAAAATAACGTCGAAAATCGTTAGTTATTTTTTCATAGTTAGGTAGCAAATTGTTTTCTGTTATGATAAATCCTGGAGCATCAAATCTTCCTACCCATCCACCTGCTCTAGTAGTGAAAATCTTAAATCTTGATTGTCTTAATTTGAGCAATGGATTGTAAATTAAATCATTAAAAATGGTTCTATTATTAAATGTTAAAACATGCTCAAATTCTGCAATAAACAATCTTGCTGAGTATATCGCTTGCTCTTCTTCAGGAAGGATTGTTAGTTCATCATTAAACCTTGTTACAAAAGTTTGTTCGGGCTGAATCACTCTGCCATCTCTGTCAAGAAGACTATAAACTCCGTTGATAATTTGTTCGATACTTTGGATTGCTCCACGTTCTGTTTTGAATTTTATTTTTGTTGCAGAAGGACTTAATGAAATCAATGATCCCACGGCCCAACGACCCAATGACCAGAATAGATATTGTTTTCCTGATAAGCGCCAATTATTAACTTCATTTGAATCAACAGTATCAACCTCATCAAAAATCCAACCTCTGCTTTCTAAGAATTTACCATAACTTATCAGAAAATCATAAACCTCTTGTTGCGTTTGAAATTCTGTTCCATACGGAATTTCTTGGATTTGATCGTTCTTAAATAAAGTTGATTCCGATACTCGAATAGTTCCTATGTCAATTGCAATTTGTCTACTTGTTTTAACAGGAGGAATTATTTTAAAAGAAGGGTCAAGGACATCATATCCAAATACTGCCCATCCTTTTGCTACTCTTTCTATTATGACTCCGCTGTAAATTTCTTCGCGGATGCTTCTATTTCTGTAGAGGTTAACACCGATATCTTCTTGTGGAACTAAGCCAAAATTGTCAGCCAATATTCTTGTTGCATCAGAATTTATAAATCCGGCCATCTTATGTCCAAGGCGCGGCTGTAATCCTCTAATAATGTCGCCGAATATGTCAGTTATTGATTGACCATTACTAACAACAAAATCTGTCATCCATTGTTGAATTCCATCGCTTGTAAATATTGTTTCATTAGGAAGTTCTTCTCCATGAACTGTAATTTCTGAATGGCGTTTTCTATCTTCTGTATCAGTGCTAATCCATTGTGGACTTTCCGCTGGATCATCTTCATAGCGGAATAATTGTAATTTTGGATCCCAACCAAATTCAATGAAACGGGCAGGTTTCATTAAGTAACTAATCTGCGCTATAGCAAATGACCAAAATTCTCCACGACGGAAAACTGTTTCCACTGGTGCATGATCACCAACTTTCCAGTCTGCTTTTGCATCAAGAGCGCCAGGTTGAGTGGCAATTCCAAGAGCAATTGGATCTAAAATACTCCCAACAGTATCCACAGGAATTGGAGCAGTAGGTCTTGCAAATCTTTCGTCTACTCCTTCTCTAGTTCCTCCGGCAATTGTGCCAATCCGCATGTCGTCCCACAGAAGTGTATTTGTGCTAGTGTATGGTGAAAGTCCATAACGGGCATCCCAATAATCTGGCTTCTGGCTAAAACCAAACATCTCCCATGGATGTGTATTTGGTCTGTCGGTATCGTAAAAGAGCTTAAAGATTCCTCTCCAGTATCCCGGCAAATCTTGCTTTCCATAATTAAACGTAAATGGATCGTTTTGATTAAAAACTTCATTTGTTGCCAAATCAAAATTATGAAAAGTTGCCCATCTTTGGATTATTGGAGTTAAGAGTTGGTTAAATTCCTCTAAGGAATAATCTCCTTCTCTAAATTCTGCTTCGACAAAATCTATAGAGGTAAAATCTGGAAGTTCTTCTGTTTTATATTCTTCTGGGATCGAATCAAAAATATTATTTTCCAATTCTAAGATTACGTCATCACGGAAATCATCAAACGCAACAATTACACTTCCGTCATGCATTTGAATCATGTTCACTGAAGTCTTGAGTGTTTTATCTTCGAATATTTCTGGTTTGAAAACAGGAAATACTCCTAATCTACTTGGACTTGGCGGAATAAATGTTGCTTCGTTATTTGCTCTTGTTCCCATTCCACTAAATGCGAATGGAAAATCTGTTGTCTTTGCTAGATTAATCGAATCCAATGCATCTTCAACCCACAATGAAGGAGAATCAACAGCATCATCATGTATTCCATCATTAAAGAATTCGTTGATTTTTCTCAAGAATTTATTCCTAAATCTTGAGAATTCTCTTTCCGCAAAACGGACAGAAAGCATAAAATCAATATTTCTGTTGCTTCCTAAAGCCATTAGCTTCAACATTGGTGCTTGGTGTTGAAGTATTTCTGTTCCAAGACTTCTGTCCTGTAAAGTTTCTCTCCAATTGTTAGCTCCGTTTGCGTTTCCTACAAGACCTTCTTGATTTTCAATTATACTTGTAAAATGTGCAAAATATTCGCTGTTAGCAATAAACTCTACTTCTTCGTTATCTGGATTGCCTTCCAAATTAACCGGTATTTCATACGTTGTATCTTCTGTTTCAGGAATTTCCGTAGAAAAATAACGAACTTGGACTATATCATCATTTTCAAAAAAGTCAAAAAATTGAATTTGATTATCAACAATATCCCATCTGCGATCTGTTTTTTCATCACCATTAACAAATACCTGAACTTCGTCGTCATTTTCGGGAGTTAATGTAAGATCAAAATTACGGGTATCATCATCAGCAATAAACGTATCAATCAAAAATTGTCTACTTCTTATTTTGGACAAATGCCAATCATTGTTAAAGATATCCTCTGCTGCTATTTCACCAATTCTTTTATGGAAATAAAAACCAGGAATTTCTTGTGCTGGCGTGCCGAAATTAAATCTATCCGTTACTAAATGATTTTGAAATACAATTTCACCAAATTCATTAAATTTTAGTGGAATACCCAAAACTTCATCGAGCGGCTGGCGGGGATCATCATTTATTTGATAGCTGAAGAGTTTACTTCCAGCAAAATCGCTCAATGGATATTTTCCCGGATCTTGAAGTTTTGTTGTTTCTGTATCATATAACTGAAATAGCGGAGATTGATTGATAACATCTTTTTGTTGCGCTAAGAGCCATTGGTCGTCTGCGTTATTCCAATAGTAAGAGTTTCCCTGATGCACAAGACCTAGCAAAACTTTTATTTGGTCACCATCTGCCGGCGCTCCGTCTTCGTTCTGTCCATCGGCAATAAGAGTTAATGTTAATCCACCTGCTGTTCCAATACCATCAACTTTAAAAACTCTGTTTTGATACAAAGTTCTTTCTTCGATTATTGTTACATTATTAGGAATAGGAATACCAATACCCGTTATATCTACAAACGGCGCGGTTAACGTAATCACAGAAGAAATTACTGTATCGATAACATATTCACCATCTTGTGCAGGAGTACCAGTAAGAGATATCTTCATTCCTGCTTCAAATCCCAACGCAACAAAATCGGCGGCAGTGGTTATAATGGTATCAAGTCCAAGAATGATGTCAAGTGACGGTGCTGAATAGATGATATTGATAAACTCGTCCCATTCGCCATCTGGCGGATCTTCATTATCCCATGGACCAATATCCCAATTTCCTTGTAATGATGGAGCACCTGTAAATAGAATTATGTCACCGTTAGAAATGGTAATACCATCAATAACAGGAGCATTAATTAAGCCAATAAGCTGTAAATCTGGATCAGTTGTAACGTCATCTCTTACAGTCACCGGCTCCCGTCCAAATGTTCCATGATTAAAAAGTTCAAGATCTTTACAGAATTCAATAATGGGTCTAAGAGCTTGCCTTTCTAACGCTATAGAAAGCTGCGTTGGATTTAATTCATCGCGATGATACCATCGATTTCCAACACTCCAGGCACTTCCATCTCTAGAACCACGCTGAATTACAATATAATCCGGAGTGTCGAAAGAAATTGCTAATTCTGGTGCAGGGCCATCCCACGGTCCTTCATCCCAAGCAACAAGTGGATCATCCCAAAGATATTGAAAGAGCTCAGTCTCAAGTAACAGATCAAACGATACACCAATTCCATCTACAATAAACACTCGATCATTGAATAAAATGTCTACATCATTTTCAAAAACAACGCGCATTCCATCAAAAAATTCTATTCCGTCAATAATAACAGGATCTGATGTTCCTAATTCTCCACCGATATTAGTGAGAACGCTTATGCGAACAACATCGGGGCCGGCAGGAAACCAAAAATAGTTTGTGAAATTCATTAACTTATCGAGGTCAACACAAGGAGCCCAAGAATAGAATTCTGTGTCGAATAATCTATCTTGGTTGTTAACCAACCCACCCTGAAATCTTAGAAGATTCAAAATGTCTTCGTAGAACATTATATTTGTAAGGTCACCTGTATCGGGGTCCGTGCTTATGGTAGTAGGTTCGAGTTGGTAATCGCGACGTTTATTTGTTGGTTCATTGATATAAAAATCTTCACCTTTTTCAAAATGTGCTGGAATATGGCCGATAAATCCTGCTAGTTTTTCTGATACTTCGGGTTGATACAAGTGATCCCCCGAACCAGCAAAAAACTTTTTTATTAAATCAGTGTTTAAAAGTGCAGGAAGTCGTTCGGTGACACGTCGTCGAGCAACTACATTTTTTTCTTGATCGGGATTTTTTTCAGTTACCGGTCTTGGATTTTTACTGCTATCTACCATTATCAATCACCAATTCTTAGAATACTGTCGTTAAATGCATTTACTATCTGCACATCAGCAACTTTAGCTGAACTTATAAACACTTCATCGGCAGCACTTCTGACCTGAAATAGTTCTCCGAATTTTTGCTCTTCATCCAGAGGAACAATAACAACAGAACCAATGATGGTTGCTAAACTTTGATGGATGAACGCTGCTAGTTCAGTAAAATAGAAAGTCTCTCCAAAATCAAAATTATTGATCGCAAAAAATTCATTGATAGCTCCTATAACGCCAGCTTTAATTTCTCCGTCACTTGATGTTGTTCCTTCAACTTTCGTGACTTTGAATCTAGCTTGCAACTGATCTTCGGCTTGCCGTCCAAATAAAATTTTATATTTGACTGGATGCCATACAATTTCATCGCTAATCATTTTGTTCTCTATTTCTTCTGCAAATAAAATCTGTAGTTGTTCATTTGTCGAAGGGATCGGCAATTCATCACGATCTCCATCATCATCAATCCATTGTCTTATTTCAATATCATAAGATGTTGTTAACACAAAAATGTCAATAATATTTGTAATCGCTGGATCGATTCTTTGGTCAGTGGGAGCAAAGTGTTTCCATTGAAAAAGTAAATCATCTCTTCCGCGTCTTATAAAATAGAGATCGTTAACCAATTCAAATTCGTCATCTCCTACTGTCGGAATAGTTGATCTATAAAAATTTCCAGTATCTCTAAAGAAAACAACATCTCCGTCGAAGAGTTCTGCGGGATCGAGCGTAAGTACAATTGTAGTAGGAAATACGGTTGTTATAAAATTAAGAGGCTCAATGTTAAAAGCTTTAACTACTGTTTCTGTCGGCCTAAACTCTTCGAAGCCATCAATATTGATAAAAGATTCCCAGAACAACTCCGTTTCATCTACTTGTTCGTCAGGAAGAGTAAGACTAACTGTATCTCCCGCAGCTAGACCTGTCACTTTTGTTATTTCTTCAAAAATAGTAGGATCATCTGGAATGCCATCTTCATCTGTGTCAGTAAATGTTAATTTAAGTCTTCTGGGATCAACAAATCCATCATCTTCTACAAACACATCTTCTATATTCCAATCAATATTTTCTCCTATACCAAAGCATGGATTGATTTCTTGGAAATCTATATCTGTTATGTTGTCCAATCCTAAATCTGCTAACGCCGTTCCTGTTCCTTCTTCTAATGTAAGAGCATTTTCTGAAACAATTTTTAGAAAACCACCTTCGTTTGACGCAGTGATACCATCTATATTTTCAGCATTAATATCAATAACAGCATCATCTACTGTTGTGCCTGTTGAAAGAGAAACTTCATTGAAATTTATTATAATAGTTTGTCCATTTACATACGGGCCAGTAGAAGTTCCTACAACCACTGTTGCAAACGCTGGATTTACTTTCAATACTCTAATAAAATCTTGAATTGTTAGTCCTGTTTGCGTATCAACAATTTTAGTAGCTTCTGAATGATGAAAGCGAACCTCGTCTGTGCTTTCAAAAACATAATCCAATCCGCGCGAAATAAATCTCCAATTTGTTGGACTAAATTCTGCTCGAATTAGCCAACTAGCATCTCTTCCTAATCCTGTTAAATCTCCAGCAAATTCAAAAGAAAACGGGCTTGTAGTATCAAGATTATCACCAGTAATAACCCTCCAAGCAGTTGCGACTTCATTGTATCGTAATCCAAAACTGTTCTTTTGTACGATTTGCGATTGTATAGCAAGAATTTCCAGATCATCAAATTCAGTCTTAAATGGTGGAATAATAAGCCTTACAAAATCACCGTCATCTATTGGTTCTGCAAGACGTACTGCTCCGTCTCCATTTTCAAGAATTGTATCTCCATCGCCGACTACATCTACAATAGAAACCCATCCTGCATTGTTAAACAATACTAAACCACCTTCATTCATATGAAATTCCGGATTTGAAGGAGAAACTGCATCGCCTATTGCGATTGGCACTAATGGTCCTGGACCACCACCATCGGGATCTACAAAAAATCTTCCTGTGCTAGTGTTAACCGCATTAGTTGCGTTAAACCAAAATACATGGGTAGCTGGAACGCTTTCATTAAACTGTCCAGCAACCTCGGTTGTAAATCTTGGATAATGAAAATAGAAAAAATGTTTTCTGTCTAGTGCTCTTACAAGCGGAGCAATTATTTGTGATACAATTTCATCATCAGAAATATTAGCAGGAAGTGCTAGTTCTTCTAGTGTGCTGTTGAAATTAAAATATAATAGTCCATCTTCTGCAAACAGATTGACATTTTGCGCGAACCCTGTTGGATCGTTAATGTCGATATGTCTACTGAACCCACTATGAATTCTATTAACAGCTTTTATTCTTGCTGCTTCTGGGTTTCTTAACGGAAAGACATTATAATCTTCTCCATTAACCATTCTATCTTGTGTGAAGAAAACTTGTGGAGCACGTTCTTTAACAGAAGCAGAAGTTTCACTCGGTGTCGAATTCGAAACAGATTCTTGCAGAGAAAACGTAAAGCTAACAAAAAAAGTATCATTATTAACACCATCAAAATAAGGAATATCGAGACGATTATTTCTCATATTTTCTGGTTTGATTGTAAATCGCACTCCTGCTGATTCTCTATACCATATTCGGAAAAGACCAGTAGGAACATTAGCAAATCTTCCATCAGCAAAACGGATACTTATCTGATCATTTGGACGTGTGACAACGTTAAAAATATCTCTTTCGCTTTTTTCAAGACTGTTAAAGATAACATTATTGCCAACAATCGCTGGAACTTTCGTCCATTCTTGAACAATAAATCCTTGTTCATCTATTTCTTGAACAAAAACATCGTCGTTATTGACGCTCGTGCCTAATAGATTTAGTATGCGATTCTCAATCGGTATATCTATTCGAAAATCTTCTTTCTGTAAAACACCCTGTTTGAACAACAAGAAGAATCCAGTGTTGGGGCTTGCATTTCCTCGACCGTCTGTTCTAAAGATTAAATGAAGAGGTTCGATTGGATTAGGAGATCGCTCAAAAAATAACCCGTTATCTTCAAAATCTGGATTTACTATTTCAAAATCAAAATTTTCTCCATTTATTGTTGAACTAAATGGAAACACTCTATTTGCTGACGGATCATTGTTTAATGAATATGTTTGTGTTTTAATTCGATTTACAAGTCCTTCTTTAAGTGGTCGCCCAAATGGATTTGTTTCGCTAAAGACCGCATTTAATATTAAAATAAATTGTTCAAACCAATCGGGATTGTTTGCGTCGTTCCACCTTACAGAAATATTTGATAAATCATTTCCATTGCTATCTGTAAGTGATTGTGTTGTAGAAATCTGTGTGAGCTTAACAAGTCCTGCGGCTGCTCTATTTCTGCTTGGAATAAATGAAAGCATTCTTGCTAGACGAAGTACGGACTCACGTCTTTCGGCAGTGTCAAGAAAATTTTCTCGAGTATTTAAGTCAACTCTAAAAGTTAATGATTGTCCTAAGTATGCTAATAGTTCTATTAGCGCAACAAATTCAGAACTTTCAATCCAATCATTGAAATCTTCTGGAAAATTAATTCTAATGTAATCAACTAGTGCAGCACGAATAGTATCGAAATCGTAAGCCGCAAAATTAACTTCAGTAAATGCTCGATAGATTACCCTCCAATCTTCAGCAACGAATAAACCGCTTTGTCTTAATGCTACTCCCATTTTTAATCCTTATTAAATTTCTTCTGCTATCTGCAATCTGCTCTGGGTTCCGTGTTGTATTCTATTTCTACGATCAAATTCAATTTCAAATGTTCCAAAAGCCTTAAATGGAACATAAAAAACAGCAATATTTAATCTTATTCCGTGTTCAAATTCAAGGATATCGAGTTTATCTAATTCTACTCTTGGTTCTTGTGCGATGATACTTTGAACATCAGCAATAATAGCTTCTCTTGTTGTTCCATTAAATGGTTCAAATAAAAGATTCCAAATAATGCTACCAAATTCAGGACGCATTACTCGCTCACCTCGCATAGTAAAAAAGTGATTTAATAGATCTCTTTTAACTAAATCAATATCGGTAATTTCGGTGCCCGGTTTAATTTGATCTATTGAACTAAATCCACGAAAAAGGCGCTGTGTTGTTGTTAGTTGGCGAGCCATATAGGAATCTTTTCTCCTAAAAATAATGTACTGTTATATTTATACCTTGAATAATATACGTAGTTAATTAAGCGGCAGGATTCTTTGCAAATAGGCGAGCTTCTGCCACTCTCCTGTTTGTTAATCCCTGCAACGGCTGAAGCGTGCCGCCAACGCGGGCTTTATCCCATCGCTGCATCTCATTTGGAACTTCCTGATAGTTTCCTTCGTTTATTCTTTTTACTAAAGTGCTATTACAAAATCCAGTATTTCCTATATTAAATGCCATACTTACTAGAGCATCATATTGATTATTTGTGAGTGGTTGATTAACACAACCTCTCACTGCTGTTTCAACATTGGCAAGATCTTCTCTTAATAATTCATCGACCTCAGCATCGGTAATAAATCCATTTGCGAAACGACCAGAAGCTCTATCTGCTTCTGTTATTAAATGACCAATACCAATGGTTGGTAGGCCGACCGCGTCGAGATAAACTCGATTTTCAGAACCTTCGAATTTTTTGATTAGATCAAGCCCACTTTGGCTTATTCCTAGAGATGCAACTGGACTTAAATCACCTGCAAGAACATTTGCTACTTGAATATATTCTGGCAAATCGGCACTATTAAATCTTTGTCCTATAAGTCTTGTTGTATCGGGTAGAACTATATCATTTGGTATTAGTTGACCGAATATAGAAGCACCAGACAATATCGAAGAGTCACGAGGACTCTCAACAATTTTGCGATTTACGCCTTGTGTAGAAACATTGTGATCTATCCAAGGTTCGTGCTGTGGAACACGTGAAATAATATTAGATCCTTCGGGATATGCTGCACCTGGTTCCCATCTTCCAGAATCGCTTGCTTCGGGAGGCGAGCTTGGGCTTGCTACTTGGTATGAGGGAGGTGTTGACGGTGCATCTGATTGTGGACCAGGCCCACTATTCATAAAAACATTACTAGCTTGTTCGCGAAGATTGCCTACAGCAGTAATTCCAATTTTAGAATCAGAATTAATAGCGTAGTCTCCAGCAGCTTTTGAACTAATTTTTGCTTGACTCTCTGTGCTAATATTTCCTTGTACTAAAGTATCAAAATTCTGGCCTGCAAGCATTCTAATATTCTTTCCAGCAACTATATTAATATCTCTTTCTGCTTGTATGTTAATATCTTTTAATCCGGCCTTAAGATTTATATCACCCTTCTCGGCATGAATAGAAATATTTCCGGAGGTATAAATATCAAAATTTCCATCCCCTTTATCGCTAAGTTCTAACCATGTTCTTCCATCACGACTAATTGCATAAACAAATCCGTCTGTTTGATCAATTAGTAATTGTGCGCCTCCTTTGGTTCGTAATCTAATAAATTCACGGGGTTGAACTGGAGGACTTTGTGGATCTGAACTAGGAGGCTCACCATCATCCATAACAAACTGACTTCCATTAGGAGTTAATATTCCAAAGACTTGACTAGGTGATTCTCTTCTTGCTGAACTAGTGCTCTGTCCTCTTGCTCCGTCATTATCTAAGCCCTGTTGAAGCTTGAGACCATCTCTTAGTGGCTTAAACATTCTTCTGTCTGGATTATCTTTATTTTTTGTATTTGCTGAAACACTTAGATCAGTTTCAATAACGGGTCCAGTTTCATTAGACATTACATCGCTATCCGGTCCTTTGTGAATTGTGTCTTGGCCTACTCCAGGAATCATGTGATTTAGATCTTGTTGATATAAACAACCAAACCATATTCCAAAGTTAGGATCTCCATTGACAAATGCAATCAATACTTCGTTGCCTACATCAGGTGGAGTGAACCACATTCCGTATGATTGTCGACCACTAAAATCAGTAGGGCCAGGATCTTTTTTAATTGTATCGGGTTGTGGTGTGCGGCTGGATGCCCGTGCTTTTATATCAGCAATGGCACCAAGACCTTCAGAACTTTTTTCAGGATCTTTATGAAATTCAAAATTAAAGAAAGATGCTCCAGCAAAAGGAGAACAATATGAACAGATAACCCAATTTTCTTCTTTATCGGATTCTCCTGATAATTCCGGTATCCAAACTAAAATTCTTCCCATTCTTTGTGGATCGCGGGCGTCTCTGACAATTCCTAAATAAATTTTTGTAAGAAGAGTAGTATCAATTGCTGGTTTTTTCTCATACCATTTTGGTAGTTTTGCGGTTCGTTGTGTTTCGTGATATTCAAAATCGGGATATGCCATTTTAATTTCCTGTTAAGTTGCTTTGATTAATTACTGCGTTTATTACATCCGATTCTTGCGTTAATATATCTGCGTGTCCAATTAATTTTTGTGTAAATTTTCCATCAGAAAATTTATTCTCAACTTGTCTAATATAATAAACGCCATTAAATCCATTTTCTTTACGATCTATATTATATAATCCTGTTCCTTCAAAACTGTCGCCGCGATTATCTCCCCCGTCGTTTATTCCATTTGGAAATGCAAATGTCATTAGAATTAATGAATCTGATCTTGTTATATCTCGTGAATTAGCATCAGAAATAGTTAACCTTTTTAACACATCAGGCTCTCCTAACCAATATGGATCACCTCTTATTGTCATTTCTATCATTCTCATTTGACCTTTTTGGCCGTATATTTGATTCATAACAGCTGAAAAAAACGATCTTCCTTTTGATGCTGTTCCCTCAATGCCCGACTCGGATGAATGAAGTGTCGGACTTAATTCAGTTGCAACATTATTGTGTGCCTGATTTTCGTTTTTTGATGTATCCGGACCCGATACTCCTTGTTCTAAACGATCTAAATCTTCAGCAAAAAATATTGAACCTTTTGTATTTTGTTTTGATCTAAGTCGATCCTTCACCTCATTAAGAAGTTCTACCTCAGCATCAGAAATTATAATATCAGACTCTAACAAAAGATTGATATTCCCACCGATATTCTGAATATCAGTTTCAAGTCTAATAACGCCAGAACCAAATGTTGAAGTATCAATTTTTCGCGCGCCTGCTCTTAATGCTTGTTGTTGAAGATCTTTGGCTCTAGCGCGGATGGCAACTTCTGTGAAAGCATCTTCCGAAGCCGTTATATCTATTCTTTGTATTTCTCTTTGTAACCTTTGTCGTTCTTGGTCAAGATTGAAACCTTCTACTGCATCAGAGGCTCTTGTTAATCTACTTTCAACATCAGCAAGTTCTTCAGTTCTTGCTGCACGAAGACTTTGAGATGCATCATTCCGTGCATCTGCTGTTTGAAGAATTCTAAGATCAGATTTACTAAGATCGATAAATCCTGAAGACATTCCAAGCGCACTTCTGTTTTGCCCCTGAAATATAGGAAGAGATAAAAACCAAGTTCTGTCAAATTTAATTTTATAATCTAAAACCTCAGTGTTCAATCCAGTAAACATATATTCATATTTTTTACGAATATTTGTAACTCTTAATTGTTTTGCAAAACGTTCTTTACTTTTTCTTTCTTCTAATGAATCTTCTATTTGTTTTCTTGAAAGAATTGGTTGGAAGGTTAGATAAGGTCTAATATGATAGATATTTAACGTATTGTAAGCACGCGCCACGCCATTATAACTTGTAATATCTACAGTAGGATCTACAGTAAAAATAATTGATGGTTTTGTTGGTTCTCTGGGTTCATTTGGTGTAATATCATTTGTATTTCCGCGTTTCTCTCCATATAATGCAAGTGATTGTCCTTCAACTGTTGTTCCTATAATTTCTTGTATTATAGCTTCTATTGCGGTTCCTGTTCCAAATGTAATTCTCCATTTTCGTTTACCATCTTCACTAAAAAAAGATTCTGTTCTTTTGTTGTCGGCAATGTTTTCACCTCTAATCTCCCAAGTCGACATATCATTTATTTGTGGAACATTATTATTTTTCGCAAAATTTAATTCGTCACCTCTTGGTAAGGAGAAAGCATATTTTCTTACACGTTCTGTATCATCTCTCGCTTTCTTATTCTGAGTACTATAATTTTCATTGTTGTTTAACTCATTGGATAAATTTTTAAAAAACTCTCCTAGATCAAAAGCATCAATCTTTATATCTGTTTCCAATCTTCGTGCAGCATCACCCAGGCCTTGCTCATTAAGAGGAACTGCTGTAATAATATATTCAGTTCCGCCTTTATTAATTTCCGCTTCTATTCTTCTAAGTTTTATTTGCCAAATTCTAGTTTCTTCGCTTAATTCTCCCGTTGGGATGCCACCCTCATGTGAATTTTGACCATTATTTTCACCTTGGGTATATCCTTTAAATGATATCGAAAACCATAGAGGAACATCTTTATGATCAACAACCTCTAATGAATCGGCAGCGTTTTTCATTCTATCAAGTAATGAATTTCCATGGGGCTCAATAATTGATATTTTAAGATTTGTTGCGTAAGAATTTCTTGTTAATAATGATGGAGAGATAATAGTTTTTATATCAACATCTGTAATATTAAATCCGGTCGAACCCGTTTCTGCAATTACTACAATATCTTCATTGGATAGAGTGTTGCTGGTAGCAAGTTCACCTGTCATAAAAAGTCTAAAATTATAAGTCATAGTATCGAATTTAGTTAATATGTTATCTTCAATTCGAAGACTGTTTAAGGATGCATCAATTACTTCTTGATCAGCACCATCTTGAACTTGTTGTATTATTGGTGCAATATCTTCATTATCAACTTCGGAATCAGAAATTAAGCTAACAAAAGATTGATCGATATCTCCTCTTAATCGAGTCGCTTGCATTTCTCTTAAGGTGATTACAAGTTTTTCTTCGTCTTGTTGAGTACCTCTGATTCTATCAATTTCCGCTTGAAGTTCTTGTGATGTAATTGCAGTTGCTCCTCGCGGAGCCGTTTTAGTTTGGTCAGTTTGTGTATCTATTTTTTCTATTAGAGCTTCCGATGCAGTAATCTTAGCTCGTAATTTATTTTTAGCAGCAAGACGTTTTCGAGCAGCAACTAATTGACGGGGTTCTCTGCGTTTTCCGGCGTCAGGATTAGTAGCATTCAAATCATCAAATGCTTCGGGTGTGGGTTTCCCTTTTTCCCCAATAAGGCCGGCTCGTGTTCTTGTCACTCTTGTTGGATCTGTGCGTTCTGCTTGCAAAAGTTGAGCAGCGTTTTGTTCAGTTGTTACGTTTCCGGGTGGTTGTTTCTTAATTCTTTTTGATGTTGGCATTTTATAATCCTAGTAAACTGAAAATTCTTTGTCGAGTTGGCACAAATATTTCTATTTCGGTAACAAAATCATAAATTGGATCGATAATAGTATCCGGATTTCTTACAGTAAAAACCCACCATAAATCTGGGGTTCCATATAGCTCATTACTCAAAAGATCTGGTCGCTCATTAAATTGAGGAGATAAAACAATGAGTTCATCTGTATCATCAGCAGGAATAGATCTAAAAGTTAAAATATCTAAAAATTCTACTAAAAAGTTTCTTTGTGGTGTTGTAAAATATGGAGAATTCTTTTTGTATATAACAACCATCAGACCCATCCTCCTTTCTTAACTAGTTTTCCTGTTCTAAAATCGTTTAGATTAAAATTTCTTCTAAGACGATCGGGAGAGTTTTGAACTGTCATCGTAATCGATACAGTAAATTTTGTTGGAATCCATGCCGATATATCACCATCAACTGATTGTATAGTAAGATTATTTCCAGGTTCAAGTTGTCTATTTGTCGAAGCAGTAAATTCGTTTAAGTTTATTAATTCGTCTGATGTGCCTACTCTATTAGAGAACAATACTTCGACATAATCAATATCTTGAGGAAATTCTACGTTATATGTAGTAATAATAACCGGAACATTATGATATATAGCAGTTCCATATGCATTAAAAAGCAAAATGGGTGGAGGAGTGCCTCTAAGATTTACTGCTTCTTGACTAGTTAGATCGCTGCCGCCTCCAACACCAAAAAACATTTTTGTTACAGTTCTAAGAAAATGTATTGCAGCAACACAATATCTTGCTTCTTCTTGATTCTGTGCCGTAAACGGCCCAATAACAGTAATTTCTTTCGCAGCAACTGATTTAAAAGCAGCAAATGGTTGATTAGTATGTATTGGATCGTAATAATCATATTGAACTGTAGCGGAATCATTTATGTTCGGAGTGTATGGAAACAATAGTCCACCTGTTTCATATAATGGATTAAGAAGATTGTCTTTATCTTTCACTCCATATATTCTTTCTACTGCGCCGGGTTTTGCTGAGATTCTTGCACGGCGATCACTAAATCCAGCGGTACCGCCTTGTCCTTTAATTGGTTCTGACATTTTATTCTATTCCTAATCCTTTTCTAACTTCTCTATACAATTCTTTTTTCATGTTTTCATCTTCTCCAGGAGCAACAAGATTTACAAAATCAACTTCTTGTCCATCTCTTGCAAGCTCTCTTGCTTTTGTTGCGCTTGCACCTCCTGCACCTTCCTCATCTGGATCTCTTTGGCCTGCATCTACTACTCTAAATGTTTCAAAATTAATTGCAACTCCAGGTTCTACCTTATTCATTGATGAGATATATGGTTTGATTATATCATTAAACTCATTAACTCTGTCAGACCCTGCTACCATGTGCGCTTCCGTATACCCATTGTCAACTAACCATTTTAATACAACAAATAGTTGTCCCGTTGTCTCTACAAATTTAACTTCTGGAAAAAATGTTTTCAAAAATTTCAATTTAGTATTAAAGTCTAAAGGATTTCTTTCTCTATCTTGTGTTCTTGTTGGAAACACAAAAAAATCTGCGTTAAGACTATTAGCTAACATTTTTCCAGTATCAATTAATTTCTTATGTCCAATAGTTGGTGGATTAAATCTTCCAAATGCGAAAACTACTGTCTTCCCAATGCTTTGTTCAAGAACTTCATATAAGCGCATTTTGTTTCCAATAACTAAATAAGATTCATCAATTGTATTTATTTTTTTAATTATATGCCGTTTTTATTAAAGAATTCAAGTAATAATCCGGTTTTCTTTATCTTTTTATTCGACCTCTACTTGAAGTGTATGTTAACATTAATAAAAATTTGCATAACGCAAATTTTAAACTAAAAATTAGAGGAAATCGATAAAAATGGCAAGGGCAAATACAAATTATTTAAACAATAAGGATCTGCTTATAGAAATCCATAAATCAAAAAACACATTTTGCGAATATGAAGATTCAACTTATGCAAATTTTGATGTAATTATTTATGATTTGGATGTTCTAGTAGACGATGATGTATGTACTAACTATTTTGGTGATTGGGACATTACATATAAAGAAACTACCTCCATTAAAAAAGAAATTGAATCCAAAGTGTTAATCAAAGCTACAACAGTAGACGAATGGATATACAACTTAAGACTTAAAAAACTTGAAAAAATAAAGAAGGAAGACCCTACTTCCGATCTTGAAATTGGAGATATAATGATTGGCGATTTAGTTTTTAGGTATATGACGTTTAATCATGTGCCAGAAAATACTGAATGGCCTGAAGACAAGCTAAAAAAGAAGCCTGCTGATGGGTTTGTGAAAGTTAATTTCCCTCCTTTTCAACATATCATTTTAGAAAACGGAATGCCTAAGTGTGTTGGCCTTAGTCATTATAAAGATGGAGAATTTAATCTAGATTACGGCCGAATTACTAACGAACTCGGAAAAATGTATATGCTATTGGTAGAAAAGATTAGTAAGAAGGGAAACTGGCGAAACTATACATATATTGATGAGATGAGAAGCTCGGCTCTCGTTCAATTAAGTCAGGTAGGTCTCCAGTTCGACGAAGGAAGAGCTCAGATTCCAAATCCTTTTGCTTTTTATACTACTGTAGTGAGCAATGCGTTCAAGCAGGTGCTGAATACTGAAAAGAAAAATCGAAAAATCAGAGATGAACTAATCGAAATGGGGGGAGAAACTCCTAGTTTTTCGAGGCAAATGGAAGAAGAATATAAGACCGCTAAGGGGTTTTATAATATAAAACGAAAAAGGAATACTTGAAATAAAACTTGACTTTTTTACTCCAATTAAATACACTATATGTTGTAATTATTTGATCTTTATTATAAAAACAAACAAAAAGAAAAAATTTAATGGCTGAACAACAGTTATTTAAAAAGTTAGTGTGTTTTACAGATATTCATTTTGGATACAAGGGCGACTCTAAGCAACACAATCAAGACTGTGAAGATTTTATTAGTTGGTTTATAGAAGAAGCTAAGAGTTTTGAAGCTGAAACCTGTATCTTCCTCGGCGATTGGCATCACAATCGCGCAAGAACTAATGTGGGCACGATGAACTATAGCCTCCGAAACATCGAAAGGCTTGGTAAAGCATTCAAAAAATTCTTTTTCATTACGGGAAATCATGATTTATATTACCGCGACAAGAGAGAACTAAACTCGATGGAGTTTAGTCGCAACGTTAATAATGTAAATATTGTCTCAAAGCCTTTAAATCAGGACGGTGTAGCTATTATACCCTGGCTTGTCGGGGACGAATGGAAAAAAATCAGTAGAATTAAGTGTAAATATATGTTTGGGCACTTCGAACTTCCTAGATTTAAGATGAATGCTATGGTAAATATGCCCGAAACAGGACAACTACAGGCCGAAGATTTTATACATCCTGAATATATCTTTAGTGGTCACTTTCATAAACGACAAATACAAGAAAAAATGATCTACATAGGCAATACTTTCCCCCACAACTATTCGGATGCATGGGATGATGATCGCGGAATGATGTTTCTTGAGTGGGATAAGGAACCATTTTTCAAATCTTGGGACGATGCTCCTAAATATCGTAAACTAATACTGTCTGAGCTCTTGGAAAATCCAAATGCATGTCTTGACAGCAAC
>LAZR01000772.1_pt1 | contig 22265 bp, 12 predicted proteins | sample 329461 | NCBI WGS metagenome assembly LAZR01 (sample SAMN03002196, study PRJNA259156) | marine sediment metagenome | biome: sea floor; feature: Hydrothermal impacted sediments; material: marine sediment; isolation source: Loki non-amplified sample from Loki's castle hydrothermal vent sediment ...
CTTTGCGAAATTTACAACAAAGAAATGGGTTGTTTTAGCAAGTAAAATAGATCAGCTATTTATTGGAATTGGTATAACTTCGCGCTTAGTAGGTATGGGCATACCACACACATCAACGTAGTTATGTGCTTTAACAAACCAAGGTTCAACACGGTTTTTACGAGCACTGATTAAGTTTTTAAACACAGCTGAGTTTGTTTTCATCACTTTAAATATACTTTTATCGCTTTGGACATCGCCAAGGACTTGTATATTGGTAATTGGGTTAAATGCTTTTCCCTCAGTTGGTGTACGCGCTAACCGGTTAAAATGCTCTATACCTTCGAGCACTCGACCAAACACCGTAATATTTTTATCAAGGTAGCGCGGGCCTTGCCCTATCGTTACAAAAAACTCCGTGCTCGCACTATTTATATCGTTATCGCGCGCCATGGCAAACACGCCACTACAATGCACTTGCCATGTTTGCGTATGTGCTGAGTTTTGAGCTACTGCAAAGCCGTTTAAAAAGCCAGTAACTGGTGCATATCCGTCGCCATTTAGCTCAGTAATTAAAAGTGGCTTGTTTGTTGTTGAATAAAACTCAGCAGGGACTGTTCTATCCGCTGTTTTAATTAATTTTTTACCCGAGCTGTCGCCACCTTGCGCTACAAAACCTTCAACAAACCGATAAACGCTGGTATTTTTATAAAACCCTTCTCGTGCTAACTTTTTAATGTTTTGAACGTGCTTTGGGGCAAGCAGTTCATTAAGCTCAATGTACGCATCGCCCGTTGGCAGCGTTATCTTTAAAATATTTTGAGCGCTCACTACTCGCCAGTCATTGTCTGTTGCACTAGCAATTACTTCACTCGCGCTCAATAAAGATAGCTCTTGATTAACAACATCATTGCCAATTTGTTGAGCACAACCGCTTAATAAAACACTAAGCAGAGCTGGCAATATAATTTTTTTCATCACTCATATCCTTATAATTATTATAGTTTTGGTTATTCCCAGTCAAACTTATATAGCACATCAACATTTTGGTATAGCCCGCTCGTTATTTCTATGTATAGCTGTGAAAGTAACTGATAGCGCACAGCCACCTCACTGAGCGAATCAAATACACCCACGCTATATTTAACTTGTAAGCTGGGTGCTACGTAACCTGATATTTCTACTTTGGTGCTATCGCCACTACCAGATGAGCTTAAACTTACATCTGATAACCCAAAGGTTTCACCCACCTTAGAAACAACCCCTTCGCTGCGGCTAACCCCTTGAGAGAGTAATAACTGTGTGAGCATAGCATCGCTTGACGAACTTTCCCCGTCACCCAAAGGTTGGCCATTAAGTAAATATGCAAGTGCTTGAGCTTGATCCATCGCAGGCTCAGAAAATATTTTGAGCGTTGGTTGTTCAACATTTCCCGTGAGCGTGACCCCTGCAATGACTCCATTTGCGGTGGTATCTGGGTTACGTATAGCTTTTATATTCAAAAATGGTTGTTCAATTGAGCCGCTAAAACCTACTTGCCCAGTGCTAATGATTAAGTCTTGCCCAAAGGCTAAGTAAGTACCTTCAATTAAGTTAAGCTCACCTGTGGCTATAATTGGCGCCCCCTGACTCATTTTTATCGCTAAATCACCCGCAACTTTTGATTCCAAGCCAAACGATTCTACTTTTACATCGTTTTTAACAATCACTTTTAAATCTATGTCGTAATCAAACGGGACTTTTTCGGTAGCTTCAGTTTTTTGATCAACAATAATTTCATCATCGCTAACTTGCACCGCGCCTTCAGGGAGCTCTTCAATCATTATGCGACCGTAAGGCACAACTACCTCACCAGCAAGCTTGAGTGCATTATTAGCCAAACCTATTTTTAAGTCTGGCGATACTTTAAAAGTAACTCCCTGCTGCGCGCGAACATAAAACTGCTCGCCGACTACCGCAACATTTACAGCAGGCTGCGCACCTTGCCAATCAACATCACCTGTTAGATTTATTTTACCGCCCTGATTGTCGTTTAAGTTGCCTTTTATTGTGGCTGTTGTTTTATCAAACAAGACTTTTATATTTGATTTTTGCAGCGCTATAGGAAGTTGCTCGCCCTCTAAACTAATATCGCTAACGTTAAGCTCGCCATTTAATAAAGGATCTTTTAACGTACCTGCTAACGCGACTTTCCCACTAATATCACCTTTTAACTGCTCGAGAGTTTCAAGAAATGGTTGTAAGTCTGAAAGAAGTATTTTATCTATATTAATGGTGCCATTAAGCGCTTGAGTATTTTGTATATCGTCGATATTAATTTGTGTATTTATTTTACCAAGTACACTTGATTCTAAGTTAGCTTCAAGCTTGCCAATTTGAGAATCCGAAAATGCACTGATACTTAACGTTTCGATAGGTAATTTGAAACGATCTTCATCAGAGATTAAAACCGCAGTTAAATCGCTAGAATCGATATTTGCACGTAATGTTTTAAGTGCACCGCCATGCCAATTAAGTGCGACATCGCCAGCAATATTACCGCGAGTCCGAATATTATCAGGCAAAAAGTGCTTAAGCTCTTCAAGTGCTAAGTTACTTAATTTTGCATTTAACTGACCAAGTTCTTTTGTTTGAGCTAGCGTGTCTATACATAATTCACTTTGCTCAGATGCCCAACAATGCGCGCTTACATTAAAGTCGCTGGTTTGAGTATTAACCATAATGGCAATATTTTTAGTGTTACTAAAGCTTAGCTTTTTATCACTAAGTGTTACATTGCTAAGCTCGCCATTCCAAGTGGTATTATTAATTTTGCCATTAACTTCAAGCTCTACACTGCCTTGCTCGGAATCTATAGATGCCGTAAGTTGGTGATCAGTTTTATCGCCGCTGGCATCAATTTTAACGCTATTAATTTTTTGGTCGGCCACAAGCGCCGAACCAACACTTACCGATATATCCGTTTGCCAATCGGCAGCGGTATCTAACTGCCCTTTTACTGATAATTTATTAATGTTTATTTCATCAAAAATAAAGCGATCTAGTATTAACGCTAAATCAACAGAGGGCGTTAACCTCTCCCCTCTCACTTTTAAATTTGCGTTGCCATCAGCAGTAAATGGAATATTAGCTTTTTCATCACTTTTTAGCGTTACTTTGCCATCAACCTGCCAAGTATCATCAACTTGTCCGCTTAGTACTAACTTGTTGGTGCCGCTACTTAAATAAAAGCTATCAATGTTCGCTTTTAACGTATTGTCGAGCTTAAAGTTTGAAGCAAATTCTAGTGGTACATCGTTAAGTAATCCGCTTAACTTTGTATTATTCATTTGTAGCTGCCACGCATCAGCTGCGGCATTAAACGAGCCTTTAAATTGCCCTGAAATATCACTAGTGACAGCGTCAGTTAAGTACTGCGCTTTTAAGTTAGCAAGCGTGCCGTTAAAGCTAGCCTGTATTCCTTTTTGCCAATCAACATTGGCTTTTATAGTTGCACTGCTTTCGTTCGCTTTTATACTTAGCGCTTGTAATGTTGCTTTGGTGAGACTGCCTTTTAATTGGGTCTTTAAGTCAACAGCTGGGTAAGCGCCTAGTTGGCTATTCGCCTGCAGGCTAAGCTGATAGTCGTCAGCATTACCTTGTGCATTAAGGTTAACATTTCGCACTTTAAGCTCATTACTTTGTGCATCAATAAGCCACTGCTTAATTTTGCCATTTAACTCAAACGGGTAGTTTTTTTGCTTTAAATTTGCTGTTGCCGTTAAATTAAGTGGATATTGCCCCTGTGTTTCTAAATTTAAGTTTAGGTTTGATAAGTCGCCATTCAACTGCAAATTGGCTTGGTGCTCGTCACTTTGTAAAACAAAACTCCCTTTTAAAGGTAAGTTTCCTGCAAGCTCAGCGGTAAGATGTGTATTGAGCTGCCATTGTTCATACTTTGCTGAGAATGACTCTAAATTAACAGCCGCATCTTCTACATTTAACCGCAGCGCTATATTTTCAATAATATGCTGGGCTTCGCCTTGTTCTATCGTAACTTCAGCTATTTCAAAGTCCTCAACGACTAAATCAAGTGGCGAAGTAAATTCTATATTAGGCAAAGCAGCTAGATGCGTTAAAGGCGCTTGAGCATTTTGCGCAGTGTGTGTTTTCGCGTCTTGTTCTTGCTCTTTTAAAGCAACCAGTATGGCAGGGATATTCAGGCTTTTAACCGTGAGCTTAGAGCCCTCTGCTTTTGCTGAGAGTTTAAAATTATCCACACTTACGTTTGCGCTTGGATGCTCTAGAGTAAATTTGTTTATCGCAATATTTTTTACAGCAATATTAAAAGGTAAGCTGATTTTTTCAAGCGGCTCTGTCGGGGCTTCTTCTTGTGATTCTGCAGTTTTTGGTAACGTTAAATCTATAGATTTAGCACTTAAGTTATCTATACAAATCCCATCGCATTGCCACCAAAACAAATCAATTTTCAATTGTTGAGCATTAAAATCCAAGCCATTGCTAGTAAAGCGCACATTAAAGGCATTATTATAAATAAAACGGCCATCTTTAATTTCAATATGTAGGCCATCTACGGCTTTGTTTGCACTATAGGCAATAAATTGATTACCGGGTGCGGTAAATAACAAACAAAATAGTGCAACAACTAACGTGACAAAAATAGCACTTACGGCGGCTGTTATCTTTTTTAATACTGACATTAAATTTCTGGCCCTATGGTAATACTTAAACGTGTGCTTTTACTTTCTTTTGTTAATCCCCAAGCGTGATCTATACGCACAGGGCCAACGGGTGTTAAATAACGAAAACCAAAACCAGCGCCTACTTCAAAGTCATCAGAAAAATCATTCGTCGCAGTACCACCGTCAACAAATAAAGCCGCGCGCCAGTTTTGAGCAAACTGATAGTTGTACTCTATTGTACTGGTTAGTAAGTATTTACCACCGATGAGGTCGCCATCATCATTTTCTGGCGATATTGATTGGTACGCAAAACCACGAACACTTTGATCGCCACCTGCGTAAAAACGCAGTGAGTAAGGTACGTTTTCAATATCATCAACTAGCATTGCACCTACATTTGCTTTTAAAAACACTAAATGCTTATCTAAATAAGTACGTAACCATGCATGTTGCATTTGCACCCTAATCAAATTAGTACTCGAAAGTACATCATCTAAACCAAACTCAGCAGATATAAGCCACTGCTCTCCCCAATAAGGAGTCGTGCCGCCTTTTGATTTTTTGCGCGCGTAGCTAATGCCGGGCATTAACATTTCGGTGCTTTCTTCAGGCTCATCACCAATGCGATAAGTTTCTTGGTCGCGGCGTAAGAATGCAGTACGCACCCACTTATTTTCGGTCAGCCATTGTCGCTGAACTTGCCCCGTGAGTATTTCACTGTAAGTGTCGTTTGTTAGTTCATCTTCTAACTTGTAGCCAACAGAGAAACGCCATAAATCATCATTAGGATCATCAACTGGAATTGTATAGGCCATGGAAATATCTTGCTGTTTTTGTGCCACATTTAGATTAGTTTCGAGGTAATGGCCGTCTTCTGTGATCCACGGTTTACTCCATTTAAAACGCACTTTGGGTCCTAAGTCAGTGCTATAGCCGCCACCAACTTCATAGCTATTAGCGGGCTTAGGGAGTACATCTACTTTAATAGGAACTTGGCTATTTTTACGTGCTGCAATGTCAGCATAAACACGCACGCTTGCGAAATAAGGGGTGCTTGATAGATCTAAATTATAATCAGCAATATGTGTTGATTTATAAGGTTGGCCCTGCGAGAAAGGCGCTATAGAGCGTATGTATTTTTCAGCGGGTGTATTAGTGGCAATTTGTATATTGCCAAACTGATACCTGACTCCGGTATCAATAACAAAAGTAATAACAGCACTATTTTTTTTAACCGACACTTCTAATTTACGTGCTGGCCACTTAGCATCAAAATAACCAAGTTCTAATAGCATTGATTCTATTTTTTTATGGGTTGAGTCGTATTTACCATGATTTAGAATATCGCCCTGTTTTAAGCTGATGTTGTTAATTAATGCCTGTAATTGGGTATCGCTTTGGCCATCCCCATTTAAAGTAATGTTAATTGCTTCTATACGAGTTGCAGGCCCCCGCTCAACTTTAACAATTAACTCACTGTCGTCTTTATCAAACTCAACTTCAACGGTTGGGCTGTAGTAACCAAGTGCTTTGATACTATTTTGTACTTGTTTTTGAGCATAGCGGCGAAGTGTACGGGTTGGCTTTTCACCAATTAATTGCTTGAGATAAAGAGCTACGTTATTTTCTAAATCGCCACTTAGCCCTTCAATTTCGTAATCTTCTATGACTTTTTCTGCCGCATAGCTATTTGTCGCAATTAAAGCGCTCACAACACACATGCAACGTAAAAACTTAATAAACAAGTAAATATCCTTACTTTTAATATCTTACAAAAAACTGGTTAATTACCCGCATATTAGCATAGCCATAATGAGCAACACATTAACTTAATAACAATCTAACGCGTAAATTTAACTTTGAATAAATATCAGCATAATTAAAATTAGTACGCGTTAAGACAATATTTTAGTTACAATAGTGCCTATGAATAAAAAATTAATTTTAAATGAGTTTTTAATGCAATTCCCTGATGATGATAACGGCCAACTTTTAGCCGAAATAGCCGCTGCTGGCATTGATTTAAATAAAATGCACCAAGTCGATTTTTTTATTTTATTTGAACAAGAAGCCGATGCTGAAAAATTTGCTAAAGAAATAGTCTCTGATGCATTAGTTCAAAATGCTGAGCTTGAAAAATGTAAAGACACTGGCGTTTGGGAAGTAATCACTCAAGTACAAATGGTGCCAGAGCACACCCTTCTTGGACAAGCCGAGCAATACATTGAAAGCATTGCTAACAGCTTTAATGGATACGGTGACGGTTGGGGATTGATGGATGATGACGAGGCTTAATTGCCTTTTAATCTAATGTACTCTATCAGTTAAGCTTATCGGCTTAACTGATTTGCTTTTCTAAAGTTCCCTTTATAGTCAAATAGCTTATCAGCCACTTTCCAACCATACTTTTTGCTTTTTCGTGCAATAACAAAATCCGGTGGTACTAATTCAAATTGTGCTTTTACTACTTGCTCTGCAGTTTTAAAATTAATAGGTGTTTGCCCAAGCCCCACGCGTTGACCAAATTGCTTATTAAATATAAATTGCCCGCCTTTATTTGCGAGATTATATACCTCATCGCAACTTGCACCATCTTCATCAAAATACGTTATTTTAAAGAGCTCATCTTTAATTTGAGTTACTGATAAACCACTACAACGAAGTACAAGCGCGTCTTTTAGGTTTAAGGCATTACGTAACTTATCATCAGGATCGGCCATTACCGCGCCGCAATCGTGGCATTGTCGTGCAGCAATATCATTTTGGGCACCGCACTGCTCACACTCTTTAAACCTAAAACGATAATCGCACTGCTCTTTATGCCCATCATCATCTTCTAACAGCCCTTTACATCGCCTGCCAAAGTGCTCTATTACTTTTCCTGCAGAATCAGTTTTACCCCAAAATATATTTGCAAAACCACAGCCAGGACAAAGTACCTGCACAGGTTCATTATCACTATCGCCTTTTTTATCGCCTACTTCTGGGTGAAATAAATTAAAACCATTGCCGGCATAATCGATTACTAAGCAATCTGTTTTTGATTCAGATAACCTGAGACCTCGCCCCACAATTTGTTGATATAAACTAACTGATTCTGTAGGTCTTAAAATAGCTATAAAATCGACGTGTGGCGCATCAAAGCCGGTCGTTAGTACCGATATATTAACTAGATACTTTAATTGCTTAGCTTTAAATTGCGTAATGATTTTATCGCGCTCATTGTTTGGCGTATCACCTGTTATAAGTGCGCTTTGATGAGCTGGCAAGTAGCTTAATATTTCCTGAGCATGCATTACCGTGGCTGCAAAAACCATAACACCTTCACGCTCTTCACTGTATTGAATAACTTGCTGTAATATAGCTTTCGTAGCGCGCTCACTGTTTTTTAAAAGCGCATTCATATCATCAGTCGTGTATTGCCCAAATGCATTACTATCTAAGGACGAAAAATCATAATGGCTAATCGCTGCATCAACTTCGTTTGGCGGCGTTAAATAATTATGTTTGATCATATACCTGAGCGGCAATTCAAAAATACAACTTTTAAACGGACTTTCTTTAGTCCCTTTAACAAAGCCATGATAATGATGATGGTATATCCACCCCGTTCCTAGCCGATAAGGTGTTGCTGTTAAACCCAATACTTTTAACTGAGGGTTATAATCTTTTAAACTGTTTATTACCTTACCGTACTGACTTTTTTTATCCCCATTTACCCTGTGGCATTCATCAATAATAAGTAACGAATAATGCTCATTTAATTTATTTAAATTACGAGAAAGTGATTGCACGCTGGCAAAGGTTACTTGATGGTTTAATGACTTTTCTTTTAAACCTGCTGAAAATATACTCGCCTCTAAACCAAAGCTTTTATATTTTTGCGAATTTTGCTCTACCAACTCTTTTACATGAGCAAGTACTAATATTTTTTGCTTAGCAATACGGGCAAGTTCAGCAATAACAAGGCTTTTACCTGCACCGGTTGGTAGCACAATAACGGCAGGATCATTACTCTTCCTAAAGTGTAAAACGGTGCGTTCTACGGCTTCTTGCTGGTAAGGTCTTAGTTTATAGCTCATGGGAAAACAAATAGGTTTGAGTAAGGAGATTTTAGCAAATAATAGCTGGGAGTTTTAAACTTTAATTATATTTTATTGAGGGGTAAACAAAAAAGAGAAGCCGAAGCTTCTCTTATATTTAGCTTTAGGCTAAAAATTTCTCAAGCTCAACACCTTCAAACGCTTTAGGACGGCGGCCACGGCCTGTCCATTCAATAGTCTCACCATTAAGTTCCATACGGTACTTAGGCTTAACTTTAGTACGTTTGTCAGATGCTCCATCTTGTAAATCCTCTAGCGTAAGTCCTTTTTCTTTTAAAAGATCCAAAACTTCCTGTTTCGCTTTTTGCTGCTGGGTATATTTTGAAATTGCATCATTGATAAGCTGTTGAGCTTTTTCAAGATCCGTTAATGATGCTGTTTTAATAAAAGATCGGACTTCTTTCATTTATATCTCGCTAAATTATATGATTGGAATTATTTAAATATTCTTTTTTAGTATAAGGGTATTTTTCAAAAATAACTACGACACATAATTTATTAAGGTATATAAAATTTATTTATAAAAAAAACCGCGATTAAAATCGCGGCTTTTATCATTTTATATAAATAACAATTAGAACTTAGTAGTAAAGCTTAATTGGAAATAACGACCAGTAACATCATAAGCTTCACCAACAGTGTTTATACCTGATGCACCACTTACTGAGCTTTGATTTGCTACAGGAGGTTGCTTATCAAAAATATTTCTAACTGATAAAGTGACATCTGTTCCATCTGTGATGTTATAAGTACCTGATAGGTCATGATAAATAACAGTCGGGAAACGATTAAACTTATCTAACGGAGCGCCCGTTGAGAAGTTTTGATTTCCTTCAATATTACTATCATTTGAGCTTGCCCAGTACTTCATGCGCCATGATACTGCAAAGTCATCAACTGCATAGCCTAAATTTAAATTTGCACGATTAGTAGGAGTTAATACCTCACCTCTGTAATCAATCTCTTCACCAGATTCAATTGATGTTTCAACATACTCATACAAATGATTCCATATCAAGTCAGCTGATAATTGCCCGTAAGCAAATTCTTGCTTATAACTTAACTCTATATCTAAACCTTTTGTGCTTAAATCATTTTCATTACTTGTACCAGAACTAACTTCTGTCAAAGCACCTCTTGTATCACGTATTGCCCCACCACATGTCGCATCAAAGTCAGATGGATCAACACCGTAGCATCGGTTTAATACAGTTGTTCTAGCAGTGGTAGCAATAGCGTTATCTACAGCAATGTCGTAGTAGTCAAGCGTTAATGAAAATTCATCAGTCACTTGCCAAATAGCGCCAACACTAAATGAATCAGATGTTTCTTCTTTTACATCTTCATTACCACCAACATAACCGCCAGTGCTTTGACGTTCAATCGTTGTTAAATTGAATGCGCCTTCAGTGGCAACTCGATTAGCCACTTCAGCGATAGAAAGACAGTTAGCCGCTACATTTCCTGTAGATGATGCAGTAATTGCATCACAAGGATCTGCAACTCCTGCAAATGTTTCGCCTCTACCACCAAATAGATCTGCAATATTTGGAGTTCTAATCGCTCTCGCTGCTGATGCTCTTAATTTTACTGTTTCTGTAGGAGAGTATTGTACACCTGCATTCCATGTTGTTTGTCCACCAACAATTTCATGGTCTGAATAGCGAGCGGCTAAATCTAGTTCAACATTTTCTAAAACTGGTAGAACAGTCTCAACAAAAACGTCGTTAGTGTAGAAGCTACCATTTGTAGGCTCAGATTTATTTGTACTTGAAGCACCAGTTTGCGCTAAATCACCTGGAGAGTATGAACCTTTTTCAAGACGATGTTCTGCACCAACAGCTAGCCCAACCATACCACCTTCTAACTCAATTGGTAATTCACCAGAAAGGGTTGTTGAAAATATAAACTGCTCAACTTGACCTTGAGATTTTGCAGGTGATCTTACATATGCAACGGCTTCATCAGACAAAGTTCCTGCACCGAACAAATCTAAAGGCACACACCCTTGAAGTACTGCTAAATCATTAGAACATTGAACGTTACCTTCTGCATTAGTATATACATCTAATGCATTTGCAGCACGTTCAACATTTATTTGACCACCATTTTCTTGGCGCTGGTCAGTTTTACCCCATGAGATATAAGAGTTTAAAAGCCAGTTGTCATTAATTTCCCAATCTATACCTGTCGCAATACGAATAGTATCACGCTCTAAATCTGTTGAGCGAGCACCAAACTCAACCATACGGCGAACTAACGTTGGGATATTATCATCCATTGTTAAATCAGGATTATCAGACATTAAATTTTGGCGTAAAAGATCTGGAACTAAAGGGCTTCCCAGCTTAATACCACCAACGCCACCACGTGAAGGTAGATATACATCATCCGTAGTGAAAGGAGTCGGTTCAATAGTCGAGTTGTATGTTTTAGATGAATTCCAGTTTACTTCCGTGAAAGAGTGAACACTATCTGAAATATCTTGTTTAAAGTTAACTGCTGCGTATTTACGTTCAAGCGGAGTCACTAACTGTCTGTAAGAAGCACGATTGAATGAATTCTCATCACCTACATATGGTGTACCATCTGCATTATATCCGCCAACACGGCCTTGAGGTGGGTATGAAGAGTTTTGAATACCTACATATTCACCACCTTCATCATTCAAAAATATAGCTTGATCATATTTAGAGAAATTACGATCAGATGATTTAAGGCCTTTATCGTCATCATATCCAGCAGCAATTGTAACACTACCTGAATCCCATGTATTACCAGCAGTAAGGTTTAAAGAGTATTTTTCACGATCGGATTCATCTGAAATACCTGTTTGAGCATTAACCTCAACACCTTCAAAATCACTTCGCGTAATTATGTTCACAACACCAGCAACAGCATCTGAACCATAAACTGCTGAAGAAGCACTTTTAAGAATATCAATACGTTCAATCATTGATGCTGGTATTGCATTTAAGTCAACCGCATAACCGCTTGAAGGAGAAACACCTGATACAAAGCGACGACCATTCACTAACACTAAAGTTCTTGAAGAACCTAAGTTGCGTAAAGACGTAGTGTTAAGACCAACGCCTGTAGTACCAAATGCGCTATTTGATTGGTTTGAACCAGCAATAGTGACCGGGGATTGATTCAAAACATCAGCTACATTCAATGCGCCCATTTGAATAATATCACTTCGGCCAATTGATGTAATTGGTACAGTTGTTTCAATATCAGTTCGCTTTATGCGTGAACCAGTAACTTGAATACGCTCTACTTTTTCCACACCTTCATCAGCAGCTATTGTACTTGCAGAAAAAACAGCTGTAGATGCTGCACCAAAAGCAATCGCTAAGCGGACGGCTTTTGAAACTTGATTATTTAACATTGGATTCTCCCTAGAATACTATTTTAATTATTTTACTTGCTTGGTCTGTAATTAATCACAGTACCTATTTCGATTTGAATAGTAGTCCCAACCCAACCAAAAGGTCAACACTTGAATAACTAAAAAAACGCCTTTATTTACAATGGGTTAAAGTAACATAAAATAAACAAAATGCATTTAATGCACTAATGCATTAAATGCATCAATGCGCTGAATGTATTAATGACCAATGCATTTTTTACGCTAATTGTTTTTTTGGAATGAACATTTAGAAAAATAGCTTTGCAATTTTCTTACAGCAAAAGAGTTACAAAAGTAAATGTGTATCTTTTAGAGTGGGGCAAGGTTTGAATCGGGGGAGGTTAAATTTAAAAAGTAAACATCACACTTAAAATTCACGATAGCTAGAAGTATAAAAATTCATATTAGTATCTAATTTAAAAACACTTATTAAAGCAATGTGTTAAATACAAAAAGGCCCGTAGTCACGTGACTATGGGCCTTTTAATTAAATTTCTAATATTAGAATTTCAAGTTAAAGCTTACATGAACAAAACGACCTAGCGTGTCATAAAAACCAGCTACAGTGTTTGCATTAGAAGCTACAGTATTACCAACTAACGGTGGCTCTTTATCGAAGATATTATTCATACCGCCAGTAAAGGTTAAATGCTCGTTATATGAGTAGCTACCTGAAACATCAATAAAGTTATATGCTTCAATACCGCCATCATCAATTAATAACGTATCTGCAGTTCCTTCATAATCTACAGATCCGTAATAACGCCATTTAACACCAACACGCCAATCATCGCGTAGGTAATTTACATTAGCCGTGTGACGCCATTTTGGAGATGCAAAACAATCTGTACTAATAGTGCCTGAACAATCGTAAGCTAATTCCGCATCACCTAAAATAGGTTCAACTTCTTTTTGAATGCTGTAGTAACCATTAATATCAAAGTTTAACGCACCTTCTTCTAGGTCCATTTTGTAAGCTGCTGTAAAGTCAACACCTTCCCATGTTTGACCACCAATGTTATCGCTCAAGTTTGTAACGAAACCAGCTTGGCCTAACCATAAGCTGCCAGATGGGCTACGAGTAACATTGTCACAGAAGAATGCATCGCCTGTTTCAGCACAGTTGTTAATAATTCTTTCTGCACCTACAACACCAATTACTTTTTCAATTTCAATTTTGAAATAATCAATTGAGAAGTTAAATCCATCTAATGGATTTGCAACTAAACCGATTGTGATTGTATCGCCTTCTTCTGGCTCAAGTAACTGATTACCACCAGCGAACTGATTATATTGACCAGCTGGAGACTCACCAATACCGCCGTACTGTGAAGCACTTACACCTGTATTAGCACATTGGCTAGCAGAATAAGTTGGACGGTCACCTACAGCAGCAGCATTTGGATCACCAGCACAAGGGTCATCACCACTCCACAAGCTAATGCTTTGTGCAGAAAATAACTCACCAACATTTGGTGCACGTACAACTTTTGCATAACTTGCTCTTAGTTTATATGCATCTGCAATCGTATAATCTGTACCAATTGAGTATGTAGTGTCTGAACCTGTTGTTGAATAATCAGACCAGCGAGCAGCGGCTGATACATTTAACTCGTCAAGTACAGGAATTTGCAATTCACCATAAACTTCATTTACATCAATAGCACCGTACAAACTTGGAGATGGACCACCTTGACCTAACAGTTGACCTTCTTCGTATACCGTATCTGAAACACGTTCGTAATCTTGCTCACGACGTTCAAAACCGAATACTGCAGCGATAGGAGCTGATGCAGAAGGTAGGCTCCAATCAAATTCACCGGTAACGTAACCACTGTAAATAATCTGTGTTACTAAACCGGTTTGTGTTCCAACACCAGCTAATTGTGCAGCTTGCTCTGCGGTAACACCATCTAATTCAAATACGTTATATAACAAACAACCATCTTCAGTATCACACTCTGTACCTACAGCGCCAACGCGTGGAGCAATTTTTGGCGAAAGTAAGTCATTTTTATAAACTGAGCTTGACGTTGTTGCAGAGTAGTTATAGCTAATATCGTAAGACCAGCTATCGTTAATCTCACCTTCCATACCTGTCAATATTCTGTATGACGTATGCTCAAGGTTATCCTCTCGCGGACCACCTTCAACGTTACGTTTACCAATGTATGCAACGAATTGATCATCGCTGCCTTGGCCAAATAACGTTTGTAGTTGTTCTTTTTGAAGATCAGATAATAACGGGTTGTTATAATCGAATAGAATTTCTTCGTTATAAAAAGTACCAGATTCAGCGATTTGACCTGCTGTTCTGTTGTGCATAAATGAAAATTCTAAATATGGTCTAAAGTGTTCATTTATTTCATAATCAATAAATGTACCAAACGTAAAGCGCTCATTTGGACGTAAAAAATGGTTTACCGGTGCAAAGTTATAACGGTAGCCATCATCTTCCATAAAACCTTGGCCATTTGGGTTCAAATAACCAAAAAGATTCTGATCGTAATCAACTTCACCGTCTACAACCGGGTAAATATCAAAATGAGGATTTGGAGTAGTAGCAGAACCACTACATGACTGGCCATTGCCACCTAAAGCACACGATGAATAGTCTCGAGTACCTTGTACTAATTCGTTTTGACGGTTATAAGTAACATAACCTACGGCATGACCTTTACCACCATCAAATCCACCACCAACAGTAAAATCGATGCTATAAGCTTTACCATCGATTCCAGTATTACCTGTATCGTAGTCATAACCTTTGTCATCCATCAAACCTTGCATGTACTTGTTATCGTTGTTGTGCTGAAAGCCTGATGAGCCCACATTTAGTGAAATACCATCAAACTCATCATCCATAACAAAGTTAACAACACCAGCAACGGCATCTGCACCGTATACTGCAGCTGCGCCACCTGTTAGTACATCAACGCGTTTGATTAAAGAGGCTGGAATTTGGTTAATGTCAGCAACTTGAGAGGTAATACTACCAGCCTGCATTCTGCGACCATTTATTAACACTAGAGTTCTGTTTGAGCCTAAACCACGTAAATCAACAGTTGCAGTACCTGTTGCGCCATTAGCTAAGAATGAGCTTTGAGCGGCTTCTATTTGTGGAAGTTGGTTTAAAACATCTTCAACACGAGTAAAACCACTTAGCTTGATTTCTTCTGCAGTCATTACTGTTACAGGGCTAGATGTTTCTAAGTCAGTTCTTTTAATTCTAGAACCGGTGACTTGAATACGTTCTACTTTTTCGATTTCATCTTCAGCTGCAAAAGAGCTTGCTGAAAAAGCAGCTGTTGAGGCTGCGCTAAAAGCAAGTGCGATACGCACCGCTTTAGCTACTTGATTATTTAACATTTGATTCTCCCTGGTGTCACTACTTAATAGTAGCAATCATTATTTATTTTATTGTTACAGATTCTTAACAGTAACTAAGACAAATAATAAACAAAAAACATTGAAAAGCCAACAAAAGTTAACAGAATTTTGCAGAAAAGAATAAATAACGCAATAAAAAGGAAGTTTAGGAAGATTTAGAAGATAAAAACACCACAGTGTTGCTATTTTGGGTATTATTGAAAAAGCTCATCCTGATAATTTAACCCAAAATAAACATTGCAGTTCGAAATAAGATCGACCATTTCAATTAGCGGTACAATCTGCTTTTCTAAATAAGTTGCATAGTCATAGCTATGAAAGCCTTGATACAGCTCAACTCCGCTTGTGGTGTAAACGAATGTAACAAATTCACCTCTATTAACCGTAAATTCGCTATTTTTTTTCTGGTGTTTTTTAACTGCTTGAACATGAGGGGGGATATTTTTCTTATAATCGATTAAGTTTTGACCTAATCTCTTTTTAAAAATGAGTAAATGATCAAAGTCACCTTTAAATAGCTTTGTTGTATAGTCTTTTACAAGGTCATTTATGTTTAAATTTCCATCAAAAAGACTAGTAAATAAATCGAACTGAAATTGTTGAGCAAGTTTAGTCCAATCACTTCTTACCGTTTCTAATCCTTTAAATACTAGTTTTGATTCGTTTGGTTTAATTAATTTACCTACGTAGCGCTTTTTAGAGCCAACTAACTTCCCTCTTATTGTCGGTAAAAAGAAAGGGCTATAAAGAGATTCAAACTCTATTTCTAAATGACTTGTTAAATTGTGCGTCTGTTTAGTCTCGTTAACCCAATATGTAGTTATCTTTTGAGCTAAAAACACACCAACTTCATTACACTCATCTGGTGTTAGCTCATCATCCAACTTAATAAACGTAGAATCGGTATCGCCATAAATGACGCTATAACCAAGATCTTCTATCCATTTTTTAGTTTGTAGCATTATTTCGTGCCCTCTTAACGTAATAGAGCTAGATAATCTGGGATCGTAAAACCTGCACCCTTTTGAGCCTAAAACGCCATATAAACTATTCATTATTATTTTGATTGCTTGAGAGAGCATTTGATCTTGATTGTCTTTGGCAAGCTGCCTTTGAGACGCTAAGCTTTTAACGAGTAGAGGGAGGTGGTGTTTGTCTCGCGAGAATACGGCTTCATTAAACCCCTGCACACTATGTTCAGGATTTTGCAGACCTTCTATTAGTCCAAGTGGATCAATGTAAAAAGTTTGCATAATACTGGGGTATAGACTTTTAAAGTCTAAAACAATGACATTTTTATAAAGCCCAGGAATAGACTCCATGACATAACCACCAGGGCTTTCAAATGTAAGTCCATGATCGCCCATATTTGGGGCAACATAACCACTGCGATGCAGTAATGGTAAATACATATTGATAAAAGCAGCAACAGAGCCGCCCTTTTTTTCAAGCTCTAACCCCGTAAGCTTTGTTCTTATAATAGAAAAATCGAGTAGCTTTAATTTATCAAAAATTTTATTTACCAAAATACAATCTTGTCGATTATATTTTGCTAAAGAAAGTTTATCTTCGTTAAATTGCCTAATAATTTCCTGCAAACTATTAGCCGTGTCAATTAATTTAGACTCACCCAACACTTGATTTGAAACATTAGCTAGAGAAAAACTCTCAAAACTATATGTACCGTTTTTTAATGTGTCTATTCCATCAACCACACATCGCCCGGGAATCGATACTCGAGTAAAGTGTCCTTTTCGAACATATAAAGGTTGATCTCCCCTACCCAGTAATAACTTAACCCCAAGTGCTTCAGCTCTTTCATGAATAACCGAAAAATCGAACTCAATTACATTCCAGCCAATTATGACATCAGGATCGCTAAGCTTAATAAAATGCTCTACCCCCCTTAACAGCTCAGCCTCATCTACACACCAAATAATATCAAACTCTAGGTTTGCGGCTTCTCTATCTGGCTCGCCAATCATTAAAACACAGTCTAAATTACAGCCCACAAGTCCAACAGAAAACAAAACGCCACTTTCGTTACATTCAATGTCTAACGAGAGTTTATTAAGAGCTGGGGAATACTCATCATTCGCTTTTAATTTAGCGTTGGTTATTAATGTATAGCTATCTTGCTTAAATACATTACCCGTTATCCAAGCACCTCCTTTTATAAAGCGCTCCATTAGGTAACGCTCTATCGGTCGAATGTCTTCTTCAAATAATACAACTCCACGCTGCTTTAAAGCTTTAGTAGCACAATAAAAGTGTTTAAGTGACTTGAAGTAACAAGCCGACATTTCTTCTTGCTGAAAGTTTTTTAGTTCAAGACTTTTAACATTAAAGGTAAGTGATTCAGCGGCTAATATTTCATTCGCTATTTCAGCATCTTTACTTTTGATAAAAAACAGCGCATTTTCGTTAGTCGACACCGTTTTTATAGGCCCTTTATCACTACAAAACCACGCTTCGTAGCAGATGCCGTTAGCTGTATCATAAGCATGAGAAGAAACAATAAAACCGGCTGTTAAGTACATTATTACTAAACCTTATACATATATATGTAAGTTTTTACTTAATTCAAAATGCTTTAAAGCCATACATTCAACCTAAATAAACACTCAGATACTTTATTTGCTAAATTAATCTCATCACTTCTTGTAGTTACACTCTTATAACTCTAAAATCCATAGCACTGTAATTATATACATACTTTAGGTAAATCATCCCATGCTTTCTGACTCACTAAAAAAAACAATTAGGCAAGTACACCAGCATGTGGCTAGCAACCTAAACGATTATCGCCCTCGCAGCAGCCAAAACTACCTTGTAGCTGAAATAGCAAAAACCCTTGCAGGCGAATACCATAAAAAGCAGCGCATATGCGTAATTGAAGCTGGCACCGGTACAGGAAAGTCTCTTGCCTATTGTTTAGGCGCATTACCGCTTGCCTTAGCGCAAAAAAAGAAGCTAGTTATTTCTACCGCAACCGTTGCATTGCAAGAACAATTAATAGCAAAAGAACTGCCATTTTTTAAAAAGCATTCAGGTCTCGACTTTAAATTTGATTTGGTAAAAGGTCGCCATCGTTATATTTGTGCCCACAAACTACATAATGCTGTAAACGGCGATAGCCAAACACAAATGGACTTTATGCCAACGCTTACTTCACCACTGAGCACAATGGAAACCAAGTGTTTGAATGAGCTATATAACGCCTATGTGAATAAAAAGTGGCAAGGCGATAGAGACAGCTGGGCTGATACTGTACCCGATAGAGTCTGGAACTTAATAGCCTGCGATAAACATTCATGCCAACGCCAAATGAAGGCGCATCAAACGTGTCCGTTTCAGCTTGCTCGTAATCAATTAATGCAAATGGACGTACTAGTAATTAATCACTCATTACTACTTGCCGATTTAGACTTAGGCGGTGGTAAAATTTTACCAGAGCCCGACAATACCATTTATGTAATTGATGAAGCGCATCATTTAGCACATATAACACGCGATTTCTCATCGGCTGCAGCAACGATTAAAGGCACAATAGAATGGCTTGATAAACTCACTAAATTTAGCGGGAAAATGGCGAAGGTTTTAGTGGGGCAAAGAGCTATTGGGCAAAACTTTAAACTTTGCGACAGTATTAACGACGCAAATAAAGATTTAAAAGTAGTTCGCGATATTCTTGATAATGCCGACTTTGAATACTCAAAAGACGATACTTATCGTTTTGAGCATGGTGAAATTCCAGAGTCGTTGCACAGCAAAGCGAAAGACATAAGCGAAGCCACGCAAGATGCGCTACGCTGTTTAAACAAAATGCACGACACCCTTACACAAGATGTTAGCGATGGCGACATAAAACCTTATGTTGCCGACCCCATATTGGGCGAAAGTGGCCAATACATAAACAGGTTAGAGCAATTAAATAAACTGTGGTTTAGTTACGCTAAAAAAGGCGAAGGTGCTCCTCATGCACGGTGGATAAAACGCCTTGAATACAAAAGCCATCACGATCACCTATTAAGCGACTGCCCTATCGAAGTAGGTTATTACTTAAAAGATAAATTGTGGCGAGAATGCGCGGGCGCTGTTTTATGTTCGGCCACATTAAGCGCGTTGGGTTCGTTTGATCACTTTGCTTACGAAACAGGACTTGCTAAAGAAGAAGGCGTTAAATTTATTAAAGTACCTTCTCCATTTGATTACCCCAAACAAGCCACTTTACGTATTCCGGTATCAAAAGTAGAGCCAACCGATAAAGACTTTAGTGACCACTTAGCTAAAACATTACCAGAGTACATAGATGATAAAAAAGCGAACCTTGTACTATTCGCTTCTTACTGGCAAATGGACCACGTAACAAAGTTTCTTAGAACAAAAGGTTTTAACTTATTAGTACAAGGTGAAATGTCGCGAGAAGCATTGCTTAAATTACACACTAAAAATGTAGACGAAGGCAAAGGCAGTATTTTATTTGGAACACAAAGCCTTTCGGAAGGTCTTGATTTGTCTGGAAAATATTTAGAGAACTTGATAATTACTAAAATTCCGTTTGCGGTACCTACTTCGCCAATAGAAGAAGCGCAAGCAGAGTTTGTACAAAGCAAAGGTGGCAACCCGTTTTTAACGATTACCGTACCAGACGCCGCAAAGAAATTGGTGCAAAGCTGTGGTAGACTGCTGCGAAAAGAGAGTGATGAAGGCTGTATTACTATTCTCGATAGACGCTTAGTTACTAAGCGGTACGGTAAAGCCATGCTCGACACCCTACCACCTTTTAAAAGACAAATAGATTATTAATGTTTGAACTCGCACTCGATCCAACAACCTGGGCTGTTTTATGTGCTGTTGCACTTGCCGCAGGTTTTATAGACGCTATCGCCGGTGGCGGTGGCATGTTAACTGTGCCCGCTTTATTAACTGCAGGCTTACCTCCACATTTAACATTAGGCACCAATAAACTCGCGGCTAGTTTTGGCTCCTTAACAGCTAGTTATACGTACTATAAAAAGAATTTATTTAGCCCGAAATTTTGGGCAGCCTCCATCATAGCTACTGCAATAGGTGCATTGATAGGTACTGTTATTGTTGATCATTTAAGTATCGATTTTTTAAACAAATTACTACCCATTATTATTATTTTAGTTGCCGCCTATAGCTTATTTGGTAATTTAAGTACCACAGAAGGCGATGAACTGCCTAAACTAAACAAAGCGATGAAAATAAAACAATGGCTACAGGGTTTAGCATTAGGCTTTTTTGATGGTTTAGCAGGCCCAGGTACGGGTACTTTTTGGACTGCTTCTAATGGCATGCTTTATAAAATGAACCTGCTACTCAATTGTGGTTTAGCGCGTTCAATGAACTTTGTTTCTAACTTTATATCGCTCATTACCTTTGTAGCACTCGGACATGTAAACTTTTTACTTGGCATTACTATGGGCTTTTTTATTATGCTTGGTGCATGGATTGGAGCGCATTCAGCAATACGGTTTGGTAGCAAATTTATTCGCCCTGTATTTAATACTATGGTTATACTTTTAGCATTAAAGCTAATTTATGAGGCTTACTTTTAATATGCACCCTACAGCTTTAGATAAACTACGCCAACAAGTTGCAACGCTAAAACAACAAGCTGAGCAATTTGATAAAGCTAAACTTTTTTCTAAAAATCGTTACATGCAAGCGCAACCTAGCTTGTTTGACCGCGCCGTTTTTAGTACAAAAAGCATGAACCTAGTCGATTACGTAATAGAAATAGAAGACGAAGTGTCACGATTACCGTCAAGTGAGCATCGCCATGCTTATACCTACGCGCTTGAACGTATAGGAGCTCAAGTACAAGCTGTATTCAATGTTATTAAATCAACGCCTATTTGGATTAAAGAAAACAAAAGCCATTATAAACCTCGCCCTAAGCAAACTGTTTATAAGCACGCTGTACAAAAAATAATGCAATCATCGCATGAGCTTTACGATGAATTAAAACAAAACCATGAGTTTGAACGCCGTTTAGTACTCATGATTGAAGAACGTAAGATGCAAATGGATAAAGCCTCGCCAGCTAAAGCACAAAAACTTAACCTTGAAATATTAAGCACACACGCTCGATTAGGTCGCTGCAGAAAAGCAATTTCTGCCACCGAGGACAAAATACAACAAGTAGAAAAACAGCAGCTACGTTAAGGCGCACTTTACTATGCAGCTTTATTATCATCCATTGTATTCAGACCTTATACTCCCAGAACGTCATCGATTTCCTATTCAAAAGTATAAGTTACTTAAAACCGAAATAGAAAATCTAGGTGTTTCGGCTATTCACTTTAAAGATCCTAAAAAAGTAACCGCATCTCAACTTGCGCTATGTCACAGCCAACGTTATATAGATGATTTTTTAAATGGAACGCTAAGCGATAAAGCAATTAAAAAGATGGGATTTCCCTATTCGCAACAACTTGTAGAGCGTACTCTTTTATCAATTGGCGGGAGTATTCAAGCTGCTGAAGCGGCTTTTAGTCACGATCTAACCTTCAATTTAAGCGGTGGTTATCATCATGCCTATAGCGATTTTGGCAGTGGCTTTTGCATTTTTAATGATTTAGCTATTGCAGCAGCACATTTAATAAATACAGAGCAAGCCGACACTGTTTTAATTTTTGATTGCGACGTACACCAAGGCGATGGCACAGC
>LAZR01000773.1_pt1 | contig 22254 bp, 21 predicted proteins | sample 329461 | NCBI WGS metagenome assembly LAZR01 (sample SAMN03002196, study PRJNA259156) | marine sediment metagenome | biome: sea floor; feature: Hydrothermal impacted sediments; material: marine sediment; isolation source: Loki non-amplified sample from Loki's castle hydrothermal vent sediment ...
ATTTTAATTGATAAAGACTACTTTAAGGTGCCTGTTGACGAGATATACAAAACAAACGTCCTGCAAACATGGGTAGCAGGTAAGCTTCGCTATAAAAAAGAAGAGATTACGAAAACACCATAATCAAAAATAAACAAATTAATTATTAAATTTAATTAAAGTAATCAAAAAGTGTGTCGATAAGGAGAGGTATTTATAAAATCCCCTTATGTTTCAGGAAGAAAACATGTTATCAAAAAAGATATCTCTTACTTTATCAGCACTTTTTACACTATCACTATCCGCTTGTTCTACTCACCCTGTTTATAATGGACATGCACCACATAACAATATTGGCTATAATAACGCCCATAATCGCTATGCTGAGAATAATCAGCCTCGCGTGAGTAACTGGCAATTTCCTGAAAATAATTACCGCCCAATTAACAGCAGTAAGTTACTAAGTAATTATACAGAGCAATTAGCAATGAAGCTGATTGAAAATATGAATTACATAAATAGTAGTACGCCTATCGCTATCACTTCGTTTGTAAATTTAGACGATAACCTGCAAACCACTAATATTTTTGGTAATCATTTAGCTGAAAGCTTTATTACTGAATTACAAGAGTTTGGTTTGTCTGTTGTTGATTACAAACATACAGGTACAGTGCACGTGACGCCTTTGGGTGATTTTTCGTTTAGCCGAAATGGTAAAGACATTAAAGGCTATCCACATATTGAATACACTTTAACTGGCACACTTACCTACACTAATCGTGGCGTTATTGTTAATGCACGTATTATTGGTGCTAAATCTAAAGTAGTGGTGTCATCAGCTAAAGGCTTTATACCAAGCTTTGTAGTTGAATCGCTATACCCAACTCGTAGAACCGATGGGATAGTATTAGACGCCATTCAATAAAAACAAAAAGGGTTAACGCAAGTTAACCCTTTTTATTTGTGTAATAAAACATGTTTAGCTAAACATGTTTTTCACATCAGTTAGCATATCGTTGTATTCATCACTTGTGAATAATTGCATAGATGGTATTACACCTTTATCTATATATGTTTGCAGCGCTGCCGATTTATCAGAAACTTGTAACGTCCCCTCTAAAATAGCGCCTACTCGAATAAAGTCTACGTAACTAACTTTATCAGGTTTGTAACTTGGATCTGCCCAGCTTAGAGCTACATCAACAAACTCTTTAGGAAACTCCCACGCTTGCATGATGGATGAGCCAATTTTTCCACTCAGTTTTTGAATTGCGTGAGCTAAAAAGCTTGGATTAGCAAACACTTCAGGGTGGCGCTCAGCTTCAGTTAAAATTGGTAATACACCAATATTATAAACAAGTGCTGCTAATGTAATTGAATCACGATTTAATGAAGTGTGTTTATTGTTTTTTAAGTAAAACTCCATGAGTGTTATTGAATGGCTAGCAACGGTTAATGTTTTTTGCCAAGCCTTACCCATGTAGCCTTTAATCAGCTCATTGTTTGATACAAATAATTGCTCCATCGCCATGGCCGTTGCAATATTTTTAATTTGGCGCAACCCAATACGAGTCACCGCTTGTTGTAAATTAGATACTTTTACAGAACGTCCCATAATCGCACTATTAGCTACTTTTATCATACGAGCTGAAAGCGCTGGGTCTTGTGAGATTACATCTGACATTTGCATTAAGTTCACATCAGGGTTATCTGCAGCTTGTCGAACCTTAATCGCTACTTCAGGTAGCGTTGGTAAAACCAACGTATCGTTATTTATTCTATCGACTAGAATCGTTAATAAAGCGTTTTCTGTAGACATAAAGCTGCCGTCCTTTTGTGTTCAGCCTGTAAATTAACTGCAAACTCAGGCAGTTAATTTTCGTATTAGTAATATAATTAGTATTGTCTAACTTACCGATAAAGTTAAGGAAATTATAGAAGTTTATTTTTATTTATAATGCTTTACCGCTCATGCTTGCCTTACAACGCCAAATACTTGCTATTTACTATTTAGTTTTGCTTTAATGCACTCACGATAAGGAAGCGTTTGTACATATTTAGTTATTTAACTAAGCAGTACAAGTTATTAAACTTACTTTTTTAACAGGCAATATAATGATCTTAAATAAAATTAGCCAAGCAATTATGCTCTCAGGTGTCGTTTTTCTTAGTGCATGTTCTGAACAAGCACCGTCTTCTACCGACAATACAGCCGTAGAGCTTGCTCAAAAAAGCAGTGCACAATCAGGCCCTGAGCTTATTAATACAGATAAACAACGTTTAGATATTTATACCGACTTTAGCCTAGAGGCTGACCTTTCGCATTTGAGTGATAACCAAAAAGCGATGGTGTCTAAGCTTATTGATGCTTCAAAAATAATGGACGAGTTATTTTGGAAGCAATCTTTTGGTGAGAATAGAGATGCGTTTTTAGCAAAACTCAATGATGAAAAAGTCCGTAAATTTGCCGATATTAACTACGGTCCATGGGATCGCTTAAATGGCGATGAAGCATTTTTATCTAGCTATAAAGAAAAACCTCTTGGTGCACAGTTTTACCCTGCCGACATAACTAAAGAAGAGTTAAATAATGCAGACGTTGAAGACAAAACAGGGCTTTACTCTGTAATCAAGCGTGATGAGCAAGGCAAACTTTATAGCGTACCTTACTCTAAAGAGTATGCTGTTGAGCTTGCAAAAGCCGCTGACCTTTTACGTGAAGCAAGTAAACTTGCTGACGATAAAGAATTCGCTAATTACCTAAACCTACGTGCTGATGCCCTACAAAAAGATGATTTTCAAGTGTCTGATTTTGCGTGGATGGATATGAAAAACAACCCTGTAGATGTGGTTATTGGCCCAATTGAAACTTATGAAGATCAATTATTTGGTTACCGCGCAGCGTATGAATCTTACGTACTAATTAAAGATTTAAAATGGAGCGAGCGTTTAGCTAAATTTGCAGCTTTTTTACCTGAGCTTCAAAAAGACTTACCTGTTGATGCTAAGTACAAACAAGAAGTACCGGGTTCTGACGCAGACCTAAATGCATATGATGTTGTTTATTACGCTGGGCATTCAAACGCGGGTAGTAAAACAATTGCAATTAACTTACCAAACGATGAGCAAGTGCAACTAGAAAAAGGGACTCGTCGTCTGCAACTTAAAAATGCGATGCGAGCCAAGTTTGATAAAATTTTAGTGCCAATTTCAGAACAATTAATTGTACCTGAGCAGCGTAAACACATTACCTTTAACGCATTTTTTGCCAATACTATGTTTCATGAAGTGGCGCATGGCTTAGGTATTAAAAATACATCACTGGTAAAGGAACTGTTCGTCAATCATTACAAGAGCACGCGAGTGCACTAGAGGAAGGCAAAGCCGATATTTTAGGTTTGTACATGGTTGAGCAATTGCTTAAAAAAGGCGAAATTACTGAAGGTACGCTTGAAGATTACTACACGACGTTTATGGCTGGCATATTCCGCTCAGTACGTTTTGGTGCATCAAGTGCGCATGGTCAAGCGAATATGATCCGCTTTAACTTTTTTGCACAAGAAGGCGCGTTTTCTAAAAATGAAGCGGGCTTATATAGTATAAACATGGAAAAAATGAGCACTGCTATTGCAGACCTATCTCGCTTAATTTTAACCTTACAAGGTGATGGCGATTACGAAAAAGTAGATCAACTAATCGCAACGCATGGCGATATTAAAGAAGAACTAGCTAAAGACTTAGAAAAACTAAGTAAAGCAAATATCCCTGTAGATGTAACGTTTAAACAAGGTAAAGAAGTACTAGGTTTAAAATAACCTAGCACGGTGATAATTTAAGGGCGCTGTAGTTTATAATTGCAGCGCTTTTTTATTATTTATCGTTTACCACTTCACGCACTACAGGCTCGAGACTTTTCATACCCCAGCGTTTTCCTTTATCAAGCGCGGCCTCTAAATCAAGACCCTGCACATGTGCAGAAATTGCAATCAACGCTCCAACTCGATTGCTACTTGCACAATGCACTAAAATCGATTCTCCCTCAAACTCATTAAGTAAGTTTGTTAAATTATGCGCATTTTCAACAGTAACATCCTTCGCACCTCCAATAGGTAATGCGTGATAGCTCATCCCTAAAGATCGCACAAGCTCACCTTCATCCCACGTTTGTTCACTAGAGGAGCGTAAGTTTATTACATGCTTTACACCTGCAAGTGACAACAGCTTAATTTGCTCTGCACTAGGTTGTGCGGCAGAGTAAACATGATTACTATGTTCAACTAAATTTTGTATGTCTGTTTTTTTAATAATTTCAGTGTTAACTGGCTGCTCCGTTGCAACAGCAAAGTACCCACCTGATAATGCGACAATAAATAAACCCGTACAAAGTTGATTGATTAGTTTCATTTTATTCCTTATTGATTAGAGTCTGTTGACCTTCAGTATTAAAATCCTTTCGACCTAGAGCAGCGCATATTTGGCATTTATACTACGTTATCGCCTATTTATGCGAAGCAGACGCACAACATAAACTAGGCCTTATCTAAAAATTAAACAGACTACTAAAAATTTAACCCCGAAAGATAAATAAACCCGAATAGCTATTAAAAATGGGTTTTTAATTTTACTATTTGCTCATCAGTATAAGGGACTGCAGGAAATTTCCCCCAAATTGGCGCAGGCCAAGCAGCATCACTCGTAAAGCGCGCAATATGATGAATATGTAATTGTGGTACCATATTACCTAAAGCCGCTACGTTTAACTTATCCGGACTAAACACATCCATTAATAACTTACTTAACTTGGCTGACTCTTTTAAATAAACTATTTGATCATCCTCAGATAAATCAATTATTTCTCTTAAGTTAACCTGCCTTGGCACTAATACAAACCACGGATACTGACTATCGTTTAATAAAAGTACTTTACACAGCGGCCAATCGGCAAGTTCTATACAGTCGCGTTTAAGCTCTGGTGCAAGTTCAAATTTAAGGTTCGTCATTGTTATGTCCTACTTTGTCTTTAATAATCGCCACTTTATAGCATTTAGTTGCAGTTGCACACGCTTGGCTTTAACATCAAAGCAATATTTATAATAAGCTAAGGCAACCTTGTGCTAAAAAAAATAAAATACCTCTCACTAGCCCTACCATTAATGGTTGGCGCTATTAGTGTTCAAGCAAAACCTTTATCGTTGGAGCGTATTTTTGACGATCCGAGCCTTTCAGGTAAATCACCTGTACAACTTAAATTTTCGCCTGACGGCAGCCGTGTAACTTACCTGCAAGGTAAAAGCGATGACTACAACCGCTACGATTTATGGGAATATAATTTAAAAGATAACACCAATCGTGTGCTAGTTGATTCGGCAAAATTATTTTCAGGCCCAGAAAACCTATCAGATGAAGAAAAAGCCCGCCGCGAACGCCAACGTATTTTTGGTAAAGGCATACTTGAGTACAAATGGTCGAAAGACGGTAAAGCACTTTTATTCCCACTTAACGGCGACCTTTACTATTACGATTTAGCCTCAGGTAAAAGTAAAAAGCTAACCGATACTGAAACATTTGAAACCGATGCACGCTTTTCACCTAAAGGTAATTATGTATCATTTATTCGTGAACAAAATCTTTATGCTTTAGAGCTTGATTCAGGAAAAGAAATTCAGCTTAGTAAAGATGGCGGCGGCGTAATTAAAAATGGTATGGCTGAGTTTGTTGCTCAAGAAGAGATGAGCCGCATGACGGGTTACTGGTGGTCAGGGGATGAAACTAAAATTGCCTATACCCGCGTTGACGAAACCCCAGTAAAAGAAGCTATCCGTAACGAAATTTATGCTGATGAAGTTAAGTTATTTAACCAACGCTACCCGTTTACAGGTACCGACAATGTTAAAATTCAACTCGGTGTGGTTAAACTAAACGACCAAAAAGTAGATTGGATTGATTTAGGTAAAGATGAAGACATTTATATAGCACGCGCTAAGTGGCTAAAAGACGGCAATACATTGTCGTACCAATGGCAAAATCGCTCGCAACATAAATTAGAGCTTCGTTTTTATAACAGTGAAACTAAAGCACAAAAAGTAGCACTAACCGAAAACAGCGAAACGTGGATTAACCTACATTTTGATCTTGAGTTTTTAAAAGACAAAAAGCATTTTGTGTGGGCATCTGAGCGCGACGGTTTTAAACATTTATATCTGTATCGCACAAACGGTCAACTTGTTCGTCAAATTACTTCTGGCGATTGGGCTGTTGATAGCTTAAAAGGCATTGATGAGAAAAAAGGCATTATTTACTTTGCTGGTCGTAAAGACACTCCTCTTGAAAGCCATTTATACAGCGCGCCTTTATTTAAAAAAGGCGATGCCAAACGTATCACCGAAAAAGGTCAGTACCATAATGTTGTGCTAGCAAAAGACAGCAAAACCTTTATCGATAATAGTTCATCTGATAATAAACCAAACTCAGCTGCGCTTCGCAAAGTAAACGGCGAATTTATTACATGGCTTGAAGAAAATAAGCTTGATAGTAACCATCCGCTTACTCCTTATTTAAGCGACTTAACAAAACCAGAATACGGCACAATTAAAGCCGAAGATGGCCAAGTTATGCATTACCGTTTATTTAAGCCTAGCAACATTACTGATGGTAAAAAGCATCCTGTTATTGTTAACGTATACGGCGGCCCGCATGCTCAGCGAGTAACGAATAGCTGGCGCAGTAAAAACTTGTACTTTCAGTACATGGCGCAACAAGGTTACGTAATTTTTCAACTTGATAACCGTGGTTCGTACAACCGTGGTAAAAAGTTTGAAGATGCAATTTATAAACACTTAGGTGTAGTAGAAGTTGCCGATCAAATTAAAGGCGTAGAGTTTTTACATACACTTGATTACGTAGATCCACAGCGTATTGGTGTTTATGGCCACAGCTACGGTGGCTACATGGCACTTATGACTATGTTTAAAGCGGGCGATTACTTTCAAGCGGGCGTATCGGGTGCTCCAGTAACCGATTGGGCTCTATACGATACCCATTACACTGAGCGCTATTTAGGTCATCCTGATACCAATGCTAAAGGATATGAGGACAGCGCAGTATTCCCCTACGCAGATGGCTTAAAAGGTCCATTAATGATTTATCATGGAATGGCTGATGACAACGTGTTGTTTACGCATTCAACTAAATTATTTAAGCAACTACAAGATAACGAAAAACAGTTTGAAATGATGACCTACCCAGGCTCTAAGCACAGCCTACGTGGTAAACAGGTGCAAACACACTTACATCAAACAATTACAAACTTTTTTAATCGTCATTTTGATGTTAAATAATTAAACTATTTTAAAAATAGACAAAGGCTGATTGATAAATCAGCCTTTTTTTTGCATTATTACTCGTCGGACCTAGATTAAACTTTCTTTTTAGCTACGCTTATCCTATGCGCTAAAGCGCACACTTTTTGAGGATAAATGTATGCCTAGTCTACGTAGTTTCAGTATATTCCAACGTTTCTCGCTACTTATAGCAATTGTGGTGTTTGGGCTTATAGCGCTTAGTATAGCCAGCTTAACTCACCAATATAGCTCTCTTAAAAACGAGCAGTACCTAAAAACACAAAACGTAGTAGAAACTGCTTACAGTATAATCGAGCACTTTTATGACCTTGAGCAAAGTAATTCACTTACTCAACAACAAGCTCAGTCGCAAGCACTTAATGCAATAAGAGCAATGCGCTACGACAAAACCAATTACTTTTGGATTAACAACTATCAGCCCACAATGGTTATGCATCCTATAAAACCTGCGCTTGAGGGAAAAGATTTAACTAATAATAAAGACCCCGATGGCAAAGCATTATTTGTTGATATGGTGAATATAGTTAAACGTTCTGGCGAGGGGTTTATTCCTTATAAATGGCCAAAACCTGGTAAAGAAAAACCAGTTGAAAAAATCGCATTTGTTAAAGATTTCAGTCAATGGCAATGGATTATTGGTTCAGGTGTTTATCTAGACTCAATTGACGCAGCATTTAGCGAGCAGCGTAATCTTATAGTTATCAGTGCTACAATTATGATTATTGCTGTTATTTTACTTAGTTACTTTATAGGCAAGAGCATTTTAATACCTACTCGTTTAGCGGCCGATATGATGAAAGATATTTCACAAGGCGAAGGTGATTTGACTCGCAAATTGAGTGAATCTGGAAATGATGAAATATCTGAACTATCACGCTCGTTTAATTTATTTGCTTTAAAAATGCGAGAGTCACTTGCCCATGTATCTCAAAGCGCAAACGACGTAAGCGAGCATGCGCATACAGTTGATGAATCAAGTAGAACAAGCCACTCATTTATTGAGCTCCAAAACGACAGCTCAACCCAAGTTGCAGCTGCCATGGAGCAAATGACTCACCAAATACATGATGTAAGCCGTAATGCCGAAGCCGCAGAGCAAGCAGCTAAAGACGCAGCACAAAATGCATCAACAGGTAAAAACGTAGTTGCTCAAACAATTACAGCCATAGAAACACTCTCAAGCAACATAGAAACGGTCAGCCGTGTAACAGAAGATTTAGCCAACGAAAGCCACAATATAGGCTCTGTACTTGATGTAATAAGAAGTATATCTGAGCAAACAAACTTACTGGCATTAAACGCTGCCATTGAAGCTGCTCGCGCAGGAGAGCATGGTCGAGGATTTGCTGTTGTTGCAGACGAAGTAAGAACATTGGCTAGTCGTACAGGGCAAAGTACTGACGAAATTCAAACCATGATCACTAAACTACAAGAAGGTGCAAAAGCAGCAGTAGAAGCAGTTAAATCAAGCCAAGCACTTTCGGTTTCTACCGTAGAACAGGCGTCATCAGCCAATACTTCGCTTAATGAAATAGAACGACTTGTTTCAATTATTACCGAAATGAACAGTCAAATAGCACGTGCTACAGAGCAACAAACTCAAGCTGCTGATGAAGTTAATTTACGTATTAATGAGCTATCTCAATCAACTGAGCAGTCACTCAATAATACTAAACAGCTTACCAATGCTAGTGATAACCTTAAACAAAGTAGCCAAGAGCTTTCGAGCGTAGTTAATCGTTTTAAATTAGATTAATCGATAGCATTGTCATAAAATGCAAAAGCCCTGAATTAACAGGGCTTTTTTATCACATATAAACTTTTAGCTTACAAACAGTAACGTGCAAACAAGCTCGTTACTGATGCAGCCGTTGGCTTGCCATGCTGCCAATCACCGCCTTCAACACCGCTACCAGCAATATCCATATGAACATAAGGTAGTGGCTGTGCAGAGTCATTACCGTGCTTATCAAGCCCACCAACAATAGCCATGAACGCCATAGGGAACTGATGTCCACGAGCAGTAACGGCAGATGCTGCGTTATTGCTAGATAAAACATCGTCAGCTAGCGTGCGTGGTTTAATAAAGTCGTAATCTTCGCGACGTGAACGCGATACTTCTGCGCCATCAGCCCACAAATCTCCAAAATCAGCTATTTGACGTGAAACACCTGCGCTACGAGCAGGGCCATTTTCAACATACGCACCGTAAGGACCCATCGCACGTGCCGCGTGACCCGTTAATGTAGCTACAGTAAATAACGTTGGATTGACCTCAGTTTTAGCTAAATCTTTCATTTCGCTAAGTAGGTCGCCCATTGCTAAGCGCCCTTCTGCATCGGTATTACCAATGCGTACACGGATACCTTCGCGGCTAGTAATAATTTCATCTGGCACAAAACAATCCGAACCAATAGAATTACGAACAACAGCTAAGTACGATACTACTTTAACGCCTTTAGGCTGATAATCCGCAACAGCTTTCATAAAGCCCGCAACAGAAGCTGCGCCACCTTTATCACGACTCATGCCTGCCATATGGCCGCCTACTTTTAAATCTGCACCGCCTGTATCGTATACAAGACCCTTACCTACAAACATAAGTGTGCGAGTAATTTCGCCCTCTGGTACATATTCAAGCTTAACAACACGTGGGTGATGGCGCTCAACTGCATACGATGCACGCGCAACAGTGCTTAGCATTGGGTAGTTTTTATCAATAGCTGCAATATCATCAATTACGTCAACCGCAATGTTTGAGCCTTTAAATAAGTCAACGCAGTAATCAGCAAAACGTGGTGGAGCCATACGCTCAGGTTCAGTGCCACATAAATCACGCGCGGCATATTGGCCAGCTGCAATTGCATTAACAGCTTTGATTGTTTGCTCGCTTGCGCCAACTAAACCAATTTGAGTAATAGGTTCAATACTTTCACCGTGATATTCACGCGCTTCTAATGGCTGCCATAAGGCTTGGCAAGCGCCTAAATAAGAAACTTCTAAAGCGTGCTGATAACGACTGTCGCCATTTAAATTTGGTAAAAATAATGCAGGATTAACACTACCCGACGCTTTTGCTTCGTTAATTGCTAATTTAGCAGCATCAAAATAACGGCGAACATCATCGTAATCTCTATTTAACGGACCAGTAGGCGCAAGTACAACGCGCTTGTTTTCAATTACTAATAAAGTAACTTGCTTACCGATGCGAGAATCAACGTTTGCTTGGGCTAAAATAGCATCACGTAATGAGTTATTTGGTAATAAAGAAAAGTCATCACTAATAATAATAAGCGCATCATGTGATGTGCATTCAAGGCTCGCACTAACCGCTTGAGGGTATGCCATAAATAAAGTCCTGTTAGAAAACATAGGCTTCTATTATCGTCGATTTAAATATTGAAGACCAGCAAGGTGCGATGAGCTAATTACACAACTTATCAATAAATGGCAACTTGGAGTTACAGGCTTTACAGCTTAATCAAGAATACTCAGTTGAAAGTTTTGCTCTGGCTCACTTTTAATACCAACACCTATACCAAGTAATCGTACAGGCTGCTGTAAACCTCTTTGATAAGCCTTGGTAAGTAGTTGTACAAGTATTTCAGTGTTTAGTTCGTGGTATGCCTGGTCGGCTGAGGTTACTACAAAATTTGCAAACTTCACCTTAACACTCAGTTTATTAATACGGTTTTGTAATTGTTGCTTATTAAGCCTTAAAACTAATTCGTCTAAGAGTTTTGGAAGCTCATCTAAGCACTCTTGCAAACTTGTTTTATTGTATTCGTAGGTATGTTCAACACTCAGCGATTTTCTAATGCGATCTGTCGATACTTTACCAATATACTCACCTGCACATTTTTGATAAAGCGATACACCAAAATTGCCTACATGTTGCTGCATCCAATTTACGCCCTTTTCACGTACATCTTTGCCGGTATATAAGCCTTTTAAATTGAGTTTTTCGAGCGTTACTTTACCCACCCCCGGAATTTTCCCCAGCGGTAATTGCGCTAAAAAGTCATCGATCTCATGAGGCAAAACGACAAATTGACCATTCGGCTTTTTTTCGTCGCTGGCTATTTTGGCAATAAACTTAATTGGTGCAATACCTGCTGATGCAGTTAATCCTGTGGCACTGTAAATATCGGCTCTTATTTGCTGTGCAATAAGTGTGGCACTGCCTTTACAAGCGGTGCTGTCTGTTACATCGAGGTAGGCTTCGTCAAGGGAGAGAGGCTCTATTAAGTCTGTATAGCGGCTAAATACTTCGCGTATTTGATTTGAAGCTTCTTTGTATACAGCCATGCGCCCAGGAACAATAACTAAATCGGGGCATAATTGTTTAGCATGATAGTTCGACATAGCCGATCGTACGCCATATTCTCTCGCTATATAGTTAGCGGTTGAGAGCACGCCTCGTCGGCTATTGCCTCCAATAGCAAGCGGTACACATGCAAGTTTAGGATTATCTCGCATTTCTACTGCTGCGTAAAAGCAATCCATGTCTATGTGAATAAACTTTTTCATCACCACTATAATGACTGGTTATTTATACAGTTATTATTATATAATCAAATGTGATAAGCAAGCCTAGGGCCTGTTTATCTTTCGAGGTTAAATTTGCAGCAGTATGTTTGGTATTTAGGCAAGGCAGAGCCTATGTAGTGTGGTTATTCCCCATAAATAGGCGATAACGTAGCACAAATGCCAAACATACGCTGCCCGAAGGGTTCTGCCTAGGGGCAATTTACTCTTTGTTGCTCGGTTTTTACTTATTCTTACAGGGATGTAAGTCAGTAGAATAACGCAGGAGCAGTTATCGAGCCCACTAGGTCACAAACCTCGCGCCGCGATTAAATAGCCCCTAGATTGAACAAATTTTAATCCTGAAAGGTCAACAGGCCCTAAAAAAGCGTTTATTGTCTTCAGGATCTTTATAACCGCGTAGCCAAAATATAACCTCGAATAAAAACCCCGCTAGCATTAAAATAATAGCGCCAGATACGTTACCCATTGCATAACAGGTGAAAGAGGCTATAAAAACCAAACAAGCTAAAAACCAATTAATTATATTTTGCATACATACCTCTGTGTGTTTTTACCGTACCACTTAGCTGTAGACCTAAAATTAAATAGGTACAATCATCTCAAAAAAACATACTCTAATTACCTTGAGCTCATAACACCATATTGATAATCTAAATACTTTAAAATTAAGGGCCAATACATAATGCAAACGTTTAAAGATCAGCACCCTATTCATACCGACATCACCGTAGCGTGGGCTGATATGGACGCACTACAACACGTAAATAATGTGGTGTATTTACGTTACTTTGAAATAGCCCGAATCGACTTTTTAAATAAAATAAATCTGTTCGACACAATAAGCCCAAATGGCGTAGGTCCAGTAATAAGCGAAAACAACATTCGTTATAAACGCCCAGTTACTTTTCCAGATACGCTTACAGTCGGCGTTACTATTTCTGATATAAAAACAGATCGATTTGTTATGAATTACACCGTATTTAGTCACGCGCAAAACGCTATAACAACAACAGGCACTTCAAAAGTGGTTATGTTTGATTTTGAAACAGGCCAAAAAGCACCAATTGCAGAGCCTCTTTTATCAGCGTTAGTTAGCTACTCTCAAGACGATCAATAAGGAATTCTCATGCAATACAGCGCACTTGGCAGCAGTGGTATTAACGTTTCAAGAGTATGTTTAGGCAGTATGACTTGGGGTAAACAAAATACTCAAAGCGATGCTGATGAACAAATAGCCTACGCGCTAGAGCAAGGCGTAAACTTTATTGATACAGCCGAAATGTATGCTGTGCCACCTTCTCCAGAGACCTATGGCAAAACCGAGGAAATTATTGGCGACTGGCTATCGCGAAATCAGCAAAAGCGTGGCGATGTAGTACTTGCCACAAAAATTGCAGGCAATGGATTATCTTGGGTACGTGATGGCGGTAATATTACTCGCCAAACAGTAATAGAAGCCGTGGACGACTCACTTAAGCGTCTTCAAACCGACTACATTGATTTATATCAGCTGCATTGGCCAAATCGCTCTACTCCACACTTTGGCAGACAATGGCCTGGCACACTTAAATTTACCGACGTAAATACACAAGAACACCAAGCTAGTATGCTTGATATTCTACAAGGCCTTAATGAATGTGTTAAAGCAGGTAAAATTAAGCACTGTGGTTTATCTGACGATACGCCATGGGGTATAAGCCAGTTTTTAAGCTTGGCCAAAGAGCATAACTTACCGCGCATGGTATCTATTCAAAATGAGTTTAGCCTAGCGCACGCTAAAGACTGGCCGTATTTAATAGAGCAATGTGTACACGAAGATATTGCCTACTTACCGTGGTCACCTTTAGCCGCCGGTTTATTAACGGGTAAATACCTAAATGGTGCTCGCCCAGAAGGCTCTCGTTGGACCTTCATGCAGCGCAACGGTATTTTTAGAGATACACCAAACGCAGAGCAAGCAACTAAGCAGTATGTTGAACTGGCTCATGCAAACAATATTACTCCAGCACAACTAGCACTCGCATGGTGTAACCAAGTAGATGGCGTCACATCTTCAATTATTGGTGCAACAACCATAGCCCAATTAAAAGAAGATATTGATGCATTTAACATTACATTAAGTGACGAAATCCTTAGCGAAATTAATACTATATTTAAAAACTATCCAATGCCTTATTAAGCGTGTAGCAGTTAAAAAGCAGCCTTGCATAAAGGCTGCTTTTAACTAAAATATTTGACCCTACAACAACCAACACTATACTTTAATTAAGTTTTATTAATTCAACGAATAATTATCAATGCTGAAAAACGGATACTATGCATTTTGCTTATTAATTGTATTTAACGCACATGCCGTTGAGCAAAAAGTACAGCCTCTAGAAGAGATTATTTGGCTGCAAAGTTACACGCCCCCTTTTCATATAGCTAAGAGCGAAAGTGCACCACAAGGTGGAATTTGCGACAATCTAACTGAGCAACTAATCAGAACCATAACTGATGTAAAACATACTCGCTTAATAGTCCCTCAGCAGCGTATAAATATTTAAATGAAGGAAAAAACGTATGTTTCCCATGTGTTATTTATAAAAAATATAATAACCAACTACTTAACTACTCAAATCCAACAACGGTATATCCTCCATTTTCAATTATCACGACAAAAGAGCTAAAGCCACAATTAGAGAAAAAGCACGGTTCACCTATTCATCTTATTAATTTATTAACTGATCCCCGATACGTATATGGACAAGCCGCTGCACGTAAATTTACAACTGAAATTAATACTATTATCGAAAATACAAAACGAGATAAAGAGTCATCGTTAAGTTGGAGCAGTGAAAACGAAAGTCAGGCTGTTATAGCGCGTTTGAGTCACGGATTTTTAGACTATTCAATTGATTACCCGTTTATGGCCGATTACTTTAATAAGCAAGGCGAATTTACGAATATAGAGAGTGTACCAATAGAAGAAAATGATGTTCAATTTATAAGAGGAGCAATAGGCTGTGCGGCTAACGCCCCCAATAATTTTGCAGAGCAAGCGCTCAAAAAAATTAACCGTTCACTAAAAAATAACGTACTACAATCACCTGAGTACCAACAAAGTCAGCATACTTGGCTTAAAACTACCTTTACCGACTTTGATAAACACTACCAACAGCAAGTCATTAATTTTTACTTACTTTCCACTGATGCTCAAGTAAACACTGATCATTAGCATAAAGTGCAACAGCAAAAATACTTTTAGCCGTTACCTCACCTACGCCCGAAGGTGTGCCTGTCATTACTACATCACCGTCCTCGAGGCTCATAAATTCATTAATCTCTTGTAAAATCGAGTCAGGATTATGTAGCATAAAATGAGTATCACCTCGCTGAATCACTTCATTATTAATTTTAAGTTCAAACGTAAAGTGTTTCATAGCATCAGTTAGTTCGACAAAGTCACTTAAAATAACAGAGCCATCAAACGCTTTAGCACGCTCCCATGGAAGCCCTTTATTTTTTAATTTACTTTGTACTGTGCGCTTAGTTAAATCTAAGCCCAACCCAACACCTATAAATTTTTTATCTTTAATTACAAAGCATAACTCGGTTTCATAATGCAGCGTATCGCCGTTATGAGCTGCAAGTAACGTATTAGTAATTGCGCTATTTGGTTTGTTAAATAAAACCATTTGATCTGGCGTTTCGTTATTTAGCTCTGCAATATGTGCGGTATAGTTACGGCCAACACACACTACTTTTGATGGTATTAATTCTTCAGATACTAACTTTATTGAATGCATATAAATAATGTCTCAGTTATTAGCTAATAAGCGTTTCAAGTAAGCTCAAGTTAATAGGTTTAAGTAAAACTCGGTCTATATTTAAATCTTTTATTTCTCTAGGATCTGGCTCTGCACCACTTACAATTACTAAGCGAAGCTCTGGATATCGCTCATTAATTTGCTGGCCTAAATCAGTGCCACGTCCATCGGGTAGATGCATATCTAGCAATACTTTATTAAATTGCTGGTCGTGATTAAGTATTTGTAAACATTGCGCGCAACTTGACGCAATCACCGTTTCAACACCTAAACTTTCTAAAAGTAGCTGCGTAATTTGCGCTGCATCGTGATCATCTTCTACCAGTAAAAAACGTTGTTTTTTCTCGGTTAAGTCATTACTACAATTTATATTTTTAGCTTGCGGTGCATGCTCTGGCGCTACCAAATAATCTTGCAAACTTTGGTATAAAGTAGCGCTATCAACAGGCTTTGGTATTACATCGTTAAAACCAAGGGCTGCAAGCTCTTCGCGTATCCCTTTCATTGTAGCTGCCGTAAGCGCAATTATTGGACCTTGGTAGCCCATTTTTCTGAGCTCTATGGTAGCTTCCTTGCCGCCCATTACAGGCATATGAATATCAATAAAAATAATATCGTAAGGCGCTTTATACGCATCTGCAATACGTACTTTTTCAAGTGCTTGCTGCCCATGTTCAGCATAATCTACGCGCGCTCCACAGGTACTGATCATATGCCCCACTAGCATGCGTAAATCACGTAAATCATCAACCACTAATACTCGCCCATGCACTTTGCATGGAGCCAATTTACTTTGTAGTTGCGGAACACTGCTAAAATTAAGTACCTGTCGTTCTACTTCGCTAATATCACCTGGGTAAATCGAAATAGTAAACGTAGAGCCTTTACCAATCTCAGAGTGCAAACTAATATCACCGTGCATACGCGCTAACAATTCAGCACATATTGCCAAGCCAAGGCCTGCACCACCTACAGAGCGTGATTCCACATCAGCTATCTGTTCAAATGGCTTGAATATTAGTTCTTGTTTTTCAGGCGCAATGCCCATGCCTGAATCTTTAATGCTAAAAAATAGCATTTCATGATCATCAACCCATTGCGTCCACGCATTAACAACAATTTCGCCTTTATCGGTAAATTTAACCGCATTGTTTATCAAGTTTATTAAAATTTGGCGAACTCTTGTTGCATCAAGTCGTGCAACTAAGGGCAGTGGCTGTTGAGATTCAAAACGCAGTGTAAGGCCTTTATCAAGTACCGATACACGCATTAAGGTGTATACATCGGCAAGCATGCTATCAAGGTTAACTTCGCTTAAGGTCAGTTCGAGTTTATCGGCCGCTATTTTAGATAAATCGAGCACGTCGTTTAGCAAGCTCAATAAATGTTTACCATTTCGATAAATAACACCCAATTCATTTTCTGCTTGCTGACTAAAGTCGCTCTGCATTAATAATTCGGTGTAACCTAAAATAGATGATAGAGGGGTTCTTAATTCATGGCTCAAATGAGCTAAAAAGCGGTCTTTTGAACGATTTTCAGCTTCGGCTTTTAAACGTTCAACTCGCTCGCCTTCAACATCTTTACGAGCAAGTGCATAACGAATAGCACGTGCAAAACGGCTCGAACTCATTTCTGTTTTTATTAAGTAATCTACTGCACCGGCATCAAGCGCTGCCGAGTCTAACTCATCGTTTGACTGCCCAGTAAGCATAATAATTGGGCCGCTAAAGCCATTCGCAATGGCCTCTTTTAATACATCTAAACCATTAGATGCACCCAAGCGGTAATCAAGCAGGCAAATGTCGTGCTCATTTTTACTAAGCGTTGCAATTGCCTGCTCTGGGGAGCTTATCCATTGAATGTTAAACGTGTGTGAATCCAATTGGTCCAGATAGTCGCAGGTGAGTATATAATCATCTTCATCGTCCTCTACAAGCAGCAACTGAGTCACTTTATCTAACATACAATCTCCATTAATCGTTAAATGTTGTCGGTAGCTCTACAAACTCTACCCAGTATTTTCCTAGCGTTTTCATCAAATCAACCAAACCATCAAACGTTACTGGTTTTGTAATATAAGATGCAGCACCTAAGTTATACCCTTTAACCATATCTTCTTCTTGCTTAGATGTAGTTAAAATAACGACCGGAATTCCCTTTAAATTAGGGTTCCCTTTTATAGCTTCAAGCGCTTCACGGCCATCCATTCTTGGCATATTTAGATCAAGTAATATTAATCCTGGTCGCGGCGACACTGTTTTATCTTCAAACTTACCTTTACGTTCTAAATATTCAAGTAACTCAACGCCGTCTTCTACAAAATGAAGCTCGTTAAGTACACGGCTTTCGGCAAGGGCATCTTGTGTTAACAAACGATCATCTTCATCATCGTCTGCCATTAAAATAGTAATCGGTTTTACTTTTGAATAGGGCATTTAAGCCTCTCCTTGCAATGTGAAAAGCTCAGCTTCCACAGGTAGTTTAATAATGAAGGTTGCACCTTCACCGTCTTTACTTTGGGCTGTAATTGTTCCGCCATGGCGTTCCACAATACGCCTACATACAGAAAGGCCTATACCCGTACCTTTATACTCTGAGCGGCCATGTAAACGCTGAAACGGTACAAATATTTTATCGGCATAGTCTTGTGAAAAACCAATACCGTTATCTTCTATAGTAATAACTTGAAAGCTTAAATTAGCATTATGATCCTCGCTAAAAATGTCTTCATGCTGGTAACTAATTTTTATATGTGGACTTACATCTGGGCGTCTAAATTTAACAGCATTCGACAACAAGTTTAAAAACAACTGCTGCATTTGGCTCTTATCAGCCTGAATAACTGGTAAATCCTCTACATCAACTTGTGTATTAGACTCGCCTATGGCAATTTCTAAATCACTGAGTATATCGGTTACAACGCCGTTTAAATTTGTATCATCAAAATCTTTACCACGGGTGGTAATACGTGAAAACTCTAGTAAATCGTTTATTAAATTAGACATGCGTTGCGCCGCATTTTTCATGCGTCCAATATAATCAATACCCTTTTCACCAAGCTCATCTTTAAACATAGTTTCGAGTCGGTCACTAAATGCCTGAATTTTCCTAAGAGGCTCTTGTAAGTCATGGCTTGCAACAAAAGCAAACTCCTCAAGCTCTCGGTTACTTCGGCTCAGTTCATCAGAATACAACGTTAATTCTTGTGTACGCTCAGACACTTTAGTTGCTAATGTTTCGTTTTGTTTTTCAAGCTCAAAGCGATACCGTGCCGCATTTCTTAAATTAAGCCGCGTCATTACAAACATACCTATAATAAGTAATATGCTTGTGACTGCTGTAATAGCAAACGTGATTTTAGCTTCATTCTTAATTTGCGCTAACTTTGAAAAATGGCTCACTTTAAAGAGTAATTCACGGTCTTGAATTTCATTAACATACTCTCTAATTTGCTTATAAAGCTCCCTGCCTTTATGTGTATTTAACACATACAATGCACGCCTTTCTCTATCATCAAGTGCCAGGTTTACAGTTTGCTTCAGCTCTTTAATTTTGCTATCGACAAGTACAAGCAACTGAGCAATACGCTCAGCTTGGCCATCAATTTCAGAGTGCAACGACTTAACATGCTCTGTCTGCGCTTCAATTTGCCCAACAGCATCGTAGTAAGGCGTTAAATAATCAGTCTCTTCTGTTAATAAATAGCCACGCTGGCCTGATTCAGCCTGCACTATTGATAAATGCAGTTGCTCAATTGCTGTTGTAAGCATATTAGTGTTGTCTAAACTTTTTTGGGTTTGTGTTAAACCTTGAATCGTATTCAATGCTAAAAATGCGTTACCCACAATAATACTCAACACAACAACTATAAAAGCTGCCCAAGTAATATTCGCTTTCCCTTGATGTTCTTGTTTGCTCATTTAGCTTCCCGAATTAGCGTTTATACAACACTTAATATTTATTGAGAGTCAGTTATTTTTTGTAAACTTTCACTACACTGTTGACAGTTGTTAATAATCTTATCAAGCGCATCTAACGCTTTTTCTTTTGGCATATCGTTTTCGAGTACCAACTTAATAAGCTCTGCATTCATCGATATACGATTAAGCGGCGCTCTTGCATCGTGAACTAACTTGTTTAGCTGCTCTGTTTGGTTATCGGATGTCATGCCCTTCCTCAAATCTATTTGTATTCGCCAATACCGCCATATGCATTAAGGCGGTTATAAAGTGTTTTAGTACTAATACCCAGCATTTGTGCAGCAAGCGTTTTATTACCTTGCACCTTATCAAGCGTTGCATGAATAAGCTCTTTTTCAACTTCTTCAATAGTTTGCCCTGCTGATACTGGCTTATCTGCAGTTTGGTTATTAACACGTGAAAACGGCGACTCTAAGTTATCAGGTAAAATAATATCGCTAGTTTGCGGGTCACTCATAATGAATGCTCGGTGTATTGCGTGGCGAATTTCGCGCACATTACCTGGCCATTCATAGCTTTGTAACTCTTTAAGCTGTGCGGGTGTCCAACTAAAGGCAGTGCCATTTTCATCATTAAGCTGATCTAAAAATGCTTTCGCTAATAAAGGAATATCTTCTTTTCTGTCGCGTAGTGGCGGTATATCAATAGGGAAAACAGCCAACCTAAAGTAAATATCTTCACGAATAATATTATTTTGCGCTAAATCAGTAAGCGAGCGGTTAGTAGCCGAAATAACGCGACAATTGGTTGGTATTTCTCTGTTACCACCCACGCGTGTTACTTTTTTAGTTTCAAGCACTCGCAGTAAATTTGGCTGCATATCAATTGGCATTTCGGTCACTTCATCTAAAAACAAAGTACCGTTATTTGATTGCTCAAATACCCCTTCTTTGCGGGCTATAGCACCGGTAAAGGCGCCTTTTTCATGGCCAAATAATTCACTACCAATTAGCTCTTTTGAAAGCGCACCACAGTTACTTGCAACTAGTGGTCCTTCGCATTGGCTTGCATTATGAATAGCCTGAGCTACCACTTCCTTACCCGCACCACTTTCACCCATAAGCATCACGTTAGCATTTGTTTTAGCTACGCGTTCAATCATGTTGTAAAGCTTATGCATTACTTCCGATTCACCAATTAAGCCGCCAAAGTGGCGTGTAATTCCGCTCGACTTTGCTTTTTTAACTGCTTTTTTAGGGCCATTTAAAACCAGTTCTAAATCTTCGCGTTGTAATGGCTTTAATAAATGCCCTACATTTGGCTCACACATCTCAGCTAAAATGCCTTTAACTGAAGGATGACCCGATATAAGTGTAATTTTTGGAGATTGCCCAATCGTTTTTAGGTGATCAAGTAAGTGCAAACCGCTACCATCAGGTAACATAAAATCAAGCAGCACATGGTCAAAGGTATTATTTTCAAACCATTGATGTGCTTCTTTTAAACTGGTTGCGGTGCTTATATTGTGGCCGAGGAATTCGACTATGTGGCATACAACGTCACTAAACTCGACGTCATCGTCTACTAAAAGTATGTCTAACATGATAAATCCCTATGCTTTTTTTCTTATTCTACGCATCCTCAATATTAATTTAAAGGCGCACCTAGAATCTAATTACTTAAATAGTTAAGTAATCCAATGCTATCTATTTTACCAACTTAATATTTACGTATGCTTAAAAAAAACGATCACAAATTACGAAAAATAATTAAAATCGTTTCTATTTATAGAATGGTAGCAACTGTTATCATTAAAAACCTAAAAAAGGAGACGAAATGCAGCAATTAAAAACCTTAATACATTCAGGTATTAATATTGACCAAGGCAGTCAATTTACCCGTTTAACGGCTCGCGCCATTGTTATTAAAAATAATAAAATACTTTTAATGTATACAAACCGCTATGAAGACTACAGTTTACCTGGTGGTGGAGTAGATGAAGGCGAAAGTATTGAGCAAGGTTTAATGCGTGAACTAAGCGAGGAAACCGGTGCACAAAAAATAAGTGTTGTTAAAGCCTTTGGACTCTATGAAGAATATCGCCCTTGGTATAAAGACGACTTTGATATTATTCATATTAAATCGTATTGCTTTGTATGTAATATTGCCGACGAGTTTGGCAAAGCACAGTTAGAGCATTATGAGCAGCAAAATGGCATGACCGCTAAGTGGGTTAATATTCACGATGCAATTGCACATAACGAACGCACGCTGGCAAACAGCGAAAAACAAGGACTCTCCATTTTACGAGAAACCTACTTACTAAAACGCATTGCCGATGAGCTAATATAAAACTAACTATTGCTGCTCCTTGCGGGTGTTGTAAATTTTGCAACACTCAGAAAACTTTACAGCCTTATACCGCTTAATGATTTATATAAAAAAGCAACCCACCAGTAAAAAAACAAATTAAACAAACAAAATCAAAAGCATAAAAACAAAAAGCAATAATTTCAAAAACTGGCTTTAGCCTTGCACCCTTTCAAACTACTAAATTTGTAAGGAGATAGAAATGAGTAACACAGTTAAAACGATTAATCCGGCAACTGAGCAAACCATTGAAACCTTCTC
>LAZR01000774.1_pt1 | contig 22252 bp, 36 predicted proteins | sample 329461 | NCBI WGS metagenome assembly LAZR01 (sample SAMN03002196, study PRJNA259156) | marine sediment metagenome | biome: sea floor; feature: Hydrothermal impacted sediments; material: marine sediment; isolation source: Loki non-amplified sample from Loki's castle hydrothermal vent sediment ...
CTCTTCCACCTCGGGCATTAAACCGGCCGCGGCCATGACCTTCACGAGAGGCTCCCCCGAATACTCGGCGAGCTTCTCGCAGTTGATTGAATTGGGCACGTCCTTCCCATGGACCCACCTGGACATCGTGGCATGAGAAATCCCGATGTCCTTAGCGAGCTGCGACGGCAGTCGCCCGCGGCGCCGCATCACCTCCTTCAGCAAAGGGATCATCCCACTACTGTCCCTTTTCGTCACTGGCTTCATCTACTCCTTTCTGTTTTCCCTTGGTCGCCATTGGCTTTACCCTCCTTTGTGCTCAATTCCAAGGCTCCCTCCTGTAGTTTTCCCCATATAGCTCGGCAGCCCTCTCGCAGAGGACCATGCCCGCGATCTGGTTGCTCGGCGGAGCCCAGCTTACCCAGTCCCAGCCCCGGTTGTAGCAGAGTTGGGCTATGGACCGCCAGCTGTGGCCATCCAGCCTCAAGTAACGGACGTATCGGGCCTGCCTCTTCTTCATCCGTCGCCGAGCCAGGTCTTGGAGATGGCCGAACACCTTTATGCCCTGTTCGGCCAACTCCAAGATCTCCCCCCGGGACATCGTCACGGCTCCCTCGCCGTGCGCCGCACTTGCCATAATCGAATAGTCAGCCGCGTCCAGCTTCCCGCCTTCTCGCATCGCCCTATCCTCGGTGACCAGGGCCGGCCCCTCGTGCGGGTCGTCGGCAATCATCTCGGCCGCGCTGATGATGCGCGGCATCTTCCCTTTGGCTTCGACGTCCATCCGGGTCATGTGGCAGTTCCCGCAGTATTGCTCCCGCACATCAGCGAGGGAATAGCTGGTCATACCACATCCCGGGCAGGTGTAAGATTCCTGTTCTACCATCTCAACCTCCTCGGCGTATAAGCCATCTTATACGCCGAGGGTCTGTCGGCCGTCTAGTCCAAGTCGGTGTACTTCGAGTCCCACCGGTGGCTGTTCTTACAGCCGAGGGAGACGGTTCCCTCGCCTTCGGCCTGGCCCATTTCCTCGTAGATGTCCGTCCGCTGATCGTCCCACCAGACGTCGGACTCGCCGGCGAAGTCGAATGAGCCATCGCCCTGGCGCGTGATCGAAGCCATGCAGGGGATCACTTGGACGATGCCGGATGGATTCTCGCCGCACTCTGGGCACTTCTCGATGACGAATCTCACGTTGCACCTCCTATTCAGTTCTCACCCCCGAGAAGAGAGGCAGGGCCTCAACCCTGCGCTCCTTCTCCGGCGTGTGCTCAATCTTGACCGTCCTCTTCACCGGCAGCGATCGCTGGGGCCAGTCGTACCCCGCCAGGAACTGCGGCTCCATGTAGCGCCATCCCCGGAATCTCAGCCTTGGGTAGGCGATGCGCTGCAGGAGGATCACCAGACTGCCGGTGATATCCGCCTTGTCGGCCAACGGCTCGGCCACCTCCCATACCTTGTCCATGTTGTTCTCGGAGACCAGGTAAGCCGCGCCGTAGGTTCGCTGTCCACAGAGACGCAGTGGTTCGGTTCGCGCCTGTGCCGACGAGACGGCCGTCACGTTCAGGTTGGCGTACTCCTCCTGATACCTGTTCACCTTCTCCTCGTCGTCCAGGATCACCTCAAGCCCGGAGATGACGAAGAAGCCGAAGATGGCGCCTTGCCCCTTCTTGCCCTCGTCGTGGGCCAGGAAACACCGGGACTTGCCGGGCTGGATATCGGCCGGCAGCATCGGGACGCGCTTGGCACATCCCAGGGAGAGCGACTCCGTGATGTAGTCGTCGACGGTCGGATAGAACGACGTGCCTACCCACATGATGAGGTCCGGGAACCGATTCTCCTCTGCCATCCTTCCCTCTCCACGGGCGAGTCGTGGATGCCACGACATCCGACATGACTGCCGCGACATCCGACGCCTGCCACCATTAACGCATGGCCTGTAGGCTTTGTCAAGCCCCCTTCGGTGCTATTTGGCCACCCCTTTCACGGCCTGAGCCTGAAGCTCACGAAACCGGCCTATTCTTCCGGCCAAGGCGGGTCACCCACCGGCTCTTGGAGCTGGGGTTCCAGAACTCGAATCTCGGTCTCGGTCCGACCCGGGCCAAGCTCAAGGTAGAGCTTCCCGCCTCCAATGAGGACAAGACCCGGGACTTCGCCCTTCCGGATCGCCTCAAGGGCTTCCTCGGCCCATTTGAGAGACTCCCGCTCGCCATTGGTGAGGGCGACCTCCCTGGGGAAACCCGAGACTGGCATCAGCATGTGCCAGTAGTCCTCCGCGCCAAGGAGGGTAGCCTTCGTGGGGTCACCTACCTCGATGGTGGCGGTTGGCCCGCAGCTCGTGAGGGCCCTCCGGAACCGCTCCGCGTGGTAGGCCACCTTCTTGTCGGGGCCGCCGAACATCTGCAACGGGACCGGTTCGCAGGCCACCGTCTCTCCCTCTCTACTCTGGAGGAAGATTCGGCAGCCGGCGGCGCTGTAGACCACTCCGACCACCTCGGGCTTGTACTGGCGGAGGGGCTTTATCCAGGCCTTGGTGTCAACGATCACCTCCGTGTCGAAGTCCTCCGGCATCGCCGATGGATAGTCGATATACGGGGTCGTCTCGAGATCGACGACCACCTCGCCGAGCTTCAGCGTGCCCTCGCCGACGGCGACATCGACCTCACTCCCGTTGAAGTGGCGCTGGGAGAAGTCCTTGCATCCCGCGGCCTTCATCAGCCAGTTACCCTCGGGGAACGGAAGCGGGACGGTCAGGTGTGCCATCCGGAACCCGTCGGTTGCCGTGAGCTGGAGCACACCGCCCTGGGACTCGGCGTAGATGCCGGCTAGGTTGGGTGGATTCCCGTCAGCCATGAAGGGTGTTACCCTCCGCATGGCCTCGGCCAGTTTGTCGCCATCGACCTTGACGCTGGCCGTTGCTGTCTGTCCTATCATGACAGCACCTCCCTGTACTATTTGAGCAGTAAGCTGCCCACGGAGACCCACGAGTTTCCCTATGACTCGTGGGTCCGGCGTCGGAGGCTTACTTCCCCTGGGACGGCAGCCACCCCGGCTTTCGGTAGACCGTGACGATGAGAGGTGCCTCGCCGATCCCCTGGCCCCTGTACTCCTCCGGCTCCCTGTACTTCTCGTAGGTGCCTCGCCGGGAGTTGCCATTCTGCTCCAGCATGACCTCCTCGCCGTCGATCACCAGCTTTACCTCCGCCATCTCCCTAGACCTCCTTTCGCTCAGTTTCCCCTGCTTATCTCGTCGAGTTCCTCGACCGATATCCAGCGCCTGTTGACCCGGGACGCCCTGAGTTGCGTCACAAGCAGGTGCAGCCGTGGAAAGACCAGACTTCCGTCCCTCCATTTCAACGGCCAAAGCCTTTCACGTCTCGACCTGGCCTTGGGCTTCACCAGGCGCACGAAGCCAAAGACCTCCCTCACTCGCTCACCCATCGTGCTATCCTCCCTTCTGCAGCTTCTCGGCCCGTACCTCACAGGGCGTCGAGTAGCCGTGTCCTCATTGCACTATTCCTTGCCGATTCGTTCTAACAGGTCTGATAGGGAGCCGCCCTTCTCACGGGCCGCTGCCTGTGGAACCGGCATTGGCGCGGGGGCCAGGTTCCCGCCTTCGGCCTCGACCTGCTGCACGTGGGTGCAGGTCCTCCCGCCGGGCGGGTTGCGCCGCGTCCAGCCCTTGCAGTCGCAGGAAAGCGCCCCGTTCTCGTCGATCGAGACCGTGTAGCTCTTTCCCGGGCTGGACTTGCTCGGGAAGTCCCGAACGGATGTGTAGCTCTTACCCATCTTCATCACCTCCTTGTCCTCTGACTTCAACCATCTACGTCACCTCCTCGGCGGCTCGCAGGCGCTGGAAGATCGGCCAGATGAGCTGTCCCGTCTTGGTCGTGTCGTAGTATTTCACCTCGCAGAGCAGCTCGGGCCTCACCCAGGAGTCCAGCTTGGGAACCTTCGTCCCGGGGTCGAACGGACTCTGCACCGTCCTCATCGGGACGAGGAGCTGGTAGAGGTCCTGGAGTGCCTTCAGCTTGAACCCGGACCCAGCGCAACCCACCCAGCGCAGGCTGCCGTTGCTGCGGTCCCCCAGCACGACCGCGCCCATCATGTCCTCGCGCCATCCCGTGCCCTTGGTGTAGCCGCAGATGACGAAGGTGCCCCACTGGGGAATCTTGACCTTCTGCCAGTCGGCGCCGCGGCCGCCGGGGACGTACAGGCCACTCTTGCGCTTGGACATGATCCCGTCGAACACCTGCCGACCGGCCTCCTTATTGATGCGCAGGACCTCCTTCATCAGGTCGGTGGCGTTACCGTCCACATAGGGCGACAGGTAGACGCTGCCGCCGGGAGAGAGTATCTTCTCCAAGATCTCCCGGCGCTGCATCTGGGTGGCCCGGGCGGCCCCGCCGGTGGTGAGGTCGAACTCGTCCACCTCCACCACGTCGAAGACCTGAAACCGGGCCGGGAACCTCTCCCTCAGGGCTTTGATGGCCAGCGGGTCTCGCTGACTGTAGCGTTTTTGGAGGGCGTTGAAGTCTGGGAGCCCATCGGCCCCCAGACAAACCACCTCTCCGTCCAACACAGCCCTCTTGGTCGTCACGTGCTTGGCCAGGTCGTGCAGCTCCGGGAACGGCCACGTGTAATCGATCCCGCTCCGTCCGAGGAGCGTGCTCTCCCCATCCTCGACGTGCCCGACGATGCGCATCCCGTTGTACTTGAGGTCGTAGATGCGGTCGGGGTCGTCGGTCGCCTCCTGGGCTGTCTGAGCCAGCATGGGACTTACGGCTTCCATAAGTCCTCCTCCGTCTCGGCCAGTTCACCAATGCGTGTGGCCAGTTCCCCCACTGGCTCTTCGGTGTCCGCCGGCTTGGCCGCAATCGAGGCCATCAGGGCATCCACCAGGTCCATCTTCGGCGCTTCCGTCGTCGGCGCCGCGACGATCACCGTACCGTCGAGCTTGGCCTGGATGACCTGGGTCAGGGTCTCCCGGTACTCGTCCTTATACTGGCCGAGGTTGGGGTCGTCCGCCGCCAGGCTCTTGATGAGGGCTATTGCCATCTCCATCTCCTGTTGCGAGCACACGGCCATCGGCTTGGCGACGTCGCCCGGGTCCCGCAGTTCGTCGGCGTAGAAGAGGGTCTGGAGCAGGATGACCTCGCCGAAGGCCCGTATCGCCGCCAGGTGCTCCCTCTCCCGGAAGCCGAGCTTTGCGATCCCCACGACGTTGGCCCTGGTCATCGCCTGGATGAACAGGCTGAACGCCTTGAGTCCGGCGTCCTCGGGTGCCATGAGGTAGCTCTTGTTGTAGTGCCGTGGGTCAATGGCCGAGCCATCCACGAAGGCCACCACGTCAATGCTCTTCAGGGACTTCACCGGCAGGCCGGCAAAGTCCGCCTCTTCCATGATGACGTACTGGTCGTCGCCTACCGGATAGCCCTTGATGATGTCCTCCGACTCGGCCTTGCAGTCACAAGTCGGACACCATTTGGGCTGCTGGATGCGGCCGTTGCACGGCCCGTGTAGCTGGTTGAAGCTGACCTTCTTCTCCTCGGTCCCCGAGGTGAGCCTCACCGGGATGGAGACCATTCCGAAGCCGACAGCTCCTTTCCAAACTGCTTTAGGTCCCATTGGATTCCACTCTCCTTCGCATAGGTTGTCCCCCTATCGTATATTCGAGGCTCCTCACCCCGCCGCGAGGTCTCAGGTGTCCCGCCTGAGGCCCCGGGGGCCGAGTGAGGAACGGCCTGGACTATTTGGGGGTTCGCCCTGGGAAACCTGGAGGGAAGTCTTCGTCCCAGGTGCCGCCGACCGCGACGCGGTTGCGGGCTGCCCCGTCTTCTTCCTGCGACTCCCGCAGGATGTCCAGCCACACTTCGCAGGGCGTCCCTAGCTCGTGTTGGCAGGCCCGAAGCTCGTTCTCAAGGCAACCGCCCACCCCGCCGTCGTACCCCTTGTAGTGGGGACAGGGGTCACCGTTCCCGCCCCACAGTCCCCGCTCGCGATGCTCGGCCTCCGTCCAGACCCCCATCTGCGCGTCGGTGGGTATCTCCTCGAAGTACAGGCCATACCGCCTGCTAGCGATCGCGTCCGCCCTTCGGGCAGTCCTGACCCGTGCGTCCGTCTCCGCGACGACCCGCGGGTCGTTCAGGTCTTCAATCCCCAACTCCCCTGCCACCTGCTCACCCAGCCGTTTCGAGCCACCCATATCGTGTCCCCCTTCCGGTGATTATTCCCGAGCTCGTAACTCGGCTGCGAGGACTCAAGGAGTGCCGATTCCCTGAGTCCCCGAGGGCCGAGCGGCCAACTCCTTATCTCCTTACCGTCAACCTCTTGACCAGATTTGCCACCTTGGACGGCAGTTCTCGAATGGCGCCGATCGTCTCCCAGTTGCCGTCGCCGTACTGGTTCGTAAGCATCCCGGCGAACTGGTGAAGGGATATCGCCCACACCTGATAGCCAGCCTTGCGGCACGCTTCCACCGCCGTCACGACCGAGATTGGCTCGTCGGGTACGCCGTCAGTGAAGTGGATGATTACCTTCTGCCTCTCCGGCATCCGGTCCATGAGCGTCTTCATCGAGCCGATGGCCGCCCCGGAGGGAGTGCCGCCGCCTTGGTCGACGTTTCCCAGGCAGAGCTTGCCCATGTCCCGGTCGCAGATTCTTGTCGTCTGCACGTTGAAGAACCCGCCGGTGTATGTCAGCGCCAGGAAGTTGATCCCCTTCTTCCGAATCAGTCCCTCGGCAAAGACGCAGGCCGTCGCCCACACGAATGGCATCTGTTGTGCCATTGAGCCGGACACGTCGAGCAGGAGACCCACGGCCAAGTCAGGCGTTTCCAGGACCTCCCGGCGCTTGAATACTCTCCTGCTGCCGGCGCCGACTCTGGCCAGGGAGCGGCTATCGAGCTTCCCGACCGTCAGTCCCTTCATCGTTCGGGTTGCCAGCGCCTTCTGCTGGTCGAAGACCCGAGTCATGTCCCGTATCTCGCTCTGGACTGACGCTTCCACCCGCGCCGCGGCGGGGCCGTCGTAGTCGGCTTTCTTCGTCTGCGCGTTGACGTCCGCTATTGGGCGGTTGACGACCTCGGCCACCGAGCGGGTAATATCCTCCATCTCGTGCGAGATCGCGGAGAGGACCTGTTCCAGCAACTCGGCCGGTATCTCGTCAACGTCCCTGATATCGAAGTCGTCGAGGTTCCCGGGAGCGCCTTGCTCGTCGCCGCCTTGGGCCTCGTCTCCCGGATCCTCGGCCTCCTCGGGTTCACCTTCCGCATCCCCGCCGATGTGGGCATGGGCTTGGCTTCCGTCGCCGCCGGCGGCGGCGTCGTCATCACCGGCGGCGTCGTCATCGGCGGCGTCGGCGTCATCGTCGCCAGCGCCAGCGGCGGCGTCGTCATCATCGGCGGCGTCATCATCGGCGTCGTCGTCATCGGCGGCGTCATCATCGCCAGCGCCAGCGCCACCGGCGGCGGCGGCGTCGTCATCATCGGCGTCATCATCGCCAGCGCCAGCGCCACCGGCGGCGGCGTCGTCATCATCGGCGCTCGTCGGCGTCGTCATCGTCGGCGTCGTCGGCGGCGTCGGCGGTCTTGCTTTCCTCTATAGGGTCGCCGTCATCGTCAGCGCCAGCGCCACCGGCGGCGGCGTCGTCGTCGTCATCGGCGGCGTCATCATCGCCAGCGCCAGCGCCAGCGCCACCGGCGGCGGCGTCGGCGTCATCATCGGCGGCGTCGGCGTCATCATCGGCGGCGTCGGCGTCATCATCGGCGGCGTCGGCGTCATCGTCGCCAGCGCCATCCCCAGGAGCGGCGTCGGCGGCGGCGTCATCGGGGGACGCGCCAGCGGGCGGCGGCGGCGGCGGCTGGCTGGGGAGAGGGTCGGGCCGCTTCGGGAAATCCTTGGTGAGACGTTCCCAGCACTCGACCGACAGCGCGATGCGGAAAGGCGCGTGTGATGCCTGGACGGCCGCTACGGACTTCCCCATGAGGAACGTCAAGGCCCGCCGTACTCTGGCGCTCATCCGCTTGGGAATGGGTACGTCGTAGAGCGAACAGGCTATCCAGAGGTTCGTCATCTGGTTGTACGTGGGACGCGGGTCACGAGCTATCTGGTCGAGGTCGATGAGGCGCTTGGACGCTATCTCGCGCCGGGAGATCTGAATGTACTCTCCCAGCACCGGCCACTCATCGCCAACGTGGTAGTCGATGAAGGCGTCTTCCAAGACGTTCCCAACTCGTAGGACTTCTTCCACCAGCGACGGCGAACGGGAGGCTCGTTGGGTGGAAGCCGTCGCGGACCGGAGCAGGGCCTGTTCGGTGTCATCCTTGGCTTGGCCACTCGACCAAAGGACGTGTCCGCCTTCGTGGGCGGCGTAGCCAATGACCTCATCCACGGCATGGCCGTCGAAGGGCTGGTCTAGCTCCCGTAGCGGCGAGTAGTCCAGGAACACCCGCATCTCGCCGGCCTTTCCCTGCTTGGTGCGAACCCACCACGTCGCGGACTGACCGTCGGTACTCCACACGGCGCGAACACCCGACCCCATGACGCCGATGAGACTGTCCGACCCCCGGAGCACGGATGTCAGTTCCCGTACCCGATCGTCGGACTGGTCCTCGCGCCAGAAGTCGCTGAGGCTCCCTCGCTGTTCCATTCCCGGTCCTTACTGGCCTAGCATCATCAGACGGGGTAGGCCATCTCCCCGTGGCGGCGGGTCACCCCGCCGTTTCGCTAACAGTCTCCGTCTCCCGCATCGCCTCGGCCATCGTCAAGTCCCGCTCGAGCCGGCGGTTCTCTCCGACATCGGTGCCCGAGGGAGTGTTCCGAACCAGGTCCACGTTGCCGGCGTGCATGAACAGGTACATCCCGTCGACCGCTTCCCTTTCCTCGCGGGTCATGCCGGCGAAGAGGTTGCGCCTGAGTCTGGCGTAGGCCGACTGGACCAACTGGGAACGGTTCTGCACCCGCGTGGCCTCGACGATGTTCTCCCGCGTCTTGGCGAGCTCCCGCTGGAGCCTCGCCACCTTGGCGTCCCGGTCGACGCCGGCCGGCTCATCCATCGCTGCCCGGACTATCGAGTTGGGAATCTTAGTCCTCGTCGTCATCGTCTGCCTCCCGACCACTGACGAAGGCTTCGTCCACCGAGCCGATAATCTGGAGGTGCTGCAGGAGAGCTTGGCGGTCGGTATCCTCGTCGAGGTCATTGATGATGTCTACCAAGACGGCTTCCTGGATGGGCAATCCCTGCACCACGTCCTGAGCCGTCACCAGCAGTTGGCGGGTGGAAGGGGCGCAGACCACCTTGGGGTTGCGCCTGACGTCCCGGGCGAACTTGGCCAGCTTGGCGGCCACGTCCTTGTCTACGCCTGTCCGTTTCACGATGATGCTCGCCTCGATTCTGGAGGGAGGCCACGTCAGCCGGATGGTTCGGGTAAAGCGTTCGCGGATGGCCTTATCCATCGGGTTGATGCCGACGTATTCGGCTCCCTCGTTCATGCAGGCGAAGAACACGACCCCCGGCGCCACTCGGAGCATACGCTTGAGGTCGGGAACCCACGCCGCCCTTCTCCAGTCCCATAAGGCGAAGTTGGTGTTGAGCACCTCGGGATGGCAGCGGTTCGGTTCATCCAGGATGATGACGCAGTTGGGCGTCTCCAGGGCGTCTACGTAGGCCGCTTGCTCGTAGAATGTCCCGCTCTCCATCGAGAGCCGGTCCTTACCCCATACCTCTCCCGGCTCTTGGTACATTCCCCAATGTACCTCGAAGCATGGCCGCTTATACGCGGCGGCATACTCCCATCCCAGGGTTGTCTTGCCGACACCGGCGGGGCCGAGGACTTTCAGGTTGACCACTTCCCCTTGATCGGATAGCTTCCCCACGACGTAGAGTATCCTTGCCACCCGGTCCGACACCCAATAGTCGGGCTGTTTCTTGGGGATGAAAATGCCCGGAGCGTACTGGGTGTCCGCTACGGGCGTCTCCTCGGGTGGCTCGGTTGTGGCCTCGGCCTCCACTTCGGGAGTCGGGGCGTCCGCTACTGTCTCCGGTGGCTCGGGCGCTGGCGTTTCCTCGGCGTCGCCGGCACTCTCCCCGCCGTGGGCGAACTTGACGTGATTAGCATAATCTTCGTCACTCCACGCCTCGTAGGGACAGTATGGACAGGGTTGCTTTATTACGCTGGTTCTCGGCACTTCGGTCCCTCCTTTCGTACCCTATCCCGGGGGCTCCTGAGTCCCCCATCATGGGGCGGTAGCCGGTATGCTACCGCCCCGGGATGGACTGCTCAGAGACGCCGTTGCGGGACAGGATGTTTCACCTGTCCCGCTGGCGAGGCTATTCTGTTCCTGGGTGGCTACTTCTTGACGCTGGCCTCGGCGCTGGCCTCGGCGGTGGCGTCGGCGCTGGCCTCAGTCTCGGCGCTGGCGTCGGCGGTGGCCTCGGCGGTGGCCTCAGCGTCGGCGGCGGGATCGGCGGTCGCGTCGGCGGTGGGTGCCTTGGCGCGGCGCTCGATTTTCCCTTTCCACTCGGCGCTCAGACGGTCATACCGCGTATGCTTTGGCCGGTTCGCCTCCGGGACGCCCAGCTCTTTCATGGCGTCCTGTATTCCCTCGAACGGTCCGCGCCCGTCTTTCAGGAAATACTCATACTCGCCGCCGTTGCCGTTGCTGGCGCTGGCGGTGCCGCCGCCGTTGCCGTTGCCGTTCGCCTTGCGCGTCGCCTTGGCGGCGACCGTGACGGACAGCTTTCCGTCGGCCACTTCGAGGGCAAAGAACTTGCCGTGTAGCACGGCAATGTCCACGCCCGCCTTAGTGGCCGCCTGAGTCACAACCGTTGCCACGTTGCCGCCTATCGTATTGAGAACCGCCTCAGCCTCAGCCTTGCCGGTTTCCTCCACGATAGCAGCTTCGAGCTTTGCTTGCTTCTCAAGCAACTCTTCGAGCCTACTCATGGTGGTCTATCCCCCTTGCCTTGATACTACGTAGCTTGCGCCACGTGCAACCTAATAATACATCGTATGATGCAGGCTGTCAAGCGTGTAACGGCAGTTATACGAGGCCCAAAATCATGCATGATTTTAGTCACACAGGCAGGGCTAAGGAGCGAGCCAAAATCGACCCACCGGGACACCGGTTCAGAGGGTATCGAGCCCCCTTCTCTACGACGGGGCAGCGACCTTCGGGCACCTGGTTGGCACCACGGAGCAGCGATCTACGGGCACCTGGTTGGCAGCTCCAGGTCAGCCCCTTGCAAAGCCCCGGTCAGCCCCTTGAAAGCCCTCTATAAGGGGTTGATGGGCCCCTCGAATGTCCGGGTAAATGTCTACCGGAGCCAGGCCCGGCTCAGTCACGACGGCCGCGGGGAGAATGTCTATGCTAATGTCCGGGATGACCGCGGCCCGGCGATTCGTTGATGAAAGGGGCAGAACCGTTGATGAAAGGGGCAGAACCGTTGAAGAACAGTGGTTAGACCGTTGAAGAAGAGGGTGGACTACTCCCCGCCACATTAGTCCACCCGGCGACGTTCTCTGATGCCTCAGGAGCAAATCACCGGGGTGCTACCCCCGCGCTCGCATCGGGTAAGGGGCCTAGATTTGGCTCTCAGGGCGTCGTTTTGGAGAGGTCCGGCCGATTCAGGCCGTTTCGGGCTACTAGAGGCCCTTTCGAGCTGGTCGGCGGCAAGGAGCCATCACACGAAGAGGCCCCCCGCTCTCGCAGAGGGCCTCTTCTCTCAACAATAGGTATCGGAGTTTCCGGGCAGCGTACCGCCGGCACGCCAGACGGGGGATCGGGATACCGGCCGGAGGATCCGGTTCCCGCCTCCCCCAGGTGACTTCCTACGCCCCGAGGGGCGCTGGACGAATCCCGTCGCGAGGATACCTTGAACGGGCCTTCCTGCTGGAGTCGCTATCTGTAGGCGTGTCCAGACCTGTCAATGCTCTGTGTGACACGATAAGCAGAACGACGACTGAAACGATGAGTAGCCCACCTACAACGTAGACTGCGATCACGGCCACCGAGTTAGAAGCCGCGGGAGCCGGGTCTTCGGCCATATACGCCGGGACCGAAGCATCGAAGGCCAGCATCCCCGTCGGGGACATCTCGATTTCGCCACCGAGGAGCAGCATCGCCGTCGGCGACTCCGCCATGTCGGGCGGCGCGCCGGCCGACGTGACGGCGAAGAAGCTCCCCACCGCGAGGGCGATGGCCACCATGATCAAGAAGACAGGACTCGTTACCACCTTGCGAATACCTTTCACGCTGGACCTCCTTGAGGCGCCTTCGGCGCCGAATTCCCCTGTCCTGTCATTGTAGCAGATGGCTCGGGATTGTCAATGGCCTGATCAGTACTTATGGGAGGGACCGGGAGCGCCAGCAACTCGTCTTTCCTGCGCGCCTCGAATCCGAGGCCCCAGGCTTTTACAACATCGGAAGTAGTGATGATCCCCTCTTCTTTGAGTTCCCGGATGGCACGTTCCTGTTGCGCATCCATCAGGTTCCTCGGCCGCGGCGCTTTCCCATGATGCTAAACCCTCCTCAACTTCTCAGGGATTACAGGAGCTGGGTGCCCGAAGCCAATACGGATCTCGATGAGCCGTCTTCTGGCCTCATCGTAGTCATTCCCGATAAAGGTGTCCTCAGTTACGGGGTCGTGATACATCGGCATCTCGGTGAGAGGGTCGATCCCCTTTGACTCAACACCCAGGACCCGGGCTATCTCGGCCTGCTCGACATTCCGCCGGGCAGTACGCTTGGGCAGCCGCAGGGCGCCGACTACCCGGCCGATATCCCGCCGGACAGCTGCCACGACGCCGAGGGGGTCAAAGATGTCCACCATTATTCCTGGTCCTCCTCGCCGGGCGACAGGTTCTCAATCAATACCCGGATAGCAGCTCGCAGCGGCGGCTCGGCCTTCGCTCTGTCCGACTCCGTCTCGGCCGCCAGCACCCTGGCGACGGAGGACCTCAGCAACCCCATCTCCTCCAGGGCGCTCCGCAGGCGAACGTTGATAAAGCGGAAAAGGGTTCGTGTCTGTCCCCGGGACTTGCCGCCGGCAGCGACAACGTCTTCGCCCAGATCCAGAAGCGTGCTCTCGATAGCCAGCGCCCCCTCCATGGTCGGCGTCGTCTCCAGCTCCTCGAGGCTGCCAATGAGCAAGTCGATGCGCCCCTCAAAGGGCTGCACTCGCTCTGCCGCCGTGGGCGGCTTGGGCTTCGGCACCCTGGCAGGTCTCGGCGGCTTCTCCACCTTGGCCTTCGGCGGCTTCTCCACCTTGGCCTTCGGGACCGGCGGCCGGATGGCAGGCTTCGGCGCCGGCGGCGGCACCTCCTGGCCGATCGAGACCCGGTAGCTGGCTTCCAGCCGGACCCAGCGGGGGTCGGCGGCGTCAAGGATCCGGAAGTAGTGCCTTGGGGATGGGGCCTGCGGCCGCGACTCCCGGATGTACTCCGGCGCCGGCTCGGCGCCGTTGATTACCCCGTCCCAGTACTCTACGGCCTCGGCGTGGTCAAACTCGATCAGGCCAAGCTTGGTGGCCAGCCAGATGTACTTCGACATCGACGCCCGACTAGCCCCGTTTCTGATGCCCTCCGACCGGAGGTACTCCTTGTAGGCACGGTGAATCGACTGGGGATAGTCCATCCCGCCAGCCGCTACCAAGTGGTCCCTCATGAACTCCCCAGGGGCTTTGGCTCTAGCTCTAACCGGCATGCTCTACCCCGTCACCCTGATCGCCTCGGCCTGGCTCCGGATGAAGCCGGCAAGGGTCGTTATCCCCTGGGAGAATCCTGGCTCCAGGAAGACGGGGTCGACCATCGCCAACAGGTCGCCGGTCAGGAGATACCACCGGTAGTCGGCCAGGAGGATCACCTTGCTCATCACCCGGGCGGCCACCGACGCCGGCTCACCCAGGAACTTCTCCCGTATCCACTCCGCGTAGAGCGCAAACATGCCTTCGAGATCCTTCAGCGTGAAGGGAATGGTGACCACCGTCTCCGGCATGTACCTGCTCAGGAGGGACAGCAGGATCTCGAGCGAGTCGACGTCGCCGCGGTAGATGGCGTAGAGGAGGGCGTCCGTCCCGAGCGCGGTACTGTCCACCGCCGCCTTCGGAAGGCTGTAGCTGAGAGTCGGAAACCTCGGAGGCTCGCCGACGGCCTGGGCATCCTCCTGCAGGAGCTGCGTGAACCGGCGCCAACCTGGCCACAAGTCCACCAGCTCCGGCACGCCGGCCAGGTCGCGCTCCACCATATCGTTGTAGACGACCGAGTACACGTCCCCGACATAATGGAACCGGCCGAACGGGCCGAAGGCTCCCAGGAAGGTGACGACGTCCTGCTGCACAGAGAGCCCGAGGCCTCCGGCGATGATCGACGGGTACGTCGCGTAGCGGCCGGAGATCGCCCGGTACAGGGTGAACATGTCCATGCTGTAGAGCCGGCCGGTGAAGGACGTCTGGATGGCGGTCAGGTTGGGTTTGACGACTTCAAGAGCCATCCACCTACTCCACAGCCTTGCGCGCCCAGTCGAGCGGGGCGTCTCCCGGCCGGCTCACCCAAAGGGGACACCAGGCGTAAGCCTGGATCGACCCCTCAACGACCTCACAACTCTCGGCGGCCGCCTGGAAGAAGGGGCATGTGGAGCACTCGTAGAACCAAGCCCCCGGCGGCATGAGGGATATGGGCACGTACATGGCCTTGAGCTTGCTGAATTTCCCGTCCCTGGCCACTTGAGCCCTGATCAGGCGGGCCAGTTCCGTTCTCAGGCGGGGACTCACAAGGCTGACCCCCATCCACAGGGGGGTGGTCCCAAGTACCAGGCTCCGAGGGATGCGCTGTAGCATTGTCATCTTCCCATCTCCTACAAGCAAAAGGCGGCCGTACCCTCCAGGCACAGCCGCCTCCTTATCCGGCCAGCGACTCCCTACAAGTAAAGGGGAGGCGATTGGTAGCGGCGGTGGGATTCGAACCCACGACCTACAGGTTATGAGCCTGTTGAGCTGTCCACTGCTCCACGCCGCGACGTCGCTACCAAGTGGTTAGCCATCGTCCCGCTCAATCCAGTGCCAGGTCAACGGCTCCCCCTCGAGGCCGTACTTCCGTGATGTCGCCCAGTGTGTATCGTGGCCGTCGAGGAAACAAGTCAGGTTCACCATTCCTGGCGCCTGAAGGTCCCCGGGTGTGTCGAATACGCAAACGACCATCGCGGGAACATGGTCCCCTTCCTTCACCTCGTTACCAGTGAACCCCGGGCTTTCTGGGTCGGGGCGGCCTCGATCTCGGTTGCGTCGAATCTCCGAAACGTCGGCGGCCGACATGACGTAGTGGACGACTCTTCCTGTAATCAATCCTTCCATGGTTCCTCCCTATTTCCAGTCCATCTTCGCCTGTCTGGCTGAGGCGAATCGCTTGGGCAGCCGGCGCCTCAGGTCATCACGGACAAGATTCGTGTAGAGCGAGGTCGTATTGATGTTCTTGTGGCCGAGGACATCCTGAATATCCCGTTCGCTGGCCCCCGCCTTCCGGAGCTGGTAACCGGCCGTGTGGCGCAGGCTATGAACATGGACATCCGGGAGTCCGGCCCTCATGCAAAGCTGCTTGACAATACCCTGGGCGGTCCGTGGCGCCAGGGGGCTGTCTTGCCCCTTCCCGGGAAAGATGAACCGGCCATTCGGGGGCTTGGACTCGAGCCAGTCTCTCAGCACTCTTACGACCTCGTCTTCCACCGGCACGAAGTCTTCCCGGCCTCCCTTGCGCAGCACCCGTAGGTATCTGTCCTCGATGATATCCTCTTCCACGAGCCTGACCGCCTCGGACAGGCGCAGACCGCCGCCGGCGTACACGTACAGGAGAGCGAGCGTCAGCTTGGCGCGCAGCCGCGCATGGGAGCTGACCTCCGGATCGTAAACGGCGTCCGTGGCCACCTTCACCAGCCGGGGCCATTCCTTGTCGGTGACAAACCGGGGCTTACGGCTTATCGTCTTCAGCCCGCGGATCTTCAGCTCCTCGGCGCCGGGAATTCCGGTCTCCTTGCGGAACCGGAAGTAGCTCTTCAGCGCCCAGATATGGCGGTTGATGCTGGAGGGAGCGTTCCCCTGCTCCTCGAGCTCCTTGACGAACGCCTTACCCAGAGCTGGCGTCGGCTGCCGCTCCTGCAGGAACCGCAGGAACCGCTCCACCGTCCAACAGTACGCGCGGCGGCTCGTGGCCACCTTCGGTTCCTCGTCGTCAGTACCATACTTGAGGTAGTCGTCGAAGGCCGCGATCAGGCTAGTTGTGCTCTTGGTCTGAGTCACCATTCCTCGCTTCCTGCGCTGCCTCGACCTCAGCGGCTCGGGCAGTCGTTTCTCCACGTCCCGGCGGCAGTCCCCGGCTCCAGCCATCGCCCCCGGTCCTCTGCGGGTTACTGTAGACCGGGCGCATGGGTGTCGTCCACCCCGGCGCCGGGTGAATAGTCCCCGGGATCACGGGCTGAAATGGGTTTGCTGGGCTGGGCGAGGGCCCAGAGGGGACCGGGAATGGACTCGGAAAGCTGGGCAGCGGGCCGGGCACCCCAGGACCTACGCTGGGGACCGGATTGAGACGCAGCCCCGCCGGATCGGGTATCTGGCATAACCCCTTCGGGTCGGTCACCTCGAGGGTGATAACCCCATCCACGTCCAGCTTCACACTGACACCTCCTGCTTCCGGAGGTCGGCTATCTGGTCGCCCAGGGTGCGAATTGGTACCTCTGCCTCTTCTCGCTCTTCCGGCGGCACGTCCTCTCGAATGGGCTCCCCATCCGTCACCTCGGCACTCTTGCCGGAAACGGTGCCCAGTCCCGCCTCCTGCCGCAGCTTCAGTTTGGCCGTGACCTCGATGTCGCCGCCGGCCCGCGACATGGCAAATACCTTGACGGCCTCCCTGGAAACGAAGTCCCCCGGGTGGAGTGTGACCGCGCTGTTCAGGGCGGCGGGGCCGTAGATGACCTTATTCCCGACGAGGACCTTGTAGTCCGCAAAGCCGTAGAGCTGAGCGCTGATCTCTACGGAGTCCAGCCAGGCGATCACACCCAGCCCTGCCCGCCAGCTAACGACCTCCTCCCACTGCCTCGAGGAGCCCGCGTACATGCCAGTCGTCTCCACCTTCTTCTTGAGGCGCTTGGCTGAGGGAGCCTGGTGATGCGTCTGCCTCAGTTCCGCCGGCCCGACTTCATTCTCTTTGCCGGCGGGGTCGAACTTCAGGATAGTCGTGGTAATGTCCAGCTCGCACTGGCCCTTGGTGGACAGGTATAGCTCCTCGCCCGGCGGGATCGTTCGCCAGGTCCCCTTGCCGTCGCCGGTCCGCAGCGCGCCGGTCTCACACTGGATCTTCACCCTCACCGTCAGCGGGAGAGGGTTCTTGATCTTGATCCCCCAGCCTCTCATGCCCTGCTTGGGTCCGTTAGCCATGCCTCAAACCCCCCACGCCCTTCTCAGTCTCTTCACATCGTCGTCCAAGGCCTTGAAGGGTGTCTTGAAAGCCGTGCTACCGGTCTCACGGAGCCGGCGGACCTCCCCCCTCAACCTCGTCTGCGTCTCGAGCAGCTCAGCCACCGCTTTAGCCACTACTGGCCGCGGTATTTCCTCCCTGGGCAGCGGCAAGATCAGTGCCGCCCTCATCGCCTCATAGTCTCGTTTGTTGATGAGGCCGGCCCCCAGCGACTTGTCCAGGTATTCCAGTGCCTTCGCGGCGCCCAGCTCCTCCGTCAGCACATTGGCTACCAGCTTCGGGGCGTCCCGTTCACCGCGCGACATCCGCTGCAGCGCCCGGACGATCCGGTTCATCTGCGTGTAGGAGATATCGTTGATGCTCCCGGTGATTAACCCCTTCAGCATCTGGGTGCCGATGGTGTCCTCGGGGATGGCCTCAAGAGTCGTCGCTTCTCCAACCATGAGCATCTACCTTCGCTTGAACCCAGGCAGACTTAGAGATCGACCCAACCTGGCAACGTCCCGCGTGATAGGATCGAAGGCGCCGGGTACCGCCCCGAACAGTCTCTCGATCTCCCGCCTCATCCTGGCCCACTCGCGCTCCATTCTGAGTCTGACCTCGTCGGGGAGTTCTCCGCCATTCACGCTATCGCCGGTCGGTCGACGTTCGATCCGTGCGAGCCATTCCCGGGCGGACGTTGTCAGCGTTGAGGCCAGCGAAGACACCGAGCGGGTCGAACAGCCGGGCCACGTTCCTCGGCTGCAGCGCCGCCGGCATCTGCGCCTGGGCGGCCGCCGCGTCGACCTGCCTCTTCACTCCACTTATGATTCCCAGGGGATCTAGTACATTCGCTTGGTTCGCCATCGTGTCTCTTGCCTCCTTACAGTCCCACCTTGGTGTTTATCGACTTGATCGTGGTCTTTATTCCCTTGATGTCGGTCTCCATAGCCTTGAGCCTGGCTACTTGGTCCTTATCTGAGCGCACAAGCCACAGCTCATCGCCCTGAACCAGGTACTCTTCAACGGTACCCTCGGCGTCCCTGACGAATACCTTGTTACCGTCAACGACAATATCCTGATGCCTCTCTACGGGTGTCTGCTCATATAGCTCAACTAGGTTCATGTCCTCGCCCCTTTCAGTACTCTCTGGACGGTTCTCACGTCAACCCTAAACATGGCTGCCAAATCCCTCACATTCCTGCCTAGAGCGGCCTGTCGAAGCATTCCCTTGTCCCGCAACTTCTTCAGCCAGCGCTCGCCCCGGCCGATCTCCAGGCTACACTCCGGCATCTCGCAAGCAAGGCAGGCTGAAGACGTCTCACAGTTTATCCTGAGGCGGCCTGGCTGTGTGGCAACCGCGCCGGCCAATCGAACCATTACGCCTCCTGGACCAGGTCGTAGTTGATCTTGATGTCGGGGTTCGTCCCATTCAGAGCGATGACCTTTAGTGCTACTGCGTCATGGCCTTTCACATCGACTACAAAAGCACCAGGCAAGAGCGGGGCGGCCCTGCGAGCACCCTTGGCAAAGACACCCGCTAGACTGTCCCAAAAAAGAGCTTCCACTTCAATGAAGTCCACCGTGCCAGAATCGACGTGGACGTAGAAGTAGCACTCTTTGGCCCAAAGGCAATCTACCTTTTCAGCGGGATCCGATACGTCAGGCACCGTTATGCCCGATCTATAGGCCTTTACCCCGGTGTGAATGTACCTCATCAGCGCGCTCCTACCTTTTCGTTCACGGCGATGTCATACTGTACGCCGCTCGGCCCTTCGAGAGCCACCCCATGCCGGGCATTGGGCACAATCTTAAATCCGTTCGGCAGCAGAACCTCAGCGGGGGCCAGGTTGTCCGCCGCGTGGTCATGAGCACGGTTATGGTGGGCATTCACCCCGGCAGCGGTCAGGCTGGCGTGCGACCTCTCGCCCAAGGCAGCCAGGTTATCGTGCGGGACAACCGAACCCAAGGGGTGCCGGGCGGGGAGGTCATGGCGGACGTCATTGTGGTAGTGGGGATGGTCGTCGTCGCCAAGGCCCTGAAGCTCCTCCCCGTGGTCGCCCTTACCCCAGGTCCAGTCTGTAGGGTTGCCGATGATCAGGGAGTTGTGTTCCCCCGCAGGTGGTCTGTAGCCATGCAGATACTCGGCCAGTTGAGCCCCAAATAGCAGGCGAAGCAGTAACTTTCTCATTATGTACTCTCTGACAGCTCGATCCATTCATATTCGCCCTGTGAGTTCACCACACAGGCGTAAATCTCAGTCCTCGAGCCTTCCTCCGGCAGTTTTACCCTTATCGAACGGCCCAGGTGCTCCTCCCCTGGCGCAGGCAGGTGATCCATCTCTTCGATAAAGGGAGTGACTTGTTCGACCTTAATACGCCCGCTATCATTCAGCCCCGCAATTCCGCCCGGCTGGTCGACCGCTCCCAGACTGAAGGAGAGCACCGCTCCGGGGCCCTCCGCCTGAAAGACGAGTCGGCTGTTTTCATCGTCTATCCAGATATACTTGACCTTTCTCAGCTTGGCCATCAGGCTAGTCTCCCGCTAGCACCTCCAGGATCTGCTTGATTACCTTCTCGGCGACCCCGAACTTCAGCTCCTTGGTCGTCGGCTTATACTCAAGAGTGGTGGAGATGTCCCCATTCGCCAGCATCAGCTTGCTGAACAGGGAGCCTACCCCGGTATCCCCGGTGATCTTCTGAAAGACGGCCGTGAAATCATGCTCGACCCCGGCGCCGTCCCGAAGCTTGGCCTCGATTGGCTTGCCCTCAGACCAGCTTACCTCGATCTCATTCGTCGGCACTTCGGTCACCTCAGAAACTTCATTACCTCACAGGCGTATGCGGAAATCTATCCCAGAGCGCTCGGCCATCCCTCGTAACGACTTTCTGACTCTTCTCGCATCTGCGATCGGCATAGAAGCCACACCCTCAACAAGCTTCAGGCCTCGAGTCACCATACTCTGCTGCTCCGTCGTCCGCTGTCCAGCACCCGGCACCCCTTCTGTGATAGCGGTCATGACACGGTCGATGTCCCTCTGAACAAAGCCTAGCGGCCCGAACTCCGCAGTTTCCCGTAGAGACCGCTCGAACTCAGCGACTGTTCGAGGCCCAAAACCCATGTCCCTGTAAGAAGCCACCCTTTCCGCAATACTCTTTGCCATCACGTTCCTCCAACAGACCCTGAGTGCGTATAACTATACTTATACGCCGGGTCAAAGTCAAGCCCCCATCCCTGCCGTCATTCCACGCCTCGCCCGTCCCTAGATGAATGCCGCCCCCACGAGAGGGTAGGCGATACCCCCCACGCCGGACACCTCCGCTTCCTCAATGTCAAAGGTGTAGACCGTCTGCTTTGCCGGGGCAAGCACCCGGGCGCTGATGAGATAGATGCCGGGGGCATGCCGAAGTATGTCAGGGTTGTAGGCATAACCGGCAGATAGCTGCTGGGAGTCTACGATGGACTTCGTGATCGTCCCGTCATTGAGCACCTCGATGGTGTTGACCTGGGGGACATCCGGCACACCGGGGGATGTCGCCACAGCGAAGACCTTGCCGGTTCCCGCCGAGTTCAGGGAAACCTCGACGGCCCGGGGCCAGGCCGTAGCGCCTGAGTAGTACTCCCAGCTGTCGATCACCGTGGGGCCAGGCCAAGCCAAGAAACTACAGAGAACGGTGGTGACCATGCCATAAGTGTTATTGGGTCCCCCTTCATAGAAGATAGCGTAGACATCCCCCGAGACGCGGTGAACCGTGCCCCCCACGTACTTTACGCTGTCAAACGACCCGTAACTCACCAGGGAGATTATGCCGGCATCGGTGATGCTGACCTGGTCGATCCAGCCACGATACGAGGCACCCTGGGAACGAATCTGGAGATAGCGGGCGGCGCTGACCTGCAGGATATAGGGCTTGGTGCCCCTGTTGGTGTCCCACTTCCACGAGTCCAGCTCGGGCTCATCTATCGTCCCGTCGTCGTTGATGGTGATCGTCTTCATCAAGCCGTCGTCCGTGAAGTCCTGGGTGTAAGACACGACAAACACATTCCCGGTGACCTTCCTGATGTCGGGCATCCACATCGCATTACCGGGTTTATCCTCAAGCTCGATGGTGTCTATTACGGCAGCCCCCAGAATCCCCGAAGAGTCGCAGGTGAAGGTCCCGACCACCGTTTTGTACCTGGTAACATAGGCCGCGGCAAAGACATCCCCGGAAACGTGGGCGAACCCTCCGACAGGGCCGCCACGCCCGGCGGCAGTGTGTAGAACCAGGGAGCGGATCACCGCATCGGAGATATTGCCGGCGGCATCTACGGAGAAGGAATAGACCATCGTCTCACCGGGCGCCGCCGAGGGCTGGTCGCCGACCAGGTAGATCTCCCCGGCGACGTGAATGAGCCGGGTAACGTAGCCGCCTTCGTTCAGATAATCGAGGCTATCGATGACTGAGCCGATATCGCCTGCGACCATTCCACACCTCGCCGTCCGTCCCGACCGTGCCGTCCCAGGAGTTGCCGCGGCTCCTCATCAGGTCCTGCGGCGTGTACCCCGGCGGCGACCAGAGCCCGGCTGCCGAGTGCCAGATGGTCCCGAACTTCTTGTCAGGCGTGACCTCCGGCGCGATGATCCAGGCGCCGGCGGTGCCGTAGCCGGCGTGCCAGCTGTCCGGTAGCAGGTCCGGTCGCGCCTAGTCCGGCCAGGTCACGCCTTCGCCCCCTTCGCCCCCTTCGCCCTCTTTGCCTTCTTTGCCTTCTCCACCCTGCGCCGCTGGGCACGGCTGGGCGGCTTCGGCGAGTCGGCGTCCACGGGGGGCAGCGGCGGCTTTTTCAACACCT